>Ga0066677_10000138_pt1 | contig 23617 bp, 15 predicted proteins | sample GraSoiAngelo_126_FD_62299 | JGI IMG/M metagenome (GOLD analysis project Ga0066677, IMG submission 62299) | Grasslands soil microbial communities from the Angelo Coastal Reserve, California, USA - 14_0927_09_20cm | ecosystem: Environmental > Terrestrial > Soil > Grasslands | place: USA... | reverse complement strand
GACGCGTGCTCGCCGTTGATCTCGAGCGTGTAGAGCGCCTTGTGCCCGCGCGCGTAGCGAGTCGCTTCGAACATCGCGAGCGATCCGTTCTCGAACCGGCATAGAAAGGCACTGGCATCATCGATGCCCACCGCCTGCACTTTGCCGGTGATGTTGTGCTTGCGTTCCTTGATGAAGGTTTCGGTCATCGCGGTGACTTCGGTGATCGGCCCGTTCAGCCACAGCGCAGTGTCGATATTGTGCGCGAGCAGATCGCCGGTGACGCCGCTGCCTGCCACGGCGACGTCGAGGCGCCATAGCCCTTCGCCGCCTTGAGGCAGTTCCTTCGAGATCGTCCAGTCCTGCAGGAACTTGGCGCGGTAGTGAAAAATGCGTCCGAGCTTCCCCTCGTCGACGAGCTGCTTGATCATGGTGACGGCGGGCACGCGCCGGTAGTTGTACCAGACGGTGTTCGGCACGCCCGCCGATTCGACGGCGGCGACCATCGTCTCGGCTTCAGCGGCGGTGCGCCCGAGCGGCTTCTCGCACATGACCATCTTCCCGGCGCGCGCCGCTGCGATCGCGATCTCCCGGTGCGTGTCATTGGGGCTGGCGATGTCGATCACGTCGATGTCCTTGCGATCGATCAGCTTCCGCCAGTCGGTCTCGTACGACTCGTACCCCCAGTTCGCGGCGAACGTCTTCACGCGATCCTCGTTGCGCGCAGCAACCGCCTTGAGGACCGGCTTGAAGGGCAGGTCGAAGAATCGCGGCGCCTGCAGGAACGCGTTTGAATGCGTCCGACCCATGAATCCATAGCCCACGAGGCCAATATTGAGTGTGTTCATAAGTCAGCCACCAGCGACCAGCTTCCAGCTTCCAGCTTCCAGCTATCAACCGCCAGCGAGATTTTGCTCCGTTTTCTCAGCTGAAAGCTGGCGGCTGGAAGCTGGCAGCTGACAGCGAAGTCTCCTAGTCCCATCCGTGCGCGTCGCGGACGGCCTCCATCACGCCCAGGACGTCGTTCCAGGTTTTCTGCTCGGTCATGACGGCGTTCGGAAACATGCAGCCATCCCAGCAGATGTGATCGAACTTGCGTTCGACCTTGCCATTGTCATCGCGCAGCCAGAAGCCGGCGTGCTGCACGATGTCCAGCTTTCCGTTTGGATCGAACGGCAGACAGTGACGTCCCGTCTTATCGTGCGACCCCGAGCCTTTGACGGTCGCATCGTTCTGCGCGACGTGAAAGTCGATCGTCCATGGCCGCAGCGCCTTGGTCATCTTGCGCAGTCCTTCGTCGAGCGTCTTGCGATCCGACCAGTCGAAGTTCTCCGGCAGGATGCGGTCGTCGGGCGCGTTGTAGCCCATGGTGAAGAGCAGCGTGTGCGCCATGTCCGCCTGGAAGCCGACGGTCTTCGGCCGATTCACCATCTCGAGCAGCTCCACGTTGCGCTTCACGCTCTGCATTCCGCCCCAGCAGATTTCTCCTTCCGCCGCGAGGCGCTCACCGTAGTCCTCCGCGATGTCGGCCGCCTTGCGGAAGGTCTCGGCAATTTTCTTCGTGTTGCCTGCCGGATCCTTCGCCCAGTCACCGGGACCCGTCGCCGAATCGATCCGGACGATTCCGTACCTCCGGATGCCGATGTCTCGTAACTTCTTTCCAATCCCGCAAGCCTTGCGCACCTGCCTGAGGAACGACGTGCGCTCCTCTTCGCTGCCCATCGCTGATCCCCCGCCGGTCGGCGGCCACACCGGCGCGACGAGCGATCCGACGACGAGGCTCTTCGATCGAATCTTGTCCGCGAGCCGCTTGAGATCCTCGTTCGACGAATCGATGCTGACGTGCGGATCGAACAGGAAGAGATCGACGCCGTCGAACTTCGTCCCGTTCACCTGCGCGCCCGCCGTCAGGTTCAGCATCGTGTCGAGATCGATTGGCGGCTCCGCGCCGGGGCCGCCCTTGCCAACCAGGCCCGGCCACATCGCGTTGTGCAAAGCAGGCTTCGCGTGCATATATGAGCTCCGCTGTCAGTCACCAGTTACCAGTTGCCAGTTACCAGTTACCAGTTACCAGTTACCAGTTTCCAGTTCCGGGTTTCCGGTTTTCAGTAACTGGCTACTGGAAACTGGCCACCGGTTACTGACTACCTTTTCTTCGGGGCCTCCGGATTCCCTGGCCCGAAGTGCTTCAAAATCACCAGCGGATCGCTACTGCTGCGGTTCTCGATCCGCACGCCCGCGGCGGCGGCGTCCGCCGTCACGAACAGCTCGTCCTCCGTCATCTGGCCGAAGCGAATCATCGCGGGCGTCGAGACCTGCAGGCTGCCGAACGTGCCGTGCCCCTGCGTGAGAATGAGGCCGTACGCGGCGCCGTCCTTGATCGTGACGCTGCGTTTGGGCAGCACCGTGAGCTCTTTTGCCGAGTACCAACCAGTTCCGTACGTGACCCACTGCTCGCGATACCCCTCGGACTCTGTTTCAGCGAAGGCCTTGACCGGCTTCGGACGATAGCGATTGCTCTCGCCGAATTTCGGATTCACGTTCGCGTTCCAATCGAGCATGTCGATGATGTAGTCGAGATCCTTGTGCTTGTCCAGCGGCACGTCCTTCACCAGCAGGTCCCAGGGCGTGATGCGTCCTTCCACCTCCGACTGGAACATCGCGAACACGTCGCTGTTGACCTGCGGCTCGTATGTCAGAAGCGAACCGGGTGCGTGCAGGATTCCCGGATCGATCTGCCAGCCTGTGCCGCGTTCGAGCCGATACGCGCGCGACAGATACATGATGCCATTGTCCCCTTTGTTCCAATTCTCGAGGCAGCGTCGCACGTCGTCTTTCGTCGTGCCAGGCTCGAGTCCCATGAACGTGTACGGATAGTTGTTGTCGGTCGGATTGTATTGAGGAGGAAAATAGTACGCCTCGGGCTTCCCACGCCGGCCGACCCGTTTCGCATGCTCGTCGCTCTGGTGCATGTGATGCGGAATCGGCCCCATGTTGTCGAAGAACTTGCAGAGCAGGTTCCAGCCCTTCTCCTTCTCCATCGTCTGCTTTCCGAGAAGGAGTTCGCCGGCGCGCTCGACCGCGTCCTTGAGAAGGAAGTGCTTGCCGTTCGCGAGACGAACGTAGCTGAGGCCTTCGTCTGCCGGCGTGCCCGGCCCGTTGTCGGCATTCGTCGTCGACGAGAACCACCGCTCGTTGATGCCGCCGCGATGCGCGCCGTACGCGTAGAGATCGTCGGGATGAAGACGCAGCCGCCGCCCCGGATGCATGAACGAGCGGGGAACCCAGCACGGCTCCAGCCGGAGCAGACCGTTGCCCGCGTTGATAGCGTCCTGAACTTGCGATCGATCCGTCATGGCCGCTGACGATACAACCTCGGGATTCGAGCCGGCAACCCCCAAGCCATCCGGTCCTGTGCGTTTTGCACCGCGAAATTCACGATGAGTGGTTGCCGCGACAGAGCACGAGGTGCTCCGGGCCGCTTTGTTGCGAGCCGCGAAACATGAGCGATCAGGCCAAACCCGGTTGGCGCGACGTCGCTCGAGGGCATATGCTCTTGGACATCCCGCATGGATGCCCACTTCCTGGCATTCGATCTTGGGGCGGAGAGCGGACGCGCGATGTCGGGACGCCTCCGATCGGGCGTGCTCGACCTGACGGAGATCTGCCGCTTTCCCAACGAGCCTATTCGCGAGCACGCCTCCATGCACTGGGACCTGCTGCGCCTCTGGCGCGAGATGCAGCGCGCCCTGGAGCGGCTCGAGCGCGACGTCCGCGGCCTCGACAGCATCGGCGTGGATGCCTGGGGATGCGATTACGGCCTGCTCGACGAGCGCGGGGAACTGCTGGGCAATCCCTATCACTATCGTGACGCGCGTACGGACGGCCTCATGGAGGCCGTGTTCGCGCGCGTGCCGCGCGAACGCGTCTACGAGATCACCGGCATCCAGTTCCTGACCTTCAATACGCTGTATCAACTTGTCGCGGCGGCGCAGTCGACGCCGCGTCTGCTCGATGCCGCGACGGGCTTCGGCACCATCCCCGATATTTTGAACTACCTGCTGACCGGCGAGCTCCGCGCCGAATACACCAGCGCGACGACGACACAGATGGTGGATGCGCGTCGGCGGACCTGGGCCTACGGTCTCCTGCGCGACCTCGATCTGCCGACGCACCTGCTCCCCGAGTTGATCGAACCTGGAGCGATTCTCGCCGGTCTCAAGTCAAGCGTGGCGCGCGGCCTCGAAGGGACACCCGTCGTTGCGCCGTCGTGTCACGATACGGGCTCGGCGGTCGCGTCGGTGCCCGCGTACGGAGCGCGCGCGTTTCTCAGCTCGGGCACCTGGTCGCTGCTCGGCACCGAGGTGCCACGTCCGATCATCAACAAGGCGGCGCTCGACGCGAATTTCACGAATGAAGGCGGCGTGTGCGGCACGACCCGCCTCCTGAAAAATATCGCAGGCCTCTGGCTGCTGCAGTCGTGCCGCCGGGGCTGGGCGCGCGACGGACATCACTACGAGTACGCGGAGCTGATGGACGCGGCGGGTGACGATCGTTACGCGTTCACGTCGCTGTTCGATCCTGATGATCCGGTCTTCCTGCATCCGTCGGACATGGCGCGCACGATCGCGCAGTACTGCCATCGCACCGGCCAGCCGGAGCCCAGCGGGCCGGCGTCGTACACCCGCGCGATCCTCGAGAGCCTCGCGTTCAAGTACAGAGTCGTGCTCGACGCGCTGCAGGCGCTCACCGGGATCCCCATCACCGACGTGCAGATCGTCGGCGGCGGATCGCGCAACCGGCTGCTGAACCAGTTCACCGCGGATGCCACGGGACGCGCCGTGACTGCCGGACCGATCGAGGCGACCGCGCTTGGCAACATCGGCATGCAGATGCTCGCCACCGGCGCCGTCGGCACGATTGCCGAAGCGCGCCGCATCATCGCGCATTCGTTTCCAACCGAGCGCTTCGAGCCGGCCGCAGCCGATCGCTGGGCCGCGCAGTACCGTCGCTTCCTGGATTACGTGGAGCTGACCTGTGTCTGAGATATCGACGAAAGAGACAACGTTCCTTCAGAACCTCTGGGACGATCGCGAGGCCGCGAAGCTCGAATCGACCCCGCTGGAGCTGTTGCGATACCGCTCGAACCTGCTCGGCGAAGATTTGCGCATCACGAACTTCGGAGGCGGCAACAAGAGCTCGAAGTTCGAGCTCGCCGATCCGTTGACGGGGCAGTCGCAGCGGGTGATGGCCGTGAAGGGGAGCGGCGGCGACCTGCGGTCGATCGGCACGACGGGCTTCGCCGTGCTGTATCTCGACAAGCTCGAAGCGCTGATCCCGCGCTATCGCGGCGAGGCGCACGAAGACGAGATGGTGGGGTTCTATCCGCTCTGCGCGTTCGGCGAGAACCGCGTCGCCGCCTCGATCGACACGGCGCTCCATGCGTTTCTGCCGTTCCCCCACGTCGATCACCTGCATCCCGACTGGGCGATCGCGCTGGCCGCGAGCGCGAACGGCAAGGCCAAGCTCGAACAGTTCAACCGGAAGTACGGCCGCCGGATCGCATGGGTCCCGTGGCAGCGACCTGGATTCGAGCTGGCGCTGATGCTGCGGAAGGCAGTCGAGGACACTCCCGGGTGCGACGGCATCATCCTCGGCGGACACGGCTTGTTTACATGGGGCACCACGCAACGCGACTGCTACGTGAACAGCATCAAGACCATCGATCAGATGGGGGAGTTCATCGAGGAACACGTGGCGCGCGGCAACCGCCCGAAATTCGGCGGCCCCGCTGTGACGGCGGTCGTTGCCGATCGCGACTCGACGATTGCGGAGCTCTTCCCGCACCTGCGCGGCGCTGTCTCGTCGAACCGCCGCGTCATCGGTCACTTCGATGGATCCGAGGACGCGCTGACGTTCGCCAACTCCAAATGGGCTGCCGGCCTGTGCGAGATGGGCACGAGCTGCCCCGATCACTTTCTGCGGACGCGCATCTCTCCGATGTTCATTCCGTGGGATCCGTCGAAGGACGAGACGCCGAAGATTCGGGAGCGGATCGCCGAGCGCATCACGAAATACCGTCAGGACTACGCGGCGTACTACCACGCGTTCGCCGAGCCCGGATCGCCCGCGCTTCGAGACAGCAATCCGTCGGTCGTCGTCATTCCGGCGCTTGGCCTGTTCGGCTTCGGCAAGGACAAGCGCGAGGCGCGGATCACCACAGAGTTCTTCGTCAACGCGATCCACGTGATGGCCGGTGCCAATGCCCTGGAGGACGAGGGGGGACACGACAAGGTGCTGCCGCAGGTGCGTCGCGCGCATCAGGCGCAGGAATTCAAGACCTTCCACAACTACGTGGCGCTGCCTCGCCTCGAGGCCTTCCGGATTGAATACTGGGGGCTTGAGGAAGCCAAGCTGCAGCGAATGCCCCCCGAGAAGGAATTCAGCCGCAAGGTGGTGGTCGTCGTCGGCGGCGCGAGCGGGATCGGCCGGGAAGTCGCGCTGCAGATTGCGAAACGTGGCGGCCACCTCGTCGTCGCGGACGCCAACGGCGCGGCGGCACAGGAAACCGCAACCGAAGCCGCGAAGCTGTCGACGAAGGAGATGGTGCAGTCGGCCCCGCTCGACCTGACGTCACGCGGGACGATCGCTGCCGCAGTGCGCGCGGCGGTGCTGCAGTTCGGCGGATTCGATTCGGTGATCAACACCGCCGCAATCTTTCCGACGCCGGATCCTTCGACGCCGGCCGAGACCGTCTGGAGCAAGACGCTGCACATCAACGTGACGTCGAACTTCGTGCTCGCGCAGGAAACGGCGAAGGTGCTGAAGGCGCAGAACCTGCCTGCGTCCATCGTGCTCACGAGCTCCGCGAATGCCGTCGTGCCGAAAGCGGGGAGCGAAGCCTATGACGTCAGCAAGGCAGGGATCAACCACCTGATTCGCGAGCTGGCGATCGGCCTCGGGCCGCTGGTACGCGTCAACGGCATCGCACCTGCGACCGTCGTCGCCGGGTCGTCCATGTTCCCGCGCGAACGCGTCATCGTCTCGCTGCAGAAGTACAAGATCGCCTTCGACGAGAAGGAATCGACCGAGGAGCTGCGGAACAAGCTCGCGGAGTTTTACGCGCAGCGGACCATCACGCGCCGGCCGATCCTGGCGATCGACAATGCGAACGCGATCTGCTTCCTCGCAGGTGATCAGAGTGCCAAGACGACCGGGCACGTCATCCCGGTGGACGGAGGGTTGCCGGAGGCGTTCTTGCGCTAAGAGCTCGATTCTTTCTTCGACCCGTTAAAAGGCTCTGCGTGCTCTGCGAGGGTGAGTACGTCCGTGACATGCGATGCAGTCACGTACGACCTCACGCAGAGGCCGCCGAGGACGCAGAGAAAACCTGCCAACTATGCAAACGTCCCCATCTGAATCAGCTGGTCATTGGGGTAGATGTGGTCCACGTTCTCCGGCGTGACCAGCTGGTGCTTGACGAAGACGGCCGGCGGCACCGGACGGCGGTGGAGAATGTCGAGCGCCACGGCGACGATTTCCGCGCCGTACTTCTCCGGGAAGTAGGCGACCGATCCGATCAGGCGCGTGTTCGGCTGGCGCAATTCCGCGCGGCCTTCCGGAGCTGCGTTCTGCCCCATCACGGCGCAGTTCTCCGAACGTCCCGCCTCGTGCATCGCGCGCAGCGCGCCGAGCGCGCTCGGGTCGTTGATCGCGCCAATCAGGAACCGCCGGGGCCGGCTCGCGCGCAGATAGCGGCGCATGATCTCGAAGCTCTCTCCCAGCTTGCCGTCGCCATCGAGATACGTGACGCGGCAGCTTTCGAGCGCCGGGTACACCTCCTTCATGCCGACGAGCATGCCGGTGAGGCGCATCTTCGGCAGATTTCCCGCACGATCGAGCGCGATGAAGACGATCTCGTCGGCATCGGTACAGCGCTGCTGCTTTGCCCAGCGCCCCAGGTGACGGCCGCCGATGAGGCCGGCTTCGTAATTGTTCGCGCCGAAGTAGGTCGCCCCCGGATGCGGCACTTCGAGCGCGATGAGCGGAATGCCCGCCGCGCGGTATTTCGCCGCGACGATCGGCGCGACATGGTCGTCGGTCTGGAACTCGATGACGAGATCCACCTTCTCGCGCACCAGCACATCGGCGTTGCGCTGCGCGATCTTCGCGTTGTACCGGTTGTCCACGCAGATCAGTTCGATGCCCTGCGCGGCGGCGGCGCGTTGCAGGCTGGTCGAGACCTCTTTCGAGAACTGATAGTCGGTGCCCTGCGCGGCGTATCCGAGCCGGTAGGGGCGCTGCTTGAACGGGCGCAGGTGCGAACGATAGAGGTTCTCGCCCGCCTTCTCGATCATGCCGCACCGCTCCAGCGTATAAAGCAGACGGAATGTCATGCTCTTCGGGAGGCCGCTCCGCGCGGCGATCTCGCGAAGCGGCAGCGCCTCGCCCGACGATCGGAACGCGGACAGCAGTTGCGACGAATGCACGACGGACTTCACGAGATAGGGATCACGGGCTGCGGGTTTTTGTGGCGTGTTACTCACGTGGCCTCGCCTCCGGCGGGAATTGCGAGGCGCATTATGTCGCGACGTTTTGCAGAGCGCAATACGGCGTTTCAGTATGCGAAGGGCTGAGGTCGCCTGGCGACTTATGACTCAGGGGTCATGGACGGCGGACCTAAAAGGGCCGCCTTACCGCACACCGCACCGCAGGCCGGTCTTGAGACCCGGCGTCATCGCCAGCACCAGTCATGAGCCCTGAGCCGGTTGGATGTGGATGCCGCACTCGCGCTTGGCTCCGCCCCATCGGCCTGATCGCGGGTCGTCCGGATCCAATGGACGCGATGTGCACGGCTCGCACCCGATACTCGTGTAGCCCTCATCGTAGAGCGGAAGGAGCGGAATGGCGTGCGCCCTTGCGTAGTCCCAGACGTCCTTGACAGTCCAGCCAGCAAGCGGGCTCACCTTGCGCAGCACGTTGCCATTGCCGAGCGTGAACGGCTCGACTTCGGCGAGGCTCGCGCGCGTCGGCGACTGGTCGCGGCGGAGTCCCGTGAACCACACGTCATAGTTGGCGAGCGCGGCAAACAGCGGACCCACTTTGTGCCGCGCGCAGCATGCGTTGGTATCCTCCTGCCAGAGTCCAGGTACGGGTTCCTTGGCGCGCAGGTTGACGAGATTCAGGTTCCAGCGTCGCGCGATGTCATCGCGATATTTGTACGTCGCCTCGAAGTGATGCACTGTGTCGAGAAACAGCACGGGAATGTCCGGCCGGACCTCGCGCAGCATGTGGACCAGCACGACGCACTCGGCCTGAAAGCTCGATGTGACGCAGGGCGTGGTGGCCGCGGCGAGCTGTTGGGCGATGAGCGTGCGCACGTCGGTCACGTGAGGATCTCCTCGAGCATCAATCGAACCGTCTCTGCGGCCTCGGCGTCCGTGGCCGCCGACCGGGCCGCCTGCGCGATGCGCGCCGAGGCGGACGTTTGATTTGATGACTCCGCTTGCTCGTCGAGCGCGTGCGCAATCATCCCCGCGCCCGCCGTGAAATTGGTCGACGGGTCGATCAGGACGAAGCTGCCAGTCGTGCGGTTGTCCCGATAGCCGTCGAAGACGATCGGTGTCGCGGTCGTGACGGTGATCGGTCCGATATCGTTCAACTTCAGCGGCCGATCGACTTCCGCTGCAACGGTGCGCGTCGTGTGCTTCAGCAGATACGGCCGGCCGGGATCGAGCGGCCGCTCGTCCATCCAGACCACGTTCGCGGCGAAGCGGCGACTGACATGGATGGGCCCGCGTGCGAGAACATCGCCGCGACTCACATCGACTTCGTCCTCGAGCGCGAGCGTCACGGACATCGGCGCGAACGCCTCATCCAGATCGCCATCCCACGTGACGATGCGCGCGATCCGAGTCGTGAGGCCGGAGGGCCACACCGTAATCGTGTCGCCGGCGCGAATGCGCCCCGACGCGATTCGTCCCGCGTAGCCGCGGAAGTCGTGCGTCGGCCGGAGCACGAGCTGCACCGGAAGCCGGAACGCGGAATTGTCGGAGGTACGATCGAGTTCGACACTCTCGAGGTAGGACAGCAGGCTGGGACCGCTGAACCACGGCGTGCGTGCGCTCGGCGCGATGACGTTGTCGCCGTCGAGCGCACTGAGCGGAATGGCATGGACCGCCGCGCCGTCGACGAGGCGCGCGAACTCGCCGTGTATTCGATCGAACACGGCGCGATCGAAATCGACGAGGTCCATCTTGTTGACCGCCAGTACGAACGTCGAGATCCCGAGGAGCCGCGCGATGCGTGCATGGCGCTCGGTCTGCTCGCGGACGCCGTGGCGCGCATCCACCAGCAGAATCGCGACGTCCGCCGTGGACGCGCCCGTCGCCATGTTGCGCGTGTACTGTTCGTGGCCCGGCGTGTCCGCGAGGATGAACTTGCGGCGCGCGGTCGCGAAGTACCGATACGCGACGTCGATCGTGATGCCCTGCTCGCGTTCCGCCCTGAGGCCGTCGGTGAACAGCGAGAAATCAATCGGGCCGGCGGTGCGGTTGCGCGACGCCGCGCGGACCGAGCGGACCTGGTCCTCGTACACGCCGCGCGAGTCGTAGAGGAGGCGTCCAATCAACGTGCTCTTCCCGTCGTCCACGCTGCCCGCGGTGCAGATGCGTAGAAGGCCGGACATCAGAAGTAGCCCTCCCGCTTTTTCAGCTCCATCGAGCCGTCCTGATCGTGGTCGATGATGCGCAGCTGACGCTCCGAGTGACGCGCCGCGACGAGCTCCTCGATGATCTGCGGCACCGTGTCGGCGTCGGACCGTACCGCGCCCGTGCACGGCGAGCAGCCCAACGATCGCATGCGGCACTTCACCAGCTCGAGACGCTCGTCCTTGTGCAAGGGGACGAAAGGCTGTTCCGGCACGATGAGCGAGTTCCCCCGCACGATCACGAGCCGTTCCTTGGCGAAGTACAACGGGACCACGGGGATCTGCTCGGCGTGGATGTAGTGCCACACGTCGATCTCCGTCCAGTTCGACAGCGGGAAGACGCGGATGCTCTCGCCGGGCCGGATCCGGCTGTTGAGCAGGTGCCACAGCTCGGGTCGCTGGCGCTTCGGATCCCATTGGCCTCGCGCATCGCGCAGCGAGAAGATCCGCTCCTTCGCGCGCGAGCGCTCCTCGTCGCGCCGCGCGCCGCCGAACGCCGCGTCGAACCCGCCGTCCTGCAGCGCATCGAGCAGCGCCTTCGTCTTCAGCAGCCCGCAGCAGCGCTGCGTGCCAACGGCGAACGGCTGCGTGCCGTCGGCAATCGCCTCGTCGTTCGTATGAACGATCAGCCGGGCGCCGATCTCGGCCGCGTACCGGTCGCGGAACTCGATCATCTCGCGGAACTTGTAGGTCGTATCGATATGCAGCAGCGGAAACGGGATCGGCGCGGGATGGAACGCCTTCTGCGCGAGCCGCAGGAGCACCGATGAATCCTTGCCAATCGAGTACAGCATCACTGGACGCTCGAACTCGGCGACGACCTCGCGAATGATGTGGATGCTTTCCGCCTCGAGCGCGCGCAGGTGATCGAGGCGCACGTCGGCCGCGGCGGGGGGCTCGTCTACGAAGGTGCCATGCATGCCGTATCAACCTCGAGATGAGAGGTAGGGGGAATCGGGGCGCGGGGCGCGGGCCGCGGGGCGCGATTCGGGAACCGTGGTCAGGTCGGGCGCACGCCCGGCCGAAAAAAACCGGTAGAGGAGCAGCGCGTCGATTGCCACGACCACGACCATGATCGTGTAGGCGGCCTGTCCGTCGATGATGTGCAGCGCGCGCACCAGCGTGGAGAGGCCGAAGCTGACGACCCACGCATCGAAGCTCATACAGACACGACGGAACGTCTCGGCATTGATTCGGCGAATCAGCCATTCGCCGAGCGGCACGCCGACGAGCAGTCCCGGGAGAATCAGCGGGACGAGCCCGATGCTCTCTCGCGCGTAGAGACCGGCGTAGGCGTAGGCGATCGCGGTCAGCGATGATTCCGCCAGCCGAATGAAGCCGAGCGCCGCGCGGAACTCTCGCTTTGCCAGCCCCTGGTTGTTCAGCAATACCGCGAGCGGAGGCCCAGAAATCGTCGTCACCGAATAGAGCACGCCGAGGCCCGCGCCGAACGGATACCCGAACTTACGCTCGGCGCGGATTGGACGTCGAAACCCGGCGGCCTGCACGAGGATGAGCGGCAGGAGCAGCGCGAAGGTGCCGAGCTTCAGCCAGTCGGGCCGTACCTGCGCGACGATGAGCGTCCCTAAGACGACGCCCGGAAGGAGGCCGATCACAATGGGCCATACGCGCGCGCGCACCGCCGGCAGGCCGCCGCGATTGACCCACAACACGTACGCGTTGAGCCCCACTTCGACCAGCACCAGCGCCGGATTGAGCACGCGATTCGCGAGAAACAGCAGCGCCAGCGGAACGGTGATCGACGAGAAACCGTATCCGAGCGCGCCGTTCACGATCGCGGCGAGCAGCGTGATGACGATGAGTTCGGGCGAATGTGGGATGTGCACCGGGCTTTTCTCCTCGCACGCGAAGGCGCGTGCGCTGTCCGACGTCCGTGTTGAAGGCCGGGAAGCGCGGAGGAGAAAGCCGGAAGGAACTATTCTGGAGCGTCTCTCACACGCGCGTTGCCGGCAACCTACAGACGCATCGACACCTGGTCGATGCCATGCCGGAGCAACACATGATTTGAGACATCCGCATCACGATGTGAAAACCCTATCACGGAGGGCCATGCGTTTACCGTATGGGGCCCATCAAAAAAACTGCTTAGGCGCGCATGCGCGTGCCTGCGAGGGAACGGAGCGGCCCGCGCACCCGCCCCTCGACAGGCTCGGGGCGCCCTGAGCATCGTCGAGGGCGCAAGCGACCGAGCCGGCGTGTGGGGCGGAGCCCCATAAGAATTAGAAGCTGACGCGCGCACCGAGCTGAACGGTGCGTGACGGCCGCGCACTCGAAATCACGCCGAAATCCGCGCTGCCCAGCGTGAACCCGGGGATGTTGAAGTTCGCCTGGTTCAGCAGATTGTAGGCCTCGGCCCGGAGCTCGAGCGTCATACCGTGGCCGAGCGATGTCCGTTTCTCGAGCGTCGCGTCCGTGGTCGCGATCCCCGGTCCGCGCATGACCGACCGGGGCGAATTGCCGAACGTGAACGGCGTGGGATTCGTGAACGCCGCCGTATTGAACCACCTCGAGAGCGTCCGCCGATCGGCCGGCAGCACCGGGTCCGCGACGAGATTCGGACGCAGCGGCCCCGCCGGAAACGCGTTTGTCGTGTTCGCGCCGGTGATGACGGTGAACGGCGGACCCGACTGCAGCGTCTCGACCAGACCGAGGCGCCAACCGCCCAGGACCGCGCTGAGGTACGGATGAATTCTAACGCGCGGGACTTCGTACACCAGCGAGACAACGAAATGATCCGGCACGTCGCTCGCGCTCCTCGCCCAATCGAGATCGCGGTGATACGCGTCCATGTAGCTGCCGCTGTTGCCGTACTCGTTCGCCGACTCGACATCGTCGAGGTAGCGCGAACGGGTGTAATGCGCGAGCAGCGAGAATCCATTCGACAGGCGGCGCTGCAGCCGCACGAATCCGGCGTGATAGCTGGACTTCCCGATTGAGGGGTTGATGATGGTCACGTTGCTGAACTGCGGAAACGGCCTCCGCGGCTGCGCGTCACCCGGACCCATCAAGTCCGGCGCGACCTGGTTCAACGAGAAATCATTGGCGGTCAGGTGACGGCTTTCGTTGCCGATGTAGCCCGCTTCGACGACCATGGCGGAACCGAACTCGTGCTGGATGCTGATATTGGATTGGTAAGACGTCGGCGCGACCTGGCGTGGATCGAAATACGAGACGGCGGTATTCGGCCGCTGCCCGACGGGGACTGCCCCGAATCCGCTCGTCCGATCCCGCGGCGCGTACGGCGGAAAACCGTCGCGCAGGTGGAACGTGCTCTGCGTCGTCGCCTGCGATGCGACGAAGCTTGCCGCAGTGGAAAACCCCAGCGCAGCAGTGTCGCCAACCGTGTTACTGACCGTCGGCCCATAGAAGATGCCGGCTCCGCCGCGAATCACAGTGTGGCGCGCACCGTCCACCTGGTACGCAAAGCCGAGTCGTGGCCCTACGTTGTTCCAGTCGGGCGGGAATGCGCGCTCCGGGGTGCCGTTCACGCCCGCAAACGTCACGACGCCCGGAGTGCCGGAGACTGGATTGATCGCGGTTGGATCGAACGAGTTCATCTTGTTGTTCACTTCGCGGCGTGGCAATTCGACTTCCCACCGCACGCCGTAGTTGATCGTCAGCCGATCCGTGAGCCGCCAGTCGTCCTGCGCGTAGAGCGCGACGTACGACGCGCGTGTCTGCAGCAGATCGGAGATCTGGACGCTCGCTGCGTTGACCTCGCCAAGGAGCAGGCTCGCCAGGGCATTGCCGGTGTTTGCCGCGCCGGCGCTGCTCGTTATCAGTGGCGTGAACGTGAGGCTTGCCGACGACCCGCGATCCCGTATTTCGTCATTCGCACCGGCTCGAAATTCCCCGCCGAACTTGTAGGCGTGCGTGCCACGCGACCACGTCAGCGACTCGAGCACCTGGCGATCGAGAATTGGCGTCTGGAACCTTGCGACGGCGGCGCTTCCGAGCGCCGCATAACCCGGAACAGTGAAGACGGGAAACGCCTGGTCGGACACTCCTGACAATCCAATTGCACCCGCGAGATCGGTTCCGAGTCCCGGATGGCGGTCGATGAACTTGCGGCGGAGATATGTCAGGCGCAGCTCGTTGACGACCTTCGAGTTGAAGATGTGTGTGTAAGCGCCCGTCACGCTCTGCACGCGCACGGCGGTCGTGTCGGAGAGCGGATCGACGACGGGGTTGCCGTACGAGCCGGTCACGCTCGTCGCGCTGTCATTGAGGTAGTACCGCGCCGTCCACAGATCGTCGCGGCGAAGCTGATGATCGATCCGTCCAACAATGATGTCGCGGTCGAGTGTTGATTCGCTGGTGCCGGCGTAGTTGCCGGCATTGCTCGCGGTCACTGCGTGATTTGGCAGCGGGTAGTACGCGAGTGCGGCGACGGCGACCGGATCGAACCGATCCTCCGGGATAACATTGCCATCGAAGGGCGCTCGCGTCAGAGGATCGTAGATGACGACGGGCACACCGGAGCTGCTCCGGAGATCCGAGAAATCCCCCTGGCGGTTCAGCAGCGTCGGCACCGTCGAGAGCACCGTATCGCTCGTGAGCTGCCGCGTGCGTTCCCACGACGTGAAGAAAAATGTCTTTCCCCGCCGGATCGGACCGCCGAACGTGCCGCCGAACTGGTTCAGCCGCAACGGAGACTCCGTCGCCGCGAAGTAGTTCTTCGCGTTCAACGCATCGTTCTGCAACGACTCGAACAGGCTGCCGCGGTAACGGTTCGTCCCCGATCGCGTCGACATCGTCACGACGCCGCCGGTCGAGTGGCCGTACTCCGCGGCGTAGTTGTTGGTGATCACGCGGAATTCCTGCATCGCGTCGACGGGAAGGCTCGTCAGCTGCTGCGGACGCGTGAGGCCGACGGCGTTCGAGGCGTTGCCCCCGTCGAGGATGAAATTCTGATTGCGCGCGCGGCCGCCGGACACGGAGAAGACGGGGTAGTTCTCGGCAGTCCCCGCGCCCGTGTCGATCATGATGACGCCAGGCGCGAGCGACGCCAATGACGAGGCGGAGCGGTTGGGCAGCGGCAGCGCCCCGAGCATCTCGCGGGTCACGGTCTGCGCGACGTTCGAACTCTGCGACTCGAGCACGGGCGCGCCGGCGATCACCTCGACGGCTTCCGTGCGCTTCTGCAGGTCCAGCGTCACGTCGATCGCAAGCCTCTGTCCAACCTCCAGAGTTATCTGTTGCCGTGTGACCGAGTCGAAGCCATCGAGTGTGACCACCAGGCGATACATGCCTGGCACGAGGGCACTGACGCGATACGCGCCCTCTGCATTCGTTACGCTCTGCACCGTTATACCCGTGCTTTCGTTGGCGACGCTTACCTGCACTCCTGGCACGGGATCACCCGCCGGATCCTTGATGATGCCGACGATGGCGCTGGTACCGCTTTGCGCGAATGCGTATGTCGCGGGTGCGGTGGCCAGCGTGAGAAGGACGCCAGCCGCGAGAAGTGTGAAGGTACGCATTCGAAACTCCGCACCGTAGCGCAGGGCTTCAGCCCTGCTCGTCACAGCAGCCCTGAAGGACTGCGCTACGGGTGAAAACAGCCGTACAAACGAAAAGGCCCGGAAGGCGATTCGCCTCCGGGCCTCGGTAGCATCCGCGTGGGTCGAAAATCAGGAGATCATCGAGGTCGCAAGGATGGCGCAGGCGCGAAGGCACATGTGGCCCGGACGACAACACGCCGCGCGCAGAGCCTTGACGATCACAGGAATTCTTCTACCGCACGCGCGTCCGGTCTGTCAATCGAACGAACAATCTCGTCGATTCGGGGAGTTGGTGATTTGGTGATTCAGAGATTTGTGATGTTGGATACGCGCGGGAAGCGCGAGAGGGCCGAAATCACCAGATCACCAAATCCACAAATCACCAAATCGTGTAGTAGCCTTGCCGGTCGACGAGATGCAGACGCCCCCGGTTCTCCTGCGCGCCGATTCCATGACGAAGACCTACGCGGGGGTCCGCGCGCTGAAGGGCGTGTCGTTCGATCTTCACGCGGGAGAGGTGCACGCGTTAGTCGGCGAGAACGGCGCGGGCAAGTCGACGCTCATCAAGATCATGACGGGCGCGGTGGCCGCCGACTCCGGATCGATCGAGGTGGCGGGGCGGCGCGTCACGCACATGGACCCCCACGCGGCGCGCGCGCTGGGGATTGCCGCCATTTACCAGCAGCCTGCGCTTTTTCCGCATCTCACGGTCGCCGAGAACATCGCGCTCGCGCTGGAATCGGCGAGCGTGTGGCGGCGCGTCGACTGGAACGCGCGGCGGCGCCGCGCACGTGACTTGCTGGACCGCGTCGGCGCGAGGATCGATCCGGATCGATCGGTCGAGACGCTCAGCATGCCCGAACAGCAGATCGTCGAGATCGCGAGAGCGGTCGGCGCCGACGCGCGTGTCATGATCATGGACGAGCCGACCGCGTCGCTCGCGGATCGGGAAGTGGAACACCTGTTCGCCGTGATCGCGCGGCTGCGCGAGCGCGGGACGGCCGTCATCTATATATCGCACCGCCTCGACGAGGTGTTCGCGATCGCGGATCGCATCACTGTGTTGCGCGACGGCGAGAGCGTCGGCATGTGGCCGGCGCGCGCGATCGATCGCGCTCATTTGATTCGCATGATGGTCGGCCGGGATCTATCGACGGTGTTTCCGAAGCGCGAGGTGACCATCGGTGAGCATGCCCTCGCGGTGCGCGGGCTCAGGCATCGGGCCAGCGGCGTGTTCGATGTCTCGTTGAGCGTGCGCCGCGGCGAAATTCTCGGCCTCGCAGGCCTGGTCGGTTCCGGGCGAACGGAGGTGGCGGAGATCCTCTTCGGCCTTCGTCCGGCCGACGCCGGCGATATCTGGGTCAACGGCGCAACGGTGCGCATCAGGTCGCCATCGCAGGCGATCGCGCGCGGCGTCGGATACGTCCCGGAGGATCGACGTCAGCACGGCGTCGTGCTCGACATGTCGATCGCCTCGAATACAAGCCTGGCGAACTTGAGCGGCGTCGCGCGCGCCGGCCTGATCAACCGCACGGCGGAGCGCGCGATTGCGACGCGCTACATCGACCAGCTGCGTATCAAGGCCACATCGGTCGATGCGGACGTCGGATCGCTGTCGGGAGGCAATCAACAGAAGGTCGCGCTCGCGCGATGGTTGTCGACGAATCCCTCCGTTCTGATCCTCGACGAGCCGACGCAGGGCGTGGACGTCGGATCGAAAGCAGAGATTCACGAGCTGATGGGGGCGCTTGCCGCGCGCGGCCTCGCGATCATCATGATCTCGTCGGAGATGCCGGAGATTCTCGGCATGAGCGATCGCATCGCCGTCATGCGCGCCGGCACGATTCGCGGCACGCTCACGCGCGCCGAGGCCACCCAGGCCAAGGTGCTGGAGCTGGCCATTGCCTGACCGCCGCGTCGTGTCGGTCGCGTTGACGATTGCGGCGCTGTCGGCCGTGCTGGCCGTCGCGGCGCCGGGATTTTTCAGCCGCGAGAACCTGGGCGACCTGCTGCTCGGCAATCTGCCGGCGTTGATCGTGGCGATGGGCGCCACGCTGGTGATCCTCGCGGGGGAGATCGACATCTCTGTCGGATCCGTCTTCGCCATCTGCGGCATCGTCGCGGGCCTGCTCGCGCAGGCGGGATCCCCGATGCTGCTGACCATCGCAGGAACCTGCGCCACCGGCGCGCTGCTCGGCGCGCTCAACGGCGTGCTGGTCGCGTATGCCGCACTGCCGTCCATTGTCGTCACGCTGGCGACCATGGTGGCGTTGCGTGATGGGTTGCGGTGGGCGACGCAAGGCGCGTGGGTGCAGAACCTGCCATCCGGCTTCCAGTGGTTCGGCCTGTCGCAGGGCGCATATCCACTCGTCGCGTGCGCTGTTGCGGCGGTGCTGCAGGTGACGCTCTCGTATGGGTTACGGCACGTCGCGGCGGGGCGCGCCGTGTATGCCAGCGGGTCCGATGCCAACGCCGCGCGGCTCGCGGGATTCAACACCGCGCTCGTGAAATCCGCGGTGTTCACGATCGGCGGTGCGCTGACAGGGCTCGCCGCGCTCCTCAACGCGGTGCGGTTCAACCAGATTCCCAGCAACGCGGGGCTGGGCCTCGAGATGAAAGTGATCGCGGCGGTCGTCGTCGGGGGCGTCGCGATTCGCGGCGGACGCGGCACCCTCGCGGGCACGCTGCTCGGCCTCGTGCTGCTCGCGCTCATCGGGCCGGCACTCGTGTTCCTCGGGATCAATGCGTACTGGGAGCGCGCGATTCAGGGGGCGATCATCCTGGCCGCGGTCGCGCTTGATGCATGGCGCGCGCGTCGCCGTCAACCTGACGTCATGCTCGCCGTGCAGGCCTCCTGATGCGCCGGCACCAGGAGTGGTTGACGAGCGGCGAATGGATCCTGCTGTTCGCGCTCCTGATCCAGGTGCTGGTGTTCTCGGCGATCGCGCCGAACTTCTTCACGCGCGCGAACTTCTTCGAAGTGCTCCGCGTGAGCGTGGAGCTCGGGCTGCTCGCGATCGCATTGACGCCGGTGATCGTCAGCGGCGGCATCGATCTGTCCGTGGGCGCGATGATGGGACTGTCTGCCGTCGTCTTTGGTGCGGCGTCGCGCGACTGGCACCTCGGGATTGCGGCGGCCGCGCTGGTCGCGCTGGTCGTCGGCGCCGCCGGGGGCGCCCTCAATGCCGTGCTGGTCTCGCGCCTCGAGCTTCCGCCGTTGATCGTGACGCTCGGATCGCTGTCGCTCTTCCGGGGAATCGCAGAGGGACTGACGCACGCGGCAGTGAACTACACGGACTTCCCCGCATCGTTCCTCGCATTGGGGCAGGGGTACTTCTGGGGCGTGCTGCCGGCGCAGCTGCCGATCTTCATCGCGGCATTTGCCGCGTATACGGTCCTGCTGCACCGCTCGGTGCTCGGACGTGCGCTCTACGCAATCGGGTTTTCGCCCGCGGGCGCGCGTTACGCGGGCATACCGGTCCAGCGACGCGTGGGTCTCGTGTATCTCTTGTCGGGCCTGATGGCCAGCGTTGCGGCAGTCATCTACGTCGCGCACATGGGCCAGGCGCGGTCCGACGCGGGGACGGGCTACGAGCTCGACGCCATTACCGCGGTGGTGCTGGGCGGCACGTCGGTGTTCGGGGGCCGCGGCACGCTCTGGGGCACGCTGTTCGGACTCCTGGCGCTCAGCGTGCTGCGCAATGGCCTGCAGCTCGCGGCGTTGCCGTCGGAGCTTGCGGGCGTGATGACGGGCACCCTGCTGCTCGTGACGATCGGCATCGATCGTGTCAGGATGGGCGCGCGCGCGGCGGCGGTGTCCGCCACGGAGGCACTGGACGTGAGAAACAGCCAGGTTGCGGTGCTCTGCGCAACCATGCTTGTCGGTTCGTTGATTGTCGCCGGGACGAACGTCTGGCTGGTGCGATCGCTGGCCTCTTCGTATGGGCGCAGCGGTGCGGCGCTGGCGCAGCCGTCTGGCCAGACATCCGGCCCGGCGCGCCGCCGACCGGTGATCGCGATGATGCCGAAGGCGAAAGGGGATCCCTACTTCATCAGTTGCCGCGCGGGCGCGGAAGAAGCCGCGCGCGATCTGGGCGTCGAGTTGATCTGGGACGGCCCCACGAGTCTCGATGCGGCGCGACAGAACGAGCTCATCGAAAACTGGATCACGAGGAAGGTCGACGCCATTGCGGTGGCCGTCGAGAACCGCGGTGGCATTTCATCCGTGCTGCGGAAGGCGCGCGGGCACGGCATCAGGGTGTTGACCTGGGACGCGGACGCCGAAGCGGACGCGCGCGACTTCTTCGTCAACCAGGCGACGCCGGAAGGAATCGGCAACGCGCTGACCGACGAAGCCGCGCGGCTGCTCGGCGGCAAGGGAGAGTTCGCAATTATCACCGGCGCCCTCAGCGCTGCGAACCAGAACGAATGGATCGCGAACATCCGCAAACGGCTGGCGGAGCGATACCCGAATCTGAAACTTGCAACGATCCGTCCGAGCGACGACGACCGGGACAAGGCATTCGCCGAGACCCAGACAATTCTTCGCGTGTACCCGGCGGTGAAACTCGTGATGGCGATCTCGGCGCCCGCCGTGCCCGGATCGGCGGAAGCGGTGCGCCAGGCCAATCGCGAGGGGGACGTGAACGTGATCGGCTTGTCGCTGCCGAACATCAACAAGCCGTACGTCCACGGCGGCGTGGTGCAGGCGGTGATCCTGTGGAATACGCGCGACCTCGGGTACCTGACGGTCCTCTCGGCGGCCAGGCTCGTACAAAATGCGTTCTCACCGGGAGCCCGGTCGATCGACGCCGGCCGTCTCGGCACGATCGAAGTGCGCGGCTCGGAGATCATTCTTGGTGCGCCACTGCTGATGAACAAGGGGAACATCGATCGCTATGATTTTTGATTTGGTGATTTAGTGATCCGGAGACTCGGCGATCTCGCATCGCACGCGCTACCGCGCGTGCTGCAAAATGCAATCACCAAATCACCGAATCGTCAGATCACCAAATCCTGAGGATTCCGTCATGAACACGCGACACGCTGACATCGTCCACGCCGCCCTCGACAGCTTCCGGATCGAGCTGCCGTCGTGGGGCTTTGCGAACACCGGCACGAGGTTCGGCAAGTTCCTGCAGCTGGCCGCGGCCTCGACGATCGAGGAAAAATTCAGCGATGCCGGACACGTGCACGCGGTGACGGGCGTCTGTCCGACGCTCGCGCTTCACGTGTTGTGGGATCTGCCCGAGGGCGTCGTCAGCAGCGACGAAGTGAAGCGGCTGTCCGCGAAATACGGCGTAAGATCCGGCTCGATCAACCCCAACCTGTTTCAGGACCAGCAGTACAAGTTCGGATCGTTCGGCAATCCCGATCCGATCGTCCGCGACGCCGCGCGGCAGCACGTGAAGGACAGCATTGCGATCGCCCGCGCGCTCGACTGCCGCGACATTTCCCTCTGGTGTGCGGACGGATCGAATTATCCTGGCAGCGCGAACATCCGCCAGCGGCGCGCGTGGTTCATCGAGTCGCTGCAGGCCAGCCACGCCGCACTGGGCGCGGGTCAGCGCCTGCTCGTGGAGTACAAGCCGTTCGAGCCGGCCTTCTATCACACCGACATCGGCGATTGGGGAATGGCGCTGCTGCTCGCGCGCGCGGCGGGTCCCGCGGCGCGCGTGCTCGTCGACACCGGCCATCACTACCTCTCGCAGAACATCGAGCAGATCGTCGCGTGGCTGCTCGCCGAAGACATGCTCGGAGGATTTCACTTCAACGATCGGCGCTACGCCGACGATGACCTGACGCTGGGTTCGATCGATCCCTACCAGGTATTCCGCATCTTCCACGAGATTCGGCTGTTCGAGCACGAAACAGGGCGCCGCGCCGACATCGCGTACATGGTCGATCAGAGCCACAATCTCAAGGGCAAGATCGAGGCGATGATCCAGACGGTCACAATCGCGCAGGAGCTGTTCGCGAAAGCCGCAATCGTCGATCACGCGGCGCTCATCGGCGCGCAGCGCCGTTCCGACATCGTCCGCGCCGAGGCGACGTTGCAGGACGCGTTCGCAACCGATGTGCGGCCCGCCGTCAGAGACTGGCGCGTCGCGAGGGGCCTCCCGCCCGACCCGATGGAGGCGTTCCGGGAGAGCGGCTATCTCGAACGCATCACCGCCGAGCGCGCGTCCACGCGCGCCGGCACGACTTCGTATGCATAGAGCTGAAGGGAGGACGAGATGGTGAGCAGAATGTCTCGGATCGCTGCCGCGGTCGCGCTGCTATTGACGGGCTATGTCTTGGGACGGGTTTCGATGACGGAAGCCGTCGCGGCTCCGCAGACATCCACGCGCGTGTTCGAGCTCCGGACTTATACGACGCCGGAAGGCAAGCTCGACCAGTTGAACGCACGGTTCCGCGATCACACACGCCGGATTTTCGATAAGCACAACATGACGAGCATCGGCTACTGGACGCCAGTCGAGACGCCGAACACCCTCATCTACATCCTTGCGCATCCGAGTCTCGACGAAGCGAAGAAGAACTGGGGGGAGTTCCGGACCGATCCCGAGTGGCAGAAGGTGAGCACGGAGACAGCGGCCCAGGGGTTGACGGGCATCAAGGTCGAGTCGCGGTTCATGAAGGCAACTGATTATTCCGCAATAAAATAGGGGTTTCAGGTAAACGCCGTGGCGAGCTCCGTCGTCCTCGCATAGACAGGTCTTTCCTTGTACCGAATGCCAAGCCACTTTCATAGAGTCCTTTTCGTCAGTGTGCTCAGTGCGTGCCTCGCGGCGTGCTCGTCCGAGAAGGGGCCCAGCTCTGGCACCGCTGCGGCCGAGGGGCGCGGCGCCGGGGGCGGAGGAGGACGTGGCGGGCGCGGCGGTGGTGCAGTGCCCGTCGTCACGGCGAAGGCTCAGGCCAAGAGCGTTGCCTTGACGCTGCCGGCGGTCGGCGCAGGCGAGGCGCTGTCGACCGTCCAGATTCGCGCGCAAGTCACCGGTCAATTGAGCCAGATTCATTTCGCGGAAGGACAGGAAGTCAGGAAGGGGCAGCTCCTCTTCGAAATCGATGCGCGGCCGTTCGAGACGGCGCTCGCGCAGGCGCAGGCGGTGCTGGCGCGCGACACCGCGACGGCGAACAACGCGCAGTCGCAGCGCGCGCGGTACGAGGATCTCTACAAGCGCGGCCTGATCCCGCGCGATCAGTACGAAACGGCGACCGCCGGTTCCGAAGCCCTGCAGGCTACGCTCCAGGCCGACAGAGCCGCGGTCGACAATGCGAAGCTCAATCTGCAGTACACGCGGATCAGCGCGCCCATTTCCGGGCGGACCGGCTCGTTGAACCTGCACGAAGGCGATCTCGTTCGCGCCAACGACGCCACATCACTGCTGATCATCAACCAGAT
>Ga0066677_10000137_pt1 | contig 23774 bp, 22 predicted proteins | sample GraSoiAngelo_126_FD_62299 | JGI IMG/M metagenome (GOLD analysis project Ga0066677, IMG submission 62299) | Grasslands soil microbial communities from the Angelo Coastal Reserve, California, USA - 14_0927_09_20cm | ecosystem: Environmental > Terrestrial > Soil > Grasslands | place: USA... | reverse complement strand
CGAGATCGGCGGCGAGAGTGCGGCGGTAAAAGCGTTCCACACGGCGGGGTTCCTCGGCGCCGAGCACGGTCCGTTTCTGATTACCAACCCGCTCGATGCGGCGTCGAGCGTGAGGCCTGTGAAGGAGCTCGGCGACGCGCGGTTCCAGAGCCGGCGGCAGTTGTTCGAAAAGCTGCTGGCGCAGGAGCCGGTCTATCGATATGGCGCCGACTTCCAGCGCGAATCGCTCGTGCGCTCGCTCGATTCAGCGGACCGGCTCCTGCGATCGCCGTCGGCGAAGGCATTCGATCTCTCGCTCGAACCGAAGGAGAAATTCGACGTCTACAACACCGGGCGCTTCGGCCAGGGCTGTCTGCTCGCGCGGCGGCTGATCGAAGCCGGCGCGCGCTACGTCGAGGTGACGACCGAGTACATTCCGTTCCTGTTCTGGGATACGCACGAGAACGGCCACGAGCGCGCCGCGACCATGAAGCAGCAGATCGACGCGCCGATCGCGCAACTGATCCTGGATCTCGAGGAGCGCGGCCTGCTCGATCGAACGCTGATCGTGCTCGCGAGCGAGTTCGGTCGCGACGCGATCACGGAAGGCAAAGTCGGCAAGGAAGTGAAGGACCAGGCGATCAACATGCCGGACGTGATGTCCGAGCCGCGGCACTACGGCATGCACCGGCATTTCACCGCTGCGGGGTGCGTGCTGATGTTCGGTGGGGGCATCAAGCGTGGCACCCTCTACGGCAAGACCGCGGACGAACGTCCGTGCACCACCATCGAGAATCCCGTGCTGACAGAGCATCTGCACGCGACGATGTACCACGCGCTGGGCATTGCGCCCGACACCGCGTACGTCGTCGAGAAGCGTCCCGTGTACGTGACGCGGGACGGCAAAGGCGTGCCCATCACGGAACTCTTCGGATGAACGGCGGAGCGGCATGAAAACCACACGACGCGAATTTCTTGCGAGCGCCGCGGCGGCGCCGCTCGTCTCCCCGATTCTGCTTGGCGTCGCCAACAAGGCGGGAACGAAGGCGCCCGTCATGGGCGAGGGCGCGCACAGGTACGAAGCCATTCACGACTGGGGCACGCTGCCGGCGTCCATCAAGTACGGCAACACGCATGGCGTCGTGCACGACTCGCAGGGATTCATCTACGTTCACCACACGGTGTTCGCCGACAGTGAACGCGCCGATTCAATGGTGGTATTCGACAACAAGGGACGCTTCGTGCGGTCGTGGGGAAAGGAGTTTCACGGCGTCGCGCACGGCCTGCACATCCGCAAGGAAGGACGCGACGAGTTTCTTTACCTGACGGTGAACGCGGCGAACCCGCGGCTCACGCCGCAGCCCGAGATGCAGGCCGTTGTCGTCAAGACGACATTGAAGGGAGAAGTCGTCTGGAAGATTCAGGGGCCGCCCGACATCGCTCAATACAAGGCTTCCGCCGACGGGGCACCGCCGCGCTACAATCCGACCAACCTTGCCATCGCGCCCAACGGGGACATCTACGTCGGCGACGGGTACGGCTCGTACTACATCAATCAGTACAACAGGAACGCCGAGTACATCCGGACGTTCGGCGGGAAGGGCAGCGACCCCGGTCAACTGAACGAGCCGCACGGGATCTGGATGGATACTCGACGTCCCGATCCGGTCCTCGTCGTCGCCGATCGTCGGAACAACCGCCTGCAGCGCTTCACGCTGGACGGCCGTCACGTCGATTTCGTAGCAGGCTTCCGCCTGCCGTGTCACTTTGATGAGCGTCAGGGGATGGTCGTCGTGCCGGACCTGCACGGCCGCGTGACGCTGCTCGATCGGAACAACGCGATCGTCGCGCACCTGGGAGATTCGAACGCGCCGACCTGGAACAACCCGCTGCGCACGAAGCCGCGCGATCAGTTCATTCCGGGGCAATTCATCTGCCCGCACGGCGCGTGCTTCGACCGCGACGGGAATATCTTCGTCGTGGAGTGGGTCGAAGTCGGACGCGTCACGAAGCTCAGAAAGGTTGCGTAAAGCGGGCTAGCTCGAAAGCCGTCGCCGGCGGTGACCCGCCATGCCGCACAAGATGATGACGAGCGGCACGAGCACGAGTCCCGAGCGCCATTGATAGGGGAGCGTCACCGAGACGATGTAGAAGAGCGGATGCGGCACGGGCACACGACCGTTGAGCCAAGTCAGAATTTCGATCATTACCGCGGAGCCTGCCAAGACGACAACAACTGACGCGGTGTACGCTAGAAGCATCGGCCCCTCGGCCGGTCGCGTGAAGCGCGAGACGAGCCAGGCCGACAACGCGAAACCCGTGTAGGACACCATCGCCGCGCAAATCGCAAACGGCCACCACACATCGGAGACGTACGCGGCCTGCCTGTCCCAATTCCACAGCAGCCCCGCCAGTCCGTCCGCCACTCGATCGCCAAGAAGGGCGAAGGCGAGTAGTAACGAGGTCCACCCGATCGCGACGGCTACAAGCACGCGCGCCGGCCGTGCGCGGGTCTGCAGAATGGCACCGCTGACGATGGCAGACAGGGCCTGGTGCCAGAACCACCATCGGGACCGGCCCGCTTCGTACTCCTCCAGCAGGTCGCCAATGATGCACTCGTCTTCAGGACCGAGCCGCATCAGAATGGTCGTCGCGACGGTGGGTGGCTTCTTCATACAACTCCCGCCCTCAACTCGGGGATGCCTTGCCAGAGGGCGACGAACGCGCGTTGTGTATTCCGGACGGCGCGCAGACCCGCGGGTGTCGCGCGGAAGAACTTCTTGGCCCGCCCTCCGCGTTCCGGCGTCGGATCTCCGAGCTCGGAGCTGACCAGCCTGTTCTCCTGGAGACGGTCGAGCGCGAGATAGACCGCGGCGAGGGTCACCGGGCGTCCGGCGGTCTCTTCGATTTCCCGGGCGATCGGCACACCGTAGGCGCGCTCGCGCACGCGGAGAAGCGCGAGCATGATCATGAGTTCGAAATCCGTGAGAAACCGGCGGTCCATTTATTCGCACATTATGATGAAATTCGATGGCCGGCGCAAGGAGGCGACTTCCCCCGCGTCTGGTAACCTTGAGGGCGCAGATGCTGAGTCGCCGCCGGTTCCTTCAATCCATAGGAACATCGTTTGGAGCCGCCGCCGCTGTGGGCCTCTACGCCTGGCGGGTCGAGCCGCACTGGCTGGAGATCGTTCGCCGGCCGCTCCCGATTCTCCGATTGCCGCCCGCACTGGCCGGTCGCACGCTCGTGCATGTGAGCGACATTCACGTGGGCCCTCGCGTCGATGACGAGTACGTCCTGGCGACTTTCCGCCGGATCGCGGATCTCCGACCCGACATCGTCGTGCTGACCGGCGACTTCGTCAGCTACCACGCCGATGTTCTGGATCATCTGGCGACCGTCTATCGACAGTTTCCGACGGGACGGATCGGCACCGTCGCGATCCTTGGAAACCACGACTATGGACCCGGATGGCGACATTCGGAACTCGCTGCGCGGCTCGTCGACATCGTGCAGCCCTTCGGCATCAACGTGCTTCGCAACCAGGTGTGCGAGCTCGGCGGACTGCAGATCGTCGGGCTCGACGATCTCTGGGCGGATCGATTCAAGCCCGAGCCGGCGTTCGCCCAGCTTGACCCGCAGCGCGCGGCAATCGCGTTGAGCCACAATCCCGACACAGTGGACCTGACCGGCTGGGAGCATTATGAGGGCTGGATTCTTTCAGGGCATACGCACGGCGGACAATGCAAGCCGCCGTTCCTTCCTCCGCCGCTCCTGCCCGTCCGCAATGGACGCTACACCGCGGGTGAATTCGAGCTGACAAGCAACCGCCGTTTGTACATCAGCCGTGGCGTCGGACATCTTCTGCACGTGCGATTCAACGTGCGTCCTGAAGTCACGGTCTTCGACCTTGTTCCGGCGTGATCGGCCGGCGTGATCAACGAGATCGACGAGACGATCGTCCTATGGCTGGTGCCGCCGGCCGTCCCGCGATCGGTTATATGCTTGTGTTTGACTGGTTTCATGGACGACCCGCCTTCGCCGCGCGCGAGCGTGCGCGGGGCTTCGGCGAGGCAGGCCGAAGGTTGCTGGAGGATCCATGAACCGGAAGCTGTCCCTCGGCGTCATTGGCCTGCTGACCACCGCCACGCTTGCGTTCGGTGCGACCGACCAGGTGCGTCCAGCTGACCCACAAGACACGCAGCTCCCCGCCCCAGCACCGAACCAGTCAACCATTCCACGATCTCCCAGGAAGTCATTCGCCCGCGTGTTTCCCGCGCCGGACATCGCGGAGCAGCAAAGGCTGCGTGCAAAACTGGCCGAGGAACTCCTTCGTGCCGATCGGTCAGACATAGAAGTCATCTGCGGCCTGACGATCCGGCACGTCGACGAGCGGATCGATCCGCGCATCATCGTGCCGCACAATGATCAAGCCGTCGATGCGAAGATCAAACGCATCGCCCCGCAGGTTTGTCGGAGCGACAATGACACCAAATAAGCGACCGGTAGAGATCAACATGAGCGGCATCCCGGTGAACGGCATCGGCGGCCTCGGACTGTCGCCGTCGCCGTGTTGATGACGGTCGTCTTACCTGAAGCCTGGTGGCTGGTTGTGATGGCGGTCGCTGGTGGTGTGGTGCTTGGGGCTGTGATGGTGCTGGCGCGGCGCAATCACGCGTCTCCGGGCCCGAGTGGCAGCGATCCGACGATTCTCTTTTGTCCGGAGCCCGTGAAGTTGCCAGATCGGGATCAGACAAGGGTCAAACCGGGGTCAGCCCCCGGCAGACGTGCCGTGCTCACTTCCGGTTGGCGCATCGCCTATTCTCTCAACGCCAGTGCGGGATCGATTCTGAGCGCCCGCCGCGCGGGTGTCCACGCGGCAGCAATGCTCACGAGCCCGAGCAGGATCGACGTCAACGCGAAGCTCAGAGGATCGCTGGCGCTGAGACCCGCAACGAGGAACATCGCGAGGGGCCTCGTCAGCCACGCGGCGATCGCAAGACCGAGAAAGATGCCGCTGCCAGCGAGGATCGCGGCGTCGCCGAGCACGAGTCGCAGGACCGCGTGATGTGACGCGCCAAGCGCCATGCGGATGCCAATCTCCGCGGTTCGCCGGCTTACCGAGTAGGCCATCACCGCGTACAGTCCAACCATCGCAAGCACGAGCCCCAGCGAGCCCAGCGCCGCGAGCAGCGCCGCGCCAAGCTGGCTTGGCATGAACGCAAACGCAAGGGCAGCGCGCATCGGCTGCACATCGATCGCGGCGGTGGAATCCAGGTCCGTGAGGATCTGCGAGACCGCACGGATGGATGTCGATGGATCGCCCGCTGTCCGAACGAGGAGGAACACCAGCCGGTCCCTGTTCCCGCGCTGCAGGAACGATTCGTAGACCGCCGCCCGCTGCGTTTCGCCGATCGTCCGGTGTTTGCTGTTGGCGACGATGCCGACGATCTCGGCCGGGTAGCCCGCTGGTGTTGGTCCAGGCAACAGGAGGTGCTGGCCGATTGGATCGCTCCCGCCGAAGTGGCGCCGTGCGAACTCCTCGTTGATGATCGCGACGACCGGCGCGCCCGGCGCATCGGTCGTCCGGAATTCGCGTCCGCGCTGCAGCCGGATGCCCATCGCAGCGAAATAGCCAGGTCCGACGCGATTGCCTTCATAGCGCGCGCGAAACGGACCACCGCTTTCGGCGATCCGCAAATCGGCGCCGGTCGTTGACCCGCTTCGGATCGTCAACGGCACGTCGGCGGTATAGGCCGCCTGCTCGATCCCTGGAATGCTCTGCAATCTACCGACGGCAGATTCCAGGAACGCCGCGCGGCTTTCCCGTGTGTAGCGTCCTTCGACGAAGCTCACCTGCGCGACGATCGAATGACCCGCGTCGAACCCTGGATCGGCACTGCGCGCAAGCGCGAGGTTGCGCACGAACAGCGTCGCCGTCAGCAGCAGTACCAACGCGACCGCTATCTGTCCGATGACCAGCACGCTCCTGAGCGTCCACCGGCGATGCGCGTAGCGTGACTCCTGCTTGAGCGCCGGCACGAGCGACGGCCGCGTGGCCTGGAGCGCGGGCACGAGCGCGCAGCACGTAGTGGTGACGGCCAGCAACGCGAGCGAGTACAGCAGCAGGCGCGCGTCGAACGAGGCGTGCAGTTCGAAGGGGAGCGGCAGCGGCAGCGACACGCGCGTCAGCAGGCCCATCAGCATCCGCATCAGCAGCAGGCCAAAGGCCGTACCGAAGAGCGCGAGCCACAAGCCTTCCGTCAGCAGTTGCTGAACGAGTCGCGCGCGACCCGCCCCGAGCGCCACGCGTATCGCGATTTCACGGCGTCGAACCGTGCCGCGCGCGAGGAGCAGCCCCGCGACGTTGGCGCAGGCGACGGCCAGTACGAGGCCGACGCCAACAAGGAGGACGGCGAAGAACGCGCCGATCTCCTTCAGATCCTTGATCTGCGACACGCCGCCCACCGGGGAGAACCGGTCCACTTCACCGAATTCCTTGCCGTAGTCCGGCGCCAGCCGCGCGGCTGCCGTCGACAGCGCCGCGCGTCCTTCGGCGACGCTCTGGCCGTCGCGCAATCGGCCGACGAGTTGCACGGTCGCGTCAAGGCGCTCGTGAAGCGTCGGCAGGAGCGCCGGGCTCACGGGCAGGTACACCTCGGGCGCGATACCAAAGCCTGGAAACGACTGCAGTCCATCGGGCAGTACGCCGAGGATCGTGTATGGCTCGCCATTGAGCACGAGCGTGCGCCCCAGCACTGCGGGATCTCCGCCCAGCCGCCGCTGCCAGAATCCGTGACTGATGACTGCGACCGTGGGGTGACGTTCGGCATCGGCCTCGGCAGCGGTGAACCCCCGTCCCATGGCAATCGGCAGGCCGAGCAGGTCGAAGAAGTTCGCGCTGACGATGAGCGGCATCAGGCTGATCGACTGCTCGGGCCCGCGCCAGTTGACCTCGCGTTCGAACTGATATCCGGTGATGCCGCCGAGTGCGCCGCTCTGCTCGAGCGCCTGCCACTGGCGATACGACACGTGGCTGCCGTTGTTCAGGCGGATATTCACGACGCGGTCCGGCCGCGACACGCTCGGCACGGTGAGCGCGATCTGACTCGCAAGGCTGAAGATGACGGTGTTGGCGCCCGTCGCCATGGCGATCGACAGCGTGGCGGCGAGCACCAGCAGCGGCTGCTGCCGGAGGGACCGGAGCGTGTACCGAAGGTCCTGCGCGAGATTTTGCACGACGGCGACCCGGCGCGTGTCGCGGCACTGTTCTTCCACGAGCGACACCGGACCGAACGCGCGCATGGCGGCAGCGCGCGCGTCTGCCGGCTTCATGCCGGCGGCGGTGTACTCGTCAACCTGTTCCTCCAGATGGAGACGAATCTCGGCGCGCAGCTCGGCGTCTGCGTCGACACCGCGGAACACCGATCGCAAACGCATTCGGGCGCGATCGATCCAGCGAGGCATTGTGGTCTCTCCTTCATCAATTGCGCGTGGGCCCCACATTTTTCAATTGCGTCGGGCCCCACCCCCGACGCTTGCCGCTGCGCCCATTCGGGCGCCGCGGCGGCTGACGGCTCTCACGCGCTCGCGCTCAGCGCTGCTGCGCCTGTCACCTCCAGACGAAGGCTGTCCCGCCGAAGCGCGAATGCGCGAAGGCGGACATCGCCTCGCGCTGGCCGCAGGCGCTTTAGTCGACTTCGCGGACCACGAGACCGATCGCGTTCGACAGACGCTCCCAGCTTTCGAGCTCGCGCGCGAGCTGCTTGCGGCCGGCAGCGGTAAGCGCGTAGAACTTCGCTTCGCGGCCGGTCTGCGTGACGCCGGGCTGCGCCCTCAGCCATCCCTGCTGCTCGAGCCGATGAAGCGCGGGATAGAGCGACCCCTGGGTGATCTGCAGCGCGTCCTTGCTGACCTGCTGGATCCGCTTCGCGATGGCCCACCCGTGTTTGGGTTCGAGGGCCACGGTTTTGAGGATGAGGAGATCGAGCGTCCCCTGGATCAAATCGGACGGCCTGCTCATGGTGCGATACCTAAGTTATCGACAACTGATGCCTAGGTTATCTACACTGACGACGTCGCGTCAAGAGATGTCTCGACCGCCATGTCAAGACCAGCGATTCGACCGCCGTGGCGATACAGTCCTGCTTGAAGCCGTCAGGTCCGAGCACGTACTGTGGATCGGCAGGCCAACTAACCGAGCAGCGGCCGCCGAGCTCAGGCCGTTGCACTTCACAGGGATATCAACTCTCATGCGTTACCCTCGGGTACCTGCCGTCCTGTTGCTGTTCGCCATTCTCTTCATCGGTGCCGCGGGGGAAGGGCGCGCGGAAGAAACGATTGTGTTCCTGCGCCACGGTGAAAAACCGTCCGGCGGCTACGGACAGTTGACGTGCCAGGGGTTCAACCGTTCGCTCGCGCTGCCGGCCGTGCTGCTTGCGAAATACGGCAGGCCGAACATTCTCTATGCGCCCAATCCCGCGGTGAAAATCCCCGATCCGGCCGGGAGCTTCTATTACATTCGCCCGCTCGCGACACTCGAACCCCTGGCAGTCCGACTCGGGATGGATGTGCGGACGAAGTATGGCTACAGCGACATCGCGTCGCTGCAAGCCGCGCTGATCGCGCCGACGCGGGACGATCTGACGATCTTCGTCGCCTGGGAACATGCCCATCTTCAGAAAGTCGTTCAGAACATCATGAACAGCTATGGCGGCGGCGCGGTCGTGCCCGCGTGGATCTTGGGCGACTACGACAGTCTGTACGTCGTCCGCGTGACCTATGCCGGAAGCACGGTTACCGCGTCGTTTCGCCGCGACAGCGAGAGGCTGAACGGCCAGCCGACGACCTGCCCGTTCTGAGGCGCCGGGTTCGTCCACTCCGGGTCGTTAGAATAGCCTCCGGATGTCTGTGCGCGGCATCGTCATCAAGCTCCACATCTACGCAGGGCTTCCGACGTTCGCGCAGTTGATGATCTACGGCGCTGCGGGACTCGTTGCGACCGTCCAGGGCGGACCGCGACCGAAGCTTGTCTCCTCTGCGCGCTACGTCCCGTTCACGCCGTCACCATCGACAACCGACAAGCAGGTCGCCGACGAGGTGTATCGTGCGCTCGCCCTTCCACTCACTCGGCCGATGGACGTGTAGGCGATCAAACGGACGATTGACGACGATCTGCTCCTCGATTTCTACAACATAAGACCATTCGCAGCGTGCACCTGCTGCTGGCATCCTTCGGCCTGCCGTTCCTGCTGATGTACGCGGTCGGCGCCGTGCAGATGTCGCACAACGCGTGGTTCACGATGAAGCCGACGGTGCACGAGCAACAGCTGTCGCTCCGAGCGGGGTCCGACGCGCGCGAGGTCGCCCGCGACGTGTTCGAACGCGCCCCCGCCATTCGTGGCGAGCTCACCGACATCCAGATGACGGCTGACGCGATCAGCCTCCGGGTCGTGCTGCCCGGCACCGTCCACGAGATTCGGTACGATCGCGCGTCCGGCGCGACGCGCGTGAAGACGAGCATCGCAGGTTTGATGGGAATGCTGAATCGCCTTCATCATGCGGCCGGGCTCTCGCACGACTATCGATCGATGAACGTGTCGGCGCGGCGGTCGCAGTTGTCTCGTCAGCGCTCCTGCTGCTCGGCGCGACGGGTCTTTACATGTGGTTCACGCGCCGCCAGGAGCGCGTCGCGGGCGCGCTGCTGCTCGGCGCGAATCTGATTGTGGTAACTGGCCTCCTTATCGCGATTCGCCGCCCGGGTCCCTAAATCACGCCGCGTCGCCGCAGCACCTCACGCACCTCATCGCTCATCTCGCTGTCGCTCGTGATTCTCGGCGGCTTCGCGCCTGCCGCCAGCAGCGAGTCGAGGACGGCAGCGTAATCGCCGGTCCGCGGGTGCCATCCGCGCACCGAAGCATAGACGGCCCAGCCCGTCGGCGTTCCGCCATAGTCATCATCCATCACGTCGAGAGGTGCCTGCCGCTGCAGCAGCTCCTCCGTCATCTCAACGTTGCCGTGCCAGGCGGCCCAGTGCAGCGGCGTCGCGCCGTGCTGGCCGCGCACATCTGGCGGCCACCCCGCGTCGAGCATCCGGGCGACCGCGCCTCGGTCGTTGTTCTGCGCAGCAACCGCGAGCCGGCGACGCTGGTCGTCGTCGAGCGTGCGCGCGAGGTCTTCCTGTCCGGCGAGCAGCGCGCGGATGGTCGTGTCGTCGTCCAGCTCGCACGCGATCGCCAGCTTCAAGCCGTCAGGCGTGCGATCCATCAGCAGCCGGAAAACGTCTTCGTGCCCGAATTCCCGGGCAACGTGGTGCGCCATCTTGTGCGCGCCGAGCGTCCAGAGGTAGATGGTTCCGCCGCTGCGCGGGTCCTGCTTCGGAAAGTACACTTCTGACACGTTCGTCCGGACCGATTCGGGGTCGGCCGCGAGATAGTCCCGAACACGCGTGAGGTCGCCGAGGGCGGCTGCCATCAGGATGTCGGTGCGCGCGTCGCGTTCGACGAGATAGCGCGCGACCTCCTGTCGATCTCGCACCATGTACTGCGCGGGCGTCGATTCATGATCGACGTCGCGCGCGTCGATGTCGGCGCCGTGATCCAGGAGATATCGCGCGATCTCGATCGAACACGCGAAGTGGAGCGGCGTCTGGCCGTCGCCGCCGCGCGCGTGGACGAGCGCAGCGTTGGCCGAGACCAGCTCCTCGACTCTCGCGAGCATCCCGAGGCGAGCGGCTGCGTGGATGTCGACGGTCGCGCCACGATCGATCAGAAACGGCGTCAGCTCCGTTTCGGCGTCCAGCACGCCGAAGCTGCCGGCCCACCAGCGGCTTCGCGCGTTGATATCGGCGCCGGCGCGCAACAGGACATCGATCATGTCGCGGTTGCGCCGGTGCACGGCCGCGAGCACCGCCGTCGCGCCGAACGCGCCACCCGGCAGCGGTTCATTCAACCGCGACGTCAGTTCCGGGTGACGCTCGAGGACCTGCTGCACCTGTGACGGATCGTTCGCGTGCACGGCTGCCGCGAGTCGTTCGATGGGATCCATGTCAGCGATGTCCATCGCGGCCCTTTCTAAAGCCGCCGCATATCTCGAAACGTTCGGTGTTTTTGCGTGTTCATCCGTGGTCTCCTACACCCGACGCGCGTCTTTTTCAGCTCTGAGCGCGACATCCATGGCGAGGAACGTTTGCTGCTGCGCGTTTGCCGTCTCCGTCCGGTTCAGCACGTCGTCCACCAGCCGCTCGCCATATGGCAGCGCAACATCGCGGCAGTCAATGTAACGCGGGCTCTTGTCGTCGACCAGAAACAGGTGGCTGTCGCCTGGACGCCCTGCGATGTCGATGCTCTTCCGGATTTCAATGTATCCGTCGGTGCCGAGAATGGTGAGCCGCCCATCGCCGAACACGCCAAGTCCGCCCGGTGTGAACCAGTCGACGCGGACGTATCCCAGGCCGCCGTTTCCGCGCAGCATCACGTCGCCGAAGTCCTCGAGCTCCGCGTACTGCGGATGGTGCACGTTGCCAACCTGCGACGCGACGATATCCACCTCCGTCGATCCGGTGAAGAATACAAACTGATCGACGTGATGCGAGGCGAGGTCGCACAGGATTCCGCCGTACTGAGCGCGCTTGAAGAACCAGGGCGGACGGCTTTCCGGGTTCATCCGGTGCGGACCGAGCGACACGGTCTGAATCACCTTGCCGATCGCACCTGCCTTCACGAGCTCCACCGCTTTGGTCGTCCCCTTGTGCTCGTGCCGCTCGATCAGCACCGAGTAAATCCGCTTTGTCTCCGCCTGCACTCTCCGTACCTCGGTCAGCTGCTCGAGCGTCGTCGTGCCGGGCTTGTCGACCATGAAGTCCTTGCCATGGCGCATGACCTCGATGCCGAGCGGCGCGCGCTCGTTCGGGATTGCCGCGCTGACCACGAGTTGGATCGAAGGGTCTTCGAGGATCTCGCGTTCGCTTCGCGCGAGCTTCGCTGACGGATACCGTTTGGCAAAAGCCGCGGCGAGATCCGCTTCCTTTCCGAAAAATGAGACCAGTTCGCCCCCGCCGCGCGTGACGGCGGCGATCTGGCCGTTGAGGTGACTGTGATTGAGGCCGATGGCGGCGAAACGGATCCGCGTTGCTTGCGGCGGCTGAGGTGCGTCCAGCGCGCGCAGGCTCGCGGGTCGCCACGCGAATGCAGCCGCGGACGCGAGCGACGCCTTTAAAAACGCGCGGCGTCTGACGTCAGTGTCCATGGCGCCTGATTATAAACATCTGCGTCACACCAGGCGTAACCTCTAATAGGCCCCTACAGCGCTTCCGCACGTCGGAGGTGAATGATGCGCCGGCTGGTGGTTGTGGGAACCATTCTCGTCAGGATCGCTTCAGGCCTCGTCATCGAACACGCGGCGAACGCTAAACCCACCGCCCAAGCCAGGACCGTTCTGGCGGTGGCGACCTCCCAGCAGCGCGGCGTCCTCACGACGGGCACGCTGGAGGCGGAGACGACCGTCGAGGTCGGCACCGTGGTCTCGGGCACCATCGAATCCCTGCCGGTCGATTTCAATTCAATCGTCCGCAAAGGGCAGGTGCTGGCCGAACTCGATCGGACGACTTTTGAGGCTGACCTGCGCAGCGCTCGGGCGACGCTCGCGCAGGCGGAAGCGGATCGCGACCTTGCACAGGCGACGGAGGCGGACGCCCAGACGAAACTGACGCGCGCGACCGAGCTCGTCGCGAAGCAATTGATCCCACAGTCTGACTTCGACGCTGCATCGGTGACCTGGAAAAACGCGGCGGCGGGCGTGAAGAATGCCGAGGCCGAGATCGCGCAGTCTACGGCGGCCGTCAAGCAGGCGCAGGTGAATCTCGAGCACGCGATCATCCGATCGCCGATCGACGGGATCGTCGTCTCGCGCGAGGTCGATGTCGGAGAGACCGTTGCGGCATCGGTGCAGACACCCGTTCTGTTCATGCTCGCGGGCGATCTGATGCATATGCAGTTGCACGCGACGATCGACGAGACGGACGTCGGCGAGGTGCATGCCGGCGACAAGGCCACCTTCAGCGTCGATGCGTATCCGAACACGATCTTTCACGGCGTGGTCAGACAGGTTCGCCTTCAGCCTCTCGACGAAGCGCCGGCGGGATCGACAACCGGGCCGAATGGCGCTCCCGCGGCGCAGGTACAGACACAGCCCGGCACCGTCGTCGCGTACGACGCGATCATCGACGTGCGGAATCCGGGCAATGAGCTCCGGCCCGGGATGACGGCCACCATTTCGCTCGATGATCACACGCTATAATCTCGGCCGTGATGCCGACGCCACGCTGGACGAGTGCACTGCTCGTCGCCCTCGCGCTTACGCTGTCCACACCGTCACATGCTGTTCGCGGCCAGGTTCGCGCGGAGCAGACCGCGCGCGCAACCGAGACAGCGCTCGATCGATATGTTGCCGCGCCGGACGCTGCATTCACCTGGAAGGTTGTCCGCGATCTTCCCGTCGATGCGGAGTCCGGCTCGAGCCGAACACGACAGGGCGTCACAGCGACGCTGATCGACATGACGTCTCAGCGCTGGCTCAGCGAGCGCGAAGTGGAACGGCCCCTGTGGACGCACTGGATCACCATCGTGCGCCCTGAAAAGGTCACGAGCGATATCGGTTTGCTGTTCATTACCGGAGGACGGCTCGACCGCGATCCGCCGTCACGTCCTCCTGCATGGCTCGTTGATGCGGCGCGCGGTACCGGCACGGTTACGGCGGAGCTCCGCCTCGTGCCGAATCAACCGATCGTCTTCAAGGACGATCCGTCGCGCAGAGCGCGCGTGGAAGACGACTTCATCGCATACACGTGGGATCACTTCATCCGGACCGGTGACGATCGCTGGCCCGCGCGGCTGCCGATGACGAAGAGCGCTGTGCGGGGGATGGATACGGTGACGGCGTTCACCATGTCGCCCGAAGGCGGCAGTTATCCCGTGCGACGCTTCGTCGTCTGTGGCGCCTCCAAGCGGGGATGGACGACGTGGGCGACGGCTGCGGTGGATAAGCGCGTCATCGCGATTGCGCCTGCGGTAATCGACCTGCTGAACGTGGAACCGTCGTTTATTCACCATTGGCGTGCATACGGCGCGTGGTCAGACGCGGTGCAGGACTACGTCGATCAGGGCCTCATGGATCGCATCGGCACTCCCGAGTTCCGCGCGCTCATGAAGATCGAGGAGCCGTATTGGTATCGCGACCGCCTGACAATGCCCAAATACATCGTCAATGCCTCGGGCGATCAATTCTTCCTTCCGGACTCCTCGCAGTTTTATTTCGATGATTTGCCCGGTGAGAAGCATCTGCGGTATGTGCCGAACACGAACCATTCGCTCGACAAGAGCGATGCGCTCGAAAACGTGCAGGCGTTCTATGCCTCCGTGGTCAAAGGCACGCCACGCCCGGAGATCAAATGGACGTTCGAACGCGACGGATCGATCAAGGTCATCGCGAAGCAGCGCCCGGCGGAAGTGAAGCTGTGGCGGGCAACGAATCCGAGAGCGCGTAATTTCCGGCTCGATGTGATCGGTCCGGCTTATCAGAGCACCACGTTGAGCCCCTCGGGTCCGCACACCTGGATCGCGCGCGTGCAGCGGCCGCCGACGGGCTGGACGGCGTTCTTCATCGAGCTGACGTTCGCGAGCGGAGGCAGGTACGCGTTCAAGGAGACGACGGCCGTGCGTGTGCTTCCCGATATCTTGCCGTATGCTGCGCCGACGTTGACCCATGCGGCCGCCACGCGCGGCGGTGTGTGAAAGGTTCGGCCATTCCCATCGCGCTGGCGCCGAAATCTGATGCTGCCCGGAACCGTGAACCGTGAACCGTGAACCGTGAACCATGAACCGTGAACCGTGAACCATGAACCATGAACCATGAACCGTGAACCGTGAACCGTGAACCGTGAACCGTGAACCGTGAACCGTGAACCGACCGTAGTCGAGCGATACGGTCTGCGCTTGGGATAAGCTCTCCGGCATGGAACGACGAGATTTTCTCTCCAGCCTGGCTGTGCTGCCGGCGCTCGCGGCCGTCGAGGTGCCGCAGAGCCCTCGCGCGACGGCCGGCCGCGCGCCGCTGAAGCTTGGCACGGTGACCTATAACATCGCGAAAGACTGGGACGTTCCCACCATCATCAAGAATCTCACCGAGGCCGAGTTCGACGCGGTGGAATTGCGGACGACGCACAAGCATGGGGTCGAGACTTCGTTGTCGCCCGCAGCGCGCGCCGAGGTGCGCAAGCAGTTCGAGGGATCGGCGGTGAAGATTGGCGGCCTCGGCACCACGTGCGAGTTCCATTCGCCCGATCCCGCGGTCGTGCGAAAGAACATCGATGAAACGAAAGAGTGGGTGAAGCTGGCGCAGGACCTCGGGTCGCCGAGCGTGAAAGTACGGCCGAATGGTCTGCCGAAGGACGTTCCCGAGGAGAAGACGCTCGAACAGATCGGCAAATCGCTCGCCGAGTGCGGGGCGTTCGCGGGCGATCACGGCGTCAAGATTCAGCTCGAGGTGCACGGCACCGAGACGCAGCGCGTGCCGCGCATCCGGAAGATCTTCGATTACGGCGGGAATCATCCGGCCGTGCGCGCGTGCTGGAACTCGAACCAGACGGATCTCCTCGACGGGGGGTTCGATGCCAACTTCAAGCTCCTTCGCGATCAGATCGGCCAGGTCCACATGCGCGATCTGTTTCTCGAAGAGTACCCGTGGCGCGCGCTGGTGACGGCGCTCTCGGCGATGAACTTTCAGGGCTATTGTTTCGCCGAGATCCCGGAGTCCGCGGATCCCGTTCGTGTGCTGAAGTACTTCCGCGGCATGTTCCGCGCGTACCAGAATCTCTAAGCCTTCTCTGTACTCTGGTGGCTTCCGCCTTCAGGTGGAAGTCTCTTCAGGCGAGACGATCTTCCGGCTAAAGCCGGAAGCCATGAGAAGAATTTATTAAATGACTGACTACACGAGACGCCAGTTCGGCCACTCATTGGCAGGCGTCAGCATGTTTGCCGTGTCGCGTCCTGCACGTATGCAGCCCGCCGCTCCGCAAGGCGGTTCGCTCACTGACGTCCCCGGCATCAGCGTCGGCCATTTCACCGACACGCGCCGGCCCACCGGTTGTACCGCAATCCTGTTCAGTTCCGCGGCCGCTGCCGGCATCGATTTCGATGGCTCGGCTCCGGGGGAATCGATGGCAGTGATGCTGCAACCCGCGAGTCCGGTGGACCGCATTCATGCGCTCTTCCTCACGGGCGGCGGCGTGCTCGCGTTGCCGGCAGCTGCCGGCGTGATTCGCTTCTGCGAGGAACGCAAGATCGGTTTCGACTGGGGCACCCCCGATCTGCGCATCCCGCTCGTCGTCTCTGCCGTCATCGACGATCTCGCTGTCGGCGACCCGCACATCAGGCCGGATCCGGAGGCCGCATACAAGGCGTGCGCCGCGGCATCGACCGGCGCGTCGGCTGAAGGGAACGTGGGCGTCGGGGCGGGGGCCACGGTAGGAAAGATGCATCGCGGCCGCGGACTCGGTGGCATGAAGGGAGGCCTTGGCACCGCAAGCCTCACGCTCGGCGATGTCGTCATCGGCGCGCTCGCCGTCGTCAACGCCGCCGGCGACATCATCGACTGGCGCACGGGACGGATCGTCGCAGGTGCGCGGCGGCCGGACGGCAGCTTCGCGGACAGCGTCGACGTGATGCGCGGGATTGTCAGCCGCGGCGGCGGCCTCGATGATGCGGCGCTCCGCAGCACGACGCTCGCGGTCGTCGCGACGAACGTCGATCTGAACAAGACCGCGCTCACGAAAGTGGCGATGATGGCGAACTGCGGCGCGGCACGTGCGATCCGTCCGTATCACACGACCGGAGACGGCGATCAGTTGTTCGCGGTATCGACCGCCAAACTGCAACGCCCGGACCTTCCGTTGACCCTGATCGGATCGTTGGCCGCGGATCTCATCGCCGACGCGATCGTCCGCGGCGTGCGCGCCGCGACCGGAGTCACGGACTGGCCTGCCGTGCGCGATCTGTGACGACGGCCGCGTCGGTCACCGTCTCCCGCGCCAGCCTCGTTCGCGGGCTCGGTCTTTTTGCCGCCGTCGCTGTCGTCGTCGGCGACGTCATTGGCACGGGCGTCTTCCTGAAGGCGCGCGTAATGACGTGCAACGTCGGCACGGCCCGCATGGTGATCGCCGTCTGGGTCGTCGCCGGGTTGCTGAGCCTTGCGGGCGCGCTGGTGTACGCGGAACTCGCCGCGATGATGCCGAGCGCGGGCGGGGAGTACGTGTTCATCCGCGACGCCTACGGCCGCGTCTGGGGATTTCTCTACGGCTGGACGCGGTTCTTCGTCGCCAGTGCCGGCGGCCTGGCCGGACTCGCGGCGGGTTTTGCGATCTTCCTGAACGTGATCGCCGGCGGCGTGTTCGGCACCCGCGTGACGACGCTCGCGGTCCTTGGGTATCACCTGGATGTCAGCGGTCTGCAGGTGATGGCGATCGCCTCGATAGCGGTGGTCACGGCAATCAATTGCGCGGCCATTACCGTCGGCGGTCGCATCGCCTCCGTGCTCGCCGCGCTCAAGAGCGCGCTGGTCGTTGGCGTTGGCGTCGGCGCGATGCTGCTCGCGCGAGGCACGTGGGCGCACTTCGCGCTGACCGACACAGGTGGCGCCTGCGAGGGTGTGACGGCAGCGGCACGCGGAGGATTTGCCGGCTTTGGCGCAGCGATGCTCGGTGCGCTGTGGGCCTATAACGGCTGGAACGAGGTGACGTACGTCGCCGAAGAGGTCAAGGATCCGAAGCGGAATCTTCCGCTCGCGATCATTGGCGGGATCGGCATCATCGCGGCGCTCTACATCCTGGCGAACGTCGCGTACTTCTTCGTCCTGACGCCGACGGAGGTCGCAAGCGTGCCCGCGTCCTCGTCGGTTGCCACAGAGGTCATCGCGCGTTTCCTTGGTCCCGGCGCGGCAGTGGTCATGGCCGGCGCGCTTGCCATGTCCATCTTCGGTTCGCTCCATGTGACATGTCTGGTCTGCGCGCGCGTTCCGTACGCGATGGCTCGCGACGGATTATTCTTCAAGGGCCTCGCGCAACTCAGCTCGCGCACACACGTGCCGGCCCGCGCGATCGTGGCGCAGTCCGTCTGGTCCGTCGTGCTCGTTCTCTCCGGCTCGTACGACGTGTTGACGGACTACGCCATCTTCGCCGTCCTGATCTTCGTCGCGCTCGCGACCGCGTCAGTGTTCGTGTTCCGCCGCCGCAACCCGAACGCCGAGCGGCGCTATCGCACCTGGGGATATCCGGTCGTCCCTGTTTTGTTCCTGCTCGTCTCCGCGTGGATTCTGATCAACACGCTGATGACGACCCCCGGACGTGCGCTGGCGGGCGTGGGACTCATGGCGCTCGGTCTGCCGTTCTACTGGTACTGGTCGCGCACGGCACGCAAGGACGTGGAGGCATCCTAGCGCACCCCTTCAGAGCTGCCCGTCGATCACGGGACATTCGGCGATATGAGATTCAGGTTGGTGTTGTTCAATATCGTGGCCGTGGCCGTGGCCGTGCTCGCGATCGCACTCGAGGCGCGGCAGGAGCACACACGCGCGATGCCTGACGTTCATCTGATGACGCTCGATCCGGGGCACTTTCACGCCGCGCTCGTGCAGAAAGAGATGTATCCAGGCGTTCTGCCGCGGGTCGACGTGTTTGCGCCGCTCGGCAACGACCTGTACGAGCATTTGAAGCGGATCGATGGGTTCAATCGGCGTGCGGAGCGACCGACGACCTGGGACACGGAGCTGCACGCGAGCCCCGACTGCTTCGAGCGGATGCTCCGCGAACGTCCAGGCAACGTGGTTGTGCTCTCCGGCCGGAACCGCGGAAAGATCGATCGCGTCCTGGCATCCGTCAAGGCCGGTCTTCACGTGCTTGCGGATAAACCGTGGATTCTGCGGTCCGGCGGCCTGCCCATGATCGAGGAGGCGCTCGCGGAAGCAGACAAGCGGGCCGTCGTGGCCTACGACATTATGACGGAGCGCTTCGAGATTACGAGCGTACTGCAGCGCGCCCTGGTCAACGATGCGGCGACGTTCGGCGAGATCGTCAAGGGCACCGAAGGCGAGCCGGCGGTCTATATGGAAAGCGTGCACAACCTGATGAAGGTCGTGGCGGGTGCCCCGAACATCCGCCCGCCATGGTTCTTCGACACCGCCGAGCAGGGAGAAGGTTTCAACGACATCGGCACGCACCTGGTCGATCTCGTGCAGTGGACGCTCGTTCCGGACCAGGCGATCGACTATCGCGCGGACGTTCGCGTGCGGTCCGCGCAGCGGTGGCCGACACGGATTCTGGAAGCCGATTTCCGCCGCGTCACCAACGAGCCGCGATTTCCCAAGGCGCTCGCGTCATCGATCAGCGACGGCAAGCTGGAGTACTACTGCAACACGCTCGTGTCGTATGAGCTGCGCGGCATCCACACGAAGTTGAGCGTCATGTGGGACTGGGAAGCGCCGCCGGGATCGGGGGACACTCACTTTGCGTTCTATCGCGGCTCGCGCGCGCGTGTCGAAGCGCGACAAACCGAGGCAGATCGCTATCGGCCCGAGCTCTACGTCATTCCGGCGAATGCGGCGAGCGCGCCGCAGGTGCTCGCCGCCGTGCAGGCGAAGCTGCGATCCCTGCAGTCGGAATATCCCGGTGTCGCTGTCGAGCAGCGAGGCCGCGAGCTTCACGTCCTGATTCCGGATGTGTTCCGCGTCGGACACGAGGCGCATTTCGCGCAGGTCACGACCAGGTTCCTTCAATACTTGCGCAACCGCAGCACGCTGCCGGCGTGGGAGCGCGCGAACATGCTCGCGAAGTACTACGTGACCACGAAAGGGACGGAGCTCAGTCGCGAGATCCCGCCGCGTCCCGCCCCGCGCCTTGCGCCGAAGTAAGAAGGCACGAGATTCTTTACTCAGAGGGCACGGAGCTCACGGAGAACATCTCCTTAAAGAGAATTACTCCGTGTCCTCTGTGGCCTCTGAGTTATGAACTCTCGGTGGCCTCTACGATGGCATCACCCTCGGCAGCCACGCCGTCAGCCACTCCTGGAACTCGCGAATCTGCCGCCGCCGTTCCGGGGCGACGGGGAGCGGCAGTGGGCCCGTGTCGATTCCGCGCGCGGCCAGGCCGATGCGAACGCCCCACGGCGCCGGGAACACGGCGACGTGCGCGATCAACTCGTCGACCAATCCCTGCAGCCTGGCACTCTCGTCAGCTCGACCCTGTTCGAAGGCGCACCACAGCCTCAACGACAACTCAGGACACAACGCCGCGATGCCCGAGACGCCGCCATTCCAACCGGCGAGCAATCCCCTGTGGAGCAGGCGATCGTCGCCGACGAGAAGCGTCCATTCACCCCGGCGCGGCGGAGCGACAAGTGTCGCCAGCCGTTCGTCGCGGCCGCTGCTGTCTTTGATGCCCACGATGAACTCTTCACCGTTGAGAAGCGCGACCACGGTATCGGCAGAGAGGCCGTTGGTGAAATCCGGCAGATCGTAGAGCAGGCACGGCGCTGCCAGCGTGCGGCTGACGCCGGCGCAATACGCTCTGAGATCGTCCTGTTCGTAACGAAAGAACATCGGCATCGGCAGCAGCAACGCGCGGCAGCCCGCCTCCATGGCTGCCTGACCGACATCGACGACGTGGCGTAGTGACGGACCGCCGATGCCGACGAGCAGCGCGCGGTCGCTCGTAAGAAGGCCGGCAACGTGTCGAATGATCGCCTTGCGCTCGGCGATCTCGAAGTGCGGGTACTCGCCGGTCGCGCCGCCGACGCAGACACCATGCGCGCCCGCATCGATCACGAACGCGACCAGGCGCTCGAGTGTCGAAAGATCGAGACGCCCGTCATCGCGAACAGGCGTAGGAATCGCGGCGAATAACCCATTCAACACGCTCGCGGCAGGCGCGGTCATGAGCACGTATTATGGGTTAGATCCTGTGAGCGACTCAGAGTTCATCGTGTCGCCGGAAGATGCGGGCGTCAGGCTCGACAAGTTTCTTGCGGCGCCGGCACGTGTGGGTTCGCGCGCACGCGCGGTCGCGGCGCTCGATCGCGGCAAGGTTTTTGTCAACGGACAACAGGCCGGGCTGTTCCAGGCCTCGACGCGCCTCGCGGGAGGAGACATCGTCCGCGTGTGGATGGATCGTCCGGGCAGCGCGAAGCCGCGCCGCGTGTCATCACAGATCGGCGACCTGCAGGTCGTCTACGAGGACGAGGCGCTGCTCGTCGTCAACAAGCCGGCCGGTCTGCTGTCGGTGCCCCTCGAGCGCAGGAGCGACCTGCCGTCCGTCTCCGATCAGATCGAGGATCACTTTCGATCGCGCGGCAAGCGGCGCCCGCTCGTGGTGCATCGGATCGATCAGGACACGTCAGGACTCGTGGTGTTCGCGAAGGACGCGCAGACGCAATCACGCCTCAAGGCGCAGTTCAAGCGCCGCGAGCCCGAGCGCGTGTATTGGGCGGTCGTCTACGGCCAGCCGAGCCCGCCCGAGGGCACGTGGCGCGATCATCTCGTGTGGGACGAGAAGGCGCTCATTCAGAAGGAGACGCATCCCCGGGATCCTCGGGCCAACGAAGCGATCAGCGAGTACCGGACGCTCGAGGCATTCCGGGATGCCTCACTGATTGAAGTGCGGCTGCGCACGGGCCGGCGCAATCAGATCCGAATCCAGGCACGGCTCCGCGGGCACACGCTCGTCGGCGAGCAACGCTACGTGCTCAGTCCAGGCACGCTGCGCCCGATCAACTTCGAGCGGCAGGCGCTGCACGCGTATCGGCTCGCATTTCAGCATCCGGATGATGGGCGTCGCCTGGAATTCGAAGCGCCGCTGCCGCCGGATCTCATGTCGCTGCTGAAGCGTCTTCGCCGAGAGTGATGTCTTCTTCCGCCTAAAGGCGGAGGCCACATGATTTTCTAGGGCGAGCGGCTTCCCTACGCTCTCGTGGCTTCCGCCTTTAGGCGGAAGGAAGACTCCTACGCAACCACATTCTGAAGCGTCCCGACACCCTCAATCGTTATCGCGATCTCATCCCCACTCTTAAGAGTGAAATCATCAGGCGGGACGATACCGGTGCCGGTGAGCAGGACGCAGCCGTCGGGGAACGACGTCTCGCGATAGAGATATTCGACCAGGGTTGCGAGATCGCGCTTCATCTGCGCGAGCGTCGTCGATCCGGTGAATACCGGTTGTGAGCGACGGCGGATCTCGAGGCCGATCCGTGTCGTCGCAGCCGGTGGCTCCGTGCGGATCACGAGGGCGGGTCCGAGGGCGCACGACCCGTCGTAGATTTTCGCCTGCGGCAGATACAGCGGGTTCTCTCCCTCGATGTCGCGCGAGCTCATGTCGTTGCCTGCGGTATATCCGAGGATCCGGCCCGCGGGCGATATCAACAACGCAAGCTCCGGCTCCGGAACATTCCACGTTGCGTCGCGCCGGATCCGAACCGCATGTCCCGGCGCGACGACACGCCACGCAGCCCCCTTGAAGAACAACTCTGGACGGTCCGCGTGGTAGACGAGATCGTAGAACTGGCTGCCCGACGCGACTTTCGCTTCTTCCATACGCGCGGTACGGCTGCGAAGGTAGGTGACGCCGGCGGCCCACACTTCCTGGCGCTCGATGGGTGGAAGCAGGTGCTCGGGCGCGACGTCGTTGGCGGCAACAAGGCGGCTCGCCGTCTTCGCGAGGAACGACGGCAGATCATCACGTGTCGTGAGACCCGACGTCAAATCGGGCGGCAGGTGGAAGCGTCGGCCATCACGCTCGACGAGCCAGCCTCCGGCCGTGCGGAAAAGTTTCACTGCCGGCACGCTCGATTATCGCGGCGGCATCGCGGTGAACGTGCGTTCGATGTTATCGAGCACCAGCAGCGTCGAGCGCACGCCCGCCTCGATGTAGCGTTCGCCAAGCTCAGGGGTGGACTTGCGCGCGTCTCCCCACGTGCCCGACTTCGTCGCCCAATACACCGAGCCGGGCGCCGTGAAGAAAAACGCCGTGTGCACCGGGCCGGTGTTGCTGACGGTGAAGTCCGGAAACGGCGGGAACTCCACGTTGGCGCGATCCATATCCACGAGGTCCGGATTGATCGCGAGAATCGCGGAGGTTTCGGCCGCGTTCGCGTGCAGGCCGGTTTTCAGCGTAGAGAACTCCGCAACCTCGTCCGGCGTGAGCCCGTCCCAGTAATTGATCGGGAACGCCTTGACGTCCTTGGCGATCTTGTCCGCGGCATTCGCGCAGGCATACGCGATCGCATACGTGTTGTCGTAGTGCCCGTTGAGAAAGATGATGCGCTTGAAGCCTGAATTGGCGAATGAGACGCACAGGTCCTCGATCATCGCCATGAAGGTGGGAATGCGGATATGCACGAGCCCGGTGAATCCCACATGGGGGTACGACAGCGCATAGTTGATTGGCGGAGCGACGAGCGCGCCGACGCGCGGGGCCGCCCGCCGCGCGATCTCCTGCGGGATCAACACGTCGGTCAGCAGCGGCGCATGCGGGCCGTGCTGCTCGGTCGCGCCCGTGGGAACGATGATCGTGTGATGCTTCTTGAGAAAGGCCTCCACTTCGGGGTTCGTCATCTCGCCAAAGAACACCGTCGCTCGCTTCATCATTTCCCCCGGAAATCCAGTGGCGGCGCAGCCTTTGGCTGCGCGCGCGCGTAATCCTCGCCGAGGAGCGCCGCGACCGTCGCGGCAATCTGCGATTGCGTGACGTCGACGACATT
>Ga0066677_10000130_pt1 | contig 25058 bp, 13 predicted proteins | sample GraSoiAngelo_126_FD_62299 | JGI IMG/M metagenome (GOLD analysis project Ga0066677, IMG submission 62299) | Grasslands soil microbial communities from the Angelo Coastal Reserve, California, USA - 14_0927_09_20cm | ecosystem: Environmental > Terrestrial > Soil > Grasslands | place: USA... | reverse complement strand
GATCACCGCGACGAGCACACACACCACGGCGAAGACCGATAGCACAGCGTCCACCAGCCGCATCCCCGCGGTCAGCGTCTGGACCTCCGTCTCCATCGTCCGCATGTAAACAACGGCGGTCTGGGGATCGACGTCCTTGAACGCCGCACGAATGGCCGGCGCGATCTGATCGAGTTTGGCCGTGTGGCGAATGTAAAAAGTGGTCTCGACTGGCAGCGCGCGATTCTGACTGGCCGCAAACAGGACGAACCTGGAACGCGACCCGGCCCTGAACGTGCCCAGGATCCCATCCGGCACGACGCCGACGATTTCTACCGGTTCACGATCGTCTCCGACGAGAAGGCGCTGACCGATCGGCGATCGGTCAGGCCACAGCGCGGCGGCGAGGTTCGCGTTGATTGCCGCCACGCGGGGGCCGCTCGGGCGATCTCGATCCTCGCCGACCTCTCGTCCTGCCAACGGCGCCAACCCCAGCACGCGCATGTAATCCGGGCCGACCATTTTGCTGTCGACCGTCATCGGATCGTCAGCACTGCTCGTCCGCACCGGCGTGGCGAACGCGGCGCCCGGCGCACTTGCGAAGGAGACGGCTGCCACACCGGCAATCGCGCGCGCGCGCTCCAGGAGGGGGCCGAGCCGCAGCTGGTTCCGCTCACGCATCGGGGCACTTGCCGTGGCTCGAACGGTGACCAGAAGGAGATTCCGCTTGTCGAAGCGCAGATCCACCGTATCAGCGAGCGCCAGCGATCGATACGCAAGGCCGGCGCTCGTGAGCAACACGACCGCCAGCGCGACCTGGACCACCACGAGCGCCCGAGACATGCGCAAACGACCCGGCGCCATCGTCGGCGCGCTCGCCCGCAAGGATTCGACCAGTTCCACGCGCCGGATGCGCAGCGCAGGCAGTGCTGTGAATGCGAATGCCGCAATCAGCGAGAGGACAGCTGTATAGACCAGCACCTGGGCGTCGGCGGTCAAGTCAGGGGCCAGGCGCACTCCGGCCCTGTTGGGCGGCAGCAGACGTATGACCATCTGCGGCAGCCACATCGCGACCAACATCGCGGCGACGGCACCCGCCAGCGAGATGACGATCGATTCGGCGAGCTGCTGACGGAAGATCCGGCCCCGTGATGCACCGAGGCTCTGGCGGATCGCCACGTCGCGCTGGCGCGCGGCCGCGCGGGCCAGCATCAGATTCGTGACATTCAGACAGACGATGACCAGGGCGACGATAGAGATCACCGTCAAGAGAGCGAAGAGGACGGGCGCCAGCCGTGCCACCGGGCCGAGCGCCCCCACTGTGTACGGCGCGACCCCGATCGACAGCCCCTTATTCGTTTTCGGATAGGCCTGCTCCATTCGGCGCGAGATTGTCTGGAACTCGGCCTGCGCGCGCCGAACGGTTGCACCCGCCGCAAGGCGCCCGACGCCGATCACGCGCGCATCCAATCGATCCGTGATCAACTCCGGTGCGCCCGACGCTATCGCATAGCTGCGAAACGGGACCCAAACGTCGGTGTACTCCGTGAACGTGACGCCTCGGAACTGCGGCGGCGCAACGCCCACGATTTCGGCGCCATGGCCGTTGAGGATGACGGGCCGGCCGATGATGTCCTCGTCACCATTGAACTGCTGCTCCCAGACCCTGTAGCTCACAATCGCTTGAAGGGGCCTCGCCTCATTCGCCGCCGCATCGAAGTGCCGGCCGCGCGCGAGCCGCACATCGAGCACGTCGAAATAGTTTTCTGACACGAGCGTGGCCTCCACTGCGTACGTACCGTCCTTCAGGCCGAGCGTCATGCGCTCGAACCCGAACGCGGCGAGAGGCTGCACAGTTCGCGCTTCCGCGGCATAGTCGAGGTAGTTGGAATAACTGTCTTCCGGCGTCGGCATCCCCTCGGCTCGAACCGCGCCGAGCATCACCAACGCAGCGGCATTGATGCCGGGTGCAGGTTTGGAAATGAGACCGTGGAGGATCGAAAACGCGGAGGAGTTCGTTCCGACGATGAGCGCGATCAGGAGGGCAATGGTGCCGCTGAACGCCGGCGCCTGCCACAAAATCCGCGCGCCCACGCGAAGGTCCTGCAGCGTCGACTCGAGCAGGCGAGACAGGTTCGAGGAAACATGATACTGACGTGGATGCAGTGGATTTCCGCGTAGCACGCCTCCGAGACTGGACAGAACGATGCCCGGTCGGTTCGGCATGGAATCACTCGTGCTGAAAAAGGCCGCCGCGATTGTTTCCGGCGGACCAAATCTGACCAATGCCTCACGTTCCGCTGCCTCGGTGGATAACCCGCGCCGCAGCGAGGCTTCCACGGCATCAACGAGATGTTCACGCACCTCGTCGATGATCCTCGGATCCGCGACTCCACGCTCGCGAAGCTCGCACTCGAGCCGCGACAAATACGCCTCGATGAGCATGGACATCATGCTGGGCCTTCGACAACGGCATGAACGGCTCGAGCAAAATCGCGCCACTCGTCGTGCTGCTTGGCGAGCGCGTGGTGGCCTTTTCGCGTGAGCTGGTAGACGCGCCGCCGCCGCCGATTCACCTCTGACCAACGGCTCGACAGCAGTCCGGACCGTTCTAAGCGGTGCAGCGCCGGGTAGAGCGTGCCTTCCGGCAGGTCGAACGCACCGCTGCTGCGGGCGCGCAGTGTTTCCGCGATCGCGTAGCCGTGCGCCGGTTCCGACTGCACGGCAGCGAGCAACAACAGATCGAGATGCCCCTTGAGTGTCTCGGCCTTCATACATCGTAATACTATGCATCGCGACGCGGTGTGTCAAAGCCAACGCGCTGGTCGTCAACCGGCGGCCATGTTCAGCGATCGGTAATGAGTCGACCAGTGTTTCGCGGTCGGGGTGGGCGGCGGAGAGGGTGACATCTCGGGCGTTTCGTTGCCCGTCCTCATCCGTTTAGCGTTTACTCTGCTGCTCGTCAATGCCGAACGTCGCAACTCGACAGCGACGACCGACGTGATGTCGCGCGCCGACGATGACGGCTGGCACACGGATTGGTTCTTGATCGCCTCCGCGCCATCGCGCCCTGGTTGGCGAAGAGCACTCCCACGTCAAGGAGGGAGACGATGAAGAGAGCCGCCGTACTTGCGATCGCGATCCTCGTTTTACTGATCACGCGCCTCAACACTCCGTCGCTGTCCGCCGCTGCGCCAGCGGCCGGCACGCTGTCGGCCACTGCTCCGACGATCACATGGGCTGGCCGCCGCTGGACCGCCCCAAATCCCGTGAGCTGTTTCAGCGCCGCGGGAACCGATCCTCTCTGTGATCGGTTCTCGCTCACTATCGTGCCGCCTGCCGGAAAGAACTTCGTGGTCACGATCCGCGTGACCGCCGCGAACGCGACGGATCAGACGCCGCCAACGGACGACATCGATCTCTTCGTACGCGATCCAGGCGGCAACACGGTCGCGACATCCGGCACATCGGGAGGAATTGAGGAGCTCGTGCTGAACAATCCGCCCGCAGGTACTTACACGGTTGTGGTGCAGCCGTTTCTCATTGTTCCCGGAGGTACCTACTCGGGGTTTGCAGCGATCGGCGACGGGCCGCGACCTGGATCATTCAACTCATACAAAGGCGTTCAGTACGGCGCGAATTTCGTCGGCACGCCCAGCAGCACGCCGTCCAGCTCCGCGCCGCTCGTCCCGGAGCTCAAAACGAGCTTCAACTACGTTGGCCGGCAGGCGGCTGAGCCGACCGTCGGCGTCAACCGCAACAACAAAGCGTTCTTCGCTGCGTCGACGTTCGACTTTCCCTCATCGACCTTCCCGGCGCGGCTCGCACGCACGCTCGTGATGCGATCAACCGACAAGGGCGCCACGTGGCAGGCCGTTTCTCCTCCGCTCACGGCGGGTCTGGCCGATGATGAGGAGAATGCGACATTTCCGCCGACGTCGCTCGATCCGTACGTCTACGTCGATCCGATCGGTCTCAATCAGCCGGCCGGCCGCGTGTTCTCGGTCGACCTCGACGCGGCATGCGGCGCGAACGCGATCTTCTCCGACGACGAGGGGGCGCAGTGGACGACGGTTCCGCTCTTCGCGTGCAACAGCGCGGTGAACGATCACCAGACGATCGTCACGGCGCCGCCGCCGGCGGGTCTTCTCACCGCGGGCTATCCGAGCGTGCTGTACTTCTGCTACAACCAGGTCGCCGACTCGGGATGCAGCCGCAGCCTCAACGGAGGCGTCACGTTTACCCCGACGGCGCCGGCATTCACCGGCAGCGATCCAAGCGCCGGCAGCGTCTGCGGCGGCCTTACCGGCCATCTCGTCGGCGACCGTTACGGACGCATCTTCCTTCCAAAAGGGCACTGCGGGCTGCCATGGGTCGCCATCAGTTCCGACGCCGGCAACACGTGGACGCGCGTCAAGATCACCAACAACACGCCGATGGCCGATCACGAGGTCACGCTGGCAGTTGACCGCGCGGACAACGTCTACGCGGTGTGGCAGGACGGTACTTTCCGCCTGCCGTTCCTCTCCGTCTCGAAAGATCACGGCGCGACCTGGTCGACGCCAATCATGATGGCGCCTCCGGGAGTCCACGAGGTCAACTTCCCGACGATCGCCGCAGGCGACGCGGGCCGCATCGTCGTGCTGTTTCCCGGCAGCACGTCTCAGAACTTCAGTGACGCGACACGCCCCTGGAACATCTACGTCGTCGTGTCGGTCAATGCGCTCGATGCCAGCCCCACCTTCATCTGGACGACCGCAAACGATCCGAAGGATCCCGTCCATCGCGGCGACTGCGGTCCTGGCCGCTGCGACGCGCAGGACGGCGGCAGCATGTTCGACTTCCTCAACATCGTGGTCTCGCCGGCCGACGGCGCCTTCTGGGGCACCGCTTCGGATACCTGCACGCCGAATGCGGATGCGGCGAACAACTGCGTGACGAATCCCAGCGCGCCGAAGCTCCGGCCCGGTCAGGGCATTGCGATTCGGCAGATCAAAGGCCCGGCGCTGATCGTGGACCGCTGAACGGGTGCGGCCGTTTCTCGCCTCGAGCAACGGCCGCGCACCTCGTGCACGGTTCGGCCAAATTCCCGGGCCAGACCGCCGACGTGCTGGGTATGCCGCGAGCCGATGCGGATCGCGGCCGATTTTGATCGCGGGGACCTACAGTCCGGCGGAATCAACGCGAGCGAAGCTTGCCTCGGGGCTGGCCATTTTCTTTTCGAGCGCTGATGGCACTCAATGTCATTTAGGATCCGGTTCACTGTTTCCGCGGAGACAAGGAGCCATCTATGAAACGACTTCTCCTCATCGCGCTCGCCATGGCGCCGACCGTCGCGGTTACGGCGCAACCCGTTTCGGTCGATGGGCGATGGGAGGTCAACGCGAATGTCGGCGGCACTGCGAGCGACTTGGACTGCACGTTCACCCAGAAGGACACGGAGCTGACGGGTAACTGCGGGCTCGAACAGGCTCCACACGCGATCACCGGAAAGGTGGACGGCAAGACAGTCAGTTGGCAGTTCAACACCCCATACGAGGGCCAGACGTTGACGGCCGTCTACAGTGGTACGCTCGAGTCCCCAGACAAGATCGTCGGGACGGTGGACGTGCAGCCGATCGGCGTCAGCGGCGACTTCACCGCCAGGCGCGTGAAATGAAAAGTGAATCGGACAAGGAGTTCGACTGACGCGTCGTCCCTGAGCCGCAAAGTGGAACATCGTTTCCGGCCTCTGGCGACGTTCACGGTTTCCCGGATCGCGTCAACAACGACCTCTGGCTGATCGATTGCCACAACATGACCAGACTGTTCGGCAACGATCTGACTTCGCGTTCGGACAGCGTGAGTTGATCGCGTTGCAGGTCGCGCCATGTCGCGTCGGCGCCTCGGGTCCCTGTCACGACCCACAGCGGAATCGTGACCTTCCGGCGAGAACTCCTGTCCTCTGACGCGCTCTCACGAATATGGACGATTTCGTCGGCGGCCGCTTGGTATCCGGCTGTACGGAAGCGCGTTGCGCGCGCGAATCGTTGCACCGACGGCGCGAGCGATTCGATTCTCGGACCGAACGAAACGCCGAGCAGCCGCAGGATTCCCACTGAAGAGAGCAGAGGTACAAATCGCGCGAGCCGGGGAATCTCATCTGCCTGATCTTCGTGTGTGAGGCATCCACGAGCACAACACATGTCGACATCTCCCGTGAGGCGAACTGCACTCAGCCGGCTCACGCACGGGATAAGGAATCTTCAATCTGCCCGGACTGTACCGCCACGCGCGCGATCGAACCGTCCGAGGCCGGTCCTACATCGTTCATGACGCCTGCGCCTCGAGCGGCTCCTTCCGACGGTCCGGCAAACACTCGACGGTTTCCAACAAGACCTCCAGCGCGAGTCGTTTGCTGTCGTTTGCGAGTACGCGTGGGCGAGTCTGCCACTCTGGCCTTCCTCACCAACTCACGTCAGCTTTAGGTTATGCTCGTGAGCCGGATCGGCGAATGACGCTCGGCGCCCGACCGTTGGTGCACGATCGACGCGTTCGCCCTCAGCGTGGCTCGCCGATTTTCGGACCTTTGCCGTTATCCACGTAACCCGCCGGTTTGGTGTATAGGAGGAGCCCATGGTTCGACCTCTCGGCCGAATAGCGGCTGTGGCGACGTCGAAACGTCGCCTCGCTGTTTGGTTAGCAATCTGTGCTGGCATCTTCGCGATCGTGATTCCGCTCGGCGCAATCACTGACGGTGAGATCGACGGCAGTAGACATCCGGCTGTGGTTATGCTGGTGATGGACGTCAAGGGCCACCCTGCGTTTCGCTGCAGCGGGACCCTTCTCTCTCCGACCGTTCTGCTGACGGCGGGTCACTGCGCCGGACAGCCGGGCGAATTCAGCGGCATGAGAGTGTTTACGGAGTCCGACGTCCAGAACGGCAACAACAACTTCCCATTCGCCGGCCCGAACACCGTCGAGGCCGTCACGTGGAGCGCGCATCCGCTCTTCCGTGACGCCACGTTTTTCCTGCACGACGTCGGCATCGTCATCCTGCGGAAGCCGGTGAAGCTCAATGGGGGTAGCTACGGTGCTCTTCCCACGGAAGGCGAGCTCGATTCGCTGCAGCCGCGCGCCAGCACCGTGTTCACTTCGGTTGGCTACGGCGTTCAGCGGATCAACCCGGTCTTCGTGACGGCCGCGCTCGTTCGAATGTTCGCCCAGCCGCACCTGATCCAGATCGACACCGGGTTCACGGGCGACTTCTCGCTTCTCCTCTCGAACAATCACGCCACGGGCGGCACCTGCTTCGGCGATTCCGGTGGTCCGAATTTCCTCGGCACCAGCAACGTCATCGCAGGCGTCACCTCCTTCGCCCTCAATGGAACGTGCGGGGGAACCGGCGGGGTGTTCAGGCTCGACAAACGAGACGTGCTGGATTTCGTGAATTCCTATCTCCAGTAATCGAAGGCACAATCGTCGACCAACGGGGACCGTCTGCGGACTCCCCTCGCGAATCAAATGGGTCCCGTTCATGACGGGACCTGCTTGCAAGCAGGCTATGGGTGCTCATCGCGTCCTCAGGCGGATGACGCTGACGGAATGCGCCGGAAAATCATATGTGAACGCCGGCGCGGCGTTGCTGATCGCGATGGTTCTCGGCGTCACCTTTCGCGGTTCCGCAACGGTGTTGATGGCGGTCAGCTCGCCGGTGAGTACCTCGCCCGTGGCTCCGCTCCTGATCGTATTCACACCTCGAAGATCGATGCGAACGGGCTGCGTAAGGGCCTGGACGTTAACCAGTTTCAGAATGACATCGCCGCTCGAGTCCTCACGCGTCGCGCTGGCATAGATGCCGTCGAACGGTCCGGTGGGGCCGCGGCCGCCGCCCGCGCCCCGCCCGGCCGGCGGCGGGGGTTGAGGCGCTTGCGGGATCTGCTCCAGCGTCAGCGTCGGCATTGGATCGATCGTCGCGGGCAGCACCACGTCGCCGCGGTTATTCGAGAACATCTTCTGCACGTAATAGGAGGGCGAGCCGAAGCTGGTCTGCGCGTCGTAGCCAATCAGATTGACGGCCCACTGGCGGCCGCCAGGATTCACGTTCACGAACAACGGCGCGTAGCAGTTCATGACGACGACATCGGCGTTGCGCTCCAGGCCGGTGAGCCAGGCGGCATCGCCCAGCGCGAACGCCATCATCGGCGTATCGCCTGTCCGCGGATTGTTCGTCGCCCACTCTCCGACGAACACTTTCGTGGCGCTGCGGCTGTAGTCGTCGTAGAGATGCGCCTGCGCGAGCGCCGTCGGAATCGTCACGTAGAAGTGATCATCGAGCAGGTCCGGCTTCCGGGTGTGCACGAAATCCCGATCCCGCGTTCTCATCGTCGAGATGATCTGAATGGCCGGGTACTTCGCCTTGATCGCGTCGTAGAACATCGTGAACCGGCTGTCGTAGCTCGCCGTCCCCTGGTTCAGCCAGTCTTCGTTGCCGACTTCCACGTATCGAAGTTCGAACGGACGCGGATGTCCGTCCTTCGCGCGACGCGCACCCCACGTCGTGCTCGTGCCGCCGGTGATGTACTCGATCTCGTCGAGGGCATCCTGGACGTGCGGTTTGAGCGCGTCTCCAGTAATGATGTTGGCGCCTCTGTCGATGTGCAGACCGGCATAGACGGCGAGAACCGGCTCCATGTTGAGGTCTTCGGCCCACTCGAGGAACTCGAGCAGGCCCATTCCATCGGATGAGCGATACCTCCATGGGCTCATGTGTGTCGGACGTTGCTCGAGCGGCCCGATTGTCGCCTTCCAGTTGAAGCGATTCTCGTAGTCCGGACCTTCGAGGTAGTTCCCGCCGGGGAAGCGCAGGAAACCCGGCTTCATCGCCGCGAGCAGTTCCATGATGTCCGGGCGGTTGCCGTTCGAACGGTTCTTATAGGTGGGAGGGAAGAGCGATACCAGACTGAGCCAGATCGTTCCGCGACTGCGTGTGGAGATCACGAACCGGTTGGTAGCAGACGGAGCGAGCTTCCGGGTCTTCAGCGTCGCGGTGTACTTTCTCCACTCCGCAGTGATGCGCGGAAGGTCGGCCCTGGCCCAGACCGTCATTCCGTCATTGCTTTCCAAAGACACGGCGAGCGGTCCTTTGGCGCTGCTGTCTCCCTTCGCCCAGAACGACACCCGATACGTGGTGTCCGGTTTGACAGGGATGCCCCAGTAGCCTTCGTTGGCCGCTCCGACCCGCGCGTTGCCGGACGCTGAGCTGGCCTCGAGCTTCAGGGCCATGGTCAGGGCGGTATTCGGTACCGGGCTCTGGTCGAGCGAGATCGCCCCCTCAGCGCCGGCGTCCTTCACGACCGACCAGTTCACAGGGATCTTCGGGTCGTCTTGAAAGGTGCGATTACGAATCAACTCCGCGTACAGGCCGCCGTCGTACGAGAAGTTGATCTCTTCGGTCATCAGTCCGTAGAAGATGGGATCGATTCTCGCGGCAGGCTGATCGACCCTGACGGTTACCGTCACGGGCTGCTGCGCGCGGGCGACAGGTCCGGGCGCCAGGATCAGAAGTCCCGGCACCAGCAGGGCAGCGAACATCCATCGGAGTCGGTGATTCAGTCGCATAGGTGTGCGGGGTCGTTATACCAGATCTCGCTTCCCGCAACTCGGCAGTTGAGGTCACTGCGCGCCGCGCGATGATCGGCTACGATAAGCTCCGCAGAGAGGGGAGTTCCGTGATGAACCGACGCGTGTTCCTGTCGAAAACCGCCGCCGCGGCTGTCGGATTGACGGTGCGTCCGGCGCGCGCCCACGCACAGCAGAGCCCGAACGACGCGATCAATGTCGCCATCATCGGTCTGCGAGGCGATAACAAAGGCCATCCGACCTGGACCAGCCGGGGCCGCGGGCTCGATCATTACGAACATCTGTCGGGCATCAAGAATGTGCGCATCACACATGTCGTCGACATCGACGAGCGGCATTTCAACACGTCCCTGCCGTTTGCGAAGGAGAAGTGGGGAGGCGATCCGAAACCGGAGACGGACTTCCGTCGTGTGCTGGACAACCGCGACATCGACGCGGTCACGATAGCGGCGCCAGACCATTGGCACGCGCTCATGACGATCTTGGCGTGCCAGGCGGAGAAAGACGTCTACGTCGAGAAGCCCATCAGCCACAACATCGTCGAAGGCAGAAGGATGATTGACACGGCGCGCCGGCACAATCGCGTGGTCGCCGTGGGAACTCAGAGGCGCAGCAGCGCGCTGCTCGCCAAATCCGTCCAGTTCCTGCGCGATGGCGGATTAGGGAACGTTTACTCGGGCAGGACGGTGATCTATCGAGCGCGGGATCCGATCGGTGTCGTCGGAGATAGTCCGGTGCCGGCGGGCGTGCATTACGATCTCTGGCTGGGTCCGGCGCCCGCGCACGCATTCAACGAGAACCACTTCCATTATCACTGGCACTGGTTCTGGGAATACGGCACGGGTGATCTCGGCAACACGGGGGTTCATTCGCTCGATGCCGTGCGCTGGCTGCTTGGAAAACGGGAACATCCTCGCACCGCCTACTGCATTGGCGGCCTGAATGAAGCGGGCGCGCCTACGGATCAGAAAACTCCGAACACTCAATATGCCATGTATCAGTACGCGGATGGCACCGAGCTTCACTGCGATCTGCGAAACTGGTTCAGCGGTCCGCCCGAAGCCGAGGGTCTTTACATCTTCGGCTCCAAAGGCTGGATGAGGGTCGGCGAGGACAAGACACAGGTGTACTTCGGACGGAAGAACGAACCAGGGCCTACGCTGACTGGCGAGGAGACGGACGATTCCGGTCAGGCGCACTTCGAGAACTTCATCGACTGCGTCCGATCGCGCAAATCAGAAAACCTTCGAGCCCCTCTCGAGGAAGGCCATTTCTCAACGACGCTTTGCCACCTCGGAAATATTTCCTATCGGGTGGGACGGTCGGTGAAGTTCGATGGCATGACCGAACGATTCGTGGGCGACGAGCAGGGCGATAGGCTTCTTGGGCGCACGTATCGTGCGCCGTACTTACTTCCAGATAGGACATAGGCAAGCTTCTACCTGAAGCGCTCCACTAACATCAAATCGTGGGTGCTGCGGTCCAATTGCGACCACATCATGACCGCACCGTTGCGAACGGCGTAAAAACCGATCGCCGAAGGAATGACGTAGCCGGGAACCTCCGCGATCTTTGACACTTCGTGAGTCGCGAAATCATAAAACCGGATCGGAGCAGGTGGGTTGGACGCTGTGTCATCGATCCAGAGAATTCCGTTGTCGATGAGTGTCCAGCTGCTCGCCGTCAACGATCCAAGTCCGGACACTCTGGTCTCCTGGCCGCCGTCGACCGGCACGCTCCAAAGCCCTCTGGTATAGCGGCCCTGGACATAGTAGAGCGATCTCCCATCCGGCGCCTCGAGCGCCTCGAAGCCGCCGTGTGTTGTTATCTGGCCCGGAGCGCCGCCGGCGACCGGCATCTTCCAGATCTGATGCGTTCCGGTGCGATCCGATCGGAAGTAGATCGAGCGACCGTCAGCCGACCAACTCGCTCGGGACTCGACGGAGCTCTCGTGAGTCAGCGGCACTGGCTGCCCTCCGTCAGCTCGCACAAGATAGATGTCCGCATTGCCGTCAACCCGTGCGTCAAATGCAATCCGCTGGCTGTCCGGCGACCACCTTGGCGAGCCGACGTACCCCTGGCGGAACGACGTCAGCTGGCGGCAGTCCGAGGCCTCTGGATACGCACACACCCACACCTCGAACCACCCGGAACGATCTGAGACAAAGGACAGGCGGCGGCCGTCGGGGGACACGCTCGGGTTTTGTTCGTCGCGGATCGAGGCAGCGAAGGACGAGGGCTTCGACGCGTTCCATGCGCCGTCGGCACCCCGGTTCAGGAGCCGAATGTCGTAATCCTCCGTGAGCGCCTGGTAGACGAGCCGAGAGGTGGAAACCGCCGGAGATCTCGCCTCGGTAATTCCATCCACGACCGTCGGCTGCGCCGTTCCACTTACGTTGACTCGCCAGAGCTGGTGGCGCCCGTTGCGATTGGAAGCGAAGATCAGCTCCTTGCCGTCGGACGTCCATGCGAGCCCGCGTATCTGACGCTTGTCGAAGGTGAGCCGGCGTGCCTTCATGCTATCGAGCGGTTGCACGAAGATGTCGGCGACGTCGTACGTCAAGTGACGCACGAACGCGAGCGTCCGACCGTCTGGTGAGATCGCCGGCGATGAGTCTCCGTATGTTTTTTCAGCAGCCGGGAACGTGAGTTGCCGCTTCGCGCCGCCAGCCGCAGGCACCAGGAAAATGCTGTGACCGTCCTCCCCGGTCGCGCGATCGATGAATGCGAGCGTCTGCGAATCGGCGCTCCACGCGACCAATGTACCCACTGTCTCAATGACCTTGTGCTCCGGTCCGCCTGTCGGCGATATGAGGAGAATCTCTCCGCTGGATCCCTTTCTGCGAATGAAGGCGATCTGGCGACCGTCTGGCGACCAGGCCGGTGACTTGTCCAATGCCGGATCGCTCGTGAGCCGAGTCGCGTGCAGATCTCCGATCCTCAGAACGTAGATATCATCATTGTCGCTCTCCGGCGGACGCCACGCGAAGGCAATCTGACTGCCGTCAGGCGAGAAACTTGGATCGTCTTGAATCCCACCGAATGGATGGAGCGGGACCGGGGCGGGTGTCGAATCGCGGATTACTCCGGAGCGTGACCAGTACCAGCCGCTGACGACCGCGACCAAGGCCGCCATCCCGGCGAAGCTGAAGAGCCGACGGATGCGATCGCGATGCCAGCGAAGTGGCATCCACCGAAGTGGCTTCGAAACCGACGACGTTGCGAGCTCCCGGCCACCTTCGCGACGCGACTGTCGTGTCACCGGCGCGACGAATCGATAGCCTGACTTTCGGACGGTTTCTATGTATCTGGGCTGCGACGGCGTGTCGCCCAACTTCCTTCGCAGGATCGAAATCGTGACCGTCAGGCTTCCTTCGTCTACGTAGGTTTCTTTCCAAACAGCGTGGGTCAGATCGTCGCGGGTTACCAGATGGCCCGCTCCGCGGACCAGCACGGTCAGTACCTGTAATTGTGTCGGTTCGAGCGGCAGCGTCGTGCCGTCCCGCGACAGCAGCTTTTCCCCGATGTCGAGCCGAAACGGCCCGAATTCGTATACGTCGTCAGTCGGCCCCATGACTTCCTCCGAGGCCTGCGCGCGACGCAGATTGTAGCTGGAATCGCTCGCGGCGACACGTCAAGGGGCAAACCGAGTCCACTGGACCTTCCGGTGGGTCTTAACCATTTCTAAGGTTTTCCAAACGTTCCGCCGCATCGCGCGTGGTAGTCGTCTCGCGTCCGGATCTCCCGAAGTAACCACCGGACGTGTCCAGTTCGCCTGGTGATTTCGTCGGACGCGTGAACTACTCGCTTGGCACTCTGGTTGCCGGTGCGAGCAGGACGGTTCGAGTCGTATACCGGCGCTTTTGAGCGGCTTCTTCGCGACTGGATGAGTCCGTATAATTGCCAGAGCGGCGGTCGCGATCCACGGGCGGCGTGCGTAACACCGTCGCGCGCGACGTCGTGCGTGACAAACACGATATGCAACCAGAACCCCCTTGGCGTGCGGGTCTTTTCCTTTCATGAAGACGCTGTACCCGCGGAAAATCGATAAGGTGTTAAAACATTCGACGACTTCGCGTTTGTCGAAATCGATTGCCAAGGCTGCCGACAGTCCACGTAACCGGATCCCACGACATCTGGACCAGACGCGCCCGTCGGCTGCGACATGGGCCCTGACTTTGGCATGAGTCTTCACACCGGTAGCTCGACCGGCCCCATTGCGTTCGACAGTCTCAACCGATAACGTGTCTACCGTTGCACGAGCTGTCGATCGTTGATCGATAGCTCACGCGGTACGGTGATGCTTCGGGGCGTTTGCTTTGCACCCGCAGCCGCATCGCTTGGATCTGTCAAGCGTCAGCCATCAACTGTGAGGGTTCGTGATATGTCGACTTCACTGGACCGATTTGTATTCAGGCAGACAACAGCGGCAGCTGCAGGCAGCGCGGTTGTGGCCGAAACCGGAGTACCCGCCGCCGTCATCACTCACCCAGTCAGTTTGCGCGTGAATGGCGAACGCGTTCGGCTCGATCTCGATATTCGTGCCACGCTACTCGATGTATTGCGTGAGCAGCTTCAGCTCTTCGGAACCAAGAAAGGCTGCGATCACGGTCAGTGCGGCGCCTGCACGGTCCACGTCAACGGCCGCCGCGTTCTTTCCTGCCTCACGCTCGCGGTCATGCACGAAACCGATGATATCGTCACCATCGAAGGGCTGGAACGGGACGGCGTTCTCCATCCGGTGCAGGAAGCGTTCATCGAGCACGATGCCTTCCAATGCGGATACTGCACAGCCGGCCAGATCATGTCTGCGGCAGCCCTGCTCAACGAACCGTGCGGACCGAGCGACGATGACGTGCGGGAGCAGATGAGCGGAAACCTGTGCCGCTGCGGTGCGTATCCGAACATCGTCGCGGCTATTCAGTCGGCGCGCGGCCGCGCGTGAGAGGCCTGTCATGCAGCCGTTCTCGTATGAAAAGGTCACGAACGAACACGAGGCGATCGAACGGGCGCGGCTTGGAAACGCGACATTCGTGGCAGGCGGAACCACGCTCGTTGATTTGATGAAGCTGAACGTAGAGGTCCCTGCGGCACTCGTAGACATCAACGCGCTGCCGCTGAATCAGATCGAGGATCAATCCGACGGGTCGATCAGAATCGGCGCGCTCGTTCGGAACGGCGATCTGGCGCAGGATTCGCGGATTCAGTCGCGATATCGGGTGCTTTCTCAGGCGATCCTCGCCGGCGCCTCCGCGCAGCTGCGAAACATGGCGACCACCGGCGGCAACCTGATGCAGCGCACGCGCTGCTACTACTTCCGCGACCCGGTGTATCCGTGCAACAAGCGCCAACCGGGCGCGGGCTGCGCGGCGATGGACGGCTACAACCGCATCCACGCCGTCCTCGGTGTGAGCGACAAATGCATCGCGACGCATCCATCGGACATGGCGGTCGCGCTCGTCGCCCTCGACGCGAGCGTTCACATTCGGGGAGCGAACGGCGAACGCGCCGTTCCGATTACTGAATTTCATCTGCTCCCGGGTGACACACCGCATCGGGAGACGGTCGTTCGTCCGGGCGAGCTGATCACGTACGTCACCTTGCCCAGCGGGCCGTTTGGAGCACACTCGGCATATGTAAAGCTGCGCGATCGCGCTTCCTACGAGTTCGCGCTCGCCTCGGCCGCGGTGGCGCTTCAAGTGGAAGGAACGACCGTTCGAAGTGCGCGCGTCGCGCTCGGCGGCGTCGCCACCAAACCATGGCGGGCGCTTCAAGCCGAGCAGGTACTCACGGGGTCCACAGCGAACACGGCAGCATTCCGGAACGCCGCGGACGCTGCGCTGACCGGCGCCGTGTCGCGCCGCTACAACGCGTACAAAATCGAGCTCGCCAAACGTGCGATCGTCCGCGCACTTACTGATGCGCTGATGGATTAGAAGAGGATTACCCATGTCGACTGCCGTAGGCGGATCGATCAGCAGAAAAGACGGCTGGGTCAAAGTGACAGGCCGCGCGCCGTATGCGGCCGACCATCCGATTGCCGGCGTCGCCCACGCCGTCGCGATCCAGAGCACCATCGCCAATGGCCGCATCACAGCCATCGCCACCTCGCTGGCCGAGAATGCGCCCGGTGTTCTCGCCGTCATCCATCACGGCAACGCGCCGAAGCTGTACCGACCCGAGAATGACTTCATGTCCGCGACAAAGCCCGGCGAAGCGCGAGTCGTGTTCGAAGACGATCGGGTTCACTATTCGGGGCAGTACGTGGCGATTATCGTCGCCGAGACACTCGAGCAGGCGCGATACGCAGCAGAGCTCGTCAAGATCTCGTACGCCGTCGAGGACCCGCTCATCGAAACGGATGCGGCGCTGGACAGCGCGTATCTGCCCGACGAATTCTTCGGCGAAAAGCTCACGACCAAGCGCGGCGATCCGGACGGCGCTCTATCGGGAGCCGCAGTCACGCACGAGGCAAGCTATACGACACCGATCGAGCACCACAACCCGATGGAGCCGTCAGCGTCGATCGCCGTATGGAACGGTGACGAGCTGACGCTCTACGAAACCACGCAGTGGGTTGCTGGAGCCCGCAAGACCGTTGCACAGACTCTCGGCATCGCTGAGGAAAAGATTCACATCGTCTCCCCGTTCATAGGAGGCGGCTTCGGCTGCAAGGGATTCGTTTGGCCGCACTCGGTTCTGAGTGCCATCGCCGCCAAAAAGGTGAATCGCCCCGTGAAGCTGAATCTGACGCGCAAGCACATGTTCAGCGCATGCGGTCACCGCTCGGAGACCAAGCAGCATGTGCGGCTCGGCGCCGAGCGCAACGGCAGGCTCGTGGCGATCGATCACGACACGGTCGTGCAGACCTCCACGGTCGAGGAGTTTGTCGAGGCGTGCGGCAACACGTCACGCTTTCTTTACAGCTGCCCGAACGTCCGGGTGAGGCACCGGGCCGTCCGCGTGAACGTCGCGACACCGACACCGATGCGGGCGCCTGGCGAGAATCCTGGCCTGTTCGCGCTGGAGTCGGCCCTGGACGAGCTCGCGTACAAATTGAACATGGATCCCGTGGAGCTGCGGATCGTCAATCATGCGGACGTGAACGAACATACGCGGAAGCCGTGGTCGAGCAAGTACTTGAAAGAGTGCTATCGGATGGCGGCTGAACACTTCGAGTGGGCGAGGCGCGCCCTGCAACCCGAGTCCATGCGCGACGGCAACGTCCTCGTCGGATGGGGCATGGCGACGGCGACGTATCCCGGTATCCGCAGCCCCGGCGCGGCGAAAGTTCGACTACTGCAGGACGGAAGCGTCGACGTGATCAGCGCAACCCAGGACATGGGCGGCGGCACCTATACGACGATGGCCCAGATCGCGGCCGATGTGATGGGAGTCGCGATCGAGCGGATTCGTACGGTTCTCGGCGACAGTCTGTTGCCGCCGGCGCCCGTGTCGGGTGGGTCGATGACGACGGCGAGCATTCTTCCGGCAATACGAAAGGCGGCTCAGGATGCGCTCAGCAAACTGCGACAACTGGCGGCCACGATGCCCGCGTCACCCTTCACTAATCGGCCTCACGATGACATCGTCGCCGAAGGCGGTCGGGTCTTTCCAAAGGGGGCTGACCCGTCGTCAGGGCTCGCCTACGAAGACGTGCTGAAGCGGACCAATCAGTCGGAAATCGAAGGCGAGGGATACACCGGGCCCGGACCTGAACGGGACAAGTTTGCCTTCCAGTCGTTCGGCGCACACTTCGTGGAAGTGAAAGTCGATCCCGAGATCGCGACGGTGCAGGTCTCGCGTGTCGTCAGCGCGTTCGATGTCGGCAGGATCGTGAACCCGAAAACGGCGCGCAGTCAGGGATACAGCGGCGTCATCATGGGCATCGGCATGGCGCTGATGGAGCACACGGTCTACGATTCACGAGATGGCAGCATCGTCACGAGCAACCTCGCCGACTATGCCATCCCTGTGAACGCGGACGCGCACTCGATCGACATTCTCTTCGTCGACAAACCGGATCCGTTCATCGACAGCGATGGATTGGGAGCCCGCGGCGTAGGCGAAATCACAGTCACGGGTGTGGCGCCGGCGATCGCAAACGCGGTCTATCACGCGACCGGCCGGCGGATCCGCGACCTGCCGATCACGCCCGACAAACTGCTCTAGTCAGCTGACGGCGCGGGTCCTTTTCCTTGCTGTTGATCACGATTTGATCCGTCTGAAGCTTTTCTCGAGCTCGCAGTCGCCATCTCTGAACACCACCGCGGAGTCCGACTGACACTGAGACTCCGGCATCCCGTGCCAATCGGCGGAGCGGACCGGCCGTCGGCAAACGCCGAACAAGTTGGTCGATAAATTCCCCGATTTGTTACTGGCGCGGGCCGTCAGGCCTGCGATCTCACACAATTTGAATGCCCCGTCCCGATGGCATCCTCCTGGCACACCTCTCGCCAATCGAGCGTCCCCGATCGGTTCGTTGCACGTTCGAACGAGGACCGCCCTTTGTGTTAGGGGCCTCCGAGCGGCCTCCGGCAAATAGAGAGGTTTCATGCGTCGTCCGTCCATCGGCATCACCGTTCTGTTCTGGAGCTTCACCGTCCTCTCGCTGTCCGCGCAAACCCAAACGCCGACACCGGGACTGCGCGGCGCGACGATTCAGATCGAACCGGTGTATGGCCGTGAGGCAGCGGCGCGAGAAGTCCTGGTCAAGTTCCGCCGCGCCGATTTGACGACCGACCTGCCAGAAATCCGTGCGCTCGCCGATGCGGATGCGATCGAGGCTATCGGGCGGACCGGCGTCCGCCGCGTACGTTCACGATCGATGGCTGTTGGAAAGCTGCTCGCGCGGCTGGCCGGCCACCCTGCCCTCGAGTACGTCGAACCGAACTACATCGTCCATACGTTCACGGACCCGAATGACGTCTCGTTCCCGCAGTTGTGGGGACTCAAGAACGTCGGACAGGCCGTCAACGGAACTCCGGGCGGTCTGGCCGGAGCGGACATCCACGCCACTCAGGCGTGGAATTATGCAATTGGATCTCGAGCACACGTCGTCGCGGTCGTCGACACCGGGATCGACTATACGCATCCGGATCTGGCCGACAACATGTGGTCGGCGCCGTCGGCCTTCACCGTGACCATTGGCGGCGTAGCGATCACGTGCCCTGCGGGTACGCACGGCTTCAATGCCATCACAATGACCTGCGACCCCATGGACGACCACAACCACGGCACGCACGTGTCGGGAACGATTGGCGCATCAGGCAACAATGCGCTCGGTGTCGTAGGCGTCAACTGGGTCACGCAGTTGATGGGGATCAAGTTTCTCGATGCCAATGGAAGCGGGAGCGTGGGAGACGCGATCAACGGCATCGAGTTCGCGATTCAGGCCAAAGCGGCGTTCTCGTCAACGGCCGCGGCGGACGTGCGCGTCCTGTCGGCCAGCTGGGGAGGTATGGACTTCTCGCAGGCGCTGCTCGACGAAATCCTCGCCGCCAACGATCGCGACATGCTCTTCGTGGCCGCTGCCGGCAACAACGGCATCAGCAACGAGATTCTGCCAACGTATCCAGCGAGCTTCAGCGCACCGAACGTCGTGGCAGTGGCGGCGACCACGAACACCGACACACGTGCGTGGTTCTCGAACTATGGTGCCTCCTCCGTCCATCTCGGCGCGCCTGGCGTTGACATCCTTTCGACGACGATCGGATCGACCTACGCCTTCTTCAGTGGCACCTCGATGGCGACGCCGCATGTTTCGGGAGCGGCCGCCCTCCTGCTGTCCTTGTGCCCAATGGATACTGCAGGGGTGAAGGATGTGCTTCTGAGCACGGTCGAGCCCGTCGCCGCCCTCGCAACGACCACCATCACGGGCGGCCGGCTCGACGTCAATGGCGCAATCCGATCTTGCGTCGCACCGCCCGGGCCCACGATCGGCCTCGGTGTTTCTCCGGGCGATACGCAGTTGACTCTCAAGTGGTCGGCTGCCGTCGGCGCGACCAGTTACAAAGTCAAACGAAGCGTGACTTCCCGCGGACCGTACGTGCTGATTGCACCGAACGTCAAGAAGAAGACGTACCTCGATACCGACGTTGTCAACGGGACCACGTATTACTACGTCGTTTCGGGCGTGAATGGCCTTGGAGAAGGCGCCGACTCGAACGAAGCCTTCGCAACGCCGAACACGCCGTCGGATCTGGTTGTGTCGAGTCTCACTGCGCCTTCGACCGCTGGCGCCGGCCTGCAAATCACGGTTTCGGACACGATAATGAATCGAGGCCCGGGCAATGCGGTGGCGTCGACGACACGGTTTTATCTTTCCAGCAATGCGCCGCTCGACGCGAATGACAGATTGCTGGTCAATACGCAATCCGTGCCGGCCCTCACTGCGGGGGCGGCCTATTCAGCGTCGTTATCGCTCGACATCCCGGCCGACACCGCCACCGGTCTCTACTATCTGTTCGTCAAGGCGGACGCCGATGACGCGGTCAACGAGGCGTCGGAATCGAACAACACGTCCTCACGGACGCTCTTTATCGGACCGGATCTCGTGATTTCGTCGCTCACCGTGCCGGCGCTGGGAGCATCTGGAGACACGGTGGTCGTCACCGACACGGTGAACAATCGCGGCGGCGGCGCCGCAGGCAAGTCAACCACGAGGTTCTACCTCTCGATGCACGTGCTTCTGAATTCGAACGACTTACTGCTTGCAGGCAGCCGATCTGTTTCCGATCTTCCGCCTGCCGCCTCGAATTCAGGATCGACGATGTTGACCCTTCCCAACGTCTCGGCGGGCACGTACTTCATCATCGCCAAGGCGGACGGCGACACCGCAGTCGTCGAGAGTCAGGAAGGAAACAATACCGCCGCTCGTGCGATCCGAATCGGAGGCGACCTCGTCGTCTCGTCGCTGACCACTCCGGCAAAGGCCGGCGCTGGCGACACTGTCTCGATCACCGATACAACGACGAACCAGGGTGCCGGCGCCATGGGCGCACCTTCGATCACAAGGTTTTACCTGTCAACGAAAGCCGGCTTCGATGGTTCGGCTGCGCTGCTTCAGGGCAGCCACTCGGTCCCCGATCTTGCCGGGGGAGCGGCGAGTACAGCGTCGACGACTGTCACTATTCCGTCGACCCTCGCTCCAATGACTTACTATCTCATCGCGAACGCTGACGCTGACAATGCCATCGTTGAAACGCTGGAAACGAACAACGCATGGGCCCGGTCCATTCAGATTGGTGGCGATCTCATCGTGTCCGCGCTGACGGTGCCCGCCAAAGGCGGCAGTGGCGGCACGATCGTCGTCAACGACACCACCACGAATCAGGGAGGCGGTGCCCTGACAAGTTCCATCACGCGCTTCTATCTGTCGAAGGACACGCTGTTCGATTCCGGCGACATGCTGCTCGGCGGCAGTCGTGTCGTGCCGGATCTCGTCGCGGGCGCAAGGAGCTCGGGCTCGACCAGCGTGACGATTCCCGACGCCGTCACTCCGGGGCCGTACTCCGTCATTGCGAAAGCCGATGCAGACGGCGTAGTGGCCGAGACGCTTGAAAACAACAATTCGATCTCGCGCTCGATCTCGATTGGGCCGGATTTGACCGTGTCGAGCGTGACGACCGTCTCGAGCGCTGCGGCCGGTTCAGCGATCATGGTCACCGATGTCGTCGCGAACCAGGGCGGAGGCGGGGCCGCTTCATCCGTGACGCGGTACTATCTTTCGACGAATGCGACGCTGGATCAGAACGATCGACTGCTCGATGGAAGCCGGCCGGTCGCTGCTCTGGCGGCGGCCGAGTCGAGTTCCGGGGCGGTGCTGCTCACGATTCCGCTCGACACAACGCCTGGCGTGTACTACCTGTTCGCCAAGGCTGATGCCGACGGCACAGTCGCTGAAGGTCAGGAATCCAACAATACGCGGGCCCGCGTGATCTCGGTGACGGCACCGCACTAACCCGATCGGGCGCATCACGCGGTGGGTCGCCTTATATCGACGTTCGCCGAACACAGCGGCCTACGACCTCGACGTCTTTGAAGCGCATCGGCCACTGCTGGTGGCGCACGCATACCGCATGCTCGGCGATCTCGGGCGCGCGGAAGATATGGTGCAAGAGGCGTGGCTGCGCTGGAGCGGTCGGCACGTGGAAGTAGAGTCTCCACGCGCGTATCTCGTCACCGTCGTGACACGTCTGTGTTTCAACGAGCTCGACTCGGCGAAAACGCGGCGCGAAGAGAGTCGAGGCGATCGGCTGCCCGAGTCGGTTGATTTGGACGAAGGAGGCATCGGCCGCGTGGAAACGCTCGAGCAAATCTCGATCGCGTTTCTGGTGGTGCTCCAACGCTTGACACCGGCAGAGCGCGCGGTGCTGCTGCTTCGAGACGTCTTCGACTTCGACTACCAAGACATCGCGGCGCTGGTCGGAAAAAGCGAGCCCGCGTGCCGAAAGCTCCTGGAGCGCGCGCGACAGCACGTGACGGAGGAGAAGCGCCTGTTCTCTGCGTCACCGGACGCGCACCGGCGCCTGCTCGCCGCGTTCGTTGAGGCGGCATCGGCGGGGAACATCGACGCCGTGATGGTCACGGATGGCGGCGCCGAAGGCAGGCGTGTCGCAGGTATTCGTAACCTTCAGGCGCCGCTCGAGGGTGCCGCAAGGATCGCTGCGTTCATCGCGGCGACGGCCCGCAGCGTCGATCTTGAAGCCGAGGTACATGAGCTCAACGGCCAGCCAGCGCTCGTCTTCTACCACGAGAACGCGCCATTCGCCGCTCTTCTGATCGCCGTTGCGGACGAGCGCATCCACCGCGTCTTCTTTCACGCCGACCTCGGACGCCTGCGCTACCTGGGGCGGCGAAGCGCTCAATAAAAATAAAGACCGAAAGAATGAGCAAACCGGCTGCTAGAGGGGATGTGGGAGCTTCATCATGGCTGGAGCCTCCTTTATGGCTTCATTGACTGACGCGGAAAAACGCCCAAGCTCGGACCATAGCGATCCTGAGTCTCAGCCTCGTGCCCGAGTTCCGGTTGACTTCGTACCGAGCAAGATCTACTTTTCGCGGCGGTGGGGGATCAGACTCAGATCCGCGCCCTGCGCCGGGTAGCCGCGTATTCCCAGGCGTCCGCGAACCCTCGCATCCGACATCGGACGCGTTCCAGGCGTTAAGATGCCGACGTGGGCGAAACACGCGTTGACCTCCAACACCTTCTCGAAGACCTGCGGGACGCATACACTGGAGCCCTCGAGGAAACGATCCTCACCGAAGTCGTGGCCAACGCGCTCGACTCGGGAGCGACGCGCATCCGCCTGCTCCCTCAGCCTGCTGACGCGACGCTGACCATCGTGGATGACGGGCGCGGGATGCAGCGCAGAGAGTTGGCGCGCTACCACGATGTCGCGGCGAGCTCCAAGGCTCGGGGAGAGGGAATCGGGTTTGCCGGCGTCGGCATCAAACTGGGTCTCCTCGTTTCACGTGAGGTGGTCACTGAAACGAGACGAGGCGCCACGCACGTCGCGACCCGGTGGCATCTCGCTTCACGTCATCGCGCCCCGTGGAAGTGGATTCCGCCGCCTGGCCTGATGGCCTCGCGTGGCACGGCAGTGCGACTGAGCTTGACGAATCAATTGTCACCGTTGCTCGACGCCGGCTATCTCGAGGAGATTGTCCGGAGACACTTCGAGCCGCTGCTCGATGCCGCGTTCGACGGGTTCATGCGGCGGCAGTACGGTGATCGTGTCGCGTTCGAGGTTGACGGTCGAGTGCTGACAAGGACAGAAGTGCCTGGGTTCGAGCGCGTACCGATCTCAATCAGGCTTGGGCGTCGCCGCACGCCCTCTGCAATCGGATTCCTCGAAAGATACGCAGTGGTGCCAGCTGATCGCGAAGGCATCGCAATCAGCACCTTCGGCAAGGTCATCAAGCGCGGGTGGGATTGGCTCGCGGTTACGCCGCCGCCGCGCGCGCACATCAGCGGATTGATCGAGATCCCCGATCTGGCGGCCTGCCTCACGCTGAGCAAGAACGACTTCATCCGAACCGGCGCGCGCGGTGCGTCGTACCTGGCCTATCGCAAAGCAATACAGGAAATGGTTTCCCGCCAGCTCGCCGCCTGGGGCGATGTGCGCGATGCAGAAACGCGGCCGCGTACCGCGCGGCTGGAACGGGATCTCGAGCGCGTCCTCGAAGACCTGGCCGGTGATTTCCCGCTGCTGCAGTCGCTGGTTGATCGGCGTGTCGGAGGACAGAAGCGGCTGCCGATGCCTGGCAGGGGCGATGAACGGGTACCGGCGCCGCTGTTCGCGAACATGATGGCGGACGACGAGGCCGGAGGCGAGGCAAGCGCGTTGCCGCGCGCGGGCGCGCCTGCCAAACAGCCCCAAGGGTCGTCTTCGCCGAAGCCGGAGTCGCCGCCGCGCTCACCGGAGGAGGCGCCACCCTCGGGAGATCAACCGGTACCCGAAACCGAGGCCGCCAGGACCGGCGGTCTCCTTCATCCGCACCGTGCAGCGTCGGCCGGGGCCCTTGACACCATCGTGGGGCGACGGCAGCCAGCGCGCTACGGTCTGCTGGTGCAATTCGAGTCGCGGTCAGACGACCCCGAACTGGCCCGGCTGGTGGACAGCACCGTCTGGATCAATGATGCCCATCCCGCGTTCACACGCGCGATTCGGTCGCGGTCGCTCGGTTATCACACGGCGCTTGCGGTGGCCCTCGCACTGGCACCATTGGCGGTCGAGGCGCACGCCGAGCACACGTTTATCACGCAGTTCCTCGCGCATTGGGGCAGCGCAGAGGCCACGATGCGCCGGACCGGCGGCCGGCGCCGCCCGAAGAAGAGTGCGTAACACAGGGTCTTGAGCCCTTGTAGTTGGCTTCTCGTCCGTTCGCTGCAAGCTTCTCGGCTTCGGACCTGAGTCCGATGTGGCTGACCCGCCTTACTCGACTGCCAATTCCTGTCGTGGCTCTCTACTCGTGAACTCTGACCACGAGCCGATCTAATAACGTCAGTTTCGCGGGAACGCTGAAGTATCGCGGTTGTCTGGGGGCGGGCGATCGAGGAGAGGATTGTAGCAGCAGCTCTGACCTCGGCGCAGTGCGCGGCCATGCGGCAGGAGCGCCGGCCGAAATTCGGGATCAACCTTGCTGATGTCGGGACCTCTGCGAGGCGATGACGTCAACAGCGGAACAGAACCGCTCGGCGTCAAACTCCCAGCGGTCGTTCAGTTGGAAACTTGCGGCCACTTCGCAGACGTCTTGCGATGCACCTGCGCCGGTAGTGTGCAGCCAGTCGACCATGTCCGCTCGAGTGCACCACGCTTTCAGCGCACGAAAACGAATCAACCAGACCAGCGCCAGATTCGTGTCGGCGACGAACCTCCTGCAGATCACATCGAGCGAGGGAGCGTTGTTCATGTCGAGATCGGACGTGAACTCCTGAACAGTCAGCGCCACAA
>Ga0066677_10000126_pt1 | contig 25280 bp, 21 predicted proteins | sample GraSoiAngelo_126_FD_62299 | JGI IMG/M metagenome (GOLD analysis project Ga0066677, IMG submission 62299) | Grasslands soil microbial communities from the Angelo Coastal Reserve, California, USA - 14_0927_09_20cm | ecosystem: Environmental > Terrestrial > Soil > Grasslands | place: USA... | reverse complement strand
AGCTCTCGCAGCAACAACGCCAGATCATCGCGGCTACGTTCAACATCCAGCGCGATCGCAAGACGATGCCCGCCCAGCGTCTGCGCGAGAGCAGCGTGGTCGTCGGGTTGATGCAGAAGCGGCTGCGCGAGCAGGTGACCGAGCTCGTGACGAACTTTGCCACGCGAGTCGGCGACCAGGCGGAGCGGTTCAGGAAGATCACCGATTTCCTGAAACAGGGCCTGCCCGAAATGCAGGCGGCCGAAGGCAAGCTGCAGGGGGCGAGCCCCGAGGCGGCGCTCGCGCCGGAGCAGCACGCGCTCGAGTTCCTGCAGAAGGCCGAGGAAGAGTACGAACTGCAGGTCAGCGCGAGCCGGAACCAGCAGGGAGGTGGCGGCGGCGGACAGGACAAGATGGCCGAGGAACTGGCTGACTTGTTCGAGCTCGAAGTGGATCGCATGGCGAACCAGTACGAGACGACCCAGCGCGCTTCACAACAGCAGGCGGACCAGAAGATCGACGCGCTTGCCGAGAAGTTGAAGGAGCTCGCGCGCCGGCAGGAGCAGGAAGCGGAGCGCCAGCGGCGGCGTGCCGCGTCCGGCCAGGGAAGCGGCGGCGGCGACACCGAGCGGGCGCTCGCGGATCAGGCGGAAGAAGCGGCGCGCCAGCTCGAGAAGCTCGCACGTGAGGAGAACCGCCCCGAAGCGGCGGCCGCGGCGCGAAGCCTGCAACAGGCAGCGGACGCGATGCGACAGGCGGCCGCGAATGGGGATCCGAATGCGGCGGCGCAGGCGGCGGGCGCCACCGAGCAGCTGCGCGAGGCGGAGCGCCAGCTTCAGCAGGCGCAGTCCGCGCGGACGGGCCGTGATCTCGGCGACGCGGTCCGCCAGGCGGAGGCGCTCGCGCGCGAGCAGCAGGAGATTCAGAAAGACGTCAACAATCTCGACGCCGCAGCCAATTCACGCCGCGATAAGGTGCAGCAGCTCAGCGCACGGAAGCAGGCGCTGGCGGGCAAGGTCGATCAACTCGAGAAGCAGCTCGATCGGTCGGCGGGCGCGATGTTCAAGGATGAGCGCGACGCGTCGCGCAAGCTGACCGAAGCCGCCAACGGGATCCGCGACAAACGCATCGAGGACAAGATCCGGTACTCCGATCAGATGTTGCGGGCCGGCGGCCAGACGTCGGATGTGTCGGCGTTCGAGCGCGACATCCAGTCGAACCTCGACGATCTTCGACAGAAGGTCGGCGATGCAGCGTCGGCCGTCGGTCGATCGAAGACAGACGCCACCACGCAGGCGCTCGATAAGGCGAGGCAGCTCGCGCAGGGCATGGAGTCGCTCGGCGAGCGCATGCGCGGCCAGCGCGGTCAACAAGCTCAGAACGGCGAGGGCCAGCAGGGGCGGCAGGGGCAGCACAGCGATCGGCAGGGCCAGGGCCAACAAGGTCAGAACGGCCGCCAGGGACAGCAGGGTCAGAACCAGGGCCAAGGCCAGCGGGGACAGAGCGGCCAGCAAGGACAGCAGGGGCAAGGACAGCAGGGGCAACAAGGCGGCAACGGCGGCCGCAATACCGGTGAGCCCACCCAAGGCGGCCGGAATGGCGACGGTGATACCCGCGGCGGAGAGTTCCGGCCGGATGCAGGCGCGCTCGGCGACAGCCGCCCGGGCGGCGCGCGCTTCTCGGGCGAAGACGTCCGCCAGTTCCGTGGTGAGGTGCGGCAGCGCACTGCCGACGCCGAGCAGCTCCGTCGATTGCTGAAGGATCAAAAGATCGACGCGAAGGACCTCGATGACATCCTGCGTGGCCTGCGTCAGCTCGACAGCGACAGCGCGTATCAGAATCCCGAAGCGCTCGCGAAGCTCGAAGGCGCAGTGACGTCGAACATCAAACGCTTCGAGTACATGCTGCGCCGGCGGCTCGACTCGAACGCGAACCAGGTGTTCCTCTCCGGCAGCGACGACGTGCCGGAGCAGTATCGCAAGCTGGTCGAGCAGTACTACCGGGCCTTGTCCAAGGGAGGCGGGAAGTAGACCGGTCTTTAGATTCGGCGTTCCCCGGCGGGTCTGAAGACCCGCCCTACCATGCATCATAGGCTGGCGTCTGCATTCGCGCTCATCGCGGCACTCGCTCCCATTGCGCGAGCGCAGACGCCGCGGGAGGCGGCGCTGGCGATCCTCGAACGAGCGTCGCGGCCCTTCGCGGCATACTGCGCCCGCAGCGGTAACGATCTCACGGTCGTCGCGGAGCTGTCGTCATCGTCCATTCAGGCAGGCCGCTGGAAAGACGGGGCGGACGTCGAGGCAGTGGCGTCCGCTGCTGACGGCCGTCGCATCGGCTCGGGAGGCGGCCGGATCGAACCGGGCGCCTACGCCACGTCCATTCGCTTGACGCTCGACGGCAGCGCGCCACTCTCGCACGTGTCCGTCACCATGCGCGGCAGCGGCGAGAAGCCCGCAGACGATTGGGTCAAAATTTATCCGCCGTCAGGTAAGCTGGTCGCAGATCCGCTCGCGTACCGATCCGCCTCGCGAATCAACACGCGACCCGTCGCAGCATTCGAATTCGCGCGCAACGAGCGCGTGAGCATCATGTGGCCGGAGCTTGCGCCGCTGGACCGTCGCGAAGCGCGTCTGCTCGATCGCTCAGGCAAGGTCCTGTTGGCCAGCCTGCCAGTGACCGAATTGCGCGGAATGGCCGTCGTCGAGATGGGACTCTCGAACGTGCCGCACGGCGATTACCTGTTCGAGCTGGTTGCGGGCGCAGGTGATGTGGCGGAAAGTCATCTGCTGGCTATCCGAATCCGATAGGACTTGGAAAAGCGGATGTCAATGCTGACCGGCCTGATGCTGAATGCCAAACGAATTAAGATCTTCGCCATGCGGCATTCAGGCTGTCCTTTTTCGGCACCCTGATAGCGGTTACCAGCCCGTCAGCTTCGCGATCCGACCGTCCTCGCCAACACCCCAACCGATGGTCCCGCGGCGCGCAATCGCGAAGGCGTGGTAGCCCGGCCCCTCGATCGCCTTCCACGTGCGTCCATCATCCGTTGAGACGTCCGATCCCGTCGGCCCGACCGCAATCCATGACGGCTTCGCGCCGGGAATGTTCGCGACCACGGATCGATAGCCGCTCAGGCCAGTGACGGCCGTCCATGCAAGACCGCCGTCGGAGGTCACGGCCGCGTTGTTCACCGCCTCGGCTTCCTTCTTGAAATCACCGCCCACGACGATCCCGTGCCTCGTGTCGCGGAATGCGACGGAGAAGATCCCCGCGGACGCCGATGCCGGCAGCGGCGTGTCCGTAACGGCCCACGTGACACCCGCATCGCTCGATCGCAGCACACGCGATCTCGTCGCGGCGCCCGTGCCGATCCACACGTGATTCGGCGCGAGCACTGCGACATTGGTGCCGCTCGCGGCGAACGCCCCTTCGTTCGGCAGCGCAGCGGGCAGCGACGCCTGCGGCACACGCGTCCAGACACGTCCGCCGTCACGGGTGGTGAGGATAACGAAGCGGCCATCCACGGAATCGCTCACCGCGACACCACGATTGCCGTCCCAGAACGCCATCGCGTCGTAAAACGCCTTGGGATCCTCGTTGGTGAATTGCAGCGTCCAATGGGCGCCCGCGTCAATGGTCTTGTAGATGCGGGACGCGTCGCCGGCGCCGATGCTCAACACGTAGGCTGTGGTCTCGCTTACCGCGTCGATGTCGCGGAAGTCCAGCTTCCCTGCGCCAGGGATTGAGCGACGCTGCCACGTGTGCCCGCCGTCAGCCGTGCGCAGGACGGTGCCTTCGGCGCCGCTCGCCCATGCCACTTGATCGTTCACCGCGCTGATCCCACGTAGCCGGGCCGTGACGCCGCTGGTTTGGGGCGTCCACTGGACGGCTGGCGCCCGAGCGAGCGTCAGCAGGGAGACGGCGACAAACGCTCGGGCCGCCGTCAAGCTTCAGATCGCTGGTTGCTGAATGCGGAGTAGAGCATCGTGACGGCGGTGTAGACGACCACGACGATCACGAGCCAGCGGACGGTCACAAGGTTCAGCGACTTTACGATGTACGCGGCGAGCAGCACGCCGGGAATCCCGCCAGTCGCCAGACCCAGCCCGGCGCGAAGGCTGTAGCAGCGTTCGCGGATGAACCGCAGGCTGCCCACGGGCATCAGGAACGCGCAGGAGCCCATCATGATCGGAAATGCGGCAGTCGGGTTCATGCCGAGGAGGCTAACGAGGATCATGCACGGCGCGTAGAGGCCGATGCCGAGCGTCATCAGTGCGCCGAGCATGAAGTTGCCCCCGATAGCGATCGCGAGCTTTGCGCCGCGCACGCCCGGCTCCGCGCCGCCGCCGGGGAAGAGGTGCAGCTGCGTCATCAGCATCAGCGTGGCCGCGGCAAGCAGCGCAATGCCCATCCCGATCTGGACCTTCTGCTTCGGCCACTTCGAGACCACACCGGCGCCGAGCCACGCCCCCAGCACCGCCGCGGCGATCATCGAGAACAGCGTCAGCACGTCGACCGGGATGATCGACGTGTAGATGAAAGCCTGCGCGACCGTCGGTAGCGTGTGACCTACGTTCAGCGTCCCGGGAATCACACGATCCGGCACCAGCTTCAGCCAGCGGAAAAGTGCGGTGGTGGTGGCAAACGAACCGATCCCGAGCGTGTCGAAGAAGTTCGTGACCGCGCCGACGGTTATGTGCGCGCCGTTTGGAGCGCGCGTGTCGGTGGCAGCAGATGGCGTCGCCGGGCGTTCGCGCCGGACGGCGAGGACCGCGCGAGTCCAGCCGCCGAGGAACGCAAGCGTCAGCGCGCCGAGCGCCGTCAGCAGCCCGGTGATCGGGTTCATCGTGTCAGGTCTCCCGGACCCGGCGGGCAGCCAGACCTTTTGTAAGTTGCAGGTGGAGACAGCTTACAACAATTAGTGGTTCGGTCGCGAAATGGCTCGTGCACCGAGGGCGTCGATGCGCCCGCGCTGCAAGGCGCGACGACCGAGAATACCGGGAGTATTTGAGGAAGGAGCAACGCCGCAGCGCGGGATCCAGCGGCGGCCGAATGGCGAGCTATTTTGCGAGCGAGCCACTAAAGACGGCCGCGAGGTTTCCGCTTGCCGGCGCCGTCCAGCGTCTCGCGGACTTTTTCGACCAGATCGTCGGGCAGGCACGGCTTGGTGATGAATCCGTCGCAGCCCGCCACCTTCGCCTGCTGCCGGGCATCGTCGAACGCGTGCGCGGTGAGGGCGATCACGGGGATGTGCTGCGTTTGCGGGCTGGACTTGAGCTCGCGTGTCGCCTGCCACCCGTCGAGCACGGGCATGCTCGCGTCCATCAGGATGATGTCGGGTTGGAGCCTCGATGCCATTTCGATGGCTTCGCGGCCGTTGGCTGCCGCCTCCACAGTAAATCCGGAGAACTCGAGGTAGTCGCGGTACAGCTCGCGGGCGTCTTCGAAATCTTCCGCGATCAGGACGAGAGGGCGCAAACGTGTCATCAATGTTCCATTCGAATGCCCAGACGAACGTGTGCGACGGGTCCTCTTGCGAGGACCGTACCATGGATGAGGCTTTGACGGCACGCACCATGCGGGCAGGGCTGCGGATGCCGTCTGCGGACCGGAACCGCGTCGGGTTTCCCTACAAAATCATCATGGCTGTGACTTTGATTTGTCCGAAGTGTCAGGCGAGCACCGAGCTGCGGGGCATGATGGACGCGTGGTACCTGACGTGGTGCCCGGACTGCGAGCGACTCTGGCGCGTCGGGATGTGGACGCTCCTGGAGACGGAACCTCGGGATTCCAAGCGCGATGATCGAGGGGCGGACATCAAAACCTGACGAGTACCTCGACCATACTCGGCATCAGTCGGTGCGGAGCAGGAACTCCAGCGCGCCGGGCAGCCGCTGCGCCCAATCGTGTTCCTGATGACGGTGCCGGCTCGCCTCAACGTAGCGAAACGCCTCTTTGGATCGATAGCCATTCTGCCGCAGGACACGCGCGAGCGCGCGCGCGTCACGTAGTGTGGCTGCTCCCTCGTCAGTGCCCGCATCCAGGTACAGGCGGCCGCGTACGTGCCGCGCCTGTTCCACGAAGTCCAGAATGCGGCGCCCGCCAAACCAGATGGAGGGACTCATCACCGCGGCGCGGCCGAACGGCGAGGGCCGCAGAAAAAACGCATACAGGCTGATCAATCCGCCGAGCGACGACCCCAGAATCGACGTGTTGTCGCGGTCGGTGCGCGTGCGGTAGCGCGAATCGATCTTCGGCTTCACGACGTCCGCAAGAAAGCGTACGTAGCGATCTCCGCGCCCGCCGCCGTGCCGGGCATCCCGAAACGGTGTGTATTCGGCGATCCGCTGTTCGCCCATGTTGTGGATGCCGACGACGATCGTCTCGAGACCGCGCGATGCCAGCCGTTCGAGCGCGGCTTCGAGCCGCCACGTCGTGCCGCCAAACGCGGTGAACGGATCCGAGAGGTTCTGCCCGTCGTGCATGTAGACGACCGGGTAGCGCCGGCGCGGTTCGCTCTCGTACGACGGCGGCAGGTACACGTCAATCTGCCGGCGGTTGCGCAGTTGCGGGGACCAGACGTCGAGCGCGTGCTTACTCATGCTGATAACAAGAGGGTTCCAGTAGTTCCGGTGTTCCAAGGTTCCTGAGTTCTGGTTCTCGGTTCTCGGTTCTCGGTTCTCGGTTCTCGCGTTCACGGTGTGTGCGCGGAACCGGAAACGTGAGAACCAGAACCCGGGAATGCGGCAACGACTAGAACCTGAGGAACCCTCTTTCCGCCTCCGGAGGAACACTACAATGTCACGATGCGTCGAGCGCATCAGTATTGGTATTCATCGCGGCTCGGCCGCGACATGGGCGTCGTGATCTACGGCCACTGGGGGCCTCCCATGATCGCGTTCCCCACGAGCGGCGGCGATGAATGGGAGTACGAGCGGCAAGGGCTCATCGCCAGCATCGGCGATGCGATCGAGGGAGGACGCGTCAAGGTGTTCTGCGTCAACACGAACCATCGAGACGCGCTCGGCAACGGCGGCGCGCACCCCCGGCATCGCAGCTGGATGCAGCGGCAGTACGACGAGTACATCACGCAGGAGATCGTCCCGTTCGTGCGGTACAACTGCCGCGACAGCGGCACCGGCGTGTGGACCATGGGCGCGTCGCTTGGCGCGTATCATGCCGCAAACACGCTGTTCAAGCACCCGGACATCGTGAAACGCTGCTACGCGCTGTCGGGCGTGTACGACATGAAGCGCTTCATGAACGGCGATTACGACGACAACTTCTATTTCAACAACCCCGTCGACTATCTCGCCAATCTGTCCGATTCGTGGGCCCTCGGACATCTCGCGAGTTGCGAGATCCATATCGCGACGGGCTCGGGCCCGTGGGAGAAGAGCGACGAGTCCTATCGGCTCTCCAGCATCCTGTGGAGCCGCGGCATCCGTCATTACCTGGACGACTGGGGACCGATGGGCGGCCACGACTGGCCGTACTGGCAACATCAGATGCGGGAGTACATGTGGCGGGTGTGAAATAAGCTCGTGGCGTATGACTCATGGCTCATGCTGGCCCATGGCTCACGCCGTAGGCCGGGTCTTCAGACCCGGCAGCGTGAGCCACCATGAGTCCTGAGCCTTGAGCCGCTCACAGTCCCAGACGATCGAGCAGATACTCTCCGCGCCGGATCACCTGGTCATCGTCGATCCAGACGTCGCAGTCGCGCGTGAGAACGTCGACGTGCGTGCGTGATTTCCAGTCGGCGCCCGTCTGCCTTCCATACGGATCGCCGAAGGCGAGATGGACGCCCGGCAGCTTTTCGTCCTGCAGCAGGATCCCGATCATCTCGTGCAGCGCGATGTTGGTGCCGAAGGCGAGCTCGCCGACGCGGTCGCTGTTTTCGTCGGTGTGGCAGTATTGCCAGAACTCCTGCTCGAGGTCGGTGCGCGCGCAATGCGCAGCAACGAGGCGGCCCTCGGCGATCTCCAATGTCAGCGGCGTGGACGCGAGGTCGCCGTACTTCTGCCCGAAGTAATCGCCGGCGGTTCCATTGCAGACGAACATGCCGTCCACGCGCGCCGGCGTCGTGAAGACCTCGCCCGCCGGCAGGTTCGACCAGTAGCGCGTGCTGATCAGCCCGCTCGTCTTGATCCACGAGAGCGACGAGTCGAACGACGCCATGAGGGAGGTTCCTGCCGCGGTCTCGACGCGCAGCGTCTCGGCGTCGCGCATCCGTTCGCAGAGACGCGTGCTCAGCCGGTCGACGAGGCGGTAGTCGGCGCGCATGCCCTGCATCATGATGTGAGGCGTGACGCCGACCATGTGCGCGTAGCGGATCCCGCGGCGTTCCGCCGTCGCGACGATGGCCATGCGGGCTCCGAGCTCACCCTGCTGCGGCTGCACGCAGAGGATGCCGGCGTCGGCGCGCTCGAGGGCGTCGAGGACCTCGCGCGGCGCCTTGGTCAGCGGCCGCGCTGCGACGTTCTCGATCAGCACGCAATCCTTCACCGCTCCCGCGTCTTCAAGCGCGCGCTCGAGGCTCGCCGCCACTTCCCTGCTCGGTTCGTCGGCGACCAGCGCGACGCGTTCGCCGCGCTCGATCGCCAGGCACACGTCCACCGCGTTGGCCGCGCCGGCCGCGAGCTCCTCTTTGAACGATCCGAAACAGGATGGGGGCATCAATCTATTGTAGCCATGGAACACACTGATCACACGGAACATTCACTGTGATCATCGCTGGTTCTCGAAAATGCGGTCGCGTGCATCCAGTCTCAGAGACGTGGCGACGCGACGAACGCGGGCACCTGGCCGCCGCCCGAAGTGACGTTGGCGAGTCCGGTCGCGCTGAGGCGCGTGAGGAAGCCGGAGAGCCGCCCGCGAAAGAGGTAGGGCGCGAGATCGACGAGCATGTCGCGGTCGTCGATTGCATCCGCGTCGCAGACAGGGAACCGCTCGCGCCGGATGGCGATCCGTTCCTGCGCGACCCAGCTTCCGTCCGCGACCGCGCGCGCGAGCGTGGTATCCCAGGCGGCCGGGTCAGTTTCCCATCCGAGCGTGACGCCGGTGCCGCCGTATTCGTCGTTCGGTTTCAGCACGAAGCGATCGCGGTGCTCGCGCAGGTACGGAACGAGATCGACGCGCTCGCCGTTGCGCATCGCAAAGCCGTGGCGAACCACGCGCGTCCACGGCACGTGCGCGCGAATGATGGCGTGCTCCTCGTCGTTGAACAGCTCGAGGTAGCGCTCGTCGGTGAGCACGGCGAAGAACGCCTTCTTGTGCGGGATCTTGCAGCGCAGCGTGTTCGCGACGGCCACGCCGCGCCGCGTGTAGGCCTCCACGAGCGCGCGGCACTCGTCGGGGCGCGCGACGATGTCGTTGATCAGCACGCGGCGGTAGACGAGATCCACCGGCGCGCCATCCGCGATCAGGCGGCCGCCATCGAACGACAGGTCGCGCGGATCGGAAATCACCGTGGGGATGCCCAGCGAGACGAACCCGTCGCGGAGCAGTTCGAACTCGCTCCACGTCGGCACGTCCTTCCAGTCGACGATGGCGATGCGTGGCGGGTTCGCGGTGCCGCCCCATTCACGGTAGCTTTCGAGGAGCGCGTCGAGCAGGAGCGGGATCGGCGTGTAGTAGCGCACGTCGAAGGCGTTGCGGAATGCCTGCATCAACGGCTCGCGATCGAAGAGCTCGGAGAGCCGCTGCGCGTAGCCGGGGCCCGCGGGGGACTCAGCGTTGTACTCCGCGAACTGCAGCGAGGCAGGCAGGATGAATGAGTCGGCGCGCGCCGCGGTGCTCGCCGTCGCGTAACCGGGGTCGATGGAGGCGAGGCGCCGTTCCGCGTCGCTCAACCCGAGGTCGTCGAGCAACTCAGGCCGCTCCAGGGCCACGCGCGCCACGCGCTCGCCGAGGCGCCACAAGGTTTCGGCGGCGTGCGCGATGCGTGCCTCCTCGGCGAGCGTCAGGAAAAACGGCCGAAGAAAAGGGCAGAGCAGCCGCCCCCCGAATGTCAGCCGTGCGCTGCGCATGCGCTCCGCCAGCGACGCGCAGAGCGTTCGGTCGGCCGAGCCGCGGACGAGCGCGCTCCAGTGTTGAATGGCGTCCATTCGCTCAGTGCCGACACGTCCGCCTGACCGCCTCCGCCAAGGCTACGGCGAGTCCGCCGAAGCGCTTTGCGCGAAGGCGGAAGGCGGCCACAGGAATTTCTAGCAGAATCACACCGGCCCCGTGACCGCCGCGGCGAAGCCGACCATCTCGGGCCATCGCGGCCACGTCTGCTGCGGCTGCCCGTGCAGCGCGCGGTCGATCACGAGACTGGCCATGCGATCGATGACGAGCTCGAAGTAATGGGGGGTGATGCGGTCGCGCTCGAAATCGGGCGCAGGATTGAGGAAATCGATGGCATACGGCACTCCGTCCTGAACCGCGAACTCGATCGTATTCATCTCGTAGCCGAGCGCGGTGTTGAGCGTCTGCGCATCGCGGACGATCCGCGCGCCGAGCTCCGACGAGAGATACGCGTGCTCGACGAGATACCGCCGTTCGCGCGGGTCGTACGCGACCGGCGTGATGTCGGTCTTTCCGAACGTGAAGCAGCGCACGTATTGGTTGAAGTCGATGAACTGCTGCAGCGTCATGCAATACGGTCCGGTGATGTCGTACGCGGCCAGCAGCTCCTCGCGGTTGTGGACCTTGTAGACGTGCTTCCACCCGCCGCCGGAATACGGCTTCAGAATCGCCGGGCGGCCGACGTAGTCGAGCAGCCCGTCCCAGTCGATCGGATAACCGAGATTGTGCAGCGATTCAGCCGTCAGGTCGATGTCGGCTGGATACGATTTCTGCGGCAGCACGACCGTCTTCGGGACGGCGACGCCGATTCGCGCGGCGACAGCGTAGTTGAAGAATTTGTCGTCCGCGGTCCACCAGAACGGGTTGTTGATGACGTAGGCGCCTTCGAGGACCGCGTGCTTCAGAAACGCGCGGTAGTACTCCACTTCGTGGGAGATGCGGTCGACAATCACGCGATAGCCGGACGGCTCGCCCATCTTCGTGCCGGTCAGCTTCACCAACTCCGCCGAGACGCCGTGTTCGCGTCCGCGCTCGTTCACGCGCTCGATGAACGCCGGCGGAAACGAGTACTCACGTCCGCAGAGCAGTCCAACTTTCACGCTGCCTCCTCCGCTTTCTCGCGGCTCAGGACTCATACCGGCTTACCGCTCAGGGCTCAAGGCTCAGGGCGGCTCGCGGCGAGACGGCTTAAGGAATCAGGGAGTCATGAGGCGTAAGCCGATTTCAGTGGCGCTCCCACGCGCGGGTCTCGTCGACGAGCCAGCGCACGACCGCGCGCAGGTCGCCGGTGTCGCGATACACCTGCAGCTGGCGATCGGCGCTCGTCCCCTCAGCCAGAATTGTGCGCACGTACTCCGCCGCCTGGCGGCTTCCCAACTCGTCGAGCACATCCTCGAGGAAGTCGAGCAGCTCGATCGCGAGATCGCGCATTGGCACCTCTTGGCGGCGGCCGAAATCAATCAATTGACCGTTGATCCCCCAGCGCGCCGCCCGCCACTTGTTCTCCTCGACGAGCGCGCGGGCATAAATCCGGAACCCCAGGTTATTCTTGCGCAGGCGATACAGCTTCACCACGATGGCCTGGGCGAGCGCGGCGAGCGCGACCGTCACGCGCGGCGACGTCGGCACGTCGCAGACGCGGAATTCGAGCGTGCCGAACGTCGGGTGCGGCCGCAGGTCCCACCACAGCTTCTTCCCGTTGTCGATGCAACGCAGATCGACGAGCAGCTGCAGATATTCCTCGTACTCGTTCCAGGAATTGAAATGTTCCGGAATACCGCTTCGCGGAAACCGCCGGAACACCGTCGTCCGGTAGGACTTCAATCCCGTGTCACGCCCCTGCCAGAACGGCGAGCTTGTCGACAACGCGAGCAGGTGCGGCAGGAAGTAGCGGGCTTCGTTCAGCAGGTCGATCGTGGTCGTGCGATCGGGGACGGCGACGTGAATGTGGAGACCGAAGATCAGCAGCGAGCGCGCCAGTTGCTGCATTTCTTCGACGATGTTCTCATACCGCTCGCCGGGGGAGAGCACCTGGTCGATCCACCGGGAGAACGGGTGCGTGCCCGCGGCGGCAATGCGCAGGCCAACGCGCTCGGCGCTGTCCGCGAGATCGCGGCGGATGCGGCAGACCTCGTGCTCGAGTTCGTGCACGTCGGCACAAATTTTCGTGCCCACTTCGACGATCGACTGGTGGAGCTCGCGCTTGATCTGATCGCCCAGCGCCGGCGCGCCTGACGCGAGGAGCTCCGAGACGTGCGATCGCAGCTCCCACGTCTCAGGGTCCACGATCTGGAACTCTTCTTCGACCCCGAGCGTGAAGGCGTCCACCATGGAAGGGACATCATAATCCGCCCGCCTCGCCGAAACCGCGCAACGGCAAGGCTGGAGGTCGGAGGTCGGAGGTCGTCGGACGGTCAGAGATCGGAGGTCGGAGGTCCGACGCCGGGGGTCGGAGGTCCGATGTGCGAGGTGCGACCCCTGTCAACTCTCATGGCTTCCGCCTTCAGGGGGCCACTAGGGATGCAGCCGCTCGTATTCGACCGATCCCGGATCGCCGAGGATCACTCGGCCGCCGGCCTCGAGCCACGCGTGCGCCTGAAGTCTGCCGCCTGGAGGATTTCTGACACCTAAGTTCAAAATGGCAACTCGGCCGTGGCGTGCGAGGAGCCACCTGAGCGCGAGGGCCTGCGTCAGGCAGGTGGCGTACGGTACGTAGCGCGAGGCCATACGGATCGCCGCGCTCGACCGTTCCACGGGCACGCCGGCGCGGCGAGCAACCAACATGGGTGCGCGAGACACGATTCTCCAAGGCAAAAACCAGAGCCCAATGCGCATGACCAGCAGGGTGACCCAGGCTTCGAGCAGCAGCGGCAGGTTCATTTTTTCCACCGTGCGCGCGCGGCGGCCTGGGCGATTTCGCGGCGGCGCCGCGCCGTGAGAGCAGCGGCCCGGGCCGGCCCCCCTTTTAGTCCACCGAGGCGACCGAGCGCAGCGGCATGGGGATTCAGGGGCTCGGACACGACGCGCCGCGAGAGGACGGCGACGCGCTCGGTGGGCGCATGACACTGCTCGCAGAGCGGACCGATCTGGTCCGTCTCGCTCGGCTCGGTGACGTCGGTTTCCGCATCACACACGAGGCAACGCCGTTTGACGTGCAGGACCAGGGTGGGAGTGCGACGCCGCGGGGACATACTGCATCATACCACGCTGAATGCTTGACCGCTCACGTATTATGCTTGACCGGTCACGTATTCCGGCAGGGATCTTGAAATGCTCGAGGCAGGAGACCAATCATGGACCCCTGGATCCTCTGGGCACGGGAGGAAATGGAGCGGCGGCTTCACGAGCCATGCATCCTCGAGCATCTCGCGGCGGCCATGAACCTGCCGCTTGCCCGCTTCACCCGACAGTTTGCCGAGACCGAGGGGGTCGCGGCCGCTGAGTACCTGCACCGCCTGCGGCTGGCGCGCGCGAAGGTGCTGCTCGAGCGCACGTTCCTCTCCGTCCATCAGGTCATGGCGCTCGTCGGGCTCAACGACGGGACACGGTTCGACGACGATTTCCGGCACGCGTTCGGCGTCGCGCCACGCGCGCTGCGCGAGCAGGTGTGGGGCGGCACCATGTCCAGACGGTGAGGGTCGAGCCGTCCACGGGTCCCAATGATGAAGCCAACGTCTTCCCACCGTTGAGGCACCGAGGCCAGTTCGTCAGGTACCCAAGTCGCGCCCCTGCAGATCGTGCGGGGTGATCGCATCCTCGATCCGGTGAGCGAGGTGCTTCTGCTCGTCCCACATCGCCGGCGGCAAGTGCTCGCCGAACGTGCGGAAGAAGTCCTCCTGTCCCGCCAGCGCTTCGACCCATTCGGCAGGATCCACCTTCAGCAGCGCCGAGAGATCGTCGTCGGAGATCTCGAGACCCTTGCGATCGATCGCATCGAGCGTCGGGACGGCGCCAATCGCCGACGGCACCGCCTTGCCGTGTCCTTCGCAGCGCTCGAGGATCCACTTCAGCACGCGAAGGTTGTCGCCAAAACCCGGCCACAGGAACTTTCCATCGTCGGTCGTCCGGAACCAGTTGACACGGAAGATCTGCGGCGGCTTCGCGACGCTGGCGCCCATTTCGAGCCAGTGCGCGAAGTAGTCCCCCATGTTGTAGCCGCAGAAGGGAAGCATGGCCATGGGATCGCGGCGCAGCACGCCGACCTTGCCCGTGGCGGCGGCGGTCGTTTCCGATGAGAGCGTGGCGCCGAGGAACGTTCCGTGCGCCCAGCTGCCCGCCTCGTAGACGAGCGGCACGCGACGCTGTCGGCGCGCGCCGAACAGGATCGCGTCGATCGGCACGCCTTCGGGATTGTCGAATTCGGGAGAGAGCGTCGCGCACTGCGTGGCCGGCGTGGTGAAGCGGCTGTTCGGATGCGCCGCTTTGTTCGGCGACGAGGGGTTCCATGGCCGCCCCTGCCAGTCGAGCGCGTGGGCCGGCGCCGGGTCGTCGTGTCCTTCCCACCACGGCGTTCCGTCCGGCCGCAGCGCGACGTTCGTGTAGATCGTGTTGCGCTGGATCATGTTGAACGCGGTGGCATTCGTCCTCTGGCTGGTGCCGGGCACCACGCCGAAAAAGCCGGCCTCCGGATTGAGGGCCCACAATCGTCCGTCGTTGCCGGGACGCAGCCACGCGATGTCGTCGCCGACCGTCGTGGCCGTCCAGCCAGGCATCGACGCGGGCGGCATCAGCATCGCAAGGTTCGTCTTGCCGCACGCCGACGGAAACGCGCCGGCCACGTAATGCTGCTTGCCCTGGGGATCCTGCAGGCCCAGGATCAGCATGTGCTCGGCGAGCCAGCCTTCCTTCTTCGCGAGCCAGCTCGCCAGACGCAGCGCCATGCATTTCTTGCCGAGGAGCGCGTTGCCGCCGTATCCCGATCCGATCGACCAGACGGCGTTCTCTTCCGGGAAGTGCATGATGAAGCGACGCGCCGGGCTGAGGTCGCCGAGCGAGTGAAGGCAGCGCGTGAAGGCGTCGCTGGTGCCGAGATGGTCGAGCGCGGCCTGGCCGACGCGCGTCATGATGCGCATGCTGAGAACGACATACCTGCTGTCGGTGATTTCGACGCCGACTTTCGAGAACCGCGAGCCGGCGGGCCCCATGAGAAAGGGGACGACATACATCGTGCGCCCCTGCATCGATCCGCCGAAGAGCGGCGTCAGCCTCGCTTTCGCGGCGTCCGGCGCCTGCCAGTTGTTGTTGGGACCCGCGTCGTCCTTGCGCGCCGTGCACACGAAGGTGAGATGTTCGGTACGCGCGACGTCGTGCGGCGCGCTGCGATGCATGTAGCAGCCCGGAAGCGCTTTCTGATTGAGCTCGATCAACTCACCCGTGACGAGGCATTCCTTGATGATCGTGTGCTTTTCGGCTTCGGAACCCTCGCAGTAAACGATGCGATCGGGGATGGTCATCCTGGCGACCTCGTCGACCCACCGACGAATGCCTGTATGCGCGATACCGGCCTGTGCGCTCATCCCTTCATTATGTCTCACCGCGTTTCGTGCGCAGCGACGGGCATCTTCAACGGCGGGAGCACGCGTTCGATCTCCGCGCGCGCGGCTTCGTACCATGGAGGAAGGACCAGCGTGTCGCCGAGGTGCGCGGGATCTTCATCGACGGCGAACCCGGGCCCCTCGGTCGCGATCTCGAAGAGAACGCCGCCGGGCTCCTTGAAGTACACCGACTTGAACCAGAAGCGATCGATCACCGGCGTCGCGCGGCCGCCCGACGCTTCGACCTGCGCGCGCACGACGAGCTGATGCTGCTCGTCGGTGACGATCCACGCGAGATGATGGACGCTGCCGACGCCCCACGCGCCGCGTCTCACATCGGGCGTCTCGCGTATGTCCACGATGCCGGGCGCCCCGTGGAATCCATAACGCGTCCAGCCATTCTCGGCGCCGATCCGCTGAAATCCGAGCGCGGAGGTGAGGAACTCCTTCGTCGGCGCCGCTTCGCGCTCCCAGATCTGCGCGCCGTAGAGTCCGCGCACCTGTCGTTCGACCGGAATCGGGCTCCCATCCCATGGCGCGAACACGCGCGGAGCCGACGCACCGCTTTCGACCAGTGCCAATCGCATCCCGTGCGGATCGACGAGCGGCAGCACCGTGTCGCCGAATCGTGAGGTGACCTCGTCGATCTTCGCGCCGTACTTCTCCAGGCGCGCGCCCCACCACGCCAGGCTTCCGGCGGGCACTTCGAGACTGACCTCCACCGCGAGCCCATGCCCCATCCGCGGCGGCGCCATGTGCGCCCACGGGAAAAACGTGAGATCGGTTCCGGGATGCCCTTCCGCGTCCGCATAGAAGAGATGGTATGTGCCGGGATCGTCCTGATTGATGCTGCGCTTGACGAGCCGCATGCCGAGGATGCCGGCGTAAAAGTCGAGATTCTCCTGCGCCGGGCCGGCGATGGCCGTGATGTGGTGCAATCCGTTAACGCCTTGCATCGTGTGCTCCTTGCATGCTGCAGTTTAGATGCAACCGACGTGACGTCGGATCCCGGCTGTGACCCAAATTGCAACGTTCTTCACTTGTCCACGTACGGCTCACGCAGAGGGGCAAAGGCGCGGAGAAAACACCGAAAACGCGCCGCAGACTGCGCGGATGTACGGCGGATTATTTCGGTGAGTCTGCAACGTCCGCCGTGCCGCGCTTCGCGCGGCAGCAGGTCACGCGAGACGCCGGATACGAGCAACACCCATATCATCAATTGCTCGTATCCGGATCTCGCGTGACCCGCTTGTGGCCGGCCGCAATGGAACCTCAGGCCGGCCACGGCGGACGTTCAGCCGCTGCGCTCTGCGCCTCTTGCGCCTACGCGTGAGACTCGTGACACCATCCGCGTGCATCCGCGTGCATCCGCGTGCATCCGCGGCCATTCAGATCTCCAGCAGATCGCGCCCGACGACGATCGGTCCCGCGTAATGTTCTCTTGCACCAGCGAGCCATTCATCGTCAGTGACCAAAGGGGTCTCGCCTGGCACGAAGTGCGAGAGCACCAGCATCTTCACGCCGGCCTCCGTTGCGATCCGGCCGACGTCCTCGACCGGCGTGTGGCTCGCGAGCACGTGACGGCGCAAGGCCGAGCCCTCCGTGCCCGGCGCGCGCGCAACGTAGAGCGCCTCGTGTACCAGCACGTCCGCATTCTTCGCGAGCGCGATCAGATTTGCGGATCGTCGCGTGTCGCCCGAGATGACGATCGATCGATCCGGCGCGTCGAAGCGATACGCGAGCGCGATCGGCAGTGGCGGATGATCGACCAGGCAGCACTGCACGGTGATGTGGTCGTCGTGCAGGAGCCGTCCGCCGCGCCTGACCTCGTGGGGATGGACGAGCGGCTCGAGCGGCGGCCGTCCCTCATCCCTTTCGCGGATGGCAAGATCCGGGCGGCTCATCTCGAAGAACAGCGATGTAATCCGCGCGAGCGGCGGCGGACCCCAGGTGTCGACACGCGTCTTCAGCGCGTCTCCCCATGCGAGCAGCAGCAGCGTGCCGTAATCCGCGGAATGATCCGAATGGTGATGCGTGATGAAGACGTGACGAATTGAGACGAGCGGGATTCCGGCGAGCACGAGTTGCCGCGCCACGCCATTGCCGCAGTCCACGACATAGGCCCGATCGCCGGCCACGATCACCTGGGATGGGGCCGCGCGCGTTTTCTTCGGCGTCGGGCCGCCGGCCGTGCCGAGGAGGATCAGGCGGGTTCTCGTGACGCCGGGGCGCTGGACAAGCGGAAGTGCCGCCGCCGCGGCGACCGCCTGTGCGATAAACGTGCGCCGCGTCAGGGGCGGCCGCATGCCGTGGCGATCTCGTCGATCAGCCGGCCGAAGTCGAGCGGTTTGGCGAGGCAGTTCACCTGCAGCTCGGTCTTCACCTCCTCCGGCTGGTAGACGGCGGACATGCACAGCACCGGGATCGACGCCAATTGCGGGTCCGCGAGCTGGCGCTTGCGGAATTCCCATCCCGTCATCACCGGCATCATGAGGTCGAGCAGCACCATGCACGGCCGGTCTTCGCGAAGGCGCTCGAGCGCGATCGCACCGTTGGGTGCGGTGACTGTTCGATAGCCGATCGACGTCAGCAGCAGATCCATCATCTCGCGGACGTCGGTGTCATCTTCGACGATGAGCACACACGGAGCGGGCCGTGAGCTCTGTACGTTCTGAACGGTCATGCAGTGCGAGGAAAGAGAAGGCCGCGACGGCCGAGTTTGCATCCAGATCTACGCATTGTTACAGTGCCACGGCCGGAGCCTCTCGATGCGCGACGCTCTTCAGAAGCTGCAACGGCTGCAGCGCGAGCTGAAACACCTTCACCGTACCACCGCGCGGGTGATCGAGGAAAGCCAGCGGCTGATCGACGATCTCGACAGGGGGACGCCGGCCGCGAGGGCCCCCGCGAAACGGATGCGGCGGCGCGGCCCACCGCGCGGGCCACGTGCGTAGCAGACTGCTGAACACGTCAGCCTGAATGCCTAGTGTCGGATGCCGAACGCCGAGATTTCAATCTCGACATTCAGTAGTGCCATTGACCTCGGCTTTTTCGACAACCTCGTAGGGATCACTTGAGCGGCAGGTCGCCCGGCAGCCGCGGCACCCCGCCGAAATGCGCGCGCAGGCGCGACAGCGGATCGCGGCGGCAGCGCTCAACGGCGGTGTTGAACGCTGCGATGGCGGCATCGCGTGTGAACGGCTTCTCCAGCAGCGCCACCACTCCCAGCTCCGACCCACGTTGACGCGCCTCTGGATTCGAGACGCCGGTCATCAGAATCACTTCCGGCGCAAGCCGCTGCCTCAACGCCCGGCAGACGTGAAAGCCGTCAGGGTGCGGCATGATCAGATCGAGAAAGACCACATCCGGATAGTACGTTGCGGCGAGATCGAGCGCATCGCGTCCCGACAGCGCCGTGAACACTTCGCATCCTTCGTCTTCGAGCCACATTCGCAGCAGCCCGACCATCCCTTCGGAGTCGTCCACGACCATGACACGGGTCGTGAGCGTGCCGGGCGTCCGACCCGCATGCGGGACGAAGGAGGCGAGCTCCGCGGAGAAGACCCGCTGGCATTGCGGACAGGCGAAGTACGCACGCCCGTCCTCGTGCCCGGCCGCCTCGGCCGGAGTGCCGCATCGCGGACAGCAGATGTTCATAAAACAGACGGCCCCCGAGGCGTCCTGTATAGCCTGTGGACGGCAGGGGCCATGAGTACTGGGGTACTTCCCGAGAGAGGCAATGCCCGGGCCACCGACGAATATGTCAGCGGCCCGGGAATCCTAAAAGCCTGCGTCAATGGGCAATGCAGAACGGGTCACGTGCCAAAGTCCGTTGAAATCCGGCATTCGACATTGACATCTGGCATTCAGGCCGTTGTTCGGCAGCGTGTCAGAACGTGACCTTCAACCCGAACCGCATCGACCGCATGTCCGTCTCCGTGCCGGTTACGAATCCAAAGTTCGCGTTGCCGAACGCACCGTTTGGACGGCTGAAATGCGGCGTATTCGTCGCGTTGAAGATGTCCACGCGGAACTCGCCGCGTGCGCCATGCGGCAGGCCGAACAGCTTCGCGATAGTCGCATCGAGGTTGACGAGTGACGGGCCGTCGAGCAGCGCGTTCCGCCGCACGTTGCCCCAGTCGTTTGCCGCGGGCGCCGAGAATACGGACTGATCGAACCACGGGTTACCCGGCCCAATTCCTCCGAGCACCGCCGGCACACCGGTGACGTTCGGCCGCTGCGTGTTGCCCGGTGCCCTTAATCCTGCGGAGTTGTTCATCGTGAAGTTGATGGGCAGCCCCGACATCGCGGTGAAGAAGCCGCTCACCTGCCACCCGCCAAGGATCTGCGAGAGCGCACCGGTCTTGACCCAGTGTCGGTCGGGGCCGAACGGCAGCTGATACAGGAAGCTGCTGACGAAGGCGTGTAGGCGATCCTGATCCGTGCGCGCCCAGCTCCGTTGCAGGTCCGCCGGCGTCGGAATGCCGCCGTTGCTGTCACCCGTGTTGTAGCTCCTGCCGCGGCCGAGCGTGTACGAGTTCGTGAACAGGACGCCGTTCGAGAACCGGCGATCCACCTTCACCTGCAGCGAGTGATATTCCGTCTTCAGCGGCTTCCAGGTCGTCACGTCGGCGGTCTTGCCGAACAGCACGTTGAGCGGACGCCCCGCGTTGTCGGCGCCGAGGACCAGGCCCGCGTTCGCAGGGTAGGCAGTGGCGATGTCGTGGCCGCGATTGCCGACGTACGCCGCTTCCGCCGTCCAGTTGCCGGGCAGCTGCCGTTGATACGCGACGTTCCAGGAGTGCAGCGAGCCTTCGTGCAGATCCGACGGCACGTTGAAGTAACCCTGGTTCCTCAGCGCCGGTGTGCCGGCGTCGATGATCCCGCTGGCGGGAATCTCCGCGACGATCGGATCGGGGAAGCCCGTCGCCATCGAGCCCGCCCGCGCGAAGCTGTTCGGCGCGTTGAACTGATTGTTTTGCTTCACCGGGAAGTTGTACGCGTAGCTGTTGTCGGGAAACGGGATCGTGCTGACGCCGTAGCCGGCGCGGACGACCGTCTTGTCGTCGAGGCGCAGCGACATGCCCGCGCGCGGTGCGAAGTTCTTCCAGTAGCTCTTCACCCCGACGCTCTTCGACACGTTGGTGTAACCCGCGACCTGCAGCGTGTTCGTCGCCGAATCGTAATTCGACAAGCCGCCCTGATCGACGAGTCCGATGAACGGCGTGTAGTACTCGTGCCGCAGGCCGAGGTCGATCGTCAGCATCTTCGACACGGCCCACTTGTCCTGGATGAACGTGAAGAACGCGTTCTGACGAACGCCTGGATCGACGACCTTTAGATCGCGTTGCACGCGCGACGGCCAGTCGAGGAGGTAGGAGGCGAAGGAATTTGCGAACCCTGCGTTGCCAGCGGTGTCGCCCGGGATGGAGGTCTGTGTTCCACGGAACACAAATTGGCCGCGCGGTCCGCCGTTGTCCTGCGTCTGCAGCAGGAAGTCGCGGTTGTGCCGCATGTCCTCGCCGAACTTGATCGTGTGGTTGCCGGCGAGCTTCGTGAACACAGTCGCAAACTGCACCGTGCGCTCCGAGCGGTCCCAAGGCAGGCTATTCGCAAACCCTACGAGCGGACTGCTGAAGCCGCCGATGTCCATCGACGTGATGCCGCTCGTCCACTCGTCAATGTTTGCACCGCGGATGCCGAGCTCCGTCGACGTGGTAAGACCGTTTCCGGCTGACAGCGCCTCGTTGTGGTAGTAATTCATGCCGCCGCGCGCTTCCATGACGAGCGTGCTGCTCCATGTCCGCGTGTAGTTCAGGCCGGTGCTCCACGTGTTGTCGATGCCGGTCCCCGAGAAGTCTTTCCCGCCGCCTCCATCGATCCCGAAGATGGGCGGGTCGGTGATCTCCGGGCGCATGAAGCTGAGGCGGCCCGACAACTGATCTTTCGACGACAGTTGATAGTTCACCTTTGCGTCGAACGAATCGGTGACCTTGTGACGGACGTAGTCCTGCTGATAGTTCGTCTGGCCCAACCCACCGGCGATGTTCGGTGCAGGCAGATTGGCGAGGATGGCCTTCGCAATCGGGCTGATCAGCTCTTGCGGGATGACGTTGCCTGGGAACGGCTGCCGGCCGGTGCCGTCCGCGTTGCCGGTGAACGGGTTGTAGATCGTCGTCGGCGCGGCGCTGAAGTTGCCGTTGCGGAAGTCCGCGTTCGGAATGGTCGCGCGCTGCGTGCGGCCGGCATTGTCCAGCGTGTGCTGGTAGTCGCCGAAGTAGAACAGCTTGTTGCGGCGGATCGGCCCGCCGAGCGTGAAGCCGCTCTGCAGGTACTTGGTCGGCGGATTGCTGTGCGAGAAGTATCCGGGAGAGCTCGTCTTCTCGTTGTTGCCAAAGGCGAAGACGCTGCCCTTGAGATCGTTGGTGCCCGAACGCAGCGTGACGTTCGTGATCGCGCCGCCCGCGCGTCCGAACTCCGCGTCGTAGTTGCTCGTGCTGATGTTGACGGTCTCGATCGCTTCCGCCGACGGAATCAGCGTCGTCAGGAGTCCCGTGCGGTGGTTGTCGTCGACGCCTTCGATCTGCACGTTGTTCGCAAGACGCGACTGCCCGTTGACGTTTGTCGAGAGGCTGTCCTGCGCGTTGAAGAACTCGGAGTGCGGCCGGAAGGGACGCGTGGCACCCGGCACCGTCAGCAGCATGCCCTGGAAGTTACGGTTGAAGCCGAGGGGCACCTCCTGAAGGTGCACGCTCGGAATGATGCGCCCGGTATCCGCGCGATCGGTCTGAAGCGCGGGGCTCTCGCCGACGACGGTAATCGTCTCCTGTAGAGCGCCGACCTCCATCTTCAGGTCGACGCGGACCGTCTGATTGACGTCGACGCGGACGTTCTCGCGGACGGTCTTCTTGAATCCCGAGAGCTCGGACTCGACCTTGTAGGTGCCGTCTTTCAGGTTCGAGAAAATGTAGTACCCCGACTCGTTGGCGATGGTCGAGTACGTGATGTTCGTGTTTTGTTCCGTGATGGTCACGGTCACGCCGGGCAGCGCGAGGCCCCCGTCGTCCGTGATATTTCCGAGCAGCGCTCCCTTGACCGCCTGCGCGCTTGCGGTCGACCAGGCGCCCGACAGCAGCAACAACGTACACGCGGCCACGAGCGCGGAACGTACTCCGCGCGCAGGCCTGAACAGGTCGAGCATCTCCGTTCCTCCCCTTAGAGACGAGCCGAACTGACCGGTCAGTAGATCAGGCTGATTAGGCCTATATGAGGCCAGAATCCCACTCACGACACAGGCTGTCAATCGGAATCCCGCCGGCCGCTCCCTTACGTACTGCGCATTCAATGCAGAAGGGTCAAGGCGCGATGTACGCGGTTTTCACGATCGTGTAGAACTCCCTCGCGTACGCGCCCTGCTCGCGCGGACCGTAGCTGGACTTCTTCCGGCCGCCGAACGGCACGTGGTAGTCGAGGCCGGCCGTCGGCAGGTTCACCATGACGAGGCCGCTCTGGGCGTGTCGTTTGAAGTGGCTGGCGTGCCGGAGCGAAGTCGTCACGATCCCGCTCGATAAGCCGAACGGTGTATCGTTCGCGACCGCGAGCGCCTCGTCGTAATTCTTCACCCGGATCACGGATGCGACAGGGCCGAAGATCTCCTCGCGGTTGATACGCATTTCGGAAGACGTATCCGTAAATATCGCGGGCGCCATGTAGTAGCCGTCCGTCTCGCGCTTCAGCCGCTCCCCGCCGTGCACGAGGCGGCCGCCTTCGCGTCTGCCGATCTCGATGTACTCGAAATTCTTGTCGAGCTGACGTTGATCGACGACGGGTCCTATCTCGGTTCCGGGCTTGAGCGCATCGTCCACCACGAGCCGCTTCATCCGCTCGACCATTCCGTCCACGAACCGATCGTGAATACCTTCGGTGACGATGATGCGGCTCGACGCGGTGCACCGTTGCCCTGCCTGGAAGTACGCGCCGTTTACCGCTACCGAGACGGCCGTCGCGATCTCTGCGTCGTCGAGTACGACGAGGGGATTCTTGCCGCCCATCTCCAGCTGCAGCCTCGCGCCGTTCCGCAGGGCAGCCGCCGCGACCGAGGATCCCACCTCCTGTGAACCCGTGAAGCTGATCGCATCGACATCTGGCGATCCCGTCAGCAATGCGCCAATCCGCGCGCCCGATCCCATCACAAGGTTCAGCACTCCCGCGGGCAGGCCGGCGCGCTGCACGATATCCACGAGCGCCCACGGCGATGCGGGTGCGAGCTCCGCCGGCTTGACGATCACACAGTTGCCAAACGCCAGCGCGGGGGCAATCTTCCATGCAGGAATCGCGAGCGGAAAATTCCACGGCGTGATCGCGACGACGATGCCGACCGGCTCGCGCGTGATTTCAACCTCGACGCCCGGCCGCACCGAGTCGATTTTTTCGCCGCCGAGGCGCACGGCTTCTCCCGCGAAGAATTTGAAGATGGCGCCGGCGCGTCCGGCCTCGCCGATCGCGTCGGCGAGGGGCTTCCCCTGCTCGCGCGCGAGCAGCCGGCCGAGCTCCTCTTTGCGCGCGAGGATCTCCGTCCCCGCGCGGTCGAGGATGTCGAACCGCTCCTGCGACGTCGCGCGCGACCACTTTGGAAACGCCTGCTTCGCCGCCGCAATGGCGAGCTCGGCATCCTTGGACGATCCGCGCGCGAACTCGCCGACGACGTCGTGAAGGTTCGAAGGATTGATGTCGGGCGCGCGCTCGGCTGACTCGATCGGGCGTCCGTCGATGAGGTTTGGATATGTTGTTGCCATTATTTCAGTGCTTTCTGGATGGCCGCCTCGGCGAGCGGCGCCATGGCCGCGTACCCTGCCGCATTCGGATGCAAATCGTCCGCGCTGAACTCTTCTTTCAGCATCCCCTTCTCGTCGATCGTGGCCGGGAAGTAGTCGAGATACACGTGACCTTCGGCGGCTGCGTACTTCTTCATCCAGTCGTTGATGGCGCGAATACGCGCCATCGGACGCCGCGTCGTCTGCGGTACGCCGTTGATGTGATACTCGCTCACCGGCAGGATGCTCGAGAGCACGACCTTGATGTCGTGCGCCTTGCCGAGCTCCGCCATGGACGCGAGATTGCCTTCGATCTCCTCGTCGGTCATCGGCCCAGTGTTGGCAGCGATATCATTAGTGCCCGCGAGAATCACCACCGCCTTGGGATGAAGATCGACCACGTCGGGGCGGAAGCGAATGAGCATCTGCGGGGTCGTCTGCCCGCTGATGCCACGACCGACGTAGGGCTTGCCGGGAAAGAACTCGCCAAAGCGCGGCTGCGGCCAGGCTTCCGTGATCGAATCGCCCATGAAGACGACGCGCGCCGCGGCCGCGGCGCGCGCAGCCACGGTTCGGTTCGCATCGCGATACCGCGCCAGTTCTGCCCAGTCGCGCAGGCGGGCATCGTTCCGCATCAACGCCGTCAGGGCAGTGGCCATGTCGGGACAGGACGGGACGGCCGGCGTTGGAGCCGTGACGGCCGGAGCAGCCGCGGGCACGGTCTGCGGCGTTGCGGTCTGCTGTCGCGCAGTTGTCGCGGTCGCCGTCGCGAGGATGAGAAAGAGGAGGAGAGCGGCTGCAATGCGCATCAGCGTTCCTTTCGCGTAAGGGATCTTCCGCCTAAAGGCGGAAGCCACGAGGCGGAAGCCACGAGAATACACAG
>Ga0066677_10000124_pt1 | contig 25391 bp, 21 predicted proteins | sample GraSoiAngelo_126_FD_62299 | JGI IMG/M metagenome (GOLD analysis project Ga0066677, IMG submission 62299) | Grasslands soil microbial communities from the Angelo Coastal Reserve, California, USA - 14_0927_09_20cm | ecosystem: Environmental > Terrestrial > Soil > Grasslands | place: USA... | reverse complement strand
CAGCACCGGCGCGTGATTCTGCAGCGCGAGCTTGATTCCGCGCTCGGCCGCGTAGTCCGCCGCTTCGCGCAATCCCGACACGACGCGGCGCCATCGCCGAAGGTCGGCGGGATACAGAGACTTGTAGTAGTTCCCCCGTTCATACGGTGCATAGAAGGCTGTCTCGTCTTCATCGTTGACGACGCCTGGCCAGGCGGCGAACACCTTGACGATGCCGACCTCGAGATCCGAGGCGAGGTCGATGACGAGGCGCATCATCGCCAGGTTGTTCTCGCGCTCCTCCATGAGTGGGCTGGCGAAGTTCGACATGCTTTCCACGGCGCAGAGCTCGACGTGCTCGGCAGCCGCGCCAGTGCGGATCGCCCGCCGGTCCTGCGGCGTCAAGTCGAGCGGCGAGGCGACGGGACGCTTCGCTTCGACGGAGATGCCGCCGAACCCCAGCTCCCGCGCTTTCCGGAGTTGCTCGAGGAGCGTGAGAGCCGGTCCGTCATAGAACTGGCCCGAATAAGTGACGGTTAAGAAAGCGAACTTCAACGACGCCCTCCCGCGACAGTGACCGGTCCGTCCGGCCGATGAATTATAGCCGGGTGCCCGCACACTCACCTCGTCAGTCGTTCGAAATCGGAACCAGCGATCTGTTCAGCAGGGCCGAGTACCACCGATCGCGGCGCGACACAGGCCTATGCCGGGCATGGTCCCATCCATCCACTGCCGGCACTCGATGGAAGTGATCGACGATCTGCTGCGTGATGACGAGCGAATCCGCGGCGTCATTCACTGGGATTCAGTCATTCGCTGGTGCTGGACGCCGAATGCGCACGCCTATTCACTCGGGAAGACAGGCAAGCGCCTCGATGCCCTCTGCAAGCCCCGGTTGTGGCCAGCTGATATCCAAGGCCTTCCAGCTCCGTCCTGCATCGTCTGATCGGAAGAGGCCGCGGTTGTTGGCAGCGTAGATGACGCCTGATTCGCTGGGATGAGTGGCGAAGCGGCTTGCCGTAGTGCCCTTCGCTTCCGGCAGTCCGCGCATCGCCTGCTCCCATCGCTCCAGCCCGGCTCTCCGATACACGTAGGCCTCGGCCCACTGCGCTCGATACGCCGTCCCCGGGCCGCCCGTAGCAGACACGACCACCGTATCGGGATCCGCCGGATCCACGGCAACGGCTACGAGGTAGCCGTGTCGCAACCCATTCTCGGGCGATCTCCAGGATTCCCCGGCATCGCTGCTTTCAAAGTACCCGTCGCCAGCGGCCGAGTAGATGCGGCCGGGTGCAAGCGGGTGCGTTGCCGCCGTGTGCGTGTCGTACGGACCTCCGCGGACGCGATCGTGCCAGGTTCGTCCGCAGTCGAACGTGCGCACGAGAGCGCCGGCCTCGATCGCGACGAATACGCGGTCAGCGACGGTTACATCGGCTTCGATCCACCGAACGTGATGCGTGCCTGGTCGTGGGGGAAAACTCCAGGTGACGGCTGAAGGCAGCGCGCGCAGGCCGGCGAGGTCTACCCAGCTCTGCCCGCCGGTCTCGGAGCGATACACCGCGCTTGGTTCGGTGCCGGCATATACAGTCCCGAATGCGTCAGCCGCATCGGCATAACCCACGGCCACAGCCGTGATCGTGGGGTGGTCGATGCCCGGTCCGACAGCTTCCCAGTTCCGGCCGCTGTCGCCGCTTCGGAACAAACCGGCCCCCGCAGTTCCGCAGTACGCTCGCGCCGAGTCGCGCGGGTCAACCGCCACACATTCGGACGACCGTCCGCGCAGGTGTTCGTCGACCGCCCATCTGGACCTCTGCCGGGCAATCAGCACGGCCGCTCGCGTTGCGATCAGGATGCTGACCATGCTCAATTATCTATCGTCGAAGAACGGCGTCATAAGCCTAGGAAAGCTCGTCCGCGCCAGCCGAGTGGAGGGATGCTCTGGGATCGCCGACGGCACGGGGTTCGCTTCTCTCGATCCAAGAGTGCAGCTCGAGCGCCTCGAGCATGCTGAGGAGGACACCGTGCGAACTCTACTCTGCGCAGCGCTCATGGCTCTGGTCGGTATCGGCGCGCCAGCGATCGCTCAGGGGACAATCAAGAAATCGAAAACGAAGATTTCTGTCGATGAAGGGAAGAAGGTCGCGGTCACCGGGTGCGTCACGCGAACGCCCGAAGGAGAGTTCTCGCTGACGCACGCCGCCGGAAAGGACGGCGCACTCGGCTCGTACATCCTGATCGCCAAGGACGACCAACGGAAGGAGCTCGAGAAGCACGTCGGCCATCGCGTCGAAGTTCAAGGCAAGGCGGCGGACCAGGGGGACGGCAAACTCACGGTAAAGAACGAGTCGAAAGTGCGTACCACAGAGGGCGACACGAAGAAACGCGAGAGCACGACCAAGGTCGAAGGAGATCTGAACGGATTGCCGTTTCTAGGCGTCAAGTCAGTGCGGATGCTCGCGGCGGCGTGTCCATAGGTTCTGTGGCCGCACCAGTCCCACGTCCTTCCACCGGTCCTGGACCACCGCGTACTCGGCGGAGAGGACGGGGCCTTGAAGAAGACCTGACGAGTCGGTGAGCTGACGTTGGACAATGCGCCGCATGACGCGACCCGACGATGCCTCACGCGATGCGTCGTAACGGGGGATTTTGCGCAAACCTGCACAGCCCCGGAATTACCGCGCCCGCGCATTGAACGGCGCCACAGCGAGTTCGTCCGGACTCATGGTCTCGGCGAGTTGACCACGGGCAATAATTTACAGAACCGGCCAATCGCGCTATCGAACTTCCACAGGACGCGCGATTCGCGGCGGTCCGTGACTTTGGCGGGATCACGCAGACGAAGAAAATCCACCGCGAGATTCGGTCGTTTACGTGGCTTCGGGCCGTGCGGCAGGACCTGAAGTACTCGTTCCGGCGATTAATCAAGGATCCTGTGTTCACGTTGATCGCTGTCGCGACGCTCGGGCTGGGCATTGGCGCCAACACGGCCGTTTTTTCAATCGTGAACGGCGTCCTGCTGAATCCGCTCCCGTATCCGGAGCCGGATCGCCTCGTCGCTGTCTACTCGCGGACGGCCGATACACTGAAGGGCTCATCTTCCTATCCCAACTTCCTCGACTGGGTACGCAACAACCAGTCGTTCTGCGATCTTGCCGCGTTCCGGCCAGACGATCTCAATCTGATAGGGCTGGGGCAGCCTGAGCGCGTACGTGCGGAGATGGTCTCCGCCAGTTTTTTCCGGTTGCTTGGGGTGCAGCCGATTGTTGGCCGCACCTTCTCTGACGCTGACGATCAGCTGGGTGTGACGCCGGTGGTGCTGATCAGTGAGAGCTTCTGGCAAGGAGGTTCGGCTCTTCAGCGACCGCGCTGGGTCAGACGCTGACGCTCAGCGGGACCGCCTACGTCATCATCGGCGTGATCCCCGCCACGTTTCAGTTCGATGCCAGGAACTTTCAGCACAGCGATGTATATGCGCCAATCGGCTCCTGGAATGCGCCCGAGTTTCGCAATCGCAAGGTGTCGATGGCGATGGACGTCGTCGGTCGCCTAAAGCCACGCGTCAGTCTGGAACAAGCAGACAGCGATTTGCAGGCGCTTGCACGCGGCCTGGCCGACGCCTATCCCGAGGCGAATAACGGGACAGGTGTCACGCTGGTTCCACTCAAGTCGGACCTGGTTGGCCCTGTCAAATCACTGCTGCTCTTACTGGTCGGGGCAGTGCTATTTGTGCTCCTGATCGCCGGTGTCAATGTCGCGAACCTCTTGCTCGCGCGCTCGAACCGCCGCGCAGCCGAAGTCGCGATTCGGACTGCGCTGGGGGCGAGCCGGAGCCGCATTGTCCGGCAATTTCTGACCGAAAGTGCGGTGTTGGCGCTGGCAGGCGGCGTCCTTGGCAGCCTTACCGCCTTTTGGGGAACCGAGGCGTCGCTCGCGCTGCTGCCGGCGATCTGGCTGCCTCGCGCTGAGGAGATCCGAGTTGACGAACGCGTGCTGTTCGTCACGACCCTCGCGTCCGTGGTCATCGGAGTTCTGTTCGGGTTGGTTCCAGCACTCAAAGCTTCGCGCCTCGATCTGAGAGCACGGGAGCCGCGTTCCGGTGGCATCCCCCATCGGACCCAAGGCATTTTCGTGGTCGTTGAAATCGCGCTCGCCCTGGTGCTGTTGGTTGGAGCGGGATTGATGACTCGCAGCCTGGCCACGGCCCTGCGCATGGATCCAGGATTCAACTCCGATCAGCTCCTGGTGGCACGAGTATCGTCTCCCGTCTCAAACGCCAGTCCGGACCAGGTTCGCGCAGTGTGGCGGCAGATGAACCAGAGGTTCGAGACCACACCAGGCATTCAGGGCGCTTCACTCAGTGCGGGTGCCGTGCCGATGACAGGCGCCTACAGTGCCCTGCCCTTCTGGCCGGAGGGCGAAGTAAAGCCATCGAGACCAGCGGAGATGAACTGGGCGCTTTCTTATTTCGTCGAGGCGAGCTATCTGAAGGTGATGGGAATTCCACTGGAGCGGGGGCGCTTTCTTGGATCACAAGATAACGAGCATTCGTCGCCAGTGGTGGTGATCGACAGCCAGTTCGCCAGGCGACATTTTGGTGATCGAGATCCTGTTGGACATCGTATCAACGTTGACATCCTGAACATCAGCCCAGAAATCGTCGGCGTTGTTGGACACGTGAAACAGTGGGGCCTCGACGAGAGTGTGGCGTCACCGTATCGCGAGCAATGTTATCTCTCGGTCTACCAGATCCCGGATCATTTCTTACCTCTCGCGGTCAGAGACATTGCCCTGGTGTTCAGGACGACTGATGCTCCGCTTGCGCAGGTTGGGCCGATTCGCCGGGTGCTGCAAGAGATCAACGGCCAATACGTCATGTATGGTGAGCAAGCCATGGAAGGAGCCATTTCGGCCGGGTTGGCCAGACGCCGCTTTACGATGATCGTGCTCGGAGTGTTTGCCGCCCTTGCGCTGCTCATGGCCTGCGTCGGCATCTATGGCGTTATCTCGCATCTCGTTGGGGAGCGAACGCATGAAATCGCCATCCGTATGGCGCTCGGGGCCGAGCGGTGGGAGGTCTTGCGGATGGTGCTTCGGGATGGCGCGAAAATGGCACTGGCAGGTCTCGCCATGGGCCTCGGGGCCGCCCTGGGGCTCACGCGCCTTATCGCGAGCATGCTGTTCGGCGTCAGCACGCACGATCCAGTCACAATTGCTGGAGTTGTGAGCCTGCTGATGTTTGTCGCGTTCGCGGCGTGCTACCTCCCCGCGCGGCGTGCAACTCGCGTCGATCCGATGATTGCGCTCAGAAACGATTGACTCAACGCATCTACCGGTGAGCTAGTCGGAGGGGTGACGTCTTTTAATGATCGTCTGGCGACACCCGATGCTCGACGAGCGAGCGTGGCAATTCTCCCTTCAACAGCGATCGACAGGGACGTAAAAGGACAAGCCTCGCACGTGCTCGTTGATTTTCAGGCGGTGCTGCAATGCCGGGAACGCGCGCTGCTCGCAGTCCATCCGCTCGCACGCCCGGCAGGTCACGCCTACAGGGACGATCGCCTCGCGCGTATGGAGGTTCATGCCCTCCGCGTAAATCATCCTGGCGGCATGCCGCACCTCGCACCCGAGCCCCAGGGCGAACTCGGTCCGCGGCGCGTGATACCCGCCGCGCGCTTTCCGGACCGTGCGCGCCACCCAGAAGTGCCGCGTCCCGTCAGGCATCTCGGACAACTGCGTCCGAATCTCGCCCGGCGTGAGGAACGCCGCGAACACCACCCAGCGAGGGCACGCCCCGCTGTAGCGGGCGAAGCGCAGCCCCGACGCGCTGAACCGCTTCGAGATGTTGCCGGCGATATCGACGCGCACCATGTGAAACGGCACGCCTTCGTGCCCCGGTTTCCGGAGCGTGGTCAGCCGATGACACGTCTGCTCGAACTTGACCCGGAAGCGGTGTCCCAGCAGTTCCAGGTCGTATCGCTCCGCCTGCGCGGCCGCGAGGAACGCGTCGTACGGCATGAGCACCGCTGCCGCGAAGTAATTGGCGAGCGCCACGCGGCAGAGCGCGCGCGATTCGTCGCTCGTCAGCAGCGGATCCGCTGCGATGCCGTCGATCGCGTCGGACTGGGTGAGCAGGCCGATCTGGTAGGCGAGCTGAAAGTTGCGGCTGCCCCGCCGCAGCACCTCCGACAGCGTGAGCTCGCGTCGAGCGGGATCGTAGCGGCGGGTCGCGCCACCCATCGCATCCGCCTGGTCCAACTTCACCCTGACGCCGCAATGCGACTCCAGATACCGCGTGAGCTGCTCGGCCATGTCGCCGGTGTCGAGCCGGCCGTCGCGCGAGACGCGCGCCGATCCTTCCTCGAGGACGGGAAAGAAGTTCGCGTGGTGCTGAATCAGATCGCTGACCTCCTCGGTCGGCAGGCGGAGCGTCTCCTCGGACGCCAGGTCCTGTCCGTCGGAGAGGCGCGCCGCCAGGCTGTCTCTCGATCGCGCCGCGCTGCGATACGCATCGAACAGCCTGACGATGGCCCGTGACAGCACCGGAGATGTCGCGACCAGGTCCCGCACCTCCTGAGTGGTCACGTCGTCTTCATCGAACAGCGGATCGGCAAATACCTCGATCAGCTCCCCGGTCCGGCGGATGTCAGCGTCGGTCGAAAACGTCTTCAGATCGATCTGAAGGATGTCGGAGAGCTTGATCAGCAGCATCGCAGGCAGCGGCCGGCGATTCTGCTCGATCAAGTTGAGATAGCTCGGCGAGATTCCCAGCTGCAACGCGAGCTGCGCCTGCGTGATACGCCCCCGCTGCCGCAGCGCACGCACCCGCCCTCCCAGAGCCGCGATTTGCGACATCGATCCCCCGCCCTGCCGAGAGCAAGAGCTGAGCCGTTTTGACAACGTTGACGGGTTGACAGCCGGAGGTCGACAACCGTGCGCCGCTTTTACGCCATAAATCCCCTGATTTCGGCCCGTTCGGCCCGCAGGATGCTGACCCGCTGTCAAAGAGGTCGAGAGTGGTCCGAAATGGAAGCGGTCAGCCATTATTCGGAAACCGCGTGGACGATCGAAGGACACTCCACGAGTTCCTCACGCTTGCCGCAAACAACCTGCTCCAGAGAGGAAGGGATCATGCCCGCTGAATCCGTCGCGGAAACCATCATGTATGAGACCGATCGCTGGGCCGGCATCACGCGCCCGTATGGCGAAGCGGAGGTCGAGCGGCTGCGAGGGTCGCTGCGGATCCAATACACCCTCGCGGAGCGCGGTGCCCGGCGATTGTGGGACCTGCTGCACACGGAAGACTACGTCAATGCTTTAGGCGCACTCACCGGCAGCCAGGCCGTCCAGATGGTCCGCGCCGGACTGAAGGCGATCTATCTCTCGGGATGGCAGGTGGCCGCAGACGCGAACACCGCGGGCCATACGTATCCGGACCAGAGCCTCTACCCGGCCGACAGTGTGCCCACCGTCGTGCGGCGCATCAATCGGGCGCTGCAGCGCGCAGATCAGATCGAATGCGCCGAAGGACGGGCCGGCCGCGACTGGTTCGTGCCGATCATCGCGGACGCGGAGGCCGGGTTCGGCGGCCCGCTGAACGCGTTCGAGCTGATGAAGAGCATGATTGAGGCGGGCGCGGCGGGCGTCCACTTCGAGGACCAGCTCGCCTCGGAAAAAAAATGCGGGCATCTCGGCGGCAAGGTGCTCGTGCCCACTGGCCAGTTCATCCGCACACTGGTCGCCGCACGCCTGGCCGCAGATGTCATGGAAGTGCCGACGATCGTCATCGCGCGCACCGATGCGGACAGCGCCAAGCTCCTGACGTCCGACGTCGATCCACGCGACCATCCGTTCATCGTGTGTCCGGAGCGCACACCGGAGGGCTTCCATCGCCTCAGGTGCGGAATCGAATGCGCTATTGCGCGCGCCGTGGCTTATGCGCCGTACGCGGACATGCTGTGGTGCGAGACGTCGACGCCGGACCTCGACGAGGCGAAGAGGTTCGCCGAAGGCGTGCATCGCGAATTCCCGGACAAGCTGCTGGCCTACAACTGTTCGCCGTCATTCAACTGGCGGAGGTTCCTGGATCCATCGACGATCGCGACGTTCCAGCGCGAGCTTGGCGCCATGGGCTACCGATTCCAGTTCGTCACGCTCGCCGGCTTCCACGCGCTGAACTACGGCATGTTCGATCTCGCCCGGGGATATCGCGAGCGCGGCATGGCGGCGTACTCGGAGCTGCAGGAGCAGGAGTTCGCAGCGGAAACCGTCGGCTACACCGCCACCCGGCATCAGCGCGAAGTCGGCACCGGCTACTTCGATCGCGTCACCGACGTGATCGCGGGCGGCGCGGCGTCGACGAAGGCGTTAGAGGGGTCAACGGAAGCCGCCCAGTTCTGAAAGCGCCGTCCAGTGCCGAGTTATTGCGATCAATCCACAGAAGCGCCGTCGCACGTCTCAGAGACTTGGGTTCGACCTGACCGATGAAAGGTCAGCCCGCGATGCGAAAGGACGGTCTGAAGACGAGCCAGGGTTCGCCGTACCCCGCGCTTCACCGTCTCGAGATGCGGGGCGAGGTGAGATCGGAGATGACCGCTTCCGAGAACAAGCGGCGGGCGTGTCTACATCAGTCGGGGAGTTTCCGAATGCGGGCATGGTCCCCGTGACCACCGGCTATTTCGAGACACTCAGGATTCCGCTGGTCAAAGGCCGGTATTTCAACCGGTCGGACACGCCCGACTCGTTGCCCGTCGCCATCGTCAACAGCAGCGTCGCCAGGAAGTACTGGCTAAATCAGGACCCAGGGTCGAAAGTTGTCCAGACTGGTGAGCCAGCCTTCCCTCACGCTGGCGCGTGAGCGAAGGCTGGGCAGGCGAGCAGGCGTGTGTGCCTCGCCCGACTAGCCTCTCGCGAACATCCAGTGCGCAGAGGCTGTCTCGCCGGAGCTCGCGGAGCGAGCGAAGGCGGACCTCCTATTGTTCGTCGAGCTTTCTGCCTGCTCTCTAAGCCACTCGGTACGCCCATTCTGCGTACTCCACGCTGCCCAAACGACGGGTCATGGAGAATCCTTCGCGATTGGCGCTGGCGCGAAACATGCGACGCGTTTCAGCCACGCGCGGCATCGGACGTCGGTTCGTTTATATCCTCCGCAGTGAAAGCGAGCCCGAGCGACATTACGTCGGCGTGGCGAGCGACGTTGACGAGAGGCTCGAGTGGCATAACGCCGGTCCCTTGGGCCACGCGACTCGCTATCGGCCGTGGCGAGTCGTCGTTTCGATGGAGCTTCCTGACGAGCAGGCGGTGAGACACTTCGAGGGCTATCTCAAATCCGGTTCGGGACGTGCGTTCGCAAAGCGGCACTTTGGAGTGGTCATCGGTTCGTCGACTATTTGTATGGTGGGGGACTGAGAAGGAGGTTCGACGATGGCCACGAGGCCTGGCGGCTCACCAGACGATGCTGATCGTGAAGCCCGCATCACCGACATCAAGGACACTCTTCAGCAGATGGCCGGCGGCCGCATGGTCGACTGGGAATCTGACGATTTACCCGGGGAACAACGAGATCAATTCTGGCGTAACGTTTTCGCCTTCGAGACTGGGCCCTTCACCACCGACTTCGAGCGACTGATAAAAGCAGGAGTGGAACTGCCCGAGCCGGGTTCCATGGATGATGCGAGGCTCACCCCGAGGTTGTGGGAGATCATTGGCGCTCTCGCCAGGCTGCACGTGTTTGTCAGCCAGACCGACCACTTGACTGACCGCGAGCTGTACTCGCACCTCTGGAACGAGTCGCTGCGGCAAGAAATCCCACTGACGGATCTCGATCCAGCCTCGGCTTGGCATGTGGATCTGCTCGGCACTTGGAGCGAGGAGGACACATATATCTATCTGAAGTTCTACGCTGACGACGAAGAGCGACTGCACTGGGTCGAGAGCTTTCCGGATTATGTTGTGCCGCCACACGAAGATCCCCCGTACGACCGCGACCGGCATCTGCCGCAGCCCCACGCGAATCCCGACATCGATCACACGTGGGCGGCCGGCTCCGAGGACCGGACGCGACGGTGACCTGTATATGTCCGACCATGCTTTCGCGTTGGGTGCGATGGTGGATTGCATCCGCGCTGGTCGGTTCACGAAGGAGCATCAACGCGCAGGACATGTCTCCGTACGCCTCGACGTCCAGGCATCGCTGCGCCGGCATGCCAACGAGCTGATGATGGAGCGCATGCGACGAAGCATGGACGTCGTCGACGTTCCCGTCGCTCCTCGAGGGGAAGACGTTCGTGGAACGGCTGCCGGGACGCGTCAACCGGCTACTCGGCGCCCTCGTCAACCAGGAACTCAAGGTCAAGGTCGAGATGATCGACGACGGAGCGATGATCGAACGGCTGCAGAAGGTCGCCAATCGCATCACGCTCGGTCTGCTGATCGCGGCAATGATCGTTGGCGCCGCAATGCTGATGCGCGTCGAGATCTCGTTCCGCATCCTTGGCTACCCGGTCTCGCGATGCTCTTCTTCATGCTGGCGGCGTGCGGCGACACATGGCTCGGCCCCACGATCATCAGGAACGATCGGCCGCAGCACACGTGACGGCGACGTCAGCCTCTCGCCGCGAGCATCCGCTTGATTTCGTCCAGCCTCACGAGAATCTCCTCGTGGGTCGCGGGCGGTTCCCAGGTTCTTCAGTGTTCTTCCGTGGTCCTCAGTGCGATGAATTTTCGATCGTGCGGTGGCGATCGACGACGAGCTCGGGATGCTGACGGCGGAGCGTCTCGATGGTCAGACAGTTCGAGCAGATCGGCACATGACTCGCGAGCGTTGCGGACAGGTTCGCCGCCGGAATCGCGTCCCAGGTCATCGCCTCGTGCGTGTTCGTATTGAGCAGCCCGGGGCGCAGCTCGCCAGCGTGCACCGGCGGAATCGTCCGGCCGCAGGAGGCGCACTGCTTGCCTTCGAAGTAGTGCTTGAGCGCGGCGGTGGTCGCTGCATCGTGCGGATTGCTCCAGGAGTGCCTCGGCTTTGCTTCGACCGGCGTACGGTTCTCCGCTCTGAAACTCCGCAGGGTGACGAAGATGCCTGTGCAAACGATGGCGGCGGTGGCGAGGAGGACAATGACGAGGACCACAGTAGTCATGCCGGGCCTCCAGGTGAGATGCCCGCCTAGTCTACCGCTTTTCGCCGCGTGCCGCGTCCGCCGGTGAGACCGATGGCGCTGTGTCGGCCGACAGCGAGGCGCGGCACGCTTGACCCTGGTCCGAGTTCGTGGATAGGATTCCACCTTCGATCGACGGCATCCCGGTCGTTCCTTGCGAAGAATTCTTCGGTGCGCGAGGATGTCGCAAAATTCCATTCCCGACTCGCGGTCCGGGCAGCTGTTCTCCGACGGCTGCAGACCGGATCTTTAAACCCGGCAGCAGTTTAGGAGAAGCACACATGAAACGAGGACTCGTTCTCGGTGCGCTCGTGATCCTGACTGCGTTGTCGGCGGCCCTGGCTGCGGCGGCGCGCGTCGGGCAAGGCGGCAACCAGCAGCCGTCGTCGGGCGCCCTTCAGGTCGATAAAGTCGCGGATAGGTTGTACGTGCTCCGCGGCGGCGGTGGGAACACCGCGGCGTTCATCACCACCAATGGCGTGGTTCTGGTCGACACGAAGCTTTCCGGCTGGGGCAAGCCGATCCTCGACAGGGTCAAAGAGCTCACCGACAAACCGGTGACCATGATCATCAACACCCACACGCATTTCGACCACGTGAGCGGCAACGTGGAATTCCCGGCAACGGTCGAAGTGATCACGCAGGACAACACCGCGAAATTGATGCGCGAGATGCGCGCGCCCACGGGTGTGACAAACGCTCCCCAACAGAACATCTTCGACGAGAACAAGGGACGTGGCCTGCCCACGCGCACCTTCAAGGACGAGATGACGTTGGGTAAGGGCAACGATCGTGTCGAGCTGCACTACTTTGGCCGCGCGCACACCAGTGGCGACGCGTTCGTGGTGTTTCCGTCGCTCCGTGTCATGCACACCGGCGATGTTTTTCCCAACAAAGGCATTCCGATAATCGATGCCAACAACGGCGGCAGTGGCATCGAATACGCTGACACGCTCGCGGGAGCTGCGGCGCTGCAGAACATCGACAGCGTGATCACAGGCCACAATGCGACGACGCTCATGATGGCGGACCTGAAGCTGTATACCGACTTCATTCGTGAGTTCACCGAGGCCGTGCGGGCAGCGAAGAAGGCGGGCCGGACCATCGATGACGTGGCGAGCACCTGGAAAGTACCCACCCGTTTCCTGGAAGCGGGTTACGCCCAACCGCCGCCCGATACCAGCGGGCAAAGCATGAGGCGACTGCGCATGAACGTGGAAGTCATCTGGAACGAGCTGAAGTAGCTGGACGTCGAATTCCCATTCGTCTTTGGGTGGCCGGGTCGCCATGTGTGAACCCGATCGTCTACATGCGAGTAGTCCCACTCACGAGGGGCCGCGGCGCGCTTGACCCTGGTCCGAGTTCGTGGATAAGATTCCGGCTTCGATCGACGGCATCCCGGTCGTTCCTTGCGAAGAATTCTTCGGTGCGCGAGGATGTGGCAAAATTCCATTCCGGACTCGAGGTCTGGGCAACTGTCCTCCGGCGCCCCGGAGTCCTAGCCAGTGGGCCAGATCTTTGCCCCTTGGTGGAACAAGCTCCCGATCGTGGCCGCCATCGCGGGCAGCCTCGGCCCGACGCTCGCGATCGCGGGCGTCTGGTACTACTTTTCCCCGTGGTACACCGACGTGGGCTACCGTCCCGTTCAGCCCGTCCCGTACAGCCACAGGCTCCACGTCGGCGAGCTCGGTCTCGATTGCCGATACTGTCACGCCTCGGTCGAGACTTCTGCTGTCGCGAACGTTCCGCCCACCCAGACCTGCATGAACTGCCATCAGCTCGTGAAGAGGGACAGCGCAACGCTCGCACCGATTCGGGACAGTGCCGCCACAGGGCGGCCGATGCGCTGGATTCGCGTCCACAAGCTTCCCGACTTCGCCTATTTCCCCCACAACATGCACGTGAGGGCAGGAATCGGCTGCGTCACCTGCCACGGCCGCATCGACGAGATGGAAACGGTCACGCAGATGACGCCTCTCAGTATGAGCTGGTGCCTCGACTGCCACCGCAACCCGGGTCCCAACAGACGTCCCGTCTCGGAGGTCACGAACATGAAGTGGAACCCTCCCCGGGACGGCCGCGTGCTCGCTGCGCAGCTCGATCGCGAACGACCGGTCAATCCGCCGACTGAATGTTCGGGGTGCCACCGGTGAGTCGGACCTATTGGCGAAGTCTCGCGCAGATCGAGGAACGCCCGGAATTCCGCGCCGCTCTCGAGCGGGAGTTCCCGGAAGGCGCCTCGGAGCTTCCCGAAGGGGTCACCCGGCGCGATATGATGATGCTCCTGGGCGCCTCGCTGTCGCTCGCGGGCCTCGCTGGGTGCCGGCGTCCTGTCGAAGAGATTGTTCCCTATGTCACCGCGCCCGAGGAGATCGTCCCCGGGATCCCCCGCTACTACGCGACGACCATGCCGTTCCGCCGGAGCGCCTACGGCCTGATCGTCGAGAGCCACGAGGGGCGACCGACGAAGATCGAGGGAAACCCCTCGCATCCCTCGACCCTCGGGGCCTCGAGCTCGCGCGTCCAGGCGTCCGTGCTCGGCCTCTACGATCCCGACCGCTCGCAATCGGTCACGCTGCACGGTGCGCGGAAGTCCTGGAGCGATTTCGTGACGGCCTGGGCGCAGCTGTCCGAGGCTCATGCCGCGGATGGCGGCGCCAGCCTTGCGGTCCTCTCCGAGTCCTTCTCCTCCCCCACCCTGGCGCGCCTGGCCTCCGAGCTCCGTGCCCGCTACCCCCGGTTGCAGTGGACGACCTACGACGCCGTCAGCGACGAGAGCCGGCTCGCGGGCCTGCGGTCCGCTACGGGGCGCGACCTCGATCTCATGCTCCGGCTCGATCGAGCCTCGGTGATTCTCGCCCTCGACGCCGACCCGCTCCTGACGGATCCGGAGATGATCCGTCACGCGCGAGGCTTCGCGGACGGAAGGCGTGCGGGAGCCTCCGGTGATGCCCCTTCGACAGGCTCAGGGCAGGCGATGAACCGCCTCTACGCCGTTGAAGGCGTCTACTCGCTGACCGGGGCGATGGCGGATCACCGGCTCCGTCTCGAGAGCCGGCAGATTGCTCCCTTCCTCGCGGCGCTCGGTGCACGCCTTGCTCCTCGCGAGGCTGGAGCCCATTCGACAAGCTCAGGGCAGGCCCATTCGACAAGCTCAGGGCAGGCTGCGAGCGTGGCGGGAGCCGGCGTCCCAGGTGTCGACCCGCGCTGGATCGACGCCCTTGCCAAGGATCTTCTGGCGAACCGCGGCAAGGGATTGATCGTGGCTGGGGAACGCCAGCCCGCCGCCGTCCACGCCGCGGTCTGCGCGCTGAACACGTATCTCGGCAACGCGGGCAGGACGGTCAGCTACTACGAGACGAAGGACGCGGCGCTTCCGAGCATCAGCTCGCTGGCCTCACTCGTCTCGGCGATGAAGGCGGGCGCGATAAAGACGCTCGTCGTCCTGGGCGGCAATCCTGTGTTCGATGCCCCCGCCGATCTCGACTTCGCCTCGGCCATGGCGAAGGTCCCTCAGTCGATCGCGCTCGGGCACACGGTCGACGAAACATCCGTCAAGGCGACCTGGCACATTCCCCGCGCGCATTACCTCGAATCGTGGGGAGACGCGCGCGCGGTTGGAGGCACGCTCAGCCTCGTCCAACCACTGATCCTTCCCCTGTTTGGCGGACGGACCTCCGTCGAAGTGCTGGCGTTGATGGTGGGGGGCCAGGATCGTCCCGGCTACGACACCGTGCGGGAGACCTGGAAACCGATCCTGGGCGAGGGCGAGTTCGACAGGAAGTGGAACCGCGTCCTGCATGATGGATTCCTTTCCGGCAGCGAGCTCCCAGAAGTTGTCCCCGATCTCACCGTGAAGCCCCTGGCGGAGCTCGGCCGCCTTCGCGCCGGAGGCGCTTCGGCGGGCCAAGCCGCGCCGGGATCTTCGGGTGAGCTGGAGATCGTGTTCCTCCCCTCCCCCTCGCTTCACGACGGCCGATTCGCGAACGACGGGTGGCTGCAGGAGCTTCCGGATCCCCTCACCAAGCTGACTTGGGACAATCCGGCGCTCGTGAGCCCGAAGACGGCCGAAGCGCTCGGCCTCGCAAACGAGGATTGGGTCCGCCTCGACTATGCCGGCCGCTCGCTCGAGATCCCCGTTTGGCTCCTCCCCGGAATGACGGACAACGTGGTCGCCTTAACGGTCGGCTACGGCCGTTCGAACGCGGGTCGGATCGGCTCGCGGGTCGGGTTCGACACGTTCACGGTCCGAAGCTCCAAAGCACCTGGCTTCGACAGCGGGGTCAGACTCACGAAGCTCGCGCGCACTTACCCGCTCTCGGCGACCCAGGAGCACGGCAGCATGGAGGGGCGCCCCGTCGTGCGCGAGTCGACCCTGACCGCGCTTCGATCGAAATCGGCTGCCGAAGGAGGAGAAGTCACCGGCGCGCTCGGCGTCTTCGAAAAAGAATCGCCTCACTTCTCCCTCTGGAAGGAGCATGCCTACGATCAGGGGCCGCAGTGGGGGATGACGATCGACCTGAACGCGTGCATCGGGTGCAACGCGTGCATGGTCGCCTGCCAGAGCGAGAACAACGTGCCGGTCGTCGGCAAGATCCAGGTCGCGAAGGGGCGCGAGATGCACTGGCTCCGGGTCGACCGGTACTTCTCCGGCGAGCCCTCCGGCAGCCCGGAGATGGTCTTTCAGCCAATTCCCTGCATGCAGTGCGAGGATGCGCCCTGCGAGCAGGTCTGCCCTGTGGCCGCGACCGTTCACGACGGGCAGGGCCTCAACGTGATGGTGTACAACCGGTGCATCGGGACCCGCTACTGCTCGAACAACTGTCCGTACAAGGTGCGCCACTTCAATTTCTTCAACTTCACCAAGGACACGCCCGACATCCTCAAGCTCGCGATGAACCCGGACGTCACGGTTCGCGCGAGGGGCGTCATGGAGAAGTGCACGTACTGCACGCAGAGGATCAACCGAGGGAAGATCGATGCGAAGCTCGCAGGACGTCCGCTTCGTGACGGCGACGTCAAGACCGCCTGCCAGCAGGCCTGCCCGGCCTCGGCAATCGAGTTCGGAGATATTCGGGATCGATCGAGCCGGGTCGTGAAGGCGAAGGCCGATCCGCGCAACTACGCGCTCCTCGAAGAGCTGAACACCAAGCCGCGGACGACCTATCTGGCCAAGGTTCGCAATCCGAATCCCGATCTCCAGGGCGTGGTATGACCGCCAGGCCGCGCGTGCTCGGCGCCCTCGCGCTCACGTCCGTTATCGCCCTCACCGGCTGCGCGCGCGGCTGCACGTCGAGCCGCCCTCCCATCCATCCCAATCCGAGCATGGACGACCAGCCGAAGGTGCTCCCCCAGACGGCCAGCACGTTTTTCTACGACGGCGCGTCCATGCGCCAGCCGGTTCCGGGAACGGTCCCGATCGGCGGGCTGAAAGAGGACGCGGCGTTCTTCACAGGCAAGGGAGCGGACGGGCAGTTCGTCGCGACGATCCCCGTGACCGTGGACGAGGCGGTTCGCGAGCGCGGCCGCCAGCGGTATGGGATCTACTGCCAGCCGTGCCACGACGCACGGGGCGACGGCAAGGGGATCCTGTTCCAGCGAGGCAACGTCCCCACCGCCTCGTTCCACCAGGACAAGATCCTGAAGTACCCGGACGGACAGATCTTCGATGTCATCACGAACGGGCAAGGGCTGATGCCGTCGTACCGCTGGCCGATCCCTCCGGCGGACAGGTGGGCAATCGTCACCTACGTGCGAGAGCTCGAACGCAAGCGGCTGGCGAGCGCTACGGGCGTGTCCACCTCCGCTGAAGCTCCCGCCTCCGCTGAGGCTACGGCGGGCAAGCCCGCAGGCAATAAGTGAGGGTGCCACCGTGACGAACGGAATAATGAACGGCGCGATGAACCGCAGGGTGCTGATCCTTCTCGGTCCCGTTGCCGGTATTGTGATGTTCCTCGGCGTCGTCTGGATGGCGTCGGTCTTCGTGGGGCACAACGAATACAAAGAGCCGTACCGGGCGCCTGCGGCGACCGCCGACGCCACGCCTCGCGCAGAAGGTGTGGCCGCCGAGAAGGCCGCGGCGGAGACCAAGGCCAAGGCGACACCCTACACCGAGGCTGAGTACCGGAGGTTTCCCGGCGTCGGAAGCCGCGTGGCGATCTGGTCGGTCGCGCAGCTCCACCTGCTGTTCGCGGCATTCGTCCTTGCGGTTCCAATGTTCGCGTTCATCATCGAGGTGATCGGCTACAAGACCGGAGATGAGCGATACGACCGGCTCGCGCACGAATTCACGAACCTCCTCTCGGTCTCCTTTTCGCTCACCGCGACCTTCGGGGCGTTCCTGACGTTCATGCTCATCATCTTGTATCCGAAGTTCACGAACTACTTGATGAGCGTGTTCTCGCCGACGTTTCTGCCATACGTGCTGCTCTTCTTCTTTGAGGCGTTCTTCCTCTACACCTATTACTACGGCTGGGGAAAGTTCCATCCGCTGGTTCATCTCGGCCTGGGGCTCGGACTCAACGTCGTGGGCACGGCGATCATGATGATTGCCAATGCCTGGCTCACGTTCATGATGTCGCCGCGCGGGATCTCGGACACGGGGGCGGTTCTCTCCGTCCGCGACGCCATCTTCAACTACACCTGGCTGCCGATCAACGTCCATCGGTTCATCGCGAACATCGCGTTCGGCGGATCGGTCGCCGCCGCCTACGCGGCCTTCAAGTTCCTGCAGGCGGAAACCGACGAGGAGCGCGCGCACTACGACTGGATGGGATATATCGGCAACTTCGTCGCGATCAGCGCCTTCCTGCCGCTCCCCTTCGCCGGCTACTGGCTCGCGAAGGAGATTTACGCCTTCTCGCAGACGCTCGGGCTCACGATGATGGGTGGTGCCTTCTCGTGGCTCTTCATCATTCAGGCCGTCTTGATCGGGAATCTCTTCCTCGCTGCCAACTACTACCTCTGGCTCGGGATGGGACGGGTCGAGGGGGTGCAGCCGCTTCAGAAGTTCATCAAGTACCTTCTGATCGGCATCACCCTCTGCTTCGCAGTGTGGGCGACGCCGCGGTCGATCATCGCCACAGTCTCCGAAATCCGTGCGATGGGCGGATCGGCGCACCCGATTCTGGGCTACCTCGGTGTGATGTCTGCCAAGAACACCGCCGTGAACATCCTGATCCTCACGACCTTCATGAGTTTCCTTCTGTACCGCCGGACGGGGAAGGTCGCAACGGTGGCATGGGCGAAGATCGGCCACGCGGCGCAGCTCGCGATATTCGCGACCGCCGCGTTCATCGTCATCTTTCTCGGCGTGTACGGGTACTTCGTCGAGGCGACCGTGCGGATCCGGCTTTCGGTGCCCCAGGTCAGCTCGGTCCTGATGGCGATGGTGTCGATCACCGCCATCGACGTCTTCCTCTTCCGCGGCGCGACGCGGACGGGCGAAGTACGTTGGGGAAGGATCCCGCGGATCTCGCAATACGTGCTGATCTTCATCGCGGTCACGTTCACGTGGCTCATGGGACTCATGGGCTACGTTCGCTCGGGGCTCCGCCAGCACTGGCACGTCTACGGCGTCGTTCGGGACACGTCGCCGGACGCGTTCACGCCCACACTCGGCTTCGCGACGAAGGTCGTTTCCGTGACCGTGCTCGAGTTCTTCCTGCTGATCGGTGTTGTGTTCTGGATCGCGAGCCTGCACGACCGGCCCGACTTCCAGCGGCAGGCCAAGACGACCCGTCGGACCGGGGCGCATGAAGCGGAGCTGACATGACAGTCCCTCTCATTGCCCGCATCGGCGCGCTCGTCCTCGCAACGACCGCGTTCTATGGCTATGTCGGCCAGATGGTGCCGCAGAAGGAAGTGCAGCCTCCTGCCGAGGTCGTCCTGAAGAGCGACCTGACAACGGCGGACATGGTGAAGGTCGGGCGCGAGATCATGGAGGGCAAAGGACTCTGCCTGACCTGTCACACGATAGGCAAGAGCGGGGCGCTGCGGTTCCCCGACCTCGCAGGGGTTGATGGCCGCGCGAAGAGCCGCGTCGCGGGCCTGAGCGATGTCGAGTACTTCGCCCAATCGATGTACGAACCGTGGGCTTTCATCGTGCCGGGATTCAATCCCGGGATGCCCCCGATCAACAAGCCGCCCGTCGGCCTCACCGATCAGGAGATCCTCTGCGTGATCGCGTACCTGCAGACGCTTGGCGGCACACCAACGGTGACGCTCCAGACGAAACATCATTACAACTCCGGCACGACAGCCGCTCCTCCGAGCCAGGGTGTGTCGCCGGGTGGAACGCAGCCTGAGGCTCCCCTCAAGGGGGAGAAACGATGAAGATTCCAATCGTTCTCGCCGTGGCCGTTGCCTTCGGGCTGCTTCGGTTCCTGCGGGTCAAGCTGCTGATATGGGCCGCCGCATGGTGGATCGGCATTTACATCCTCCTGCGATTCGGATTCACGGCCCCGATTCCCTCGTCCGTCATCACGATCTACATGGGGATCGTCTCGATCGCCATCCTCGCCTACGTGTCCTCCAGCCAGGAGCGCCGCGACGAAATCTCCGGGCCGCTCATCCGGTTCATGACGGAGAAGCGGTACACCCTGCTCCTCGCCGTGGCCGTCGTCGCTATCCCGGCGCTCGCGGCCGCGAACGTCTATGTGAGGATGAATGTTTCCATCGAACCGCCGCTCTTCTCGCGCACGGTGCATCCCGCATCCCCTGCGGACATCACGGTTCACGACAAGAGGATCGATCTCGATGCCGGAGAGAATCCCTTCCGTCATCTTGAGACGTCGAATCCGCAGGAGTTCCGCAAACACGTCGAGAACGGGCGCCGCGTCTATTACCAGAACTGCGTCTTCTGCCACGGCGATACCATGTCCGCCAACGGCATGTTCGTGCACGGGCTGGACCCGATCCCGACCAACTTCCACGACACGATCGCGCAACTTCGCGAGACATTTCTGTTCTGGCGGATTTCCAAGGGGGGCCCCGGGCTGCCTGACGAGGGCGGTCCCTGGGACACAGCAATGCCCGCGTGGGAAAAGTTCCTGCAGGAGGACGAGATGTGGGATGCCGTCCTCTTTCTCTACGATTTTACGGGCCAAAGGCCTCGCGGCAGGGAGGAAGTCGCCACAAAATGAGCTTCCGTTTGAGCGGGCCGCGCTCGTCTCTGTCGGCGTATGCCGCTGTCTTGATCGCCGTGTCGTGCGTCGCGACGACACGATCGGTGCGCGCGGCGGGCGCCCAAGCCGGCACCGCCGCGCAGCTCGAGCCGGGCAGGGTGATCTATCTCGAATACTGCGCGCAGTGCCACGGCGAGAAGGGTGACGGTGAAGGCTACGCCGCCTCGCATCTGCACCCGAGGCCCCGCAACTTCACCACCGGCAAGTTCAAGATTCGAACGACTCCCAACGGAGCGCTCCCGACGCACGAGGATCTGGTCCGCATCATCAGGCGCGGCATGCCTTACACGTCGATGCCCGCCTGGCCCGACCTCTCCGACCAGGAAGTATCGGCGCTCGCCAACTTCATTACGACGTTCTCTCCCGACTTCTCCAATCCTGAGAATGCTCCCAAGCCCGTTCCGCTCCCGAGCGCGCCGAGATCGACGAAAGAGTCAATCGACCAGGGAAAGAAACTCTACGAGGAGAACGGTTGCGTAAAGTGCCACGGCGCGCTCGGGCGAGGTGATGGACCGTCGGCTCCGACCCTGGTAGACGACTGGGGCAATCCCATACGTCCTGCGGACCTCACGCAACGCTGGACCTTCCGCGGAGGGTCGTCTCGCGAGGACATCTTCAGGACGATGAGCACAGGGCTCAACGGCACGCCGATGCCGTCGTTTCTCGACGCCCTGAAGGACGAGCAACGATGGGCGATCACAGACTTCATCGATTCCCTCTCGGAACCGAGCGGGCCAGGCTACACCAACGTCGTCATCACCAAGCACGTCGACGATCCGATCGACTTGGCCAAGGGGACAGCGAACTTTGAATCCGCCCGTGTCGCGCGCCTTCCGATCATCGGACAGATCACCGAGCCCGTACGCGAGTTCCATCCTCCGGCGACCTCGGTGACCGTGCAGGCCATCTACGATGCCGAGTCAATCGCGCTGCTCGTTCGATGGCACGACATGAGCGCAGAAAGAACGGGAAAAAACGGGCCGTCGCTTCCGGTCCCTCGGGAAGAGGAAGAGGAGGGGGCGCCGGCAGGTGTCCAGGTCGGAAAGAGTCCTTTCGGCGAGGAGGAAGTAGCGCCAACGGGTGCCCAGCAGGCCGGAAAGGATCCGTTTGCGGAGGAAGCGGCCGCGCCGTCCGGCCCGGCGTCCGAGTTCTCGGACGCCGTCGCGATCCAGATTCCCTCGCAGGTGCCGACTGGCACGCGCAAGCCTTACTTCATCTTCGGCGACGCCCAGAACCCGGTGGATCTCTGGTTCTTCGATCTGGCCCGCCCCGCTCCCCTTCAGTTCACCGCGAAAGGAAGCGCAGACATCGCGCCGAACGACACGGGCGATGTCACTGGTGTCGCGAGCTACGAGCAGGGAGAATGGTCGGTCATCTTCAAGCGGCCTCTTCGCCCGGCGTCAGGCGCCCCGTTCTCGCCCGGACAGTTCATGCCGGTCGCGCTCTCGGTCTGGGACGGGTTCTCACGCGAGCGTGGCAACAGGCGAGGTCTCACGGTCTGGTACTCCCTTTACGCCGAGCCAGAAAATATCCCGTCGGCCGTAGGGCCGATGGTGAAGACGGCGCTGCTCATTCTCGCCATCGAGCTGGCCATCATCGGCTGGGTGCGGTGGCGTTACGCGTCTCGCGGCCGCGAAGAACTCGGCGGTGCCCGCCTTCGCGCCGGAGGCGCTACGGCGGGTCCGCCGTAGCTTTAGCGAAGGCGGAAGCGGAGATAGCGCCACGAGCGTTTGATTTCCCGGGACCTTGCGGAGGAATGAATGTACAAGAGCATCTACGTTCCCGTCGATAACTCCGACCACTCCAACCGCGCCGTCGCCTGCGCCATCGCGCTGGGGAAGACCTTCACCGCAAAACTGGTCGGCTGCCACGTGTACGCGGCAGCCCTGCACGACTATCGATTCAGGCAGATGGAGTACACGCTGCCCGAGGAGTACCTCGACGAGGTGGAACTGGAGCGCCAGCGGAAGATCCACGATAGCCTCATCACGATGGGTCTCAAGCTGATCTCCGACAGCTATCTCGATGGCATGTCGCGCCTCTGTCGAGCGTCGAGCCTCGAGTTCGAGCCGAGGATGATGGACGGGAAGCATCACGTCGAGATCCTCAAGGATCTCGCCGGCTCACACCACGACCTGGTCGTGATCGGCGCGCTCGGGATCGGGCGCGCACGCGACAGCGTGATCGGATCGGTGTGCGAGCGCGTTGCGCGCCAGTCGGATCGTGATGTCTGGGTGGTGAAGCACGTCCCCGAGCCGGGCGAGCCGGAGCGCGACACGATCCTGGTCGGCATCGACGGAAGTCCCCAGTCCTTCGGCGCGCTGATGACCGCCGTAGAACTGGCCCGCGCGTTCGGCAAGAAGGTCGAGACGATCGCCGTGTACGATCCCTATCTGCACTACTCCGTCTTCAACGGCATCGTCAACGTCCTCACCGAGCAGGCGGCGAAGGTCTTCCGCTTCGAGGAGCAGAATCAGCTCCACGAGGAGATCATCGACACCGGGCTCGCGCAGATCTATCAGTCTCATCTCGAGGTGGGCGAGCGGATGGGGACCGAGATGGGCATCACGATCAAGAAAACGCTCCTCGACGGCAAGCCCTTCCAGAAGATCCTCGACCACGCGCGCAAGACCAATCCTTGGCTCCTCGTGCTGGGGCGGATCGGCGTTCACAGCGCGAAGGACGAGAAGGGGCTGGGGAGCAACACGGAGAACATTCTCCGCGGCGCGCCCTGCGATGTCCTCCTTTCGACGCGCCTCGAGGTGCCGCGGCTCGACCTGCGCGCCGAGGAGAGCGTCCGATGGACGCCCGAAGCCGAGGAGCGGATGAAGCACGTGCCGGAGCAGGTCAAGGGGATCGCCCGCACGGGCGTCCTTCGCCTGGCGCTCGAGAAGGGGCATTCGGTGGTCACGAGCGCAGTGATTGACGAAGCGATGGATCGGTTCATGCCGAAGCGCGCGTCGGATGCGACCAAGGCGCTGGCCGAGGCGGTGGCCCTCGAGCGGGCGAGGTCTCGCCCCGTGTCGATGTGCCGCGCCTGCGGCGTCACGGCCACGCAGACCGACCCGGTGCGCTGCACCGTCTGCGGGGCCGCGGATTTCGAGGTGATCTCCCAGGAGATGATCGAGAAGATCGCGGCGGTGGAGGGAGGTCTTCAGGAAGAGACCACCTACGACGGGCGCAAGCTTCGCTGGACGGAGGAGGCCAGGAAGGGCCTCTGGACCATGAAGAACGCCTATCAGCGCCGCCGCACCAAGGCGCGTGTCGAGAAGCGCGCGCGCATGAAGAAGCTCGACGCGATCACGCTCGAATTCGCCCGTCAGGTGATCGAGGAGGAGACTGGAGCGCCGCTCGAGATTCTTTCTAGACCGGGGGGCTTCGCCCCGCCGGACCCCCCAACGCCGTCGCTCGCGGGGGCCCCGGGGCCCCGCTCTGCTCCGGCGGGGCGCGCCCTTGGCGCGCCTGGCGCTCACGCCTCCACGGACGCGACCCAGCCCCGGTTGATTGCGCGCGACGAGCGAAACAACCCGCTGATCTCGACATTCGAGTGGACGAACGAAGCCGCGCAGAGGATCTTCCGGGTTCCGGCCGGGTTCATGCGGAACAAAACACAGGAGAGGATCGAGGAGCTTGCGCGGGAGCGCGCTGCGGCCTGCCGCGACGAAGCCTTTGGCGAAGGCGGCACGGCGATCGACCTTGCGCTCGTCGAGGAGGGCATCGAGATCGGTAAGCGGATGATGGCCGAGATGATCGCGACCTACCCGTCACAGGGCAAGAGCCCTGGAGCCGCAGCCTCGGGTGCGCCCGCTCCGGAAGCCCCGGGGGCAGCTCGGGACGCGGGGGCAACGCCGAGTCCGGCGGCCCCGGCCGCGAAGGGGAACGGGTACCTCAACGAAGTGAGCTCGCTATCGGCGAGGGCATCCGGGCTTGGCGCTCTCGGCGATGTTCCTCGTGGGACCGTGCCTGACGAACGGGCTCCTCGCCAGGGTTGATCCATCGAACGCTGTCTGTAAGGCCGTGAGTGTCGTCTCAGTGTCGGGCAATGTTCACCTGTCACGTACGACCTCACGCCGAGGACGCGGCGAGCCTTTGTACAAATTGAAATTCTCTGCGCGCTCTGCGACCTCAGCGTGAGTACGCCCGTGGTACGCAACAGCTCCGGGCTGCACCTGTAGGTTTCGATACTATGTCAGCGTATCGCTTCTGCCGTACGGACGACATTGCGCTTCTCGTTGACGCGCTGAATCGCTGCTGGTCTCCGTACTCTCCCGACGAACCGCCCATGACGCCGGCCGCGTTCAAGCGCTCCATCCGCGACCTTCAGGTCTGGTGCAGCAGCTGCATGGTCGCCTTCTCGGACTCGGACCCGGTCGGTGTCCTGATCGGCGCCAAGCGACCCTCCGGTACCCTCGTCCACAGGATCGCGGTCCATCCCGATCATCGGCGACAGGGTCACGGCCGTCACCTGCTCGCGTCGCTCGGCTCGAAGCTCGCGATTCTCGGCCCCCCCCGAATCATCGCCGAAGTCCCCGAGACTCTCGCCCCTGCCTGCGAGCTGTTCAGCGCAAGCGGATATGTCCAGGAAGCCCTCCTGACGGACTACGTCCTGCAGGGTGAAGAGAATGATGTGCGGGAGCCGGCGAACGAGCGACAGCGAGTGAGCCACGCGAGCGGAGCGGGGAACGGGGGCCCCGCGAACGAGCGTGTAGGGGGATCCGGCGGGGCGAAGCCCCCCGGACTACACGATGGCCGGTTCGTGATCCCTGTCACGGTCGACGATCTCGCCGCCAATGGTCTCCTTGGAGACGCTCATCCGCAGGTTTGCTGGAAGCGCTCGGTCGAGACCCTCACGGCAAGGAAGGACGACATCGCAGGACTCGCCGTCGCTTCCGACGAGCGAATCGAGGCCTATCTCCTTTACTTGAAGCGCGGAGTGGGCCCGGAGGGGAACGCAGAGGCGGGTCCGCGAGCGAGCGCCCCGATGGCGGAGATTGTGTCGCTCCGCACTTTTATCGAGGACGATGGAGCCGGTCTGAAGCAACTGCTCTCTCAACTCGGCGCGCGAGGCATGAGG
>Ga0066677_10000123_pt1 | contig 25479 bp, 21 predicted proteins | sample GraSoiAngelo_126_FD_62299 | JGI IMG/M metagenome (GOLD analysis project Ga0066677, IMG submission 62299) | Grasslands soil microbial communities from the Angelo Coastal Reserve, California, USA - 14_0927_09_20cm | ecosystem: Environmental > Terrestrial > Soil > Grasslands | place: USA... | reverse complement strand
TATGTCTGGCGGCTTAGCTACCGGAGGTTCTGGTGTGAAGCGCGAGGGCCTCGCGTGGAGAGACCTGAAGCCGATAAAGATGCGCATAACGGCCGTTGCGGGCAAGGAGTTCTCCATGTGTGCCTTCCTCGACGATGCGAGCGTCTTCGAGGACAACAATGCGATCTGCCAGGCGCACGGTGCTGAAACGGTGAGCGATGATGATGGTGGTGCGCCCAGCCGACGCTCGTTCGAGCGCGTCGATGACGGTGCGCTCGGCGACGGCATCCAGACCACTTGTGGGCTCGTCGAGAATCAAAATAGGTGCGTTGCGCAACACGGCGCGGGCGATCGCAATTCGCTGCTTTTGCCCGCCGGATAAAGTGGTTCCCCTCTCTCCCACGCGCGTATCGTAGCCATCCGGAAGCCTGTGAATGAACTCGTCGGCGTTTGCCGTCCTGGCTGCGGCACGCATTTCCTCGTCCGTTGCCTCCATCCGGCCGAATGCGATGTTGTCCCGCATGGTACCGCTCAAAAGCAGGGAATCCTGAAGGACCAAACCAATCTGTTCGCGGAGGGACTGCAAGGAATAATTCCGAATGTCTTCTCCGTCGATCACGACCGCGCCCTCGGTAGGGTCGTAAAAGCGAAGGATCAAGCTCACCAGCGTGCTTTTCCCCGCCCCGGTGGCCCCAACAATCGCCAATTTCTGTCCCGGCGCGATGGAAAGGTTGATCTTAGAGAGAACTGGGGCGCCTGATTCGTACTCAAACGACACATTCCGAAACTCGATGGCTCCTTTGAATTGCGGAGCTGGCCGCGCACGTTTGTGGTCTCTGACTTCACTGCGATACTGCAAGACCTCGACGATGCGCTCGGCGCCTACAGTGGCTTTGGTGAAGGTATTCGCCGAGCGCGAAATCGCCTTCATGGGGCTGTAGAAGTTATTCACGTAAGCAAAGAAAAGGACCACATCGCCGGTTGTGAGCTGGCCCGTAAGGACACTCCTGGCCCCGTACCAAATCACCATGGTCAATCCCACGGCCGACAAGAAATCCACTACCGGCGCGATGCGCGCCTGATAGCGTACGCTCTCGAGGAACGCCTGCAAGGTGTTTTCGCTTTGCACCTGAAAGCGGTCGTCGATCTGATCCTCTTGTGCCAGGCCTTGCACGATGCGAATGGAAGCCAGGGTTTCCTGGGCAAGAGCGGCCAGCAGTCCTGTGCTGGCGCGAGCTTTGCGCGTCGCGCGCTTGATGAGCAGCTTGTGGCGATAAACCAGCCAGAACATCAGCGGGGAGACCGAGAGAGTGGCGAGAGCGAACCTCCAGTTGACCCAGAGCATGAGCACCGCCATGCCCGTTAGTAACAGCGTGTTGCTGCAGAAAACGATGAAGCCGTTGGTAATGCAGTCTTGAATCGACTGAATGTCGGAGGTCAACCGGGTGGTGAGGTCGCCCGTCCTCTGGGTGTCGTGGAAACGGAGGGACAGACGCTGCATGTGGGCGAACAGGTCCCGCCGCAGGTCACAGCCAAAGTGCTGGCCGATGTTACCAATAAGACGGGTATAGCAGTAAGTGATTATGCCAGTAATGACCGCGATGAGGAGCACCGCGGCGCAACAGCCGTACACGATTTGCATGCTGGTGAATGCCGCGGCGTCCAGCCAGTGGTGGATCAGAGGCACGCGGCTTGGTTTGTGGGCGAGCACGCGATCGACGACCACTTTGAGAGGCCAAGGACGCATGACGCCGAGCACCGCGTCCACAACCATGCCCAGAAGGGCGAGCGCGATCCTTCCCCAGTAGGCGCGAAGAAAACGCAAAAAGTAACGGAGGCTTTCTTCGACATTCACCGAGTTCGGCTGATCGAGCTTCTGTCGTTTGTTCGTTATTCTCGAAACCCACGGTTCCCGGCGGGCGAGCGGTCTTTGTCGAGATTCGCGGCCGGTGCGCGCTCCGTCCGCCGGCGCCTGAGGCGCGCCCGGCATAAAGCCGACAGCCGAAGGCCTAGTCGCATTTTCCAGGGTCCTTTCAGACGCCCGAGACTCCGTCGAACGAGGTTCGCCCGACCAACCTGGGTAGGTTTTTTCCAGGGCTTTTAGAAAGGCCTCCCTGTATGGTTGCGACATTTTCAATTTTTTGACTCTACAAAGCGCATAGCTCGATCAAACAGCCCCTTCCTTCCTCGCCCTCCGCTTGCTCTGCCCCACCACTGCTTCCACCATAGATCGGCTGGCCCCCGGTTCGAGCTACAGAAGCTCCAAAAGTGGCTGCGGCAAACCCAGGATACGTTGGAGATCATTTATCACAGCCTGGGCGCTACCAACCAGCGCGGCCGTGCGGGATGCCCAGTCGTCCTCGAAGAGCTGGACGCGGCGAAGAGCACATCTGACCAACTCGATCGCCTCGTAAAGACGCACGCGAAGAAAGCGCTCTTTCGGCGCACCGGCGGCATACCCGGCGAGGAAACTCTCGCAGACCTCCTCCTGTTCGGTTTGACTACATGCGTGGCTGAACTGCCAATCGGCCAAGAAGTGTCCCATATCCAGCGCCGGGTCGCCCAGGCGAGCATCGTCGAAATCGATCAGTGTCAGGCTGTCCGCCGCAACCCAGATGTGTTCAGATTTGAAGTCACCGTGTACGAAGCTCGGAGGCTCCTGGGGCAGTCGCTCATACAGCTCTCGCGCACGGTCGAGGAGCGCCTCAATCGCTGACCCCACCTGAGGGAGTAGCACAGGGATATGCGCACTCTTTCTCCTGATCGACTGGATCTCGGCCGCGAAATCAATGGGCGGACGGAGCGGGCTGGCAAGAGCTAGAGGCAGGTCTTGCAATGCGCGGAGCGCTGCTCCGGCGCGCCGGAACCACGGTGCGGCACCACGCCTGGAGGGCTGCGCGTAGCCAGATAGCGGTGTGCCGGAAACTTGAAAGTAAAGGATAGCCGCGTCCGCAGCCACGTAGGCTAGCGGCCGCAAGCCGTTCGCGCCTTCCCCGTGCGCCGCCAGCCAGTCAGCCGCCTTCCTCGCCAAACAAAAAATGGGCGCCCCGTCCTCTCGTCGGAAAGCGCGTGCGCGCTCTTCGACGATGTACAGCTTGGCGAACACTGTTGCTCCCTTAGCCGGATTCTGAGGGTCGTAGCGCAGCATGTGTCGCCTGCCAGGTTGATATTTGACCGCCTCGACTTTGTAATCCAGGGTTCGATGCTGATTCGATGCTGCAGCCTCCAACGCGCACGCTTCAGCCAACATGCCGCGCACGTGGCCCGGATCGGACAAGCGAACGAGCTGGGTAAATCGTGAATCCAATGGCCAAACTTGAACATGCATGCTCCACTCGGGATAATCCGCCATGAGCTGCCGAAACGGCGCTGCCACGCCCCGGCTCACCGCCTCGGCTTGCACCTTAGCAAGGACGTCCGTTTCTTCCTGGCCGTCCGTGCTCCTACTCGATCCCCAGCTTACTGCGATCGGGCGAACGTACTTTGCGTCGCTACCCTCCTTTTGGACAAGCACGTCGTAGCAAGCGGTGAGTCTGCGACGAAGCTTGAATTGCACCTCCCTTAGACGACACGGCCCCAGCTGGAACCCAGTGGGCAGCAGCCCCCTCAGCCGATCCCGCAAAACCTCATGTGCCGTGGACGAGCCCAGAACCCATCGGATACCTTTCAACTTAGCGTGTCCCGACAGCACGTCGGCGATATTCATTTCTCGAATTCCAAACTGCCGCGAAGGATTGCAAAACATCTGCCTGCCTCACTCTCCGAAACCTTCTAATTCTCGGCGTGCGATTTCTGAACCCGCGTGCGAGCCGTGGCCAAGAGCAATTTCGTTTGATGAGTGGCTCGGCTCGATGGATGACTTTAGCCGCACTGCGGGTCCACGTGCGCGCACATCGATACCGGGATCGTTACACGGATAAAGTATTTTCATTCGCTCCCACTTCCCACGAACGTAGAACGCGAAGTGGACCTGCTCGAAAAGAGACAGTAATTGCGCAGAGTTCCTTTCGATTGAGAACAAAGTTTCAATCTTGGCCCTGCCAGCAAGGGCCAGCCGTTCTCGTAGTTCTGGCGAGCTGAGAAGTCTGTCCAGCGCGTCGGCAAGGCTTACTGGGCTGCTCGGGGGAACAAGCAGGCCTTCGGCCCCCGAGCGAATCACCTCAGGAATGCCCGAAACGGACGTGGATACCACAGGTACGCCACTGGCCATGGCCTCCAGCAACACGTTAGGAATCCCGTCGCGGTCGCCGTCGGCGGCAACGACACAGGGAAGCGCAAAAAGGCAAACTCTCTGGTAAATACGACAGAGCTTTTCGTGAGGCAACGTGCCCAGGAACCTTACGTGGCCGTTCAAGCCCAGCCCTCTCACCTGCGCTTCCAGGCTCTGTCGCAGTGGGCCGTCCCCAACAATCTCGACTTGAAAGCGACGACCGCGCTGCCGAAGAATGTCAGCCGCTAAGATGAGGTCGTTGAGCCCTTTCTTCTCGACCAGCCTAGCGACGGACAGAATCACGGGTGGCTCTGCGTCAAGAGCGCGTGCAGAGCAGAACTTAAACCGGGAGAGATCCAACCCATGATAAATACAATGGAGTTTGCCGTTGCCCGCCGAACCGACCTGAGTTGATAGATAGCGCCGGTTGTACTCCGTGCAGGTGACCACGGCTCGCGCAGTTTTGGCCTCAGCCCGCAGAAGCTCGCGGGGCGTTTCCACGTAAATATCTTTGGCGTGCGCTGTGAAGCTATAAGGAATTCCGATCAAATGATGAGTAAACATACAGACGAGCGCGGATGTGTGGGCGAAGTGCGCGTGTAAATAAGTCAATGGTTCCCGGAGAAGTATCTCGGCTAAATAGCTTGCTTGGAAGAAGCGTCGGACCACGCGCAGTCGACCGTAGCCCATCGCCTCAAGCATCGTTCGACTATAGCGGACGGGTTGCCTCCAAAATAAACGGATATTCGCGAGCCAGATCGCCTTCTTGTTGCGCTCAATCGAGATACAGGTTACCGGCGCGCGCACGTCCATCACTTTGGCATGAACAAGTCGATCTTTCGGTTCCTTAATGGAAAAAATCCGCAGGCGGGCTCCTAATCGCTCAAGGCCGATCACTTCGTTCAGGATGAAAGTCTCCGACAACCGCGGCCACACGCACACAACAAACCCCACGTTGGGCTGTCCATTTCGTTGCAGCTCCACTCGATGGCTGTCCGGATCTGGGAGTCCCAGCCCCTTATGAGGGGTTAACTCACCCTTGCCATCCCCGCGTACGCTCGTCTCTTGGTTGTGACCCACAGCTCTTTCTCCCAGGCCCACGATTCACCCGCTTTCCAGGGATTGGTGCCGTACAGGTACGCCGACGGTAACTCGAAGATCATTTATTACCGCCTCAGCGCGGCGAAGCATCCCCGTCATTCGCGGCACACAGCCGTCCTCGAAGAGCTGCACCCGGCGCACAGCGCATTTGACCAGCTCGATCGCCTCGTACAGACGAGCGCGGAGCAGCCGCTCTTTGGGCGCGCCGCGGGCGTATCCTGAGAGAAATCGCTCCTGCGCCTGAACCACTCCCGGAAGCTGACAAGCCGCGTACCGCCATTGCAGATTGGCCAGGAAAGCTCCCACGTCCGATGCCGGGTCGGCAAAGCGAGCGCGATCGAAATCGATTACCGTGAGCCTGTCAGGAGCAAGCCACACGTGCACGGACTTGAAGTCCCTGTGGGTGAACGTGGGTGGCTCCTGCGGCAGGCGCTCGTGCAATTCACGCGCACGGTCAAGGAGTGCGTCAACCGCTGCGCCCAGCTGCGGCAGCAAGGTGGGGATATGAGAACTCGCCCGCTCGATCGCTTGAACCTCGGTCGCAAAATTACGAACTTCGAGCGGGCCGGCAACCGCTCTCGGCAGGCAGTGCAGAGTCTGGAGAGCCTCCCCAATTCGTTCCAACCAGCGAGCGAGGCCGTCGCTGCGGCATCGCAGGTGTTCGGAGAGCGGAGTGCCAAAAATTTGCGGATAGAGGATAACCGCATCCTGAGCCACGTAGGCCAGGGGCCGCGGGCAGTTCACGCCATCGCCGCGCTCTGTCAGCCACTCTGCCACGTCCCGTGCCACGCGGAAGGCCTGCGCCCCGCTCTCGCCAAGGTAAGGCTTGGCGAATACGACCTCTCCCTTCGCCGGACCGACAGGGTCGTAACGCAGCACATGCCGACTATTGATTCGATATCTGATGCATGTGATCGTGTAGTTTCTGATTGGGCGCCGAGCAGGTACTGGATCGGCCGAGGCGTAGACGTCCGCGAGCATAGCCCGCACGTATCGCGGATCCCACAAGCGAGCAAGCTGGGCGAATCGCGCGTCCAGCGGCGACACCTGGATATGCATGCTCCACTCAGGAACATCTGCCATCAGCCCCAGAAAGGGCGCCGCCACGCCGCGAGTCGCTGCTTCGGCCTGTATCTTTTCAAGACCGACGATTTCTTCCTGATGCTTTGCGTATGCCTTTGCTCCCCAGGTTACGGCAACAGGTCGAATTTGCTGCCCTTGAGGGCTTTTTCTGTTCGTGACAAGGGCGACGTAATGGGCCGTGATCTTGCATCCGGGCTTGAATCGCACCTCCTTTAGAGACGGCTCCACGGCGGTCCCGGCCGGGAGAAGGGCTCTCAGCTGGTCCTTTAACACTTTGCGTGCCGGCGCGGAGAGCAAGAGCCATCGGATACCTTGCAACGCAGCGCGCCCTGAGAGCACATTGGCAATCCTCGTGCTCGACAACACCACACCCTTCTTCGATGAGATTCTTCCATGAAAAAGGGCCGGCCCCTGCGCACCAAATACCTATCTTTCGGCCTTGAATCTGCCTATCTTTCCGCCAGTCCATTCACCCAATCAGTAGTAGCCGTTCAAACCAGTACGGCCAAAAGCCAACTCCATATTCCCACCGGCGCCTGCATACTCGCGTGGTGAAGACCGTCTTTGGAACCATCCCGATCAAGCGGACGGGCTACTGCCAGGCGGGCACGGAGAGCATCCATCCGCTGGATGAAGCTCTGCAATTGCCAGCACGCTCGTTCTCTTATGAGTAGGTCATGGTCCCCCAGGGGGGACCATGACGATGGATGAAAATGGGCTCGAGATGGCGTAGCGTTTGTGCAGCCGCGTTGGCGACAGAGGCCGTATCACTCTGGCGCTCGCAGAGCCCGCTTAAGAGTATGGCTGGGACGCTGGGAAGCACAACGAATTGTCCTCCGCCGCCTGCGCCGAACACGTTCCGTACATTTCCACGCCGGCGAGCCGCCCCAGTTGCAGGAACGCAGTGCCGACGCCGCCTGAGGCGCCGTGAATCAGCACGCGCTGCCCCGGCTTTACCTTCGCCGATCGATCCAGCATCTGGTATGCGGTGATGTAGTTCAGGACGACCGCGACGGCTTCTGCAGGGTCCAAACCTGCGGGCACGGGAACGAACTTGCGTTGCGGCAAGCAAACATACTGTGCGTAACAGCCGCTGATCGGCATGGCCGCAACCGTCTGGCCTAGTTCGAAACCGGAGACACCTTCGCCGATCTGATCCACAATGCCGAGCAGGTCCCAACCGGGTGTATAGGGCACGCGCGGTGTTTCCGGATGGACGCCCTCGCGCGCCAGTACGTCAGGCAAGCTCACGCCCGCGGCCAGCACTCGCACGCGCACCTCGCCATGCTTTGGCTCGGGACACTCCTCTTCCACGACCTGAATTGTGTCGGGCCCGCCATAATGGGTGACGATGATTCGCGTGTGCCTCACGAGCGTCTTCCTTGTATCAGCATGCAAAGCTGGGCGCGCAGAACACTTTTTGGACTGACCTGGAACAGGGCCTGCTCGGCTAAACAGGAAAGCGCCAGCGGCAAGTTGGTGCGGCAACTGCGTTGATTGTAAACACTTTTTCTTCGATGTGCCGCTTTTTATTAGGCAATCGCCGCTTCCCGAATCGTCGGAACTTTCGTTTGCTTGCTACAGATGAGTCCACTTTGGCTGACATTTGTTCTCATTTTTCGCGGACAATTCCATTCTGCAAATGGCGGCTTTTCGGAATAACGGACAAGGGCGCGGGAGAGAGAAAAAGCCCACCTGAAAGATCGCGTGGGCTTGAAGGTCAAAGGTCAGAAGTTACCAGAGCGAATTAGCGATGCGGGTGGCCGCCGCCTCCACCGTGGGAGCCTCCGCCGCCGCCGGTGCTATGGGAGCCCCCGCCCCCACCTCCGCCGCCGTGGCTACCGCCGCCACCGCCGTAGCTATGCGCGCCGCCCCCTCCTCCATAGCTGCGAGCGCCTCCGCCACCGCTATAACCGCGAGGGCCGCCGTAGCCGCCTCCGCCGCCGTAATTGCCATAGCTGCGGCTAGGCGGAGAGTAGGAACGAGACGGGGCCGGGTAGCTGCGTCCCGGCGAAGAATAGGTTCGCGGCGAGGATTCGCGCGGCGAATAGGAGGGCTGCGGCGCATAGCCGCGATTCTCGTAAGACGGCCGGTTGTAACTCCGCTGCGGTGGCTCGTACGAGCGACCGCCATTCGAATAGTTCGGGCGGTTGCTGTTGTAGTTTGGCGCCGAAGGCCGTGAAGGCACCCCACTGCTGCTGCGCGCACCGCCACTGCCAGCCCACGGCGGACGATCGCTGTAAACGCGAGCCGTGTGTTGCGCTGGCGCGTTGGTTGGCCGGTTCGAACCGGCTCCCTGCTGCGGGCGATCGTTAAACGTGCGCGGAGAGTTCTGCGCTGGTGTATTGCTCGGGCGATTCGAGCCGAAGCCTTGCGGCGCACGGCCGCGATCGGTCGTATTGCCCTGCGCTTCCCAAGTCCGCGCATTGCTTCCCGGACGCTGCGTGGAAGGCGGGCGGTTCTGCGAAAGCTCGTGTTGCCGCGCGGTCAGTCCGGCATTTGCCTGGGCATTGCCGGGCCTGCTCTCAACGCGGGCGTTGGCTCGTGCCGAACCGTTGACCGGCGAATTCCCAAATCGTCCGGCGGTCGTCGCGCCATTCATCGTCCGCACCGGGGCGTGCGAAGCACCGGGTGCCGGAGCTGTGCGCGCCATGACTGCTCGACTCTGCGCGCCTGCAGGCGGGCGCGGTGCGTGTGAATTGACATTGGCGGCGCCCAGCGTGCTGTGCTGCGTGGGTCGAATGCCAACGGAGTTGGCCACGTGTGCGCCTTTCAGACTTGCCAGCGTCAGGTGCTGGCTCGCCCGATTGACGCGCTCACCGTTCACGAAGCCGTTGCGCGAGACGGTCGTGACCGCACGCAGGTTGTGCGCGTTCACGAAATTGAAGTTTCTGTTGTTGAATACGTTCACATTGCGAATGAACGTGTTGTGGACATTAATGTTGTTGAGGAAGCGCGGGCCGCAGTGGAACCAGGGGAAGAACGGCTCGCCCCAGCCCAGCGGGAACCAACCCACGCCAAAGCCAAATCCCCAGCCGCCGCCGAGGAAGCCGACGAACGCCGGTCCATAGCACGGGGGACCAAAGAACGGTCCTGGGCACCAACCCCAGGCGCCGCCGATGAACGCCCAGCGGCCGTAATGGAAGGGAGCAAAACCCCAAGGCTCATAGTCTACCCAGGTCCAACCCCAAGGGCCGACCCAGTTCCAGTAACCCACGCTGTAAGGAGCCCAGTAGGGCGGCACATCGGCGGGATACCAGACGTGGCCGTATTCCGGCTCGTCGCGCCAAGCGCCATAGTCGTCAAGGTCGTCATAGCCGGGCATGTCGCGGGAAACGTAATTTCCCGAGGCCGAGTGATCCGCTTTCAGATCGCGCTCTTCCGCCCATTTGTCGAGCCCGTCGGGAGCCGGCGCGGGAATAATGCTATACGTGGGACTCTCCACGCCATTAAATTCCGCTTGTTCACCGGCATGCACTTCGTACGTTTTGCCGTCCGCGCTGATCTCGCCCTGGCCGCGAATCACGGTAATGCGCGAGGAGTCACCGGCTTCGTTTATATCGACACGGAACGCTCCGGCTTCCTTGACATTGAAGACCACGTTTGGCGTATCGACTTCATAGACGTCACCTTGGCGCAGTTCGCGCACGCGGAAGTTGACAGCGCCTTCCGGGATGCGCACCTGCATAATGCCTTCATCGAGGTTCAGAAACGAAAAAGCGGTCATGGTGCCAAGATGGAAAGTGGCTTCGCCGGCTTGCAATTCGGCGCGGGAATCCTTATCGACCCACATTTTGTCGCCGATGGTCATGGGACGATTCTTGGCGGCATTTCCCCAATCGCCTTGACCACCCGGCTGCAACGATACGGATCCTTCTATGACACTGATGCGGGCGACACGTGTGGGCGGGTCTTTTTCCTCGTCGCCGGCACGCGCCTGCGGCGCAAACAAAATCAAAAGACTAGCAACACCCAACAAAAGCCCAAGCTTGCTTCGGCTGGTAAAAGTGGTCGTCTTCATGACCAATCCCCTGTCTTCGGAAGGGATGTCCGACTTGCAACGGGACCCTGCTGGAAAGGTCCTTCCGATGGAAGCCGTATGCGACTGGCTTCCAGTAGGTTAAACCCCAGGACCGGAAAGAAGTTGCCCTTTCCGCACGGGATCGGGACTTCCTGTCGGGCGGGGGCTAATCATAAGACGTGTGCCTCAGTCCAGAGGGTACCTACTGTCCTTGGCGCGGAACCATGGCAGGTTAATGGTGCCTGCAGCAGAAGAGACAAAAGCTCAGACAATTCCGCATGTTATTGAAAACAAATTGTTTAGCCAGTCAGGGCAAGTTGCCGCACGTGGATTTCTTGGAGCCAAGCGTATTATCGCCTTCGAGCCGGGATTTTCTCAAGCGTTTCGATGGTAATCTGCTTGTAACCGCCTTCCACGCGCACAACCATTTGATTCTTTTCGCCGACGGGCATTTTCAGCTCCATCGGGTCCTGCTTCTCCACGACCGTGCCAGAGGCTCGGACACGGGCGTTCAACAGGGTCTTGAGGCGCTGATTGCCATCGGCGGGAAAGTACAGGACGCCATCGTCGGTCGCGATCGCCAGAGGCACGCCGCGGGCGAGACACGCCGTGCCGCACTTCATGTGGGAGACGCTTATGGCCGCCGCAACGTGGAGCATGTAACAGGCGGCATCGACGACTCTGCCCGTCAGGGTCACGGAATCGGACTCCGCGATTCGGCGCGGTACCGCCAAGCGAGCAGCCTTGGGCAGAAGCGGGCTGTTGAGGTGGAACACGGCATGGAACACCCGAGCTTGCGTCGCGAGGCGATTCCGGACGAAGCCTGCGACGGCCTCCTGCCCGGCATCTTCCTGCGGTTCGCCAACGTTTGGACAGGGAGAGGGCCCCGCGCCGGCATAGGTCAGGCAGCGGTTGTCCTCAAACAGGTTCGCGCCTGCAGTGGACTTGTCTTGAATATCTGCGCCGATTGACACACCAAACTCTCGTATGGCCTCGGCGGGAGGGTTGCCGAGAATGAGGTTGCCGCGGATGATGTTGCCAAGAACTTGCCCGCCTCCGCCAAGATAGACCCCGTTGATGTTTCCGCCAATTTTATTGCGCTCAATCAGGTTGTTCTGGCTTACACCCAAGAGTCCCAAGCCGAAATTATTGCTATTAGGCGTGGAGGCGGAGGCCTTGGAGGTAGCTGCGCCGTTGCCGTAAAATGAGTTCAACCGAACTCGGTTGTTGCTGCTGCCTGCGAGTCAAGTTCCGCCACAAGATGCTCCGTTCGAACCGCCGGCATCGTCAGCGAAAACGTTTTCCTCAAAGTTGCTCTCTGACGTGCTGAAGGTCTGCATGCCGCTCCAGCAGTTATGGTAGGCTGTGACCTTCTTCACCGTAACCTGGCTGCTCGGATGGCCCGTCAAACCGACGAGGATTCCCCAGCGCTCAAAGTGCTGGATGGTTCCCGGACCCTCGATCTTCACATCGCTTCTGTCGATCGCAGCGATGCCAACGCCATACATGGAATCGCTCGGAAGACTGCAACCGGTCGGAGGGGTAACGGGTCCCGTTATCGTATACCCATTCAGCCGCAACTTGAGGTGATCCGCTCCGAAAGAGATACACGGATTTGCCCCGGGCATGGTGAGCGGTACCGTGCAGGTTACGTCGCCAGTGAGTTCGCTGTCCTCGAAGATGGTGAGCGTGGTGGAAATGGCACCGCTGATCTCCCTGGCCTGCGTGCGCGCTCCACAAACCAGGAGCCCAAATACAAAGAGGACAGAAATGGTTATCCGACGGGAAAGGAGCTGACTCATAGGACCTCCTCAGACAGTCATAAGATCGCGACGAAGAAGGAGTAAACCACACCGGGAAATGTGCACAAGCCTAAGCCTGAGAACGTGGGTTGTCAAGCGCGAACCAGCGCGCGAACTTCGACAGGAACCTCGACTTGGCCTGGACTGCCTGACTGCTACAAGTCACCTCGGTCCGCAAAAATTCCAAACCTTCTGACGCGCATTCTTGTAGTTTTGCCTTTCATCGGGCTACGGATAATCGTTCAGCGCAAGGCGGCGAACAAGGCTTGTTTCCAGCGGACAATGTCGATAGTCCAAACGGCCTTGGCCTTGAACCCAGCTTTGTGCACCGGAGCCCAGACGGCCTTGTTGCGGTCGTTTCCCGTGACGTTCAGGCGGTCGACCACAGTCATGCCGCGGGTAAGCTCGCTCGTCGTTTCGATGTCGACGTAATGCTCGCTTTGCTGCGTGACCACGGAAGGGTCCAGCGCGATGGACATCGCCACGGGATCGGGCAAAGAGATGCCCTGCTCGCCAGTTTGCTCGAAATAAGCTTCCTGCGCGCGGCTGTTGCACTCGATGGCGAAGCGCGCGAGCGGCGTGTCCAGGCTCAGCACGCGCTCGATATCGTTCAAATTCAATGCAGCGTCGCCGCGGCAAAGGTGCCAGCCGACTAATTCGACCGGGAGTCTGCTGCGCATCACCATACGGGCGGCCTCGGGATCACACCAGATGTTGTACTCGGCGGCGGGCGTGACATTGCCTGCGCAGCAAGGCGCTCCGCCCATGATGACGCAACGGCCGACTTTTGCGGCAATGTCGGGTTTGCGTTGCAGCGCGAGCGCCATGTTGGTGAGCGGCCCAAGAGTCACCAAGACCATGCCGGGGTTGGCCTCGATGGTCTCGACGATAGCGTCGACCGCAGGCTTCTTTTCCAGGGCTCGCCTTGGGTGCGGATAGCTGTGGTCGCCTAGACCGTCGCGGCCATGAAACCAGTCCGCGCTTTGGTGCGCGCGTTGCAGCGGCTTCTCCGCGCCAACGAAAATAGGAACATTCGAACCGCAAAGTTCTGCAGTGTAGAGTGCGTTGCGTGCCGCCTGCTGCACGCCCACATTTCCGGCGACCGCGGTGATGGCCAGTACGCGAACTTCGGGTGAACGCAGGGCCATGATCAACGCCACGGCGTCGTCGGAAGCCGTGTCGGTATCAATCAGGAAGAGTGGTCTCACGGCGCGTTAGCATAACAAAGTAGGATGACAAAAATCCCCTTGCCCCCAAATCCAAAAGAAAGGCGTATGATGGGTGCGCCCTGGCCGAAATTCTGGTATCTTCTGCAACGCTGGATTTGACCCCGCCGGAGAAGGTCATGAACATCAATCTCACTATCAATGGGAAAAGCTATTCCCAAGACGTTGAGCCACGCTTGTTGCTCATCCATTTCTTACGCGACATTGCGGGTCTGACGGGCACGCACATGGGCTGCGAGACCTCGCTCTGCGGCGCGTGCACCGTAGAGCTAAACGGCAAAGCCATCAAGAGCTGCACGATGTTTGCCGTGCAAGCCAACGGCGCGGAGATCGTGACCGTGGAAGGCCTGGCGAACGATGGCAAACTCGATCCTGTCCAAGAAGCGTTTTGGAACGAACACGGGCTGCAATGTGGATTCTGCACGCCGGGAATGATTATGGCTTCCAAACAAATCATCGACCGGCATCCTTCCCCTACCGAGGAGGAGATTCGCCACGGACTGGAAGGCAACGTGTGCCGCTGCACGGGATACCAGCACATCGTGAACGCGGTGAAGGCCGCCGCAGCGGGCGCGGGTAAGTAGGAGGCGACCATGGCCACCACAACGGTCAAGACAGAAACTTTTGTTGGCAAGCGCATCCGCCGCCGCGAAGATCCGCGGCTCATCACCGGCACGGCCACTTATGTCGAAGATATCCAGATGCCGGGGATGCACTACGCAATGATACTGCGCAGCCCGCATGCGGCGGCGCGCATTCGCTCGATCAACACCAAACCAGCAGAAGCGGCTCCCGGTGTCGTGTGCGTTTTCACGGGCAAAGACACGAAAGGCGTTGGCGTTGTGCCCTGCGGTGTGGCCATGCCGGACTTGCGCGTGCCGCAGCATACGATCCTCGCGACCGACCGCGTGTATTTCGTCGGTCATCCCGTAGCGGTGGTTGTGGCAAGAGATCGTTATCTTGCGCGTGACGCTGCGGATTTGATTGAAGTGGATTACGAAGTCCTGCCGGCCGTCGCGGATCCGGAGAAGGCACTGGCGAAAGGCGCGCCTGCGGTGCATCCGCAGTGGCCCGACAACATCGCGTTCACGTATCACCAGGACGGCGGCAACATCGACAAGGCGTTTGCCGAGGCGGACGTGGTGGTAAAGCAGCGCATCGTCAGCCAGCGGCTCGTGCCGATGGCCATGGAGACGCGCGGCGTGGTGGCGGAGTGGCGCGGCGCCGATCGCCAGCTCAATCTGTACACCTCAACGCAAATTCCGCATCTCGTGCGCACGCTCGTGGCAGGCATGCTGGGGCTGGAAGAAAACCGCATGCGCGTGATCGCGCCGGAAGTGGGCGGCGGATTCGGCAGCAAGCTCAACGTGTATGCGGAAGAAGCGCTGATGGGCTTTGTCTCGACGAGGATTCAAAAACCTGTCAAGTGGATCGAATCGCGGCGCGAAAATTTCACCTGCACCATCCACGGGCGCGGCCACGTCGATTATTACGAAGTTGCCGCGAAGCGCGACGGCACGATTCTGGGCATCAAGCTCAAACTGATTCAAGACGTGGGCGCTTATCACCAGTTGCTGACGCCGCTGATTCCTCAGCTCAGCGTCCTGATGATGCCGGGCATCTACAACACGCAAAACATCCGCGCGGATATTGTGGGAGTGTTCACGAATTGCGTTCCCACCGACGCGTATCGCGGCGCAGGGCGCCCCGAAGCAACGCACGGGATCGAACGCATGGTGGATGTGCTCGCGGCGGAATTGAAAATGGATCCCGCCGAAATTCGTTTCAAGAATTTTGTGACGAAAGACAAGTTCCCGTACGCGACGGCCACGGGACTCATGTACGACTCCGGCGATTACGCCGCGCCACTTAGGAAAGCGCTCGATCTCGTTGGCTACGTGAAGCTTCGCCTGGAACAAGCCGACTTGCGCAAGCAGAGAAAATACATGGGCATTGGGATTTCGACGTACGGCGAAATCTGCGCCATTGGTCCGTCGCCCGCGACGCCGGCCGGCGGATGGGAAAGCGCCACGGTGAAGATCGATCCCACCGGCAAAGTCACCATCCTGACCGGCACTTGTCCGCACGGCCAGGGCGAAGAAACCACTTTCGCGCAGATTGCCGCCGACGAACTCGGCGTCGGGCTCGACGACATCCTGGTGATTCGCGGCGACACCGCGGTCGTGCAATACGGCATCGGAACGTTCGGCAGCCGCGCCACGGCGGTCGGCGGCACGGCGGTTTATTACGCGCTGCAGGACTTGAAAGCCAAAATCAAAAAGTTCGGCGCAATGTTGCTGGAATCCGACGACGTCACGCTCATCGGCGGACAAGTCGTCGACAACAAGACCGGCAAGTCGACGACGCTCCAGGAGATTGCCAGGGCCAGCTACCGCGCGCTCAAGCTGCCACCGAATACGGAACCCGGGCTTATCGCCACGCGTTTCTGGGAGCCGCCGAATTTCACGTTCCCGTTTGGAGCGCACATTGTGGTCACGGACATTGATGGGGAAACCGGCCAAATCAAAATTCGCCGTTACGTTGCGGTCGATGATTGCGGCAACATCCTGAATCCGCTGATTGTGGACGGGCAGGTGCACGGCGGCGTGGCGCAAGGCCTCGGTCAGGCGCTGTGGGAACAGGCGGTTTACGACGACGACGGCCAGCTCACGACCGGCGAGCTGATGGACTATGCCCTTCCGCGAGCGCACCTAATGCCGTGGATTGAAAGCCACCACACCTGCACGCCCTCGCCGGTGAATCCGCTCGGCGTGAAAGGCGTGGGCGAAGCCGGCACGATTGGTTGCTCGCCGGCGGTGGTCAATTCCGTGGTGGATGCGCTTGCGCCGCTAGGAGTGCGCCACATCGACATGCCGCTGACGCCGGAAAAAATCTGGAAAGTTCTTGCGGCGAAGCACTGAGAGGAGCAACGAACATGTTCGCGCAAAAATTTGAGTACACGGCTCCGAAAACCCTCGAGGAAGCGCTCCATCTGCTCGCCAACGGCGCCAAACCGCTTGCCGGCGGCATGAGCCTCATCCCTATGATGAAGCTGCGCTTGGCCGCGCCCGAACATCTGGTGGATTTGCGCGCGCTGAAAGACTTGAACTACATCCGCGAAGCCGGCGGCCAACTGCACATCGGCGCGACGGCGTCGCACTACGATATCGAGAGCTCTGCCCTGCTGCGCCAGAAATGTCCGCTGCTCACCGAGACCGCGGCGGCCATCGGGGACGTGCAAGTGCGCAATCTGGGCACCATCGGTGGCAGCGTTGCGCACGCCGATCCCGCAGCGGATTATCCTGCAGCGCTGCAGGCGCTTGAAGCCAAATTCGTTCTCCGAAGTGAAAAATCCGAGCGCACACTGAGCGCTGCGGATTTGTTCGTCGACGCGCTCACGACCGCGCTCCAACCCGGGGAAATTCTCAGCGAAGTGATCGTGCCCATCGACGACACGCGCACTGGCACCAGCTATCTGAAGATGGCGCAGCCCGCGAGCGGCTTTGCCATTGTGGGCGTAGCGGCGCGCGTGCGGCAAAACGCCGGGAAGATTTCTTTTGTGCGCATCGGCGTCACCGGGCTATCAAACCGCGCGTATCGCGCCACGGCTGCGGAGAAAGCGCTCGAAGGCAAAACCGGGTCGGCTGCTGACATTCAAAGCGCGGCGGCGCTTGTCGCGCGGGGCGTCGACGCCAACTCTGACCTGCATGCGTCCGCGGATTACCGGAAGCATCTCGCGGTGGTGCACGCCGCGCGGGCGCTCAAGACGGCACTCTCGAGAATTGCGTGAGCGCGAGACGATGAACTCCCTTTTTAGGAAACCAAAGAGAAGAGAGATTCCTCGTCGCTTCGCCCGTCCCAGGCGGGCTTCGCTCCCCGGAATGACAGCAGGTTGCCAAGCTTCGAATGACAGTGAGTTGCGATGTTTTTCGACAGACGGCGGACCGTTTCCGTAGGCATGACATCGTGAGCATCCCGTGAAAATCTCCGGATCGTATACTTTGCCCGTCGCGCCCGAGCGCGCGTATCAAATTCTTCAGGACCCTGCGGTTCTCGCGCAGGCCATGCCCGGCTGCGAAGGCCTGGAACAAATCGGCCCCAATGAATACCGCATGAAGATGAACGTGATTCTAGCGGCGCTGTCGGGAAAATTTGAAGGCAAAGTGCGTATCGCGGACGCGGTGCCGCCCACGAGTTTTCGTTTGATTGTCGAAGGCTCCGGCCGCATCGGCTTTTTGAAGGGCGACGGCCTCTTGAAGCTTTCCTTGGCGAACACCAACCCTTCGGTTTCGACCGTGGTTTCTTACGAAGGCGACGCGCACGTCGGCGGCACGTTGGCCGCCGTGGGCCAGCGCCTCATCGACGGCACGTCCAAGATGATGCTGAAAAAGTTCTTCGACAAACTCGTCTCCCTGGCTCACTGAGCCTTTGCCGCAAATCTTGCCCGCAATCGTTTCGAGGGCCCATTCAAGACGCGAGCCTGATGCTGGCCTGAACGGATAGAGAACTGCGGGCAGGCTCGCGACTTGCGCGAAGGTCCCCACCCCTTGGGGATCATCTTGGAGTGCTCAGGAGGGAATCGGCGGGGAACGGTTGCAACCTTTCCCCGCCCTTCCCGGGCTCAGATCGTGAGCTTCCTAAGCAGGGCTGCCCCGATTCGCCCTGTCCCATTCCGTCTAAAAAGTAACGCGCAAGCCTAGTTCGAGTTGGCGCCAGCTATTTGGTTGGACGCTGTTGATTTGCCCAAAGGTGCCGTGGTTCAGATCTGAATCTGGGTTTGCAAAATGCGGAGTGTTGGTCAAGTTGTAGGCTTGCACGCGGAATTGGGCCTTGACTTGTTCTGTGAACGAAAAGTTCTTGAAGAGAGCCAAGTCCATGTTCGAGCTTCCTGGACCGCGGAGGATGTCGCGCCCCGACGTACCGGGAGCCATGAAAATGCCTCCCGCTGTTTTGGCCGGAACGGCAAAGGCCGCGGCATTGATGTAAGTAGTGATGTTGCCTGGGTTCACGCTTGGCTTTCCAACAAGATCCGCGCGCGTGTTTCCCGGCGTTCCGTCTACCGTTACGCTAAAAGGCAGCCCAGCTTGCAAGGTGTAGATGCCATTGAGCTGCCAGCCGCCAATTACATAGTCCAACGCGCGAGACACGCCACCGGCAAAGCGTTTGCCGCGCCCGAAGGGCAGTTCGTAAAGGGAGCTGAGGGAAAGGCGATAGTTCTGGTCTTGATTCGAGAGCCCGCGTTCGATGGCGTAATTGGTGTACAACTGCGGCGCGCAAGTGTCGAGGTCACCGCAGCCGTCGTCAATGGTCTTTGACCAAGTGAAGGCCCCGAGAAATTGCAGCCCGTTTAACACTCGCCGATCATACTGGGCCTGCAGGGAGTGATAATCGGACTTGCCGCTGTTGTCCTGGGTGGTGACGCTGCCCAAATTCGGAAAGCGCCGCGCACCAGTGGTAAACAACTGCTGGTTGGCGTCGTAATTCCTGGTTATGCGCGCGCCATGCGTGCCCACGTAAGCCAGGCTTACGGACTGATTTACACCGATTTGCCTCTGTACCTGGAGGTTCCACTGAGAAACCATAGGCGTAAGGTTTGTTGGCAGGACGGCGATAACGCTGACGCCCGTTGGTGCCGCCAAGTTCAGATTCGTGAAGTTTCCACTCGGCAGCGGCGCAGTCGCCAGTGTTGAATCCAAGACCGGCGACGGGCTGGCGGGACAATTCGGCGAGCAAGGAAGCGCGCCGGACATGGTGATCCGCCATCCTTGGGCGTAGCTCACACCGTTGGTGCCGCTGAAAGGCGGATTCTGCGCGAGCTGGTTGCTGATGCCGCCGCGATCCAAAAAGTAAAACAGGCCGTAACCGCCACGCAGGACGGTTTTCCCATCGTTTGTGAACTGATACGCAAAACCCAGGCGCGGCCCCAAGTTGTGGTAGTCATTGGGGAGCAACGCGCGCGAAGCGCCGTTGCCCCCGCGACGATTAAAGCACCGGTGGTCAGGTCGAAGTTGGCCTCGCGGTTAAGAACCTCCACCGGCCAAGTGAGAACGTCATAACGAAGCCCAAGGTTTAAAGTGAGATGGGGATTCACGCGATAATCATCCTGCGCGAAGAATCCGTTCTCCCAGGTGCGCGTTCCGACCATGCCAAACGTCGTCCAGTGGGCGTAACCATCCACAAAGCCCGCCAGGAGATCGGAAACTTCGTAGCTTGTGCTCGTATGCCCTTGGCCGGGAGCCACTCCACAACAAGGATTTTTGCCGTCACCCGCATTGGCGAAATAGCCTTTCCCCGCCAGAGGACGAAACAGATTGAGTTGCCGCCGGATCACGTTGCCCCCGAACTTCCAGGTGTGCTTACCCCTAATCAACGTCAAAGCATCGTTTGCGTTATAGCCGGTCTGGGGAATGAGGTATGTCCCGTAGTCCCCGGTGTATTCAATTTGGTTGTTATATCCGCCATTGAGGGAGATTCCACCAAGCAATGGCGTGTTGCAATTCACAATTCCCAGAGTCGCGCAAATATCGGTGTTGTTTCCGGGAGGGTTGTATCCGTACACGGTGCGGACAAATCCAATGCGAGCCTCATTGATCAACGTGGGACGGACGGTATCTGTCCAGCCAATGGCGGTTCCCCACGGATGATTTAGGTTCGTGCCTGAGCCAAAACCGGAGGGCAGAGTCGTCAATCTTGTCGTGTCTGTTTGATCCGCTACCGCTCTGCTCACACGAACGAAGAATGAATTGAAAGGATTCAAAATGTAATCACCGCGAATGTCAAAGTCGTTCCAATTCTCGATGCGTTTTCGCGTGTTCTTATAGTTGTGATAGGCACTGAAGCAATTTGCGTCCCCTGCATGGGTGCAATTCGGTTCAGGGAATGCATTGATGTAAGCAAGACCAACTTTGTTCTGCCGGCTCGCTGGAATCACGTTCGCTTGTGCGCCACTCCCCATGAACTGATTTCCCGTGGTCGGGTCCAGAACGGTGAAAGCCTGCGAGTAGCCAGTACCGACGTTCGGGAGCAACTCAGAGAAATCCCCTTTGCGCATCAGATCCGTGGGAACGGTGGCGTATTCTGGAGAGCCGGGGATCTTCTGCCGAAGTCCTTCGTAGTCGCCGAAAAGGAAGAATTTGTTTTTGCTTACCGGCCCGCCGACGGTGCCCCCAAATTGATTGCGGTCAAAGCCCGGCGTGGGAGGACCCTGGAAAAAGTTCCTCGCGTTCAGATTCTTGTTCCGATTGAACCAGAAGGCGCTCCCATGAATTTCATTGGTACCAGATTTGATCGTTGTGACGACCAGAGCCCCACCGGCGCGCCCGAACTGTGCGGGAGCAACGCTGGTCTGGACGCGGAACTCGTCGATGGCATCCGCAGGCGGGAAGAAGACGATCGTGTTGACGAGCGATTCGTTGTTGTCAATGCCATCGAGGATGAAGTTGTCGTTCTGCGGCCGCAAGCCGTTTACCGCGAGAGCGGCGCCACCGGATTGCCCGAAACGGTAAGTTTCGGCATTGTTGTTTGCCCCAGTAGCTGCTCCCGTCGGGTTCCCGCGTGTGACACCGGGCACGAGCAGCGCCAGTTGCGTGAAGTTGCGCCCGTTTAGCGGCATTTCCGCCACCTGGCGGCCTTCCACGACTTCTCCAATGGCGGAATCTGCAGAGTCAATCACCGGCGAGCCCGCCTCCACGGTGATCGACTGCGTTACGTCCCCCACGTCCAGTTGAAAATCGACAGTTCCTACTTGCGCGATCTGCAACTCCAGTTCTCGCACCGTTTTTTTGAAACCCTTTTGCGTTACTTCGAGACGATAATTGCGCGGCGGCAGAGCGGTCGCTAGGTAAAAACCAGTCTCATTGGTCGTAACCGAAGTCACATGCCCTGTGCCTGTGTTGGTCACAGTGACCATGGTGCCGACAACGGCGGCGCCCTGTGGGTCGGTAACGGTACCCTGAAGACGCCCTGTGTCGGTCTGCGCCAAGCTCGTTTTCGCCACTGCAAAACTGATGACAAAGAAAGCCAAAAGTACGACCGGATAAAACAGCACTCGTTTCATGAAAGAATTCCTTTCGGTCTGCAATTCCATCGCAATCAGCACCCCTTTGCCGCTTCTCTCATGCATCCTCTGTGACCCACCGTCATCGGCAGGATATTGGCCCGCACACCCCATTGGCCAGAGAGTTCTCCACACTGACAGCCATAGTGGCTGAATGCGTCCTCGACCTTACAATTCAACAGGTTCCGTGCGTTCACCCCGTAGGGAGGGGGGCACCGCGCACTCTCAGAAGTGGCCTTCAGTTAACAACGCAGTATCTTCTATGTCAATTGCCCGTACCAGACTACCCACGGCTAGCAACTGCCGGGATGCTCCAAAATGACAATCAAGACGTTCTCGACAGAAAGCAGTTCCCTCCCCGGCAGGGATCACGGCTTCTTTCGGCCGATGAGTTGGGAGGCGAAGTGAATCAGCATAAGGCGGTCGCTCTCGCTGATGCGGCGGAGAAGCAGGCTCAGCCGGTGCACATAGCGAGCCGACTCGCCGTTCAGGCCCCAGTGGTCGCCGTCGGTATTCTGGACCGCTTGCGGCAAAGACGCCGCTTTGGGCGGTTGCTCCCCATCGTAGAAAAAGTGGTACAGGGGAACTTCCAGCGCCTGGGCGAATTTTTCCAGGGTCGCCAAGGAAGGAATGGTCCGGCCGTGCTCCAGCCGGGAGATGTAGGAACGCTTCAACCCAGTGCGCTCCTCGATGTCTCCCTGGGTCAAGTTCTTTTGTTCGCGGAGGAACCGTAGACGCTCGGAAAGAATCATGTCGTGCCTCTCCGAATGGGGGGGTCGGATTTTCTTACAAGGCTGTAACGCCATGCTTGGTCGTCGTCACTATAAACCGCTGGCTCGGCTTCTGACTCTTAGACCATGGCCTGGTCTCAGTCGCTTTCGGCCGCAGTCCGGTCTTTGTCACTTGGGATCATAGCTTTGCCGATGATAATAATATAGAGACGGTTAGCAAAGATCAACAAAAGGAACGGAACCGAATACTGGCACGGTGCTCGAAAAGGCCCTTTGGGGACGGATAGAGGTTAGGGGATTACCGGTCACGACCTACAGGACACACCTGGACACACCCGATTGCGCGGCGCGCAGCGCATTTTTTAGAGTATGGGCCTCGTTTTTTTTCCCGACCGCCTTCACCGAAGGGCAAGCAGTGCTAATTCGTACGCGCTGGCAAGCGTTGACGCTCAGCCCCAGTCCAAGCAGCTAGCCAGAACCTTTCGCCCCCGGAGGTTGGCATGTCAAAAGAATTGGACGTCCTGGTTGCATCTGCGAATTTCGAACACCGCAGATCCTTAATCCGCATCCTCGAAGAACTTCCGCTCAATGTGATTTCTGTTGCTACTTGTCAGCAGGCGGAGGAAGTCCTGTCCCGCCAACGCGTGACGCTCATGTTCTCCGACGAGCGGCTGCCGGACGGCTCCTACCGGGAATTGCTGAACTACACTGATGCCGCGCGGCAGCTGCCGCAGGTTGTGTTGACAACCGGGGCTGGCGATTTGATCGACGCCCGAGAGATGGAAAGGAGCGGCGTGCTCGGCACCCTTCGGTACCCGTACCACGCGACGGACGTCGCACTGCAGATCATCCGAGCGGCACACGAAGAGCGCGTGGGAGAAGAGACTAAAACGATCACCCAGTGACGTTAGCGCGATTCGCTTAGTGCGCTGCCAAGGAGGAGCGGGTACGCTTGAGGCAAGTTGGTCCGACCGTGGCCGGAACAACAACACCGCTGTGACTCCAAGAGAAAAATTCTGCGTAAAGATCTCAACCGTGTGGATGAACCGCTGCCTGCCACCCATCAAATCATCGGGAACCACAAGAGGTCCAGCCCCACCCGTAATCCAAATCAGCAAGCCCACCGCAATCGCGGCGTGCCAGCGTTTCATTCTTAGAGCCAGCATAAACGGGACCACAGACAAGGTCATGAGAAGCCCGCGGGCGAATTGAATGACCCAGAACCAAAGCCCGAGAGGGGCGATCATTTTCTCCGCCTCGGGATAGTAGCCTTTCGTGAAGTATTGATAGGCGATGGCGCCAAAAACCAAGTAGTAGAGGACGTAAGCAAGCCCCGACAGAAAAACCGCGATGGTTGCACCGCCTAACGAACGATGCGGGACAGCCATGTCAGCGAGTTTGGACAATCTCACCAACCGCGCCAGCACCGTCAAAACCTCGGCAAAAATCACGTGCAGGACCACGCTGCCGGGCAAGTCCCGCGTAGCATGCCGGCTGAACTGCGGTTTATATCCCCATGCCGAAAGGCAAGGGGCTTTACGGCTCCCCTCGGTAATTGAAAGCGTCACTCGAATTCGCGGCGGGGCGCGGCTTGGTCGAGCCCGACGCGGCCAGCGGTGATGGCGGCCTTGAAATAGTTTTCGCCCAGGATAGGCGAACCGGCCAGGCGGCGCAGCATGGCGATCTGGCCGACATGGTTTAGCGCGTCAGCGACGGGCCCTTGGAAAAGTCCTTCCGCAGAGCCGTGCAGTGGCCCGGAGGACGCCAGGTAATCGTCGAATTTCTGAATGGCGGCGAAGAAGCGTTTGACTTCGGCGTCCCAAGGAAGCGGTGCGGAATCGTGCCAGGCTTGTTTGCCTTGCGCGATGGTGAGCGCCCAATCAAAGAGATCGCCCATGTGTGCGAGAATCTGCGCGGGCGTGCGGGTCTTCTCGCCGATGTGAAACGTGCCAAAGTGGTCTGGAGCGCCGCGCAGCGCTTTGCCAGCGCGATAGGCAAGCGTGGCGAGCGTGTGGCGCAAAAGCTGGCGGGCAGGATCGGGAGAAGCGGTCATTGGCGCTGCGGTCATGGGATGGTTCCTTCCTGTAGAACAATTGGAGTGCGAACAAAAGAGAGCAAATTATAAGAGGTCCAGGCAAGGGAAGGAAGTTTGCTCATCGAACTTTCAAGCTCCTTCCGCGAAGCATCGAACGCATCACGGAAATTCGCAATTTGAGCATATAATGAATGCCCCAGCTAATCGGTCCCGGTAGGTCAACATGCAGCGACGTGTCCTCTTCCTCCTCGCCTGGTTTTCACTCTTCCCCATAGTGGTCAAAGCTCAAGAGAATCCCCGGCAACTCAATGTTGCCGGAAGTTCCTCACCGGGGAGCTCCAACTCCACGGCGGTGAGCCTTCTCCAGCAGAGCCATGACTTGAACCCGCAGTTTAACCTGGGCACGCGAATCAATCTGCTGGGGCGACAAGCGGAAAACGGTGTCGCACCTGGATGCAGAATTAGGGCAATCCTGGGCTCAGGAACTGCTAGCTCTCGCGGCGCAGACAAAAGGCCACCAACGCTTCTTTGCGGAAAACTCGGCCATGACCATTCTGGTGCGGCTGAATCCTGACCGAGCCTTGTTATTTCTTCACAGCTTGAGTAAGGAAGAACCGCAAGCCGACCTCACGCCGTCGCTACCCAACAGACAACTGGTCCAAAAGGTCTTTGAGGTGCTAGTCGAGCGCGATGGTGTCAGCGCGCTTCCACTGCTCGAGGAAGAGGCTGCGCGGATAGGCACCGATGGATGACTTCGAGTTTGGCAAAATGCTCCAGCACGTCGCCGGCGGACTCCCGCACGAATCCGTTCAACCTGCTTTGCGCCTCCTGGTGAAAAACCTTCTTGCAACCGACACCAGCAAGTACCGGTTCGAAGGGAGTGTCTACACGGTCGACGGCAAGACTGCCAAGGTAGACAATGCGATCGACGCGGCCATCTTGTTTATGGGCGGGCTAATTCATCGCATCGATCCCGAACTTACTCACCAGCTGGAATCGATGCGGCCAGAGTTGCAAACGGCTCTGGAATATGCCCAGGATGACCGAAGACGGTTGTCGTTCTTTAACGGTACAGGGCGACCGATTAACAGTCGTACCCCGGACCCGAAGGCAGAGAGTGATCACTCCGTCGCCTGAAAGGCGACGGCTTCTCGCGGCACGCATGAGGCGACATCCTCTACGTTATGCCGCGAACGCCCGATCCGGGCGCGTTGCAGTATGACTTGCGCGCTGAC
>Ga0066677_10000121_pt1 | contig 25690 bp, 23 predicted proteins | sample GraSoiAngelo_126_FD_62299 | JGI IMG/M metagenome (GOLD analysis project Ga0066677, IMG submission 62299) | Grasslands soil microbial communities from the Angelo Coastal Reserve, California, USA - 14_0927_09_20cm | ecosystem: Environmental > Terrestrial > Soil > Grasslands | place: USA... | reverse complement strand
AGTTGCCAGTTGCCAGTTGCCAGTTGCCAGTTGCCGGTGTTGACGGTTGTCGGATGCCGGTTGTCGGGAAACCCCGAGCCTTTCCGTCCTCCGACCTCCGTCAACCGTCCTCAGATCTTGGTATTCAGCGTCGCATCGTCAGCGGGCATGACGGCATCGTCGGGCCCTTCCTTCCCTTCGACGCGCGCCCGCTCCGGCGTCACCGTCGCGCCTCCCTGCGGACGGCCGCCGCCGAGCCCGCCATTGCTGATGGTCGTCGCATCGGAGACGCGCGTGTTCTCGACGCGCGTCGGATCGTCGGAGAACGGTCTCCGTTCGACCGCCTGTTCCTGATCGCGCGGATCGGAGAGGTGCTTGGGGTCGGTCATGATCGTTACCCGGCGTGGGTGCCGTCTTTACGATCGCCGCGCTCCGGCACCTGCTCCTGATTCTCCATCTCTTCACCGAGCGGCCGGTTCGTGATGCCGCCGCCCTCCGACGTGCCCTCGCCCCATTCCGAGCGACGGGTCGTATCGGTATTGGCGACGGTGTCGCGATCCCCTTCCGCCTTTTCCATGTTCGACGAACGGGTCGGTGTGTCCTTTTCTGCCATTCCGCCTCCTCACCGGGCAGAGTGCATACCGCATACCGCCAACCGTCAACCACCAACCGTACCAGTGATACAGTCCTGCTCGATGGAAACGTCCGCGGCGATTGAATTGCGTGGCGTTCACTTATCGCGCGGCGCGGCCGGGAGCGTGCTGCGTGGGGTGAACCTCTCGATTTGCTCGGGAGAAACGGTCGCGCTCGTCGGGCGGAGCGGCGCGGGCAAGAGCACGATCCTCAAGCTGATCAACGGCCTGCTGACGGCTGACGCGGGTCACGTGATCGTGGACGGACGCGACACACGTGAGTGGAACGCATACGAATTGCGGCGCCGCATCGGTTACGTGCTGCAGGATGTCGGTCTCTTTCCGCACATGACGGTCGCAACGAACGTCGGCGTCGTGCCGCGGCTGCTCGGATGGGATCCGGCGCGCATCGACGCGCGCGTCGACGAGGTTCTTGCGCTCGTCGGCCTGCCGGCGGGTGTCTTCGCGACACGATGGCCGCACGAGCTCTCGGGTGGACAACGCCAGCGCGTCGGCGTCGCCCGCGCGCTCGCGGCCGACCCGCCCGTCCTGTTGATGGACGAGCCCTTCGGCGCGCTCGATCCCGTCACGCGCGCGGAGCTCCATCGCGAGTTCCGCCGCATCCAGGCAGAGGTTCGGAAGACCGTCGTGATCGTCACGCACGACATGGGGGAGGCGTTTGCACTCGGCTCGCGCGTCGGCGTACTCGCGGACGGTGCGATCGCGGAGATCGCATCGCCGGCGCGCCTCGCGCGATCGATGGACCCGCGCGTCCGGCCGCTGCTTGAACCGCTGTTCGAGGCCGGCGCACTCGTCGGACGCGAGGCGTGACGCTCGTCCAGTTCCTGGCGGGGCACCGCGCCGAGTTCTTCGGCCTGCTCATGCAGCACATCGTGCTCGTCGGTGCGTCCACGGCGGTCGCCGTTCTCATCGGCGTGCCGACCGGCATCCTGGCGGCGCGACGGCCGCGTGTCGGCGCGCCCATCGTCTGGCTCGCAAACGTCGTCCAGACGATTCCGAGCCTCGCGATGTTCGGATTCCTTCTGCCGCTGCCGCTCGTTGGCGGCCTCGGTGCGCGCGTGGCGATCCTCGTCCTCATTCTTTATGCATTGCTGCCAATCGTCAGGACCACCGCGGCGGGACTTCGCGGGCTCGATCCGGCGCTCATCGAAGCGGGCACGGCGCTCGGCCTGACGCCGCGTCAGCTGCTCTGGCAGGTCGAACTGCCGCTGGCGCTGCCGGCGATCGTCGCCGGCATCAGGGTTGCGGCGGTGATCGGCGTCGGCACGGCGACGATTGCGGCGGCGGTCGGCGCCGGGGGCCTGGGTGAATACATCTTCCGCGGTCTGTCGATGGTCGATCCCACGGTGATCCTCGCCGGCGCGGTGCCGGCGGCAGTGCTCGCGCTCACGGCCGACGGATTGCTGCTGTGGATCGAACGCGCCTTCGGACGGCGCGGGAACCGGCGCGTGCCGCGCGCGGTGCCGGCAGCGGTTGCCATCACGAGCATCCTGTTGATCGTCGTGGCGGCGACCACCGCGTCGCGCCGGACCGGCCCGGTGATCAGAATCGGATCGAAGAATTTCACCGAGCAGATCGTGCTCGGCGAGATCATCGCGCAGGCGATCGAGCGCAACGCGCACGTCACGGTCGAGCGCCGCTTGAACCTTGGCGGTACGTTCATCTGCGACAAGGCGATCAGGGCAGGAGACATCGACGTCTACGTCGAATACACGGGCACCGCCGATACGGCGATCTTCAAGGAGCAGGTGGACACCGATCCCGCCCGCGTGTTCGCCCGCGTGCGCGAGCATTACGCGGACGCGGGCCTGACGCTGCTGGCGCCGCTCGGGTTCGAGAATACCTTCGCGATTCTCGTGCGCGGCGACGATGCGCGTCGGCTCGGGCTGAAGACGATCGACGACGCCCGGTCCGCCGCGCGATCGTGGCAGGCGGGCTTCGGGTACGAGTTCCTGCAGCGCGCTGACGGCTATCCAGGGCTTGCCAATCGCTACGGTCTTCGATTCGGGTCACCCCCCCGCGCGATGGACCTGTCGCTGATCTATCGCGCTCTGGCCCGCCGGCAAGTGGATCTCATCGCAGGCGATGCGACCAGTGGCCTCATTTCCGCGTACGACCTCGTGATGCTCGAGGACAACCGCCGGTACTTTCCTCCCTATGATGCGGCTGCCGTGGCGCGAAGCGCCACGCTGTTGCGCTATCCGGAAGTCAGGTTGGCGCTGGAAGGGCTCTCGGGACGGATCAGCATGGGGGACATGCGTCAGATGAATCGTGCCGTAGACGCCGGACACGACGATCCGGCCGCGGTGGCGAGGGCGTTTCTCGCGCGGCTTGAACGGGGACGTCAGAGTAAAGGATGATCAGCAGATGGTCTCGCAGAATTCGTTCAACACTCGCACGTCGCTCACGGCGGGGGGCAACCGCTACACGTATTACAGCCTGCCCGCGCTCGAGAAGGCCGGCTACAGCGGTCTCGCGCGGCTGCCCTATTCACTGAGGATCCTGCTCGAAAATCTCCTGCGCCGGGAGGATGGCCGCTTCGTCGACCGCGACGACATTCAGACGCTCGCGCAATGGGACGTCGCGTCGAAGGCGCAGAAAGAGATTGCGTTCATGCCGGCGCGTGTCCTGCTGCAGGACTTCACCGGCGTGCCGGCCGTCGTCGATCTCGCTGCGATGCGCGACGGCGTCATCAGGCTCGGCGGCGATCCGAAGAAAGTGAACCCGCTGCAGCCCGTCGAACTCGTCATCGATCATTCCGTGCAGGTCGATCACTTCGCCGAACGGAACGCCTTCGAGCTGAACGCGCAACTCGAGTTCGTGCGCAACAAGGAGCGATACACGTTTCTTCGGTGGGGCCAGACCGCGTTCCAGAATTTCCGGGTCGTCCCGCCCGACACCGGAATCGTCCACCAGGTGAATCTGGAGTACCTCGCGCGCGTCGTGTTCAGCGAGCAGATCGGCGGCGAGTGGGTCGCCTATCCGGACACGCTCGTCGGCACCGATTCGCACACGACGATGGTCAACGGTCTCGGCGTGGTCGGATGGGGCGTGGGAGGCATCGAGGCGGAGGCCGCGATGCTGGGGCAGCCGATCTCGATGCTCATCCCGGAAGTCGTGGGCTTCCGGCTGATGAATCGTCTGCCGGAAGGCGCGACGGCAACCGATCTCGTGCTGACGATCACCGAACGACTCCGCAAGCTCGGCGTCGTCGGCAAGTTCGTGGAGTTCTATGGGCCGGGACTCGAGTTCCTGACGATCGCGGATCGCGCGACGCTCGGCAACATGTCGCCGGAGTACGGCGCGACGATCGCCATCTGCCCGATCGACGAGATGACGCTCGATTACCTGCGGCTGACCGCGCGGGACGAGTCGCGCGTGAGGCTGGTCGAAACCTACGCGAAGGAACAGGGACTGTTCCGCACGGGGGAAACGCAGGATGCCGTATACACGACATCGATCGAGCTCGACCTGTCCACCGTCGAGCCGAGCCTCGCGGGACCGAAGCGTCCGCAGGATCGCGTGTCGCTCAACCAGGCGAAGCTCAGTTTCCAGAAGGCGCTCGACGTCATGCTGGCCGAGCGCAAGGCCAAGATAGTCGCGGTGCACAAGCCAGGCGAAACGACCCATCCGTCGGAAACAAGGCGCGCAGTGGCGCCCGGCGTGGTGGCGACGGCCGGCGAACTGATCCCCGGCATGGAGGGTCTCGATCACGGCGCGGTGGTGATCGCGGCGATCACGAGCTGCACGAACACGTCGAATCCGAGCGTGATGATTGGCGCCGGATTGCTGGCGCAGAAGGCCGTCAGGCGCGGGCTGAAGACCAAGCCGTGGGTGAAGACGAGCCTGGCGCCCGGCTCGATCGTCGTCACCGAGTACCTGCGCGCGGCCGGCGTGCTGGAGGACCTCGCGGAGCTCGGGTTCAATCTCGTCGGCTACGGCTGCACGACATGCATCGGCAACAGCGGACCGCTGCCAGAGCCGGTGTCGTCGATCGTGAAGGAGAACAACCTGGTCGTGGTATCGGTGCTGTCAGGCAATCGAAACTTCGAGGGACGCATTCAGTCGCAGGTGCGCGCGAACTACCTCGCGTCGCCGCCGCTCGTCGTCGCGTATGCGATTGCCGGCAAGATGCAGGTGGATCTCACGTGCGACCCCATCGGCATCGATGCGAGCGGGCAACCGGTGCATCTGCGCGAGATCTGGCCGACGGAGCGCGAGATCCAGGAGGCGATGCTCAAGGCGGTCAAGCAGGAGATGTTCCAAACGACGTACGCACAAGTGTTCGAAGGCGATCAGCGGTGGAAGACGCTTCCGGTTCCACGAGGAGAGCGGTTCAACTGGGAAGAGGACTCCACCTACATTCGCAACCCGCCGTTCTTCGACGGGGTGACTCTCCAGCCCGACCCGCCACGCGACATCACCGGCGCGCGCGCGCTGGCGCTGCTTGGCGACAGCGTGACGACCGATCACATCTCGCCGGCGGGTTCGATTCCGGCCGAGAGTCCGGCGGGCAGATATCTCATCGCGCATGGCGTGCAGCCGCGCGACTTCAACTCGTACGGCGCGCGCAGAGGCAATCACGAAGTGATGATGCGCGGCACGTTTGCCAACATCCGGTTGAAGAACCAGCTCGCGCCAGGCACCGAGGGGGGCTGGACGGTTCTGCTGCCCTCCGATGACGTGACGACCATCTACGACGCATCGGTGAGATATCGCGAGCGGGGCGTGCCGCTCATCGTGATCGCGGGCAAGGAATACGGATCGGGATCATCACGGGACTGGGCCGCCAAGGGCACGCTCCTGCTCGGAGTGAAAGCGGTCCTCGCCGAAAGCTTCGAGCGCATCCACCGTAGCAATCTCGTGAACATGGGCGTGCTGCCGCTCCAGTTCAAGGACGGACAGAACGCGGCGACGCTGAAGCTGACGGGCCGCGAGACATACGCAATCGTGGGGTTGGCCGACACGCTGAGGCCCGCGGGTGAGGTCGCCATCCGCGCCACGGATGCGGACGGCACGGTCAGAGAGATCACCGCGATCGCGCGCATCGACACGCCCGAGGAGCTCGTCGCCTACCGTCACGGCGGCATACTGCCTTACGTCCTCAGACAGCTCGTGGCTTGATCAACCGGGGCTCCGCCCCGGACCCCGGCTCAGTCGTTCGCGGGAGCCCATGCCCCGCTCCGCTCCCTCGCGCTTCTGTGATTTGATGATTGAGTGATTTGGTGATTGGGCTTGCGCTGAGCGCTGCCCTGTACGGATCGTTTGTAGGCCGGGTCTTTAGACCCGGCGAACAGGACGGACCTAAGGGTCCGCCCTACAAAAGCGCGGGCGGGAGCCCGCACAAGCAAAATCACCAGATCACCATATCGACAAATCACCAGATCAAGTCACCGTTGATAGCCGCGCCGCGCCGTCACTTGTCCGCGGCTGTTCCTGCGCGTAACGTCAATGGCGTGCCAGCCCCCCTCGACTCCTGACGGCATGTAGCTGAGGAGATATCGTTGGCGGAACTCGCCGACGATGCGCTCGAAGGTCGCCGGCAGCCCTTTCATGTCGGTGATGAGCAGATCGCCCCCGGTGCGTTCGGCGATCGATCGTCAGTGCTTCGGTGAAGTCGTGCGCCGCCGAGGCGAACTGCCGTGGGTCACCCGCGAGCGCGTCTCCCTGGACGCAGCCGGCGTACTCCGATGCGATGCCGCTTGCGAGCAAGGTGCATGAGCGCCGCGTCGGTCTCGAGCATTGCGGCCGCGGCGAGATCATCCCACGTCCATCGGGTCGCGGCATTCACCGCATCCGCCACCTCCTTCTCGTGCGCCGCCGGCGGAAGAAGCAGAACACGCGCGACCGCCTCGTCGGGCGCGGTCCGGTAGAGCGTTGCGATGTCCCGATAATCGGTGGACGCAGTATCTTGCGCGAGGAGAGAGCAGCCTGCGGAGATCACGAGGGCGATGAACACAGCCAGGGAACGCACGAGCGCTTCAATTTAGCATGCAGCTTCTTCCGCCTGAAGGCGGGAGCCACCCGCCTTCGCCGCTTCGCGGCTTCCACCTTCGCGCCTCGCGCTTCGATGGACAAGTCGGCGCGGCAAGCACCTCGGACGTCAGACCTCGGCCCTCGGACCCCGGACTTCGGACACCTATAATCAGAGAGTGACTTCTTCCGAGGTGAAGCAGAAGGCGGCTGAGCTCGGGTTCGATCTCTGCGGGGTGGCGCCGGCTAAGGGCTTTACAGAGCTCGCGTTTCTCCAGGAATGGCTCGCACGTGGAAACGCGGGCGACATGCACTACCTCCATCGATCCGCCGATCGTCGAGCCGACGTGCGCGCCGTGATGCCGTCCGCGCGATCGGTGATTGCGCTCGGCACTCTCTACAACGTCGAGCGGCCGTATTCGACCGAGATCGCCAGCCCCGCGACGGCGCTGATCGCGCGATACGCCTGGGGCGACGACTACCACATCGTGATCGAACAGCGCATGGACGCACTCGTCGCGTGGATGCGCGAGCAGTGCGGTTCCGAGCTGGAGGCGCGCGCGTACGTCGACACCGGCCCGGTGCAGGAGCGCGTGTATGCGCAATACGCGGGGCTCGGCTGGATCGGGCGCAACACGTGCCTGATCAATCCCGAGCTCGGCTCGTGGTTGTTTCTCTCCGAGATCATCAGCAACCTGCCGCTCGAGCCCGACACGCCGTCGCTCGATCAGTGCGGCACCTGCACGCTCTGCATCGAAGCATGTCCGACCGGCGCGATCCTGGAACCGTACGTGCTCGATGCGACGACGTGTCTGTCGTATCTCACGATTGAAGTGAAAGGCGCCATTCCCGAGGCGCAACGGGCCGCCGTTGGCTCGCATGCTTACGGATGCGATATTTGCCAGGAGGTCTGTCCGTGGAACCTGCATGCGCCGGTTGCGAATGCGACGGAGTCCGCGTGGCGGCCGCGCGCGATGTTCGATAACCGCACGCTCGCCGAACTCTGGCGAACGCCAGACGCGGAACTGCGTGCATCGCTGAAGGGGAGCGCCATGACGCGGGCCGGCGTCAAGCGCCTGAGGCGCAATATTGCTGTCTGTGCGGGGGCAACCTCCGATGAAGACGCGCTCGCGGCGCTCGACGAGGTGCGCGAACCGTCATGCGACGAACCGCTCGTCGCCGAGCACGTCGCATGGGCCCGCGCTGTCGGGCTGAAGCCGGACACCACGAACGTCCGGCTCAAGCGCGAAGAGCGGCAGCATGGCTAAGCGGAACGACGCGGGGGGCGACGGTCCGCCAGTTCCGGATCTGATTCCCGATCGTCCAAGCCTCAAGACCGTTCGCGATGCTGCGCGAGACTGCCAGGCGTGCGACCTTTACAAGCGCGGCACGCAAACGGTGTTCGGCGAAGGCCCCCGCCGCGCCGAAGTGATGATGGTGGGCGAGCAGCCGGGTGACGCCGAGGATCTGGCAGGACATCCGTTCGTGGGTCCCGCGGGCAAGCTGCTCGATCGCGCGCTCGTCGAGGCCGGCATCGATCGCGCGGTCGTCTACGTGACGAACGTGGTGAAGCACTTCAAGTGGGAGCCGCGCGGCAAGCGCCGCATCCACGCCAAACCGAACGGCGCGGAGATTGCGGCCTGCCGTCCCTGGCTCGAGACGGAGATCGCGCTCGTAAAGCCGCGCGTGGTCGTACTGCTTGGCGCCACCGCCGCGCAGGCGTTGCTCGGACGAGGGTTCAAGGTGTCGCAGCAGCGAGGCATGTTCGTGCCGTCACCAATCGCGCCGCGAGTAACCGCGACAGTGCACCCGTCATCGATTCTTCGCGCCCCCGATGACGAGAGCCGACGCGCGGAGATGAAGCGTTTCGTGGCCGACTTGAAGCGCGTGGCCGCTGAGCTCGGCAAACCCGGAGCGAAGTAATGACCGAATCTTTCCGTCCCGCTCTGCTGCTCTCGATGCCGCAACTGCAGGACCCGAATTTCGCAAAGACCGTCGTCCTCCTCTGCGAATACAACCCTGATGGCGCGTTCGGCGTTGTCGTGAATCGTCCGACCGACGTGGCCGCGACCTCGATGGTGCGGCTCGATCCGCCGGTCACCGATGGCAACGACATGCCGCTGTATATCGGTGGCCCCGTGGAACCGCAGCGCGGCTGGATTCTCCTGAGCGATGAACCCGACACGGAGTTCAAGACCATACGCGATGGTTTGTATCTGTCCACATCGCCGACGCTGCTCCGTCACGTGCTCGAAACGCGTCCCGCGCCGCGCGCGCGTGTGCTCGCGGGCTACGCGGGCTGGGGACCAGGACAGCTCGACGAGGAGCTCGCGCAATCCGCCTGGTTGATGAGTGATATCGAGCTCGACTTGATTTTCGAGGTCAGCGCAAGCGCGATGTGGGAGACCGCGATTCGCCGGCTCGGCGCGGATCCGTCAACGCTAACGATGGGACACGGGGTGCACTAGTCTTTAACAATCGAAGGCTCGAAGGAAAACGAAGTCTCGAAGGAGCACTGATTTCTTTAATAGTTCACCTTCGACATTTGGTGGTTCTCCTCCGATGCTTCGGGCTGCCTTCGGCACTTCGATTGTCAAGATCAGGATACGGCCCACGGTTTGCACAACAGCCTCGACATTCAGGAGGACTCATGCCGAACGCAACCGAAAATCCGCTGCAGGAACTTCTCGTCGAACAGTTGAAGGATCTCTACAGCGCCGAAAACCAGATCATCAAAGCGCTGCCCAAGATGGCGAAGAACGCGACCAACCCTGAGTTGCGTGCGGCCTTCGAGACGCATCTCGAGGAGACGCGCGGACAGGTCGAGCGCCTCGAGCAGATCGCCGATGAGATGGATATCCGGACGCTCAAGGGAAAGAAGTGCAAGGGCGCGGAAGGTCTGATCGAAGAAGGCAAGGAAGTGATGGACGAGTTCGAGGAAGACGTGCTCGATGCGGGACTGATCGGCGCCGCGCAGAAAGTGGAGCACTACGAGATCGCAGCTTACGGCACCGCACGTACCCACGCGAACATGCTCGGGCTGAAGAAGGTCGCCCGTCTTCTCCAGCAGACACTCGATGAAGAAGGAAGGACCGACAAGAAGCTCACGCAGCTCGCCGAGAATATCGTCAACATCGAGGCGCTGCAGGAAGCCTGACGGGATTTGATGATGTCACGATTTGGTGATTTGGTGATGTGAGGCACGGACCGGGCTCGCCAATCACCAAATCACCAAATTACCCAATCACCAAATTACCCGATCGCCAAATCACCTGCCGAGCACTTCGGCGAAGAAGTCGAGTGCTCGGGGATCATGTGTTTGTCCGAGCCAGAACATCGCCTGCTTGCGCACCGCGGGGTTCTTGTTGTTCCTGGCCACCTGAATCAGCAGCGGGATCCCTTCGTCCTTTGGAAGCTGGCTGAGTGCGAACACCGCACGCTTCTTGACGTCCGTATCGGGATCCTGCTCGATCGCGGCGGTGATCTCTCCGGCCGCTTTCTGACCCGCCTTCTGCGCGAGCCAGAAAATCGCCTCGCCGCGCACCTTCGCGCTCGCGTCCTGACGCGCGAGGCGGATGAGCGTGCTGTCTGCTGACGGATCGCGGTGCATGGAGATGGCGGCGAGCGCCCCGTTCGTCACTCGATCGCGTTTCTGCTCGTCGCGCGAGACCAGGCTCGCGAGCAGCGCGATCGAATCGGCCGGTGCCACCCCCTCGAGCCAATGAATCGTGCGGCCGCCGGCATCGAGCTCGCAGTCCGGCGTGAACGTACGGATCTTCTGCACGGCTTTTTCGTCGACGCGGTAGAGCACGATCATCGATTCGGGACCTTCCAGACGAACCGGCCCGATGGTCGCGGTCCGTGGCTGGTCCTGAATGCGTCCGCGCGTGTCCGGCGGCTCGAGCCCGCAAGAGGTCATCCAGCCGTTCCCATAGCAGCACATCGTGCGATCCCCGGCCGTGATCGGGACGGCGTAGCCGATCCACGCGGGCTCCGTCTGCGCGGTGACGAGATCGCGGAAGGTGCGGTCGAGCCCCTGGCCGGCCGTGTGGGGCGCCAGGCGGCCGTTAATGATGCGTGGCTGCGCCAGCGCGGGCGCAGCGAGCGCGAGAGTCACGAGCGTTGACGCGATGACATGGCGCGGCATGATTTCTCCCGGCGGACTTGAGGTCCACCCTACTTGCTCAAAATTTCCAGGAGGTAGTCCGTCGCGACCTTCGAGCGCATCAGCGACAGCTTCTGGACGATTTCTTTCTTCATCGTCGTGTCCTGCTCCTTGCGCGCGATCGCGACGAGCGACTCGGCGTTGTTCTGAATGAAGAGCGCGTTCACCACCGCCTTCTTGATCTCCGGGTCTTTGTCCGCCGCGTAGATTTCCGCGAGCGCGTCCGCCGTGCGCTTCGAGCCGAGCAGTCCGAGGTTGCGCACAGCTATTCGACGCAACTCGGGGTTCTGCTCGCTCTTCGCGAGATCGATCAGCTTGGTCGAGTTACCGCCAACGAACATCGCCTGCAGGATCTGCTTCTTGACTTCGAGCGAGGACTCCTTCTGGTAGAGCCTCCATAGCTCGTCGTGCGCGCCCATGACGCCGAGCTGGCGGACCGCCTCCGACCGAAGGTCCGCGTTTTGCTCGCTCTGCGCGGCCGTCATCAGCCGATCCTTCTCGCCGGAAACCATGAACGCGCGCAGGATGCGCCGCTTCACATCGACGTCGCTGCTGCTCGAATAGATGTCGCCCAGCGCGGCCCGGCTTTCACTGTTGCCGTGGACGCCGAGATACTGGATCGCTTTCATCTGCAGATCCGGCGTCGAGCCGCCCTTCGCGATGCCCACGAGCACCGCGCGCGCCTTCGCCGAGTCGCTCTGCGCGAGCACGAACAGCGCGCGTTCCTTCAGCCTCGGCGAGCTCGTGCCCTGCAGGATTTTCTGCAGCATCGGCACCGCCTCCTCGGGCGCGGAGTTCTGCAGCGCCTGGAGCGCGAGCAGCTTCATCTCTTCGTCGCTTTCCGACTCGGGGCGAACGGGTTGTCCCGCGTCGCGGCGCACTTCCACTTCCAGCGCCTTCGCCTGTTCGAGATAACGGCTCTTCGGGAACTCCTTGATCATCGCAGCGATGGTTCCGAGCGCCTCGGCGCGCTGACCCTGCTTGTTCTGCGCGTAGGCCTTCCAATAGAGCGCCGCGTCCGCCTTCGTCCCCTTCATCTCGGCGACGCGGTCGAAGCTCGACGCCGCACGATCCCATCGCGAAGAATCGAGCGCGGATATCCCCTGGTCGTAATACCGCGCCTCCTGCTCGCGCTCGCGGTCTTTCTGCTCGCGCTCGCGATCTTTCTGCTCCCGTTCGCGGTCGCGCTGCTCCTGCTCGCGTTCGCGCTCCCTGCTCTGATCGAACAACGCCGCGGGTCCGTGATCGAGGAGAGGAGTCAGCTCCCTCAGTGACATGAGACTACGGCGGGCTTCGAGCTCGCTCTGCCTCAGTTGAACGAGCAGCGTGGCGGGATCGAAGTCAAGGACGGGACTCAGTTCCGGCGGTCCGGCTGGTCGCTTCGACTGTGCGACAGCCGGCGCGGCAAGAGCCAGCAGGCTCGCGATGATAACCGCTCCGTGCCTCAGGCTTCGGACTTGGATGACGCTCAGTATCTGTCTTTTCATGATGGGTATCTCAGCTCTTGGTTGTATCGAGCGTCCGCTGGCCCGTCCGCTCCTGAATGGCGGCCTTCTGCCGTTCGCGCACTTCCGACGAAACGACTCTCACCCGGAACAACAGTCCCTTCGACTCGATGCGGCGCCGCACCGTGTCGAGGTCTTCCTGCGACACCGTCGATGGGCTTGCCGCGACATCGACGAGCACGCGCTCCAATTCGTCGAGCACCGCGGCGACCGTCGCATCACCGTTGGTCGCGGCCGTCTGCCGATACAGCCGGTTCGACGCGAGCAGTTGCTGCGCGCGCGCCTGTTCCGAGGAAATGTCCACGCTGCCCGTGTTCTCGGAGCTCACCAGCTCCACGAGCACCATCTGCGATCGATCGAGGTGATCGCCCAGGTCCACGAGCAGAATCCGTTCACGAACTCTTTCGGCCGACGCCGGCGCGGGCGCGCCTGCTGACGGCGTCGTCGCGGGCGTCAGTCGTCCCGCCATGAACGCGCCAATAACGAGCACGACGACCAGTGCTGCCCACGCGAGCCGCGCGGGGGACAACACGAACCACGACAGCCATCCTCCGCGACGCGGGGGAAGCGCCGGTTCGAGCCGCGCCCATGCGACGCGCTCGAATCCGTCCGGAGCCTCTCCGATCGGCGCGCTGTCGACGAACGCAAGCACGCGGGTGAGGCGCCCGTAGTTCTGCTGGCATTCGTGACACTCGACGAGATGACCGGCCGCGCGGTGTTCCTCCGATGCGGTCATTTCCCCGTAGTAGTGCAGCGCGAGATCGTCGTCCGACAGGTGGACCATGGACATTGGCATTAACTTTCGACAAAAGGTTCGAGCGCGAGGCGCATCTTGCGCACGGCCCTGAACACGCTGTGTTTCGCCGCGTTGGCCTTCAATCCCAGTGCGCGGCTGATTTCTTCAATCGACTGCCCTTCGAAGTGCCGCAGCACGAACGCCGCGCGCTCCATGTCACTCAATGACGCCATCGCGGCGCCGACGCGCTCCTGCACCTCGGTGCTGAGCATCAGCCGTTCGGGCGACGGGTCGACGCGGTCCTCGGCGGCGGCCTCGAAGTATTCGAGGTCCGCGGCATCCGCGCCGGACTCCTGGTGCCTGCGCGAACGAATGAGATCGATTGAACAGTTCACGGCGATTCGATGGAGCCACGTGCCGAAGTTGGCACGCGACTCGAAACGGCCCAACTGCCGGTACGCCCGCAGGAACGTTTCCTGGACGACATCCTCGGCGTCGTGTGGATTGCCGGTCATACGGTGCGCGAGCCTGTAGACGGCGCAGCTGTGACGCTCGACGAGCGATCGAAAAGCTTCGCTATCTCCATCGCGGGCCAGCGCGACGGCGGCGGCGTCCGTATGCGGCATCCGAATGATTAGACGGGAGTTGTGCTGGGCGGTTAGCCCGCGGATGAGGCCGGTTTTACGCGGTTCGTATTGACCCGCGACAGGCAGCGACTGGCGGCTGTCATCGCCTCAAACCTCACTCGGACGTCGCGCGGCTGGATCCGCCTTCTGCTTCGTATCCCTGTCGGCAGGTCCCGGAACTGCCACGGACTGCACATGATTCAGGATCTCGCGCATTCGCGAAATCTCAGCGTGCAGCGCCGCGATGCAGGCTTCCTGCGTTTCGTGCGCGACATCAGAGCCCACGCCGCAGTACGGGCATTTCATTCGCGGTTCTTAGGCGAATCGCAGGGAGCATCGATCGAAGGCTGCAAGAAGCTCACCGTCGTTAACTCATCGATGTCAGTGTCCGCTCGAGGCCGTCTTCGAGCGGCGTGATGCGTAGCCGCAGCGCGTCAATCGCGGCCTCGCTCTCGAGCGGCCAGTCATGACGAAAAATATGCACGATCCCCCGAGTCAGCAGCGGCGGACGCTTCGTGAGCGCGGCGCGTGCTTCTTCGACGAGCGCCGCAGCTGTCGCGACCCCATACGGGATGCGGAGGGGAAGCGTGCGCCCCCGAGTCCGCTTCAAAAAATCGAAGATCGCGGCCTGCGGCGCGTTCACGCCGCCGACGATGTACTCGCGCGCTGGAGCGGGATGGGCAAGCGCCTCGACGTGGGCCCCTGCCACGTCGTCAATGAACGCGTATGACCACAGGTGCTCGACGCCAATCACGCCCGGCAGCTGCCCGGCGAGATGATCCCGCATCAACCGGCCGACGAGGTTGCCTTCCGTCGCGGGCCCCGGACCATAGATGACTCCGGGATACAACGTGACGACCGGCAGGCCGTCAGCGGCGGCACGCCGCGCGACGTCGCGCGCCGCCACTTTCGTGCGCTGGTAGTGGTTCGCCGTCAGCGGCCGAGGACTGTCGGCGGGCGGCAGCGCGAGAAACGACGACGTGTAGACGATGCGCGGCGTGTGGTGCGCCCGCGCCGCGGCGAGCACGGACTGCAACCCGCCGACATTGATTGCGTCGAACTCCGCGGGGTCCCGCCGCCACACGGCGACGAGGGCCGCCGTGTGACAGATTGCGTCGCACCCGTCAGCCGCGCGGGTCACCGCGGGGGTCTCGCGAATGTCGCCGTCGATGGCGCGCCCGGGCAGCGACGCGGCCGTCGCGCGGCGCGCGAACACCACGGGCTCGTGCCCCGCGCGGTCCAGCGAACGCACGATCGCCGATCCGAGATAGCCGGTTCCACCGGTGACGAGCACGCGCATACGTACAAATAACGTGACGGCGTGTCAATGCCGCCTGGTGAATGCCGAATGCCATTCAGCAAATCACCAAATCACCAAATCACCAAATCACCAAATCGCCAATCACCAACTCGCCAATCGCGAAACCGCCGGGTTACAAAGTACACTGGCCGGTATGTTCAGGCAGAGGACCGGCTCGGTTGTCTGTGCATCGTGCGGATCCCTGGTCGGCGTCAACGACGATCGCTGTTACAACTGTGGCCGGCGCAACCCAGGACTGTGGGGCTTCGGACCCGCGTTGCGGCGGTTCGGCAATGACCTCGGATTCCTCTCACTGGTCCTCTACGGCTGTTCCGCGTTGTACCTGGTATCGCTCGCGATGACGGTCGCGACGGGCGGCAACCTCTTCTCGGGATCGGTGTTCTCGATGCTGGGACCGAACCAGTATTCGCTGCTGGTGCTCGGTGCGAGCGGTGCGTGGCCCGTCTTCGGCGTCGGCCGCTGGTGGACGGTGTTGAGCGCGGGGTGGCTGCACGGCGGAGCACTGCACATCCTGTTCAACATGATGTGGGTGCGCCAGCTGGGGCCTGCCGTCGCGGACATGTACGGCGCGGCGCGCATGATCATCATCTACACCATCGCGAGCGCCACCGGTTTTCTTCTCAGCTCATTCATGGGCGCGTACCTGCCCATCCCATTCTTCGGCGGCGGCGCCGTGACCATCGGCGCGTCCGCGCCGATCTTCGGCCTGCTCGGCGCGCTGGTGTATTACGGTCGCCGCGGCGGCAGCAGCCTCGTAGGCTCCGAAGCGCTCGGCTATGCGCTGACGATGGGCGTGTTCGGCCTCGTCATGCCGGGAATTGACAACGCCGCGCACGCCGGCGGCTTCGTGGGCGGCTACATTGCGGGGATGTGGCTGGATCCGCTGAAACGCGAACGCATGGATCATTTCGTCGGCGCCGCGATCTGCCTGCTGGTCACGGCCCTCAGCATCGTCTGGTCGATCGCCACGGTGTATATCCACTGATTGCACTCGCCATTGATACGGACAATAACCACGGATCACAGGGATTGCACGGATCAAGCCGGTGCTTCTGCGGCGTGAGATTCGTGGGATCCGTGGCTATAATTTTTGGTTGTGCGTAAACCTGTCGTTCTCATCACGGGCGCCGGCGGCGAGATCGGTCACGGACTCATCGATGGTCTGGCCCAGCGCGGCGACCGCGCGATCGTCACCATCGACATCTCGCGACTCGACGACACCATCGCGAAGAAAGTCGATCGCGAGGTGACCGGATCCATCCTGGATCGCGCGCTCCTCGAGCGGCTGATGGCGGAGTACGAGATCGATCTGATCTTCCATCTCGCGGCGCTGCTGTCCACGCGGTCCGAGTTCACGCCCGTTGCTGCGCACCAGGTGAACGTCGAAGGCACCTTGAGCCTGCTCGAATTCGCCCAGCACGAGGGGGAATCGCACGGGCGCCCCGTCGTGTTCATCTATCCCTCGTCCATTGCGGCCTACGGACTGCCGAGTCTCGACGAGAAGCAGAATGCCGGCAAGGTATCGGAAGACCAGTATCTGCACCCGACCACGATGTACGGGTGCAACAAGCTGTATTGCGAGTTGATCGGGACCTACTACGCGCGCAATTACAAGCAGCTCGCGGCGGAATCGCACAGCGGCCGCGTGGATTTCAGATGCGCGCGGTTCCCGGGGCTCATCTCCGCACTCACGCTGCCGGCGGGCGGCACGTCGGATTACGCGCCCGAAATGATCCATGCTGCCGCGCGAGGGGAGAACTACGGCTGCTTCGTGCGGTCCGACACGCAGATTCCGTTCATGGCGATGCCCGACGGCGTCGACGCGCTGCTGGCGCTTGCGTCTGCGCCGCGCGACGGCCTGCAGCGGACGGCGTATAACGTGGGCGCGTTCAGTCCGACCGCCGAGGACATCCGCAACGTCGTCGTGAAGGCGTTTCCCGGGGCGGAGATTGCGTGGGCGACCGACGATAAACGCCAGCGGATCGTGGATTCATGGCCTGCGGACGTCGACGACAACGCGGCGCGGCGCGACTGGGGATTCTCGCCGCGCTATGATTTTCACCGCGCGTTCAGCGAGTACCTGATCCCGACGATTCGAAAACGATATGCATAGCGTCCAGGAGGGATGGAGCCCGCATGGCGAAGCTGACTGTGGAAGGTTACCGGACCGTTGAAGTCCCGTCGGGGAAGCGCCTCGTCAGGGCGATTGAAGAGGATGCCCGCGTCGATATCCTCCACGCGTGCGGCGGCAACGCGCGGTGCACGACGTGCCGGATCGAATTCATCGCGGGTGAACCGGAAAGGATGACGGAAGCGGAGCGCGACGTGCTCAACGCGAAAGGCGTCGTCGGCGCGCGCCTGTCGTGCCAGATGACGTGCGACCACGACATGGTCGTCCGCGCGATCAGCCGCCTCGAGGGCAGCGGCCGGCCGGATCCGGGCCCGACACCGGAGCCCACCATCCAGCCGCCGCCGGTGTGGATCCCGAAACAGTGACCGGATCCGCGGAGACGGCTTTACTCAGAGGCCACGGAGGTCATGGAGTTCGTTAGGCAAAAGAATTCTCAGTGTTCTCGCCGAGATCCTCTGACTCAATGGTCGCGGAGCGCTTTAATAAAAGAATTCTCCGTGGTCTCCGTGGCCTCTGAGTGAACAGGCTCTGCGGCTTCTACTCACGCGGCGCGCGTCGCGATCACTTCCGCAGCGCGCGTCAGCGCGGCGGCGATATTCGGGCAGATGTTCCCGTCGCCGATGTGCTGATGGAAGCGCGCCTGACGCATGACGGCGGCCGGTTGCTCGCGGGCGCCACACAGCAACAGCGTGCGCTCCGACACGCGCAAACGGTCCGCAGCGTCCTCGAGCGCTTGGAGTCCGGTGCCGTCGATCGCTGTCATGTTGCGCAGACGGATGATCACGACCTTCGGCAGCCGATCGATGCGATCGGTGAGGTTCGCGATCTTATCAGTCGCGCCGAACAGGAACGGGCCATGGATGCGGAAGATTGCCACATAGTCGGGGATCGGCTTGTCCTGCAGGATGTGCGGGCGTCCCGACTCCACGTAGTCGCGCGTGACCTCCGACACGGTCGTGGTCACGGCGACGCGGCGAATGAACGTCAGCGCCGCGAGCACCATGCCGACCTCGACGGCAATCGTCAGATCGGCGAACACCGTCAGCGCGAACGTTACCATCCACACGCTGATGTCCGTCTTGGTCAGGCGCAGCAGCTTGGGGATCTCGTGCCACTCGCCCATGTTCCAGGACACCATCAGCAGGATCGCAGCGAGCACCGCCATCGGAATGAAGCGCGCCAGCGGCGCGGCGGCAAGCAGGACGACGAGGAGCGTGATCGCGTGCACCATCCCTGCTACGGGAGACACGGCGCCGGAGCGGATGTTCGTCGCGGTCCGCGCAATCGCGCCGGTCGCGGGCAGGCCGCCGAACATTGGCGACGCGATGTTCGCGATCCCTTGCGCCACCAGCTCCGTATTCGGATTGTGCTGGTCGTTTCCCATCCGGTCGGCGACCACGGCGGACAGGAGCGACTCAATCGCGCCGAGCAGCGCAACCGTCAACGCCGGCCTGAGCAGCACCGGCACGAGCGCCAGCTTGAAAGCCGGCATTCTCAATTCAGGGAGGCCCCCCGGGATGCCGCCAAAGCGGGACCCCACGGTTTCGACGCCGACTCCCGCGAGCACGACGGCAGCCGTGCCGGCAACGAGCGCAAGGATCGCCCCGGGCACACGCGGGTACGTCTGACGAAGCACGATCATGCCGACGAGCGCGACGCCGCCGAGCGTTGTGGCGGCCGGCGAGAGCGTCACGGCGTGGCGCGCGAGCTCGATCATGCGCGCTCCGAACGCCGACGGCACATGCGCGAGCTGCAGCCCGAAGAAGTCGCGGATCTGCGTGCTGGCAATCAGCACCGCGATGCCGTTCGTGAATCCGATGACCACCGGGCGCGGCAGGTACTTGACGGCGGTGCCCATGCCCGTCAGGCCCAGGATGACCAGCATGAGGCCGGCCATCATCGTGCACATGAACAGGCCATCGACGCCGTACGTCGCGACGATGCCGGCGACCACCACGACGAAGGCTCCCGTGGGCCCGCCGATCTGGTAGCGCGATCCTCCGAACGCGGAAATGAGGAAGCCCGTGACGATGGCGCAGTAGATGCCAGCCTGAGGCGTCAGCCCGGACGCGATGGCAAATGCCATGGCGAGCGGCAAGGCCACGAGGCCGACGGTGACGCCGGCAATGAGGTCGCTCGTGAGCGCGTGCCACGAATAATGGCGCAGCGCGCGCACGGACGCGGGCATCCACCTTCGAGTGTGCATTACAGTTGTTCTACAGGAGCCCACATATTGTAGCACTCGAGAAATGCTGGAGGCGAGATGGCAACGGGAGACATGCGGCGCGTGCTGCTGCACGGCAGCGCCGATGAGTCGTTCGATCGTTCGGTGCGCGTCGCGGGACGCCTGGCGCACGAATTCAACGCCGACCTGCACGTCGTCTACATAATCGAGGAGCCGCTCAAAGCGGGCTGGACGGCCGAGATGCCTACGGCGCGGCTGCCGGAACTTCACGCGGCGATGGAGGAGGAAGCGCGTGAGCGGCTGGGACGTCTGCTGCCCGCCGAGCTGCAGGAGCGGATCACGATTGCCATCCGCACCGGCAACACGTCCGACGAGCTGGTGCGCTACATTGCGGAAAACACGGTCGACCTCGCAATCGTGCAGGGATCCGACGCGCACGCGCGCACGTTCGTCGAGAACGGCCGCTGCTCGGTGCTGATTTTGAGACCGTGAGGGGACGGAGGACGGTTGACCCGCCTTCGCCGCTACGCGGCTTCGGCGAGGCAGGCGGCGCGAGGCCGTGTGGACCACGGGTGTCGGACATCGCGCCTCGGACCTCACACTTCGGACCTCGGACCTCGGACCTTGGACCTCGGACCTCGGACCTCGGACCTCGATCCCTTTTCCGTCCTCTGTCCTCCGTCATCCGTCCTCGTTGTACGCTCCTCCAGTGATTCCCGCGGATCTTCTCGTCTCCGCCTATACGAGCGGCTGGTTTCCAATGGCCGTCGAGCCCGGAGAGATCCGATGGTACTCGCCGGATCCGCGCGGCATCATTCCGCTCGACACGTTTCATGCCCCGAAGCGGCTGGGCCGCATCATCCGTCAGCGGCGCTTCGACGTGCGCGTGGATTGCGATTTTGCTGCAGTCATTCGGGCGTGCGCGGCGCGCCAAGACGATGAGGGGAGCTGGATCGACGAAGAGATCCTGGAGAGCTACTGTGCGCTGCACGCGGCCGGCGTTGCTCACTCGATCGAGACCTGGCAGGACGGAGCGCTCGTCGGCGGACTCTACGGCGTCGCCTTGGGGGGCGCGTTCTTCGGCGAATCGATGTTTCATCGAGTGAACGATGCGTCGAAGGTGGCGCTGGTCGCGCTGATCGCACGGCTGCGCGAGCGGGGCTACCGTCTGCTCGACACGCAGTGGGTGAGCGAGCACCTCACGCAGTTCGGCGCGGTTGAGGTGTCTCGGCGGCGGTATCTGCGCCTGCTGCACGAAGCGCTCAAGATCGACGCGACGTTCAAATAGGCCCGGTTCTTCATCACGTTACAGACATGGCCATGTCAATGGCGAAGGCCGAAGGCCAGATGACGACCGTCATTGAGATTCAGCACTGGCATTCGACATTTGGCACTGACGCTGCCGTTTTTCAGAAGCGTGTCAGACTCGGCGTGCGCTTGACGATCGCGTAGCCGCTCCGACAGACTCAGATGTGCCCTCGTCTGTTGGTCGGCCGGTTCTCATCGGCGTCGCCCTCGTCTCGGCATCTCTCCTTATGACCGAGTTGTCGCTCACGCGCATCTTCTCGGTCACGATGTATTACCATTTTGCCTTTCTGGCGATTTCGATCGCGCTCTTCGGGCTGAGCGCGAGCGGCGTCTATGCCTTCCTGCTGCGCGACCGGTTCGCGCGCTATCCCACAAACCGGCTGCTCTCGATCCACGCACTCGCGTACTCGCTGACCACGGTGATCGTGCTCGCGATTCTCGTGAGGATGCGGGTGGGCCTGAACTACACCCCGTCGAACGTCGCGCTGATGGCGATCACCTACCTGCTCGCGGCGCTTCCATTTTTTGTGGGCGGCGCGGCCGTGTCGATTGCCGTGGCGCGCTTGAGCGCGAACATCAGCGCCGTCTATGCCGCGGACCTGCTCGGCGCGGCAGCCGCGTGCCTGCTGCTGATGCCGGCGTTGAACCGGCTTGGCGCGCCCGGAGCGATTCTGGCCGCCGCGTGCATGGGAGCCGTGGCGGCGGCGCTGTTTCACCCGCCTGGCCGTCGTGCGCCCGTCGTCGCGCAAGGAGGCGCGCTCGCGCTCGTGGTGCTCCTCGCCGGCGTGCCCCCGTTGCGGCTGTTTTCCGTCAGCGCCACGAAGGGGCACGAGCATCACGCGGTGCTGTTCAGCAAGTGGAACTCGTTCTCGCGGATTGGTGTCTATGACCAGCCGTATGGCGCCTGGTCGCTGAGCCATCGGTATACCGGGCGGTTGCCCGAGACGCACCTGATGGACATCGATTCGGCCGCGGGCACGCAGATCCTGCGCTTCCATGGCGATCTCCGCGAGGTGAATTACCTGCAGTATGAGTTGACGGCGATCGCGTACCGTCTCTTCGGCGAGCCCGGAGCGACCCCCGCGTGGCCCTTCACGGCGCTCGTCATCGGCACCGGCGGCGGACGGGATCTCCTTTCCGCGCTGGTCTTCGGCGCATCCGCGGTCGACGGCGTCGAAATCAACCCGATCATCGTCAACGACGTGATGCGCGATCGGTTCAAGGAATATTCCGGCGGCGTGTACGATCATCCTGCGGTCCGCATCCACGTCGAGGACGGCCGCAGTTTCGTGCGGCGATCGCCGAAGAAGTATGAGGTGATCCAGGCGTCGCTCGTCGATACGTGGGCCGCGACGGCCGCCGGCGCGTACACGCTGACCGAGAACAGCCTCTACACGGTCGAATCGTTCGGCGATTACCTCGATCACCTGAGCGATCGCGGCGTGCTCAGCATCTCGCGATGGGTGTTCGACGGGCTGCGGTTGATTTCACTCGCACAGGAAGCCTGCGCGCGCCGGGGGCTCGACACCGCCGACTATCTGGCGATCTTCCAGCATGAGAGGGTCGCGACGTTTCTCCTGAAGAAGACGCCCTTCACAGCGGACGAGCGCGCTCGACTCGAAACTGCGGCGCGCGATCTGCGCTTCACGATTCTGTACTTGCCCGGTCGTCCGACGCAGGAACTCGGGGACGCGCGCGACGATTACGCGCGGCTGATTCTCGCGCGGGACCGTCACGCGTTCTACGATCAGTACGCGTTCGACGTCACGCCAACGACCGACGATCGGCCGTTCTTTTTTCACACGACGCGCCTGCGCAATCAGACGTTCGTTGCCGCCGCGCTGCGGCTGTTCGGCGTTCATGTCGAGCGTCCATTGAATTCCGGTGCGTGGGCGACGGGCGGCCTGACGGCCCTGATCGTGCTGCTCGTGACGTCGTTCGTGCTGGTCGGCCTGTTCGTGATTGGTCCGCTCGCCGTGACCGCGCGTGACGCGCTCGCGCCGGGGTGGCTCACATGGCTCGCCTACTTCGCATGCCTCGGGGCGGCGTTCATGCTGATCGAGGTCGCGCTGCTGCAGCGGTTCGTGCTCCTTCTCGGCCATCCGGTGTATTCGCTGACCGTCACGCTCCTGTCGCTGCTGCTCGGGACGGGACTTGGCAGCTTCCTGAGCCGCCGCGCGCTCGAGACCCGCGCGCGGCGAGCCGCCGCTGCGGCATGCGTCGCCGCCGCCCTCGTCGGCCTCCTGTGGGGGAGCGCCCTGCCGTCGATCATTCACGTCGCGATCGCGTGGCCGCTGCCGATACGCCTGTTGACCGCGGTCGCGCTGATGCTGCCGGCGGGAATGCTGATGGGCGTGCCGCTCCCGGCGGGGGTGCGCCTGTTGTCGGATGCCGAGCCGCAACTGATCCCCTGGGCGTGGGGCATGAACGGAGCGCTGTCGGTTGTCGGCGCGACGCTCGCCGTGTTCATCGCGATGAACTGGGGATTCTCGGTGACGCTCGTGTGCGGCGCTGCACTCTATCTGGGCGCGGCGGTTCTCACGCGCTCGTTCCCCGGCCTCAATGAACGGTGTAGGGTTCGCTGAGCGTGAACGGCGCGATTTTCGCCTCGAACTGCTCGCCGCGATCCGTCATCATCTGGTAGGTGCCTTCCATCACGCCAAACGGCGTTCCCAGCGGGCAACCGGAGGTGTAGGTGAACGACTCGCCGGGCGCGAGCACCGGCTGCTTGCCGACCACGCCCGGGCCGTCGACCTTTTCGATGTGGCCGGTCCCGTCGGTGATCACCCAATGCCGCGTGATCAGCTGCACGGGCTCCGATCCTTCGTTGGAGATCGTGATCGTGTAGAGGAAGAACCACTGGTTCTGCGACGGCTGCGACTTCTCCGGCGCGTACTCGGACTCGACGTGGACACGGACGCCCCGCGTCACCGCTTCCGACGTGAACATGAACCAATGATGCCACGGAAGCCACGGATCACGTAAGCCACGGATCACACGGATCAGGTGTTAGCCACCGATCACACGGATCACATGGTGAAGACGAATCTCACTCCTGACGAACGCGCGCGCGTCGGGCTCTGCTGCATGTGCCGCTACAGTCGCGTGATCCTCAGCGACCGCGGCTCGCGATTCTATTTCTGCGAGCGTTCGAAAAGTGATCCGCGGTTCCCGAAGTACCCTCCGTTACCGGTTCTGGCGTGTGCCGGCTACGAGCCCACGCCCGAAACGCGCCGCGATTAAGGTCGGTGTGATCCGTGTGATCAGTGGTTCGCTTTGATACGATCGTCAATCGAGGCATGCACACCATCCAGCCTGCGGGTCTGAAGCCTGGCGCGACGCTGCCGCGTGTCGGGGAAAGCACAACCGAAGCGGCCGTCACGCGCCCGTCTTCACTCATCCGCGGCCACGCGCTCGTGTTCTGGGATCGGAAGAGCCCTGCACCGAAGAAGCTCGACGCGATCGACACGGATCAGATTACGCCCGCCGCCGACTGCGTTTCCGAAAGCCTCGAGACGCTCGACGAGCGATGGAAGGCGGGGTCGTTCCGCTACCTGATGCCGGACTTCCGCGCCCGTGTGCACGGCGGGCAGACGTTCATCATCGCCGGCGACCGCTTCGCGATTGGATCGTCGCGCGAAATGAGCCCCGCGGGATTGAAAGGAGTGGCAGAAGAAGTCGGCCTCGAGATGGTGATCGTCTGCGGCCACAACATGGGAGACATCTTCCGGCGCAACGCCTTCAATCTCGGACTGCACGTCGTCCAGAGTCCCGAAGCCGTCGCCGACGCGAACGACGGCGACGAGATGACGTTCGATCCCGCGACGCGGCAGCTCGCGAACGTGACGCATGGAAAGACGTACGAGCCGGTACCGCTGTCGCCGAAGGAAGAAGAGATCCGCCGCAGCGGCGGCATCTTCGCGGTCGGCCGGCGAGAATTCCGCCGCTCGGTCGAAGTGGCTCCCTCGATCGACTGGCCGGATGCGCGGGCGGCGCGTGGCCTGACGACAACCGAGCAGATTCTGTGGGCGCATCGCGTCGACAAGGATCTCAAGGCGGCGGATCTGAAGCCCGGGACAACACTCCGTGCGTATGCGGATCTGTTGCCCGCGTCCGACGGCACCGCGCCGTTCGCGATCCATACCTTCAATCAGATCACCGGCGGCCACACGATCTTCCCGCGCCAGGCGGCGATCGCCAACGACCACTTCGTGTTCACCGGGAGCGCCGCAGACGACAAGCAGACGAACATCGGCCGCGAGTTCGCGCGCGCGCAGGCAATGACGAAGCCGTACTACGCCACACCCGGCGACGGCATCTTTCATTTCTATTTCCCCGAGCAGGGGCTCGTGATGCCGGGGCAGTTCATCCCCGGCGCCGATTCGCACAGCCGCGCGTACGGGGCGTACGGCGCCGTCGGCATTGGCGTGGGATCGACGACGCTCGGCTTCGGCTGGTCCACGGGCTATATCTACGTGACCTTGGCCAGGGCGCGCCGGGTGGTCTTTGGCGGCGCGCTGCAACCCTGGGTCAGCGGCAAGGACATAGTCCTCGAGCTGCTCCGGCGATGGGGCGCGAAGCAGTCGCAGGGCATGTCTGTCGAACTCGTGGATGCGGCGAAACAGCTGCCGATCGCCTATCGCAACACGATTGCGAACATGATGGCGGAGGCGGAAGCGCTCAATGGAATCTTCGCGCCCGACGAGATCACCTACGACTGGTACCGCCGCAAGGGAATCACCGGCCTGCCGTATCCGTCGATCGCGCCCGGGGCGAACGCCTGCTACGAAATCGATGAAACGCTGGATCTCTCGAGCGTGCGGCCGATGATTGCGAAGCCGTTCAGCCCGGGGAATGCATTCGACGCAGAAGATGTGGCGCGCGAGCGGATCACGTTCGACAAGGCGATGATCGGATCGTGCACGAACGGCAGCTACGACGACCTGCTGCAGGCCGCGCTCGTGCTGCGCGCGGCGCGAGAGGCGGGTGCGAAGAAAGTGGACCGCGAGTTCAGGATCTTCCCGGGCTCCGGCGGAGTGGGCCGCCAGATCGAGCAGCCGGACGCGCGGCTCGGCGGCGAGTCGATTGCCGACGTCTTTCGATCGGTT
>Ga0066677_10000119_pt1 | contig 26143 bp, 15 predicted proteins | sample GraSoiAngelo_126_FD_62299 | JGI IMG/M metagenome (GOLD analysis project Ga0066677, IMG submission 62299) | Grasslands soil microbial communities from the Angelo Coastal Reserve, California, USA - 14_0927_09_20cm | ecosystem: Environmental > Terrestrial > Soil > Grasslands | place: USA... | reverse complement strand
GCGGCAGGCCGGACCTCGAACCTCGGCCCCCGGTCCTCGGCTGTCGCACCTCGCGCCTCGGCTCCTGTATGTCTGACGATCGCCTGGTCAAGGCGTCGCGCGAAGAGGAAGACGTCCAGTACGAGGCGGGGCTTCGACCGCGCACGCTCAACGAATACATCGGACAGGACAAGGTTCGCGAGAACCTGCACGTCTCGATCGAGGCCGCGAAGCAACGCGGCGAGGCGCTCGATCACGTGCTGTTGTACGGGCCGCCCGGCCTCGGCAAGACGACGCTGGCAACGGTGATTGCGAACGAGCTCGGCGTCGCGATCCGGCCCACCGCGGGCCCGGTGATCGAAAAGCCCGGCGATCTGGCGGCGATGCTCACGAACCTGCAGGCGCGTGAGGTGCTGTTCATCGACGAGATCCATCGCATGAGCCCGGCGATAGAGGAGATTCTCTACCCGGCGATGGAGGATTACGAGCTCGATATCGTCATCGGCCAGGGGCCCAGCGCGCGATCCGTGAAGGTGCCGCTGCAGCGCTTCACGCTCGTCGGCGCGACGACGAGAACGGGACTGCTCACGTCACCCCTGCGCGCGCGCTTCGGCATCGTCCATCGCCTGGATTTCTACACCGAGCACGACATCCTCGAGATCGTCATCCGCTCCGCGCGCATCCTGGAGGTGGGGATTGACGCCGATGCCGCGCGGGAGATCGCGCGGCGATCCCGTGGCACACCGCGCGTTGCCAACCGGCTCCTGCGCCGTGTGCGCGATTACGCGCAGGTGCGCGCCGACGGGCGCATCACTGCGGACGTGGCCGCGCGTGCGCTCGCGATGCTCGAAGTGGACGAGCACGGCTTCGACGAGATCGATCGGCGCCTGCTCCGCACGATCATCGATAAATTCAACGGGGGGCCTGTTGGCGTGGGCAGCCTTGCCGCGGCGATGAGCGAGGAGCGGGACGCGCTCGAGGATATCTACGAGCCGTTCCTGATCCAGATCGGGTTCCTCGACCGGACGCCGCGCGGCCGCGTGGCCACGGCAAAGGCCTACGAGTACTTCGGGCTGCCGCCCGTCGAGCGCGACACGCGTCTCTGGTAAGGCGTTCAGCCATTGAACATTCAGCAATGAACATTGATTTATGCGTGATTGCCGTCTTCGTCCTGTAAAGATCGCCGGCCTTGCTACGTTCGTTCCCCCGCGGGTGCTCACGAATGCCGATCTCGAGAAGATGGTCGAGACCAGCAACGAGTGGATCCTGCAGCGCACCGGCATCCGCGAGCGGCACATTGCGGAGCCGGGCGTGGCCACGTCCGATCTCGCCGTGCACGCCGTCGAGTCCGCGTTGAAAGAAGCACGCATCACTCCCGCCCAGGTCGGGTTCATCGTCGTCGGCACCACGACTCCCGATACGATTTTTCCGAGCACGGCCTGCATGGTGCAGGCGAAGATCGGTGCGCGGAATGCGTGGGGGTTCGATCTCGGCGCGGCGTGCTCCGGCTTCACGTACTCGCTGACCACGGCCATGCAGATGGTGGCGACCGGCGCGCACGACTACGCGGTCGCGGTCGGGGCCGACGTGATGTCGAGCATCATCGATTACACCGATCGCACGACGTGCGTGCTGTTCGGAGACGGGGCGGGAGCGGTCGTGCTCGCGCCGGCCGAGGAAGGGGAGCCGCACATCATCGACTTCGCGCACGAGATCGACGGCAGCGGCGGCGCCGCGCTGATGATGCCGGCCGGCGGCAGCCGCATGCCCGCATCGCACGAGACGGTCGACAACCGGATGCACTACGTCAAGCAGGACGGGGCCGTCGTGTTCAAGTTCGCCGTCAAGAAGACGGAAGAAATCTCGCGCCGCCTGCTCGATCGCCACGGGATGGATCCCTCGCAGATCGACCTGTTCGTGTCGCACCAGGCCAACCGCCGGATTATCGAGGCATCGACCGGACGCCTCGGCCTCGATCCGAAGAAGGTCGTGATCAACCTCGAAAACTACGGCAACACGACGGCCGGCACGATTCCGCTGGCCCTCGCCGACGCCCGTCGCGAGGGACGGCTGAAAAAAGGGGATCTCGTACTTCTCGCCTCCGTGGGCGCGGGATTCACGGTTGGCGCCGTGCTGTTGCGCTGGAGCTTGTAGTCGCGAGGCGCGAGGTCCGAGGTTCGGGGTGCGGGGTGCGGGGTGCGGGGTGCCCGCTCTCGCCGCTTTGCGGCTTCGGCGAGGCAGGCCGAGGTGCGCTGGCACTCACACGTGTGGCTTCCGCCTTCAGGCGGAAGGCAGGCACGATATAAAATTCCCTCTGGAACCTCAGAGGATCCTTATTGGCCAAACCAAGGGGCAGCGCTCCCTATAAAAAGGCAGGCGGCGGCGCGGGCAAGGTTGCCGAGCGGTACACCCATCCGGAGCAGACCAGCCCGTTGCGGCCCGACGTCGGGACGCAGCCGCAGTTCCGCAAGAAGAAACCGCCGGCAACCTACCGCTACGATTCATCGGTCTCGCCTTCGCTCGAGTGGGATGGTCAGAACGGCACACGCGAGATCGGCGAATGGCTACTTACGCTGATCGAACGCGCCGCGTCCTCTCCAGACACGTTCGCCGCGCCGCAGGAGCTCACATTCGCGGACGGAGCCGTCGCGCTTCGCGTGGCGTCTCTCGCGGAGGCAGTGCGGCACCTGAAGCGCCTGTCGAAGCCGTTCCTCAACTGGGCCGGAAAGGCGGAGCGCCTCTCGTTCGACGTCCCCACCTTGCCGCTGTTCGTCCACGAGCGCCTCTCGACGAAAGCCATCGTCGATACGCTCGTCGCGCACAGGAGCGACAAGCAGATCGATCTCTACGATCTCTTCGGCGACCCCAGGCACTCCATCATCGATCAGACGCTGCGCGCGTACGAGTACCAGGACAAGTGGGTCAACCGGATGGTTCTCGGCGACTCGCTCGTCGTGATGAACTCGCTGCTGCAATACGAGGGGCTCGGCGGGCAGGTGCAGATGATCTACATCGACCCGCCGTACGGCGTGAAGTTCGGGAGCAACTTCCAGCCGTTCGTCCGCCGGCGCGACGTGTCGCACGGCGACGACGAGGACCTGACGCGCGAGCCGGAGATGGTGAAGGCGTACCGCGACACGTGGGAGCTGGGGCTGCACTCGTACCTGACCTACATGCGCGACCGCCTGCTCCTCGCGCGCGATCTGCTCACGGCGTCAGGGTCGGTGTTCGTGCAGATCAGCGACGAGAACCTGCACCACGTGCGGGAGCTGATGGACGAGGTGTTCGGGGCGGAGAATTTTGCAGGCATCATTGCCTTCAAGAAGGCAAGCTCACAGACCTCGGAGCTGCTGACAAGTACGTCTGATTTCCTTCTTTGGTATGGGCGGGATCGCAGTCGTGTCAAATATCGACAGCTCTATTTGGATAAGGCACTTGGTGAAGAAACCGCTATCGAATACACATTCCTGCTCGGGCCGAATGGCGAGCGTCGGCCGATGACGAAGGATGAACGCGAGAAACCTGAACTGATTCCAATAGGATGGCGAGTCTTCCGACCGAGTCCCTTGACCTCTCAAGGATATCGCGTCAACACGACTGTTCCATTTGAGTTTGAGGGCAAGACGTACCACCCCGGTGCAGAATCAAACTGGAAGACAACAGTGGAGGGATTGCAACGGCTCGCTGCCTCTGGCAGGTTGATGCCACGTGCCACGTCGTTGTCATACATTCGGCTCATTGACGATTTCCCCGTCGCAGCTGTAGGCAATATCTGGGAAGACACAAAGTGGGGCTTTGATGCCGGCGACAAGGCGTACGTCGTTCAAACTAATACAAAGGTTGTCCAGCGCTGCATCCTCATGACCACCGACCCAGGCGACCTCGTGCTCGACCCGACGTGCGGGAGCGGGACGACGGCGTATGTGGCGGAGCAGTGGGGGCGCCGCTGGATCACGATCGACACGAGCCGCGTGCCGCTCGCGCTCGCGCGCCAACGACTGCTGACGGCCACGTATTCGTACTACCAGCTCAAAGACGAGAAGCGCGGTCCCGCCGGCGGCTTCGTCTACGTCCGCAAGCAGAACAAAAAAGGCGAGGAGGTCGGCGGCATCGTCCCGCACGTCACGCTGAAGAGCATCGCGAACAACGAGCCGCCCGATGAAGAAGTCCTCGTCGATCGGCCGGAGGTCGACAACAAGATCGTCCGCGTGACGGGCCCGTTCGCCGTCGAGGCCACGATCCCGACGCCGGTGGACTGGGAAGGCGACGGCGTCGAGGACGGCGGGGCTGAGAACCCGCCCTACAGACCGTCGGAGGAATCCTACGGCTCGTTCGTCGATCGCATGATCGAAGTGCTGCGGCGATCGCCGGTGCTGCACGTGGGCGGCGGTAAGACCGTCCAGGTCGCGAACGTGCGCCAGCCGGCGAAGGCGCTGTCGTTGTCGGCGGAGGCCATTGTGCCCGAACTCGACAACTCGAAGCCCGGAGCCCGAAGCCCCGAACCCGAAGCCCGAAGCCCGAAGCCGGTCGCCTTCGTCTTCGGACCCGAGAACGGTGCGATCAGCGAGCAACTCGTGCACGCAGCGCTGAAAGAAGCCAACCTCAAAGGCTACACACATCTTTATGTGATCGGGTTCGCGATCCAGCCGCACGCGCGCGACCTGATCGAGAACGCGTCCGCGGTTGGCCTGTTGCCCGCGACGTATGTGCAGGCGACCCCGGATCTGATGATGGGCGACCTGCTGAAGAACATGCGTTCGAGCCAGATCTTCAGCGTCTGCGGACTGCCCGAGGTCAAAATCCACAAGATCAAGCCTCAGAAGAAAGACGACCCCACGAAGTACCAGGTGGAGCTGATTGGCCTGGACACGTTCGATCCCTCGACGATGGAGGTCGATCACCGGAATGGCGACGACGTGCCGGCCTGGTTCGTGGATACGGACTACAACAATCTGTGCTTTCACGTGACGCAGGCGTTCTTTCCGCGCACCGGCGCCTGGAACGACCTCCGCAAGGCGCTGAAGGGAGACTACGACGACAGCGTCTGGGACCACCTGGCCGGCAGGATGAGCGCGCCGTTCGATGCGGGCGAGCACCGGCACATCGCCGTGAAGGTGATCGACGACCGCGGCAACGAGCTTCTCGTCATTCGGAGCCTCCCTTGACGAATGTTCGCAAAATGCGGACAATTGTCCGCAAAATGCGGACGACATCCGACGTCGGCTCGTTGCTCTTCGGCCGCGCGCGCCGGCTGATTCTCGGCTGGTTGCTGGGACATGCCGACGAGGCATTCTTCCTGCGTCAGCTCGTCCGTCAGACCGGCCTGTCGACCGGCTCGGTTCAGCGCGAACTCGACGCGCTGGTCGCAGCCGGCTTGGTCACCCGGCGCAAGGACGGCCGGCAGGTGTACTTCCAGCCCGACCGGACGTCCCCGGTGTTCCCGGAGCTGCAGTCGCTGTTCGTGAAGACGTCCGGCCTCGCCGATGTGCTGCGCCGGACGCTTGCGCCGCTCGCCGATCGCATTACCGCGGCGCTCGTCTACGGCTCTGCGGCGCGGGGCGAGCTGCGGAACGAGAGCGACGTCGATCTCCTCGTGATCGGCGAGGTCACATTCGGCGAAGTCGTGGACGTGCTCGGCGAGCCGCAGCGCATCCTCGGCCGGGAGATCAACCCGGTCGTCTACACGCCGGCCGATTTTCGCGCGCGCGCCGCAGCGGGCCGGCACTTCGTGAGCTCGGTTTTGAAGACGGACCTGATATTCATCATCGGCGGACGCGATGACCTTGAAGCAATGGGAGCAGATCAACAAGTGGCTGATCGCATATCGACACATCGAAGGAGGAGATCGCGAATCTGCTGAACGTCGGCGATCGAAATCTCCGCGACAGCGCCGTCGACGGACTCAGTCCTGATGCCCGCCTCGCGCTTGCGTACGGCGCGGCCCTGGAATTCGCCAGGACGGCGTTGTCCGCGGCCGGTTACCGTACCGCGAGAGGCGCGGACCACCACGTGCGTGTCATCCAGTCGCTCGAGCACACGATCGGCTGGGACACGAAGCGGATCGCCCGCCTGGATGCGTACCGCAAGGCTCGCAACGTGTCGTCCTACGAACGGTCAGGCGATGTCACCGACGCCCAGGCGAAAGAAACGCAGGCGTTCGCGCGCGACCTTCGACGGGACGTGGTGGCGTGCCTGAAGGAGAAGCACCCCGACCTGGTGTGACATGGCCGAATTCGAAGTCCCGCAGCCGATCATCTGTTCGCCCTTCGTGGTACCGTCGCGGCACTGGCTGCTTCAGGAAGGCGCCGAGCCCGCGCTCGTCGAAGGACGCCGGCCCGCGCATTATTTCTATCGTGCGCCTGGCCAGGAGGCCGGCGCGACTGAAGGGGCGCCGGTCGGCGACAAGGTCGATCTCGCGCTCGTGAACCTGGTGCGACAGCGCGTCGGCCAGTGGCGGAGCGAGGGCTATCCGGGTGTGACAGGCACGACGCTGGAGTTGCTGGCGTACTGGCGGCGCTCCGGACGAGAGAAGCGGCTGTTCTTCGCGCAGCTCGAAGCAGCCGAGACGATCATCTTTCTGATCGAGGCCCGTCGCGACTTCTTACAGGGGCTCGACGTGCCGCTCGACGAGGTCAGCGACGATCGCAAGGCGGAAGGTTTTCGGACCTTCCGGCGTTATGCCTGCAAGATGGCCACGGGCAGCGGCAAGACGACCGTCATGAGCATGCTCGCAGCCTGGAGCATCCTCAACAAGATTCATCGTCATGCGAATGCGGACTACTCGGACGTCGTGCTGGTGGTCTGCCCGAATGTCACGATCCGCAACCGGCTGGCGGAGCTCGACCCGCGGCACGGCGACGCGAGCCTGTACCGCACGCGCGATCTGGTGCCCAAGCACCTGATGCCGGATCTCGCCAGGGGGCGCGTGCTCGTCACCAACTGGCACGTCTTCGAACCACAATCCATGCAGGCCGGCGGCGTGAGCGCGAAAGTGCTCAAGGCTGGCGTGCGGAAGCGCGTGCGCGAGTTCATCACGATCGGTCCGAAGACGACGACGGCGCGCGGGAAGCGCTACCTCGCCCAGGAAGAGTTCGAGCGCCAGCGCGCGGCGGGGCTGCTCGACATCATCGACGAGGAGTACGACGCCACCGGACATCTGAAGCGCGTCTTCGTCGAGTCAGAGAAGTACGTCGAGAGCGACACCGCGCTGATCAACCGCGTGCTGGGACAGGACATCGGCGGCAAGCAGAACATTCTCGTCTTCAACGACGAGGCGCATCACGCGTACCGGATTCGCAAGCCGGAGCCGGATGCGGACGAAGAGGATGTGTTCGGCGAAGAACCCGAGGTCGAGGAGTTCTACAAGGAAGCGACCGTCTGGGTCGACGGCCTGGATCGCGTGCACAAGCTGCGCGGAATCAACTTCTGTGTGGATCTCTCCGCGACGCCGTACTACCTCGGGCGCGTCGGGCAGGACGCGAACCGTCCGTTCCCCTGGGTAGTCAGCGACTTCAGCCTGACAGACGCGATCGAATCCGGGCTCGTGAAGATTCCGCAGCTCGCTGTCCGTGATGGCAGCGGTCACGACATCCCCGGCTATTTCAACATCTGGCGCTGGATCATGCCGAAGCTGACGTCCAAAGAGAAGGGCGGCAGCAGGGGATCCGTGAAACCCGAGGCAATCCTCAAGTGGGCCAACACGCCCATCGCGATGCTCGCCGGACTGTGGGAACAGCTGCGCGGAGAGTGGGAGGAGGACAGACAGGATCCTCGTCCTCCGGTCTTCATCATCGTCTGCAAGAACACGGCGATCGCGAAGGTGGTCTACGAGTGGCTCGCGGAGAACGCTCCGCCGATGGGAATTCCTCCGGCGAACATCAAAGGGTTTCTGAATCTTCCGCCTGACCGCCTTCGCCAGGGCTACGGCGAGTCCGCCAAAGCTTCAGCGACGGCGGGCGGTCACGGGAATTCCTTTCGGACGATCCGCGTCGATTCGAAGGTCGTGCACGAGACGGACTCCGGCCATCCGAAGTCTGACGACGCGCAGTGGATGCGGTTCACGCTCGACACCGTAGGGAAGACGGAGTGGCCGAAGGATCAGCAGGGCCGGCCGATTTACCCGGAAGAATTCGAAGCGCTCGCCGCAAGGCGTCCCGGACAGCCGATGCACCCGCCGGGCAGGGACGTTCGCTGCATTGTCAGCGTCGGCATGCTGACCGAAGGATGGGACTGCAACACCGTCACGCACATCGTGGGCCTCAGGCCGTTCATGTCGCAGCTGCTGTGCGAGCAGGTGGTCGGCCGCGGGCTTCGCCGGCGCACGTACGAAGTCGGGGACGGCGATTTGATGACGGAGGAAGTTGCGAAGGTTTTCGGCGTGCCGTTCCAGGTCGTGCCGTTCAAGGCGGACCCGAAGGGCGGGACGAAAGCCGCCGCGAAACGGCATCACGTTTACGCCATTCCCGCTCGCGCGCGATTCGCGATCAGGTTCCCCAGAGTCGAAGGGTATCAACAGGCGATCAGAAACCGCGTCACCCTCAACTGGGCCGGGGTGCCGCCGTTGTGGCTCGATCCGATGAACATCCCGCCAGAGGTCCAGGTGAAGGCGGCGCTGACCACCAACAGCGGGCGGATGTCTCTGGTCGGCCCGGGCCGCCTGGAGAACGTCGATCTGAACCCGTACCGCGCCGGACGACGCGAGCAGGAGCTCGTGTTCGAGCTCGCACGCGATCTCACCAGGGAGTACGTCGCGAGCGCCGCGTGCGAAGCCCCCGCACACGTCCTCTTTCCACAGATCGTCCAGATCGTTCAGCGATTCATGCGAGAGGTCGTACACCCGATAGCGCCGGCGCACAGGTTGGACGTGTTTCTCTCGCCTTACTACGGTTGGGCGATCGAGCGACTGGTCGCGGCCATTCGTCCCGACAGCGCGGGCGGCGAGACACCGGAGGTCCCGCGATACGAAAAATCGCGTGAGCCCGGATCGACCGCGGACGTGGACTACTGGACCAGCAAGGATGTTCGTGATGTCGTCAACAGCCACTTGAACTACGTCGTCGCGGACACGAAGCGGTGGGAACAGTCGGCTGCCTATATCCTTGATACTCACAAGGCGGTTGACGCGTTCGTGAAGAACGCGGGACTCGGTTTCGCCATCCCGTACGTCCACAACGGCCGCGGCCACGACTACCAGCCGGACTTCATCGTCCGGTTGAAGGACGGACGACATCTGATAGTGGAGACGAAAGGGTTCGACGAGCTCGCGGACGTCAAGGCGGCTGCCGCGGAACGGTGGGTGGAGGCCGTCAATGCCGACAAGCAATTCGGCCGATGGGAATACGTCATGGCGCGGTCAGTACCGGCGGTACGCGAGGCGCTGGATGCGCTGGCCGCTGCGGAGCGCACGACCCAATAGCAATCGTCAACCCGTCAATCGGCCGTCGGCAATTGACATTCACGAATCGGCAATCGCCAATCTACAATCGCCAATGTGGTGAGAAGGCGCAAGAAAGACCCGGGCCGTATCTTCCTGCTCTCCCCCGCGAATTGCGGCGGACCTCGCGCGAACATGGTGCTCTCCGATCGCGCCACGTTCGATCTCGCGCAGCGGCTCCGCGGTCGGGAGGGCGCCGCGATCGGCGAGGTGTTCGCGTTCGTCAGCGGACTCTACTTCAAGGGAAAGCTCGCCTACGCGCTGAGATTCGCGCGTCCGCCGGATCCCGGCGCGCCGCTGACGGGGAGCGGCGTGCTCGTCATCACGCCCAGTGCGGGACTTCGTCCCGCAGAGACGCGCGTGACGGCGGACGCCATCCGGGCCTTTGCAGCCGTCGACATCGCCGCGAACGATGCGCGCTATCGCGTGCCGCTGCTCTCGAGCGCCCGCGCGCTCGATGAGGAAATCGGTCCCGACTGCGACGTCATTCTGCTCGGCAGCATCGCGTCGGCGAAATACGTCGACGTGCTGACCGGAGTCTTTGGTGCGCGCCTGCGATTTCCGATCGCGTTCGTCGGCCGCGGCGACATGAGCCGCGGCGGGCTGCTCCTGCGCTGCATGCGTGCCGGCGAAGAGCTCGAGTACGTGCCGGTCGAAGGCGCCATCCGCCACGGCCCCCGGCCGCCGAAGCTCGCGCCCATTCGCGGAATCTCGAAGACCATCGAGTAATTGGGGAATTGGGGAATTGGGGAATTGGGTGATTTGGTGATTGTCAAGATCCCGCGCGCGGGTTCCCACACTTTGAAGATCCAGGGCAAAGAGGTCCGCCTCACGAACCTCGACAAGCTGTTCTGGCCGGAAAGACAAATCACGAAAGGGGATCTGATCCAGTACTACGCGGACGTCGCGCCGCTGGTGCTGCCTCACATCAAGGACCGCGCGATGGTGATGAAGCGCTACCCGCACGGCGCGGCGGGGGAGTTCTTCTTCATGAAGCGCGCGCCGGAGCCGCGGCCCGACTGGATCCGCACATGCCGCATCCCGCACGACTCCGGCAACGTCATCGATTTTCCCGTCATCGACGACGTGCCGTCGCTCTTGTGGGTGATCAATCTCGGGTGCATCGACCTGAACCAGTGGTATGCGAAGTGCGACGACGTGGATCGGCCCGATTACCTGCACTTCGATCTCGATCCCGGGTCCGCCACGTGGGATCAGGTGCTCGAGTCCGCCCGTATCGTGCACGATGCGCTGACCACGCTGAAGATGCCGGCCTATGCGAAGACGACGGGATCGAAGGGGATTCACGTCTACGTGCCGATCGTTCGTGGCCCGGTGCAGAAGCAGGTGTGGACGTTCGCGAAGGCGCTCGCGCAGGAGCTGGCCGGCCGGCATCCGCCGCTGATGACATCCGAGTACAAGGTGGCGAAGCGTCCGAAAGGTCGCGTGCTCGTCGACTACAACCAGAACGCATGGGGACGCACGCTCGCGTCCGTCTATTCGGTGAGACCCACTCCGTTTGCCGGCGTGTCGACGCCGCTCACGTGGAAAGAGATCGGGAAAGGGTGCCGCATCGAGGAGTTCCGCCTCGATAACGTGCGCTCCCGGTTCAAGAAGACGGGCGATCTGTTCAAGCCGCTCCTGCTCAAGACGCGCAGAGTGGAGCTGCGGAAGTACCTGGAATAGTCACACAGAACGCCTCAGGGCTCAGGCTTATGACCGCTGATGGCGCCGGGTCTAAAGACCCGGCCTACAGTGCGGCGCGCTGCAGGGCGGACCTTCAGGTCCGGCTTCATGAGCCCTTAGCCTGATCACGCGGCAGATTCGGTTCCGCGAGCAGTGTGGCGACTTCCGTGCGGAACGCGTCGAGCGCCTCGATCGCGTAGCCCTCATGTGTATAGCGGATCATGCCCGCGCGATCGATCAGGAACGCGGTCGGAATCTGGCGGACGCGGAACGCGTCCGCCGCGACCATCTTCGGGTCCACCATCACCTGCAGCGTGTGCGGCGTCCGCGCGAGAAAAGCATCTGCATCGCGCCGCTTTTCGTCCACGTTGATCGCCATCACCTCGACGCCCTTCGCCTGGAACTCTTCGTGGAGGCTGTTCAACGCGGGAAACACCGCCTTGCACGGGAGGCACCAGCTCGCCCAGAAATCGACGAGCAGCACCTTCCCGTTCAGCGCCTTCAATTCGACGGTGCTGCCGTCGATGGCGCGCAGCTTCAGCCGAGGCGCGGTGCGGCCGTTCGCCTGCAGCGAGGCCACGGCCAGCAGCGCGATCAAAGTCAGTGCGAGCGAATTCGATCCGACGCGCGCCATGGCGGGACCTTACTTCTGCGCCTGTGCGGCAACCGGCATCGCGATGTGCTTCGCCTTCCCGAACCGGTACGCGTAGGTTCCGAGAATCACCCAATCCGGGAACGTCGCGTCACCGGCCGCGCCCGTGTACGGATCCGGCGCGCGGAAGCGATAGTACGCGCGCGGAAGGTTCATCTGCAACGTCGACTTGCCCGTGACGAACGAAAGGCCGGGCTCGATGAACATCTCCCTGCCGGGGCGGCGGAATCCCTCGCTCTTGCCGATGACGTCGTAACGAGGCACCCCTTCGACTCGCCACGCGAGCGACGCGCTGATTCTGTGCCACACCGGGACGCCAACGCCCGTCCGCACCAGGTACTGATCGGGAACAGAGTTGACGTTGCGTAGCGGTGTCGTGGTGCTCGGGCGGCCGATGCCGACGAGAATCGACGGCGTGTCGTTCATGTTGCGCGGGTTGGCGAGGTAGTTGGCGGAACCGAACACGAACATCCGGCCGAACCGGCTGAATCCCTGCACCTCGAACTGTCCGCCCCAGCCCCCATCGCCCGGCTGCACCGACTGATCGACGGCCTTTTCAGACGGAGACGCGCCGCTAATGTCGGGGAATACGTCCGTACCGCGCGCGGTTCCCGTCGGCATCTTGAGCCCGGCGCCAAGCGAGACGTTGTACTTCGCATGTGCCACCGGGTCGAACAGCCAGAAGCGCCCCATGGCGGAGATGTCGCCAAGCCCGTGCCCGTGCTGCGTGCCGCGCGCGCCGGGCGGAGCAATCGGACTCGGGATGGACCACGACGCGACCACGAACGGAACGCTCACCGCCGCGCTGAGCCGCGACGTGAAGGCATGATTGACATTGAACAGCAGCAGGCGCTGCTTGTTGATGACGTACGTCCCGAGCGCCGTGCGCTGCGCCTGGTAGACCTCGCCTGAGTAATGCCGATCGGCCGTGGAACCGCGAAGCGACGTGGTCACCTCCCACTCGCCGGGTTGCACGTACGAACCCGACAGTGGTCCGAAGAGCGGCGCGCTCTCGCGAAACAGAATGCACCCCTGCGCGGACGCCTCGCGCGCGGCCGCCGGAATCAGCAGGGCGGCGATGAGCACGCACATGCCGCGTCGTGCCTGACTACTGCTTAGCATGATGGCCTCCCGTCAATCGCAGGGGAGCATAGATCGTAGAACGAGGGTTGCCAGTACTGCGTTCCGGTTACCGCACTAATTCAAATGCACTACGCATGTGTGAATCGTGTATCCCCAGATCCCTGATCCGGGATCCCTCATCCTCGATCCTCAATCTCGTATCCTGAATCCCTTATCGCGTCCCGCATCCCGCGCCCCGCGCCCCGCATCCCGCGTCCCGCGCCCCGCATCCCGCGTCCCGCGCCCCGCATCCCACATCCCGCGCCCCGCATCCCGCATCCCGCGCCCCGCATCCCGCGCCCCGCGTCCCGCGTCCCGCATCCCGCGTCCCGCGTCCCGCGTCCCGCGCGGCATCAATCGTGCTGAGCTCGGCTGCATGGCAAATACACTCGAAGATTTACCCATATATTCAAGGGCGCAGGAGCTGTGGGGCGCAGTTTCTGCGATCTTGAAGAGTCCGCGACTGGTCAGAAACCAGAGACTCTGGAAGCAGATCGACGACGCGAACGACTCGATCATCTCGAACATGGAAGAAGGTTTCGAGCAGCCAACCGATGACGCGTTCGCCAACTATCTGTTCACGTCGAAGGCATCGCTCAAGGAAGTAATCGCACGGCTTCGCCAGGCTCGCTCTAAGGGCCACATTGCGGAAGCTGATCTCGAGCGCTGCGAGACAATGGCGGAGGATCTCGGTCGGATGCTTGGCGGCTTCATCCGGTATCTATATCGATCCGGCTTCAAAGACAGAGGACGGTACAAGCTCCGGCACGACACGCCTCAAAAATGTAAACCCACATCTGACCCGAAATCTGATCTGGCGGCGCGGCCCGACTCGGATTCGGTTTCTCATGAGCGATCCGACTCAGATGAACAGTCCGAGGGAGAGTCCGAGCGAGATTCCGATTCGGGCTTCTGATTCGAGATTCCGATTCGGGATTCCGATTCGGGATTCCGATTCGGGATTCCGATTCGGGATTCTGATTCGGGACTCTGATTCGGGATTGGAGATTTCTGATTGTGGATTGAGGATGAGGGATCCCGGATCAGGGATCAGGGATTGACGATTGTTGTCACTGTCGATGGAGCGGCTGATTGGCGGTGATTCCACGACCTTCCGTGATCGTGTAGAAGCGGCCCGCGGTGAGAGGACCTGTTTTCTCCTGCTTTCCGCTCGGCCACTCCACGATCATCTCCTCGGCACCGGATCGCTGTCCGAGGCCGAACGTGAGCGGCAACTCCGACTGGGACAGGTAGCTCGAGCCGGTGCGGACCAATCGCGTCAGCCATGACGAGCCCACGCGCACGCGGACGCGTGCGCCTATCGCGTCGCGGTTCGAACGGCTGCCGCGAAGGCTCAGGCGGACGGCGCGGTTCGGCGCCGAGAGCTGATTTCGATACAAGTGCGCCGGTCCGCCATTCGTGGTGACGAGCACGTCGAGGTCGCCATCGAGATCGATGTCCGCGAAGGCGGCGCCGCGCGCGACCTTCGGTGCCGCAAAGTCCGCGCCGATCTCCCGAGCGATATCGACGAACTGCCCGCCGCTGTTGTGAAACAGGTGCGGCGGTTCAGCGTAATTCACCCTGCCGCCCGCATTCCGCAAGCCGTCATCGATGTGGCCGTTCACGACGAGCAGATCGAGAAGGCCGTCGAGATCCGCGTCGAAGAAGAAGCAGCCGAACCCGAGCGTCAGGCGCGTCGCCCTGCCGAGATCCGAATGCGCCGCGCGATCCGCGTAGTGCCCCGCCGTCGTTGGCGTATACAGCCCGAGCATCTCGCCGGAGAAGTTCGTGACGACAACCGACGGCACGCCGCTGTTATCCAGATCGGCGGCATCGGTTCCCATACCCGCGCGCGCGCGCCCGTCCTCGCTGAACGCAAGTCCCGCCTCGAGCGCCGTCTCGACGAAACGGCCGGAGCCCGTGTTGCGATACAGCTTGTTCGGCTGCGTGTCGTTGGCGACGAACAGGTCCGGCCACCCGTCGCGGTCGTAATCGAGCATCGTCACGCCGAGCGCCTTCGACGTCGGATCGAGCAATCCGGCGGTAGCGGTGACGTCTTCGAACGTGCCGTTCCCTTTGTTGCGGAACAGCCACGATGTCGCCCCGGGATACGCTTCCGGCGTGCAGTACGACTTCCGGGTCCCGTCCGCGCTGCAGAAGATGTCGCTCTCGGGCGTCCACCGCACGTAGTTGCAGATGAAGAGATCCACGAGGCCGTCGCGATCGAAATCGATCCACACCGCCGACGTGCTGAATCCGGTGTGGCCGCCGAGCCCCGCGCGACTCGTCACGTCCACGAAGCGGCCTTTCCCCGTGTTGTGAAAAAGGCGGCTCTGCCCGACAGCGGTCACGAGCACATCGTCGTGCCCATCGTTGTCGTAGTCCGCCGCCGCGACGCCCATTCCGTACATCGGCACGTCCAGTCCGGAGCCGGCGGTGACGTCATCGAATCCGCCGCGGCCGTTGTTGCGAAAGAGCCGCGCCGTCGTGTTGTCGGGAGCGGTGCGGCCGGGCCATTCCGTGCCGTTCGCGATGATCACGTCCTGCCAGCCGTCGTTGTCGACATCGAGGAATGCCGCGCCCGCGCCGAGCGCTTCGGGCAGATACTTCCGGCCGGACGCGCCGTTGTAGTGGGTGAAGCGCAGTCCTGTGGCTGCCGTGACGTCGGTCAGCTCGAATCCCGGAGACGGCGGCGCCGTCCGTGGATGCGCGACGCCGATCAGCGTCATGAGGAGCATGGCGGCGACCAAGCGCGGTTTCACTTTGATTCCACCAGTCCCTTTTTCACGGCCAGCAGCACGAGCTCCGCTGTCTTGTGCACGCCCAGCGTATTCATCAGGTTCGTCCGGTGCACCGCGACAGTGTTCGCGCTCAAGCTGAGAATGGTCGCGATCTCCTTGTTCGATTTCCCGAGCGCGATGAGGCGGAGCACCTGGATCTCGCGCGCGCTCAACCGCGAGAACGCGTCATCCGGGTCAATGCCGTCGGCGCCGCGCAGGCTGCGAATCGCGAGCTCGGACAGCTCGGGACTGAGAAACTGTCCGCCGCCCGCCAGCACGCGCACCGCCCGCGTCAAATCGGTCTCGAGCGCGTTTTTGAGGATGTACCCTTTCACGCCCGCGTCGAGCGCATTGCGCACGTACTGCTGGTCGGCATGCATGCTCAACATCAGCACGCGGCACTCCGGCCGGCGCCGCAGCATCTCGATGGCGGCGTGCAGCCCGTTGATCTCCGGCATCGCGAGATCCATCACGACCACGTCAGGCGAGAGGCTGCGTTCGAGCTCGATGGCCTCGGCGCCGCCGCTCGCTTCGCCCGCGACAACGATGTCCGGCTCGTCTTCGAGAATCCTCCGGAATCCCTGCCGCACGAGCGCATGGTCGTCCGCCAGCAGCACCCGGATGCGTTTTGCGGTCATGTGACCACCGCCGTTCGCGGAGCATCGAAGGCGTGCGGCACATGCACGTCCACGACGAGCCCGCCCTCGGGTGAGCGGCGCAACCGGAGCCGTCCACCCATGAGTTCCGCGCGCTCGCGCATGCTGACCAGGCCAAGGCCGCTGTCGACGGTTCGCCCGCGAGCCGAGGGCAGACCGTGACCGGCATCCTCGATCTCCAGATGGAGCGCATTTCCTTCACAGGCGATGCGGACGCGCGCGCGATCCGAACCGGAATGGCGGCTGATATTGCTCAATGCTTCCTGGACGATGCGGTAGACGTGGATCGCGGAGTCGGGCGGAATGGTTGCGATCGGCCCGGTCGCGACGAGGGTTGTCCGTATCCCGGTTTGCCGCTCGAACTGCTCGACCGAGCGGCCCAGGGCCTTCTCCAGGCCGAAGTCGTCGAGCACTCCCGGGTGCAGCCACTGCGACTGCGCGCGGATGCGATCGAGCGTCGTCTGGGCGATCCCGCGCACGTTGTCGAGTTCTTCCGCGAGCGCGGTATCTCGCGGCACGTGACGGCGCGCGCGGCCGAGCAGCGTGCCAAGCGCCGTGAGGATCTGACCGAAGTCGTCGTGCAGCTCTCGCGAGACCGATCGCTGCAGGTCCTCCTGCGCCCGCATCGTGTGCCGGGAGAGCGTCCGGAGCTGCGCGGTGACGTCCCGCACGGCTTCGAAGGCGCGGCGGTTCGCGACGACGATCCACGCGCCCGCGACAGCCACGACGACGAGCAGGACGCCGACGAGCGCGAGAATCTCCATCGCGACGCGATCGTAGATGCCGCGGTTCGCAAGCGCTGCTTCCTCCTGTACCCGGTTGTTCGCGACGAGGAACTGCGACACCATGCCATCGAGCGCCCGCTGCTCGGCAATCAGGCTGCTGCGAATGAGCGCGACGGCCCCGGCATTGTCCCCCGTCCGCGCCATCCCGAACATCCTGTCGACGTCAGCCCAGTACGCTTCGTTCGTCTGCTCGAGCCGTGTCTGCTGTGCGGGCTCGCGCGCCGCGGGCGCGAGTGCGCGTTCCTGCACGATGGCGGCCGTCAAATCGCCGCGCAGCCGATCGAACGCGGGCTGCCACGCCGACAGCGGGTAGGGCTCGGCGCCATCCGCCATGTCGCGCATCGCCACGGCGAGCGATGCGAGATCGTTCTGGATGCGCAGCAGCTGCAACGAGCCTTTCCGGTTTCGATCGCTGATCCCCGTCTGCTGATCGCGAAGGTCGCGAATCTGCAGGAACGTATAGAGACCAACGGCAGCGATCGTGGCGAGCGCCAGCGTGAGCCCTGTGATCAGCAGGCGCGTGGGCGCGTGCCGCGGCGGTGCATCGGCGACGGGGAGATGGTCGGAACCGGCGGATTGCGCCATTGGCTGCCTTGCGGCGTTCGGCGCAATCGTAACGCAATCAGCCAGCTGTTGAAGACAACAGCCGGAATGCCAACTGCGAGTGTCAGATGTCAATGCCGAATGAATCTCAGCGTGTCTTCAGCATTTGGCATTCAGCATTGACAGTGAGACGCTCTTGGCGGCCCCACTCACATACTCACGAGGAGCGCGATTGGCAGCCTCTGGAACACCTCGCCGACAAACAGCCAGGAGTGTTCCGCCGAGGTGACGGGCTTCAGTTCGGCGCCGGTGAACCCGTCGCGCCACGTGAGCGCGCCGAGCGCCGGGGGGAGCAGCACGCGTGACGTCTTCCACCGTTCTCCCAGCGGCACCGGATGGTCGCGGTCCACGAGCGGCAGCGTCAGGTGCGGGACGACGGCGATCAGTGCGCGATTGTCGGCGTGCATCCGCGCAAATGCCAGCACCTGCGCCGCCACCGTCGATTCGACGTCCAGCGGCAAGTAGTCCCCTTCCAGGAAGAGATCGGGTGCGTCACGCCGAAGGCGGAGGCCCGCCGCCGTGACGAACATCTTGATTGTGCCGTCGCTCCAGCGGCCGACGATCCGATCGATTGCGGGTCCGCGCGCATCGGCCGGCATCTCCGCGATCTTCGAGCACTCGGCGAGCGCGGCTTCGCGCCGGGCGAAGTCCACGGGACGCCGATTGTCCGGATCCACGAGGCTGAAATCCCAGAGGTCCGTGCCCTGGTAGAAGTCCGGCACGCCCGGTGACGCGATTTTCACCACGACCTGCGCGAGCGAATTGATCATTCCGCTGCGCGCGATGCGCTGCTGGAATGGTAAGAAGGCCGTCAGGAACTTCGGTCCGGCATCCCCGGACAGCGTGCGCGCGATGAATGTGGAGACGGCTTCTTCGTAGGCCTCGTTCGGATTGATCCAGCTCGAATGCAGCTTGGCTTCCTTCACGGCCTTGTTCATATAGGCCTGAAGCCTCGGAACCATGTCGTCAGGCACCGCGCTCGCCTCTGAGATCTCCGGCGGCCACACACCGAGCAGAGCCTGGTAGAACCGGTATTCGTCGTTGCGATCGGGCGCCGGTTCACCATCGATGATCGGGCGCAACGCGCGGTTGACGCGCATCCAGCGCGCGACCTCGCGGCCCCATTCATCGGGCATCTCCGACAGCACGTCGATGCGCGTGCGCACGTCCTCGCCGACTTTCGTATCGTGCGTCGCGGTGGCGAGCATCTCGTATGGCCAGTCCTGCCGTCGCAGAAGGCTGAGCTCGTGGAAATCACGCCCGGTGTATCCGAAGCGGGACGGATCGCCGCCGACCTCATTGAGCGACAGCAGCAGGTTGTATCGATAGAACGCGGTGTCCTCGAGCCCTTTCGCCTGCAGCGGTCCGGTGTATTGCTGGAACTTCATCGCGAAGCGCAGGCGTGCGGCGGTTTCCGCTGCATCCGCCGCGGGATATCCGGAGCCGCGGCGATTGCGCGCGCCGGCGTTCCCCGCGTCCTCGGGATCGCGCGGCAGCACGACTTCACGGAAGAAGTCGAAGATCGTGGGATCCATCGCCGGATTCCGGCGCCCCGCGCGCACGATCGCCCGCTCGACGACCGCGCGATCTTCCGGCGACCAGCCCTGCTCGGTCACGTAGGTGCGGTAGGCGGGAAAGCACGCCACCACTTCGACAATCACGTCGCGCAGGCTGTTGAGCGTGAAGTCGCGCGACTTCCGGTTGCTCTCGCTGATCCGGTTGAGCATCTCGGCGAGCACGTTCAGTTCGCTCGCCATCGATGTATCCATGATTAATCGCTTCGTTTCATAGAGCACGTCGTCGAAGCTCTCGCTCCAGCCGGTCAGCTTCGCGTATACGCGGCGCATGCGGTGCGCGTTCGCGCCGTTGACGAACAGGCCGTTCACCTGGTTCAGAAAGTTGTAGCCGGTCGTCCCGTGCACGCCCCACCCGTGCGGCAGCCGTTCGCGCCCGGACAGAATCTTTTCTGCAACGACATACAGGGGATGCGAGCCGGATGTGCGCGGTGTCTGCCAGGCGCTGGCGGCGAGATCCTGGAGCATGTCGAAGTAGCGCGCCGGATCGAACAGGCCGTCCGGATGATCGATGCGGACGCCGGTGACGCGCCGCTCGCTCAGCAGCCGGGCGAGCAGTTCATGGATCGCGGCAAAGACGTCGCGATCCTCGACGCGCAGCCCCGCCAGGCCGTTGATATCGAAAAATCGGCGATAGTTGATCTCGTGCGACGCGGTGCGCCAGTAGGCGAGCCGATACGCCTGCTCCTCGAGCAGCTCGTGCAGTGCATCGAACGACTCCGGGCGTCCGGGAACGCCGTTGAACTCGCGGACGGCCTCTTCGATGTGCTCCCGAATCCGCGGCGCTTCGTCGGCGAGACGCTGCAGGCGGCCGCGCGCCACCTCGCTCTCGTGATCCCGCTCGTCGGTGCCGTCTTGCGAGCCTTCCGCGTACGGCGGCATCTTTTGCAGCGCCGTCGTGATGCTGAGGAACTCGAGCAGGTGCGGATTGGATGCGCCGAGATCCTGCGTCAGCCTCGTCAATCCGGTCCGGTACACACGCGGCGCCTGCCGCGGGTTGATTGGCAGCGAGTGATCGAAGTAGGTGAGCGCGAGCTGGCCCTCTCGAAACTCGAGCTGCAGCTCGCCACGCTCGAGCACCTGGCCGTACTGATCGCCGAGGATCGGCAGCAGGAGCTTTCGCTTCAGCTCGCGCTTCACAGGATTCCAGTCGATGTCGAAGAAGCGCGCCGCGCGCGCGCGCGGGCCGTTCTCCAGCACGTCGCGCCACCACGGGTTGGTCGCCGTGCTGATGCCCATGTGATTCGGGACGAAGTCGACGACGTGCTGAAGGCCTGCGTTGCAGACGGCATCGGTGAATGCCGTGTGCGCGTCCGCGCCGCCGAGCTCCGGGTTGATCTCGTTGTGATTGTGAACGTCGTAGCCGTGTCTGCTTCCCGGCTCCGCCGTGAAGTAGGGCGACGTGTAGACGGCGCCGATGCCGAGGCGCTGCAGGTAGGGGACGACGTCGCGCGCGGCCGTCAGCGGAAAGTCGCCGTGGACCTGCAGCCGATAGGTGCTGGATGGTACAAATCGGGGGCGCGCTGTCATTTTCAATCGAAGGAATCGAAGGATGAGCGAACGAGTCGAAGGAGCATCAACGGATGACGGAGGACGGAGGACGGTTGACGAAAAACCAGAACGCGAGTTTCGAAGATCGGGCTCTGAGAACTATCCGTCCTCCGACAACCGTCCTGCGACAACCATTTCCTATCGCACCTCGCACCTCGCACCTCGCATTCGATTCCTTCGCTCATCCCTTCGATTCCTTCGATTGTAAGATTACCGCTCCGGAACGAGCGAAATCGATCGCGCCCCTGGCGAGATCGATGCGCGCCGGCCGGGCGTCCGACGCAAACGGGACATCTTCGGTCGTCAGCCGCGTCTGCCACGCGGTTCCGTCCACCAACGCTTCACGCAGATCGACACGGCCCTCGCCAAGTCGCGCGCAGATCACGAACCGCGCACGGTCCCGCGATCGTCGAATGACGATGGTCGCCGCGTCCAGCGCGGTGGCGTCGCAGGTGTACGCGCTGCTGGCCTGCAGGGCGAGATGCTGTGCGCGAAGCGCGAGCAGCGTCCGGTGCAGCTCGAGGCTGTTGGCATGTCGAGGCGCACTGAGCTCGCTCCATCGAAGCCGGCTCGCCTCGAACGTCTGGTCTGCCTGCGGATCGGGAATGCGCTCGGCCGCGCCGGGCGAGCCGAATCCCGGAAAATCCCGGAACTCGCGTCGTCGTCCCTCGACGACCTTGCGTCCGAGATCCGGCTCGAAGTCGGTGAAGAACAGAAACGGCGTGCTGGCCGCCCATTCCTGGCCCATGAAAAGCAACGGCGTCATCGGCGCCACGAGCAGGATGACGACCGCGACGCGCCACGACGCATCGTCGATCGCGTGATGGAGGCGGTCCCCGAGCGCGCGGTTGCCGATCTGATCGTGGTTCTGCACGCAGATGACGGATCGTCGCATCTCGACTTCCGACGGATCGGTGCCGCGCGGCCCCTCTTCGTGCCGGGAGTGCTGCCCGACGAACAGCCAGCCACGTCGAAGCGTATCCGCCAGCTCGTGCGCCGTTCCCGCGTAATCCGCGTAGTAGCCGTGCGTGTCACCGGCAATGGCGCTGCGCAGGACGTGATGGAGGTCGTCGGCCCAGACGCCGTCCAGGTCCCAGCCGCCGTGCGCCGCATCCGTGACCATCTCAGCGAGGTTGCGAGAATCTTCGGCGAAGACGAGCGGCCGTGGCGTGCGCGCCTCGTGGACGCACCGCGTCAGCTCCGCCACGAATGGCCGATCGCTGGTGTCGATCAACGCGTGGGTCGCGTCGAGCCGCAGGCCGTCGGCGTGATACTCGTGGATCCAGTGCAGCGCGTTTTCGATGAGCAAGCGTCGCACCTGCTCGCATGCCGTGTCGTCGAGGTTCACGGCATCGCCCCACGGCGTGGCGTGCTTGGCGGTGAGAAATTCCGGGCTGAACTGCGAGAGGTAGGCGCCTTCCGGGCCGAGGTGATTGTAGACGACGTCGATGATGACGCCGAGGCCCGTGTGGTGTGCGCGATCGACGAGCGCGCGCAAGTCATCGGGCCGGCCGTACGCGCGCGACGGCGCGAAGAGCGCCACGCCGTCGTAGCCCCAGCTCCGACGTCCGGGAAAATCCGCAAGCGGCATCAGCTCGATGGCGGTGACGCCGATGCTGCGCAAATAATCGAGACGCGCCGCTACGTCGCCGAACGTGCCGCGGCCCGCGAACGTGCCCACGTGCAGCTCGTAGATCACGACCGTCGCAGGATCGAGGCCTTGCCATGCGCCATCGCTCCATTGAAACCGCCGCGGATCGATCACCTCCGACCACGCGTGCACGCCGTCAGGTTGAAACCGGCTCGCGGGATCCGGCCGCGGGTCGCCCTTGTCGAACGAATACGCATAATGCGCACCCGCTTCGACGCCAGGCACCTCTATTTCCCAGATGCCGCCAGGCGAGCAGACAGGTTGATGGATTTTCGTGCCGCTGCCGCAGGCAACGTGCAGACGCAGATCGCGCGCCGCCGTCGCCCAGATCCGGAACCGCGTCGCGCCGCCGATCGGGACGGCGCCGAAGAACGGATCCCAGGTCACACCAGCTCCAGGATCCCGTGAAGCGGAATGCGCACCCAGTCCGGACGATTGTTCAGCTCGTAGTTCAGCTCGTAGTACGCCTTGTCCAGCAGAAAGAGATCCAGCAGCGTCGCGCGCTGCACGGGATCGATCGGAAGAAACGACGCGCCCTCGGCGACTGCGAGATATCCCTTCAGGAATGCCGCGCTGTTCCAGATCTGCCACGCGCGTGCCCAGGACTCGAGCCGATCGAACGACGTATGGCGGTTGCGCGTGTGCGCGAACAACGCGGCGTACGCGGCATAGCTGAACGAGCGCAGCATGCCGGCGACATCCTTCAGCGGCGATTCCTTCTGCCGCCGTTGATCGAGGGGACGCGCGGGTTCTCCCTCGAAATCCAGCAGGTAGAAGTCCCCTTCGGCCCAGAGGATCTGACCGAGATGATAATCGCCGTGCACGCGGGTTCGCGCGGCAGTGAAGTCGAGCTCACGCTTCGCGTGAAGCGATGCAATCGCACGGTCGCTCCGGCCGAGCAGTTCCTTCGCGCTCGGCGCGATGTCGGCGGGAAGCAGATCGAGCCGTTCTTCGATCAGCGCACTTGCCCGGCGCGTCTGCGCGACGGCATCGGTGACCAGCCGGTCGACATCTTCGCGGGTGAAGGGCGCGGGGGCGAATGCGGCGGAGGTCGAGTCCGATGCGAGCGCCACGTGCAGTTCCGCCGTGCGCCTGCCGAGCGTCTGAGCGCTGTCGATGTATGCGCCGGCGAGCTCGCAGATGAGGGGCGGTGTCGGCACGGCCGCGAGGGCCAGCAGGTGCGCCGACGGCAGCAGGTCCTCTGGAACCGCGCCCTGTCCTTCGACGACCTCGAAGAATCGTCCCAGTTCGGCGAGCGCGTGAGTCCAGCCGTCTGCCTGGCTCGTGACGAATTCCTGCGCGACCGCGAGATGCGTGATCCCCTCGCCCGCTGGTTGATACTCGAGCGCAGCAGCGACGCGCGGCACGCGGCGGAACGACGTGTTCATCGTGAGCTGCTCGCCGATCTCCACGTCGGGATTGGGGCCCGCTTCTATCCGGCGGAACAGCTTCACAATCAGTCGTTCGTCAAAGCTGACCGACGTGTTGCTCTGCTCCGCCGTCAGCCGCCGGGCCGGCAGGGGCCCTTCGCCTCGTAATGCCGAAAACGCGGACGTCCGCAGTGCGCGGATGATGCCGCGCTTCGTGCTCGCGTCCGTACGATCGAGCAGCCGGAGCAGCGCGGCGCCGAACCTCTCGTCGCCGACCGCATCGGCCACCAGCCCCTTGCGCGCGCCGGTGACGCGTGCCATCGCCAGATGGCTCGCATTCGCGAGGAGCGCGTCCGCCGCGCCGTCGGTGATGATCGAGAGCGGCACGAAGTAGCGTTCCCGGCCGCCGTCGTGGTATTCGACTTCGACGATCGTCAGGAACAGCGGATGCGGACCGCGCTCGGCAAGGCCCCAGTCGATCACGCGCGCCGCGCGAATCGCGCGCGCCTTGCCGCCGAACCACCGCTGGCGCAGGAGGAATGGCACCAGCGCTTCGCGTTCGATCAGCGTGCGGACGTTCCCCTCGAGCAGCGTGTCCCACGCGACGCCCATGAAGAATGAGGGCAGGTGATCGGGCGGAGCGGTCGTCTCCGTCGCCAGGCGCCCGACCGTCGTCGGCGCCTGCTGCAGGCGGAACCAGTAGAACGAATACGGACCGAGCGTCAGGAAATACGGCAGCTCGCCGACGCGTGGAAACTCCGTCAGCCCGAGCATCTCCACCGGCGTCATCCCCTTGAACCCCGCGAGATCGAGCTCCACCGGCTGCACGGACCGCGCGAGATTGGCGACGCAGAGAATCAGCTCGTCGTCATAGCGGCGGACGTATGCGAGGATCTTGCGGTTCTGCGCCGGCAGGAACTCGAGCGTGCCGCGGCCGAACACCCGCGACTGCTTGCGCAGCCCGATCATCCGCTTCATCCAGTTCAACAGCGAGTACGGCGCGCGCTCCTGCGCTTCGACATTGATCGCCTGGTACCCGTGGACGGCGTCCATGATTGGGGGCGCGTAGAGCTGCGCCGGATCGGCACGGGAGAAGCCGCCGTTCCGATCGCCGGTCCATTGCATCGGCGTCCGGACGCCATTGCGGTCGCCGAGATAGATGTTGTCCCCCATTCCAATCTCGTCGCCGTAGTAAATGACGGGCGTGCCCGGCAGCGAGAACAGCAGCGCGTGCATCAGCTCGATCCGGCGGCGGCTGTTCTCCATCAGCGGCGCAAGGCGTCGCCTGATACCGACGTTGATCCGCATCTTCGTATCCGCCGCATACGCCTGGTACATGTAGTCGCGCTCCTCGTCGGTCACCATTTCGAGCGTCAGCTCGTCGTGGTTCCGGAGGAACAGGCCCCACTGGCAGTTCTCGGGGATGTCCGGCGTCTGCCGCAGGATCTCGGTGATTGGATGGCGATCTTCCTGCCGCAGGCCCATGAACATGCGCGGCATCAGCGGGAAGTGAAACGCCATGTGGCATTCGTCCCCTTCGCCGAAGTACGGGCGCACGTCGGCGGGCCACTGATTCGCTTCGGCAATCAGCATGCGGTCGGGATATCTCGCGTCGAGCGCGCTGCGGATCAGGCGCAGGATGGCGTGCGTCTCCGGCAGGTTCTCGCAGATCGTGCCTTCGCGTTCGATCAGGTAGGGCACCGCGTCGAGCCGCAGGCCGTCGACGCCGCGATCGAGCCAGAACTGCATCACCTTGATCACCGCATCGATCACCCGTGGATTGTCGAAATTCAGATCGGGCTGGTGATGGAAGAAGCGGTGCCAGTAGTAGGCCTTCGCCGTGTCGTCCCACGACCAGTTGGACGTTTCCGTGTCCGTGAAAATGATTCGGACCCCTTCGTACTTCCGGTTGGTGTCGCTCCACACATAGAATTCGCGCTCCGGCGATCCGGCTGGCGCGCGGCGCGCCGCCTGGAACCACGGGTGCTGGTCGGAGGTGTGGTTGATGACCAGCTCCGTGATGACGCGGATGTCGCGCTTGTGCGCTTCGTCCATGAAGCGCTCGAAGTCCTGCAGCGTGCCGTAGCTCGGATGGATGTTCTCGTAATCCGCGATGTCGTAGCCATCGTCGCGCAGCGGCGACGGGTAGAAGGGCAGGATCCAGAGGCAGTTCACGCCGAGCCCCTGCAGATAATCCAGTCGGCTGGTCAGCCCCGCGAAGTCGCCGATGCCGTCGTTGTTGGCGTCGAAGAACGACTTGACGTGCGCCTGATAGATGATCGCGTCCTTGTACCAGAGCGG
>Ga0066677_10000116_pt1 | contig 26498 bp, 14 predicted proteins | sample GraSoiAngelo_126_FD_62299 | JGI IMG/M metagenome (GOLD analysis project Ga0066677, IMG submission 62299) | Grasslands soil microbial communities from the Angelo Coastal Reserve, California, USA - 14_0927_09_20cm | ecosystem: Environmental > Terrestrial > Soil > Grasslands | place: USA... | reverse complement strand
GATCGAGCGATGCGGTCGGCTCGTCGAGCAGCAGCAGCGTCGGACGGTTCAGCATCGCCTTCGCCAGCGACACGCGCGTCTGCTCCCCGGACGACAACACGCCGCATTTCACGTTGCGGAATCGATCGAGATCGAATTGCGCAATCAGGGTGTCGATGCGCTCAGCGAGCCTGGTCACGCCATACAACAGTCCGAAGAAGCGCAGGTTCTGCGCCACGGTGAGATTGCCGGGGACGGGTGCGTAGACCGCAGCGAAGTTCGTCCGCGCGAGCGCGTCGCGGCGATGGGTGACGAGATCGCAGCCCTTGATTCGGATCGTGCCGGCGGTTGGTTCCAGCACGCCGAGGATCATATTGATCGTCGTCGTCTTTCCCGCGCCGTTCGGCCCGAGCAAGCCGACGATCTCGCCGGCGTTCACATCGAACGACACCTCGTCGACGGCAACGACGTCGTTATAAACCTTGCGGATTCCCGTCACCGACAGGACGGTCATTCCGGATCATGTTACGCGACGGGAAGGCCTCGAAGGATCCGAAGAACCGAGTCAACCTGCGAAACGGGACGAATCAAGACGCTCTGGCCGGCAGTCGCGCAGCGTCGCGGGGTGCGGTCGATTGCCGATCGCGAATGGACCGTGAACCCACCGCCCGGATCGTAATCCTCAACTCGCGCCCCTGAAGGTCGAGCATCGTCATGCGCTCGACACCGCGCATGCGCGCGGCTGCGGCGCGCACGGTTCGCACGAGCGCGGCGACCACCTCGAGCCCTCTCCGTCCATACCGATCCGGAACCGCGATGTGCAGGACGAGCACCTCTTCGACCGAGGTTCGAACATACACGACAACGCCGGCCAGCGCATCGCTGCGCCGGCCGCGTTCGATCGCGAACAGGCACTGCACCTCGGGGCACGCGTCGAACGCAATGTGCACACCGGAGGGCTCCGACACGATCGTCGGACTCCCGAACAATTCAAGCGCGCGCGTGACGGCGGTGTCGGCCTGCCGCTGGCGCTGGTTGAAGAACATCAGCCGCTCGAGCGCCTCCCGGTGGTCTGCCGTCAGCGTGGACTGAAACGCGAGATCGATCACGTGAGCCTCCTGCGCCGTGCTTGTCCCGCCGAAGCGCGTCGCGCGAAGGCGGAGACAGGGCGACGAAAGTCGCCGCGGCGCGGGTCTTCACCGCGCCTTGGGGTTCTGACGCGCAAGGCCAGGGCAATCGGCCTGCCAGGACCACCTCAACCGGATCCCAGTACGTGGATACGGCGCGTCGTCATTGAGCTGGAAACGGCGACTCGGACTGGGTTGAAAAAACGACGTCAATGGCACGTGCTGAATGCCACATGCCCGAAAACTGGTGCAAATTCCGCCGGTCGGCAGTTGATATCTGCCAGTCAGGCTGCGTTTTCAGCCGCCTGCTCGACGGGTGCGCGTCCTTGACAACGCGCGCGCGCTTTCCTTACGGTACTCGGGTTGGACCACCCACGGCGCGTGGGTCGTCGGGCGCGCGCCGGTCGCGATTTCCGCTACGGCCACTAGGTTTGAGAGGAGATCCCGCTATGAAGTGCTCCCTCGCCGTTCCGATTGTCGTCGTCTTGCTTCTATCTGGTGCAGCGTCATCGCCCGCCTCCGCTCAGGTGCTTTATGGCTCGATCGTCGGCAACGTGACCGACGACACCGGATCGGCGGTGCCGGGCGCGACCGTCACCATTACGGACACTGACACGGGCGCGTCGCACGAGGGCGTGACCGACAGCACCGGTGCGTACCGTTTCACCACCGTGCAGTCCGGCACCTATACCGTGACGGTCAAGCTGTCCGGGTTCCGCACCTTCACTCGGTCCACCGTGCCGGTGACCTTGAACAACGTGAGCCGCGTCGACGTCTCGCTGCAGGTCGGGCAACTCAGCGAGACGGTGTCGGTCGCGGCCGATGCGCCAATCCTGCAGACCGATCGCGCCGAGGTGCGTGCCGAGCTCAAGACACGCGAGCTGGTCAACCTTCCGGTGTCGCTGAACCGGAACTACCAGTATCTGTTTCGCGTGCTGCCCGGCTTCACGCCGCCGGCCGAGGCGCACTCGGTGCCGTCGAATCCGTCACGCGCGCTGGTCTTCAACGTGAACGGCGCGAGTCGCAGCTCCAACAACATCCGGATCGACGGGGTGAGCACGACGAACATCTGGTTGCCGCACGTCGCCGCGTACGTCCCGGCGCTCGAATCGCTCGAGGCCGTCAACATCGTGACGAACAGCTTCGACGCTGAGCAGGGGCTCGCCGGCGGATCCGCCATCAACGCCCAGATCAAGAGCGGGACGAACAATCTCCACGGATCGGCGTTCGAGTTCCACACGAACGAAAAGCTGCGGACGCAGAATTACTTCGCGCCGCCCGGCACCGAGAAGGGCAAGTGGCGCTACAACCAGTACGGCGGGACGGTGGGCGGCCCGGTGGTCCGCAACAGGATCTTCTATTTCGTGAGCTATGAAGGCACGCGCGACCGCCAGATCCTGAACCGGACGGTTTCGGTCCCGACCGAAGCGGTGCGCCGCGGCGACCTGAGCGCATCGGCGGCACCGATTTACGATCCGCTGACCGGTAATCCGAACGGCTCTGGGCGTACCCTATTTCCGAACAACCAGATACCGGCGGATCGCATCGATCCGACGGTCAAGAGCCTCATCGCCCTCATTCCGCTTCCGAATCTGCGCAACGCGGACGGGTCGATCCCCGAAACGAACAACTACTTCGCGCAGGCGCCGTTCGTGCTGAACCGATCCACCGTCGACAGCAAGGTGAACTGGAATGCCAGCAGCCGGCTGAACGTGTTCGGACGATTCAGCGTGCTCGATTTCGCTACCGAGAACGGCACCGTGTTCGGCGATCAGCTCCAGGGGCAGCCGCTGGGCAGCAGCAACCCGGGCCACGGGGATGGCAACACGTACAACATCTCCGCCGGCGCTACTTACACGCTGACGCCCACGCTGGCGATGGACGCGCATTTCGGATGGGTGCGCATGAACAGTAACAGCGCGCAATCGGACCTCGGCACCCGCAAGGGGCTTGACGTCCTCCACCTGCCCGGCACCAACGGGCCGAATTCCTACGAAGGCGGGACGCCGCTGTTCGATCTCGACACGTATGCCGACCTCGGTACGACAGACACCTTCATGCCGTACTTCAGAAGCGACGATCAGTACCAGACCGTGATGAACGTCAACTGGGTAAAGGGGCGGCACAACGTGCGGGCCGGGACCGACATCTATTACCAGGCGCTCAATCACACGCAGCCGGAGATCAGCGGCGGCGACAGCTTCGGCGCGCGCGGCGGGTTCCGGTTCCGCTCCGGCCCCACGCAGATCCAGGGCGGACCGGGCGGCAATCAGTACAACGCGTTCGCGTCGTTCCTCCTCGGCGTGCCCGACCAGATCGGGCGGCTCAAGCTGGTCGAGCCGTACACGACCCGCAACTGGCAGTACAGCTTGTATATCCGCGACCAGTGGCAGCCGCACGCTAAGATGACGATCTCGTACGGGACGCGATGGGAGTACTTTCCTGTCCCCACGCGCGCCGATCGGGGGCTCGAACGCTACGACGTCAACAGCAACACGATGATGGTGGGCGGCGTCGGCGTCGTGCCAAAGGATCTCGGCGTGCACGTGAGCAAGACCATGTTCGCGCCGCGCATCGGCATGACCTTCCGCCCGACAGACAAGACGGTTCTTCGCGCCGGGTTCGGCATCACCAACGATCCGTACTCGCTCGCGAGGCCGCTCCGTACGAATCACCCGGCGGTGCTGAACCTGCTGCTCCAGGCGCCGAATTCGCTGACCTTCGTCAGCCATCTCTCTGATGGCATCCCGGCGATTCCGGACCCGGAGCTCGGCAACGGCATCATCTCCGTCCCGAGCCCGATTACCGTCTTCACGCTGCCCGATAACTTCGTTCGCGGGTACATCCGATCGTGGAACGTCGCCGTGCAGAGAGAACTGAGGTGGGGGTTCGTTGGCGAGGCGGCGTATGTTGGAACGCGTCAGATCGATCAGCTCGGGTTCCGCGAGCTGAACTGGTCGCCGATCGGCGGCGGGCAGGCTGGCCGCCAGTTGAACCAGAAGTTCGGCCGCACCGGGCAGACGCGGCTGATCGCGCCGATTGGCGACAGCCAGTACGACGCGCTGCAGACGCGCCTCGATCGGCGCTTTGCCAATGGCATCCAGTTCGGCGTGAACTACACCTACTCCAAGTCGATGGGGATCGCGGGCAATGCGAACAGCGATGGCGCCCTGCGGATCAACATCCCGGAGTTCTACGCCCTGAATCGATCGCTCAGCGACTTCGATCGAACCCACGTGCTGAACATCACGAACATCACGGAGCTGCCGTTCGGTCCGACTCGGCGATGGCTGAACAGCGGCGGCGTGCTCTCGCAAATCGTTGGTGGCTGGCAGATGAACAATATCCTGAGCTTCTACAGCGGCACGCCGTTCAGCGTGACGGCGTCGGGCACGTCGCTCAACGCGCCGGAAAACGATCAGCGCGCCGACCAGGTGAAGTCCGACGTCCAGATTCTCGGCGGAATCGGCTCTACGAGTCCGTACTTCGATCCGCTGGCGTTCAAGGCGGTGACCGAAGCGCGCTTCGGCACGGCCTCCTTCAACGGCGTCCGCGGCCCGGGCGTCGCATCCTGGGATCTGGGAGTGTTCCGCCAGTTCCGATTGCCTCGGCAGATGGAACTGATGCTGCGTATCGAGGCGTTCAACGTGACGAACCGTCCGCGGTTCAGCAACCCTAATGGAAACGTCTCCAACCTGCGGCTGAATCCAGACGGAACCGTGCGCGATCTGAACGGATTTGCGGTCATCACGAGCACGCAGGACGGCAGCGAACGCCAGGTGCGGTTCGGCGTGCGATTGGGATGGTAAGAATCGTCCGCGAGTGGAATCGTCGTTAGGTCCCGCAGGAGGTCAGGAGACGAGCCGCCTCAGGCTCGCATTCCTGGCCTCCTGACCTGCTCATCTCCTGTCCTTCGCTTATCACGCCCTCGCGCTTTTCCTCGGAGGCCGATCCGTCGTAGCATGCGTGTCGCTTTGTCCTTTTTTCGGCGGTTTACGCTCCGGGCGCTCTGGCCCGCGGAGTTCCTCCGCGTCAAGTCGCGCTGACATGGCGCTCCGACCTTCCGTCCTGTGTCCGATCGATTTCTCCGATAACGCTCGCGGCGCGCTGCGATACGCCGCCACGATCGCGGCTCACTTCCAGGCGCCGCTGACGCTGCTCGCCGTGAACGACCCGCTGCTCGAGGAAGCGGCCGCGCTTTCCGCGGGTCCGACGCAGCTGACGGAAGACACGCAGCGCGAGCTCGAACGATTCTTCAGCCACACCTTCGAGCGCCCGCCGAAGACGTCCGATGCGGTACGGCTCGAAGTGGTCAGCGGCAAACCTGCCCCGGAGATCCTGCGCATCTCCCGCGAACGCGCCTGCGATCTCATCGTCATGGGATCGCACGGTTCGACCGGATTCAGGAAGCTGTTCTTCGGATCGACGACCGAACGCGTGCTGCGGGAAACGTCGGTGCCGGTGCTCGTCACGCCGGGCAACGATCCGGGCCCGCTGCAATTACAGGACGTCCGACAGGCGGTTCGCCGCGTGCTGGCGCCGGTGGATCTCTCGGCGGCCACCACGCATCAGGTCGCGACGACGGCGCGCGTTGCTGAAATCGTGGGGGTACCCTGGCTGGTGCTGCACGTGATTGAACCGGTGCGTTCGATGGTGGCGTCGGCGCTGGGTCTGCCCAATCTGGAGGCGGAGCGCCGCGATCGCGCCGAGCGGCAGCTCGAGGAGGCGATTCGGGCGCTCACGTCGGCGAAGCCGGAAATGTTGATCGCGTACGGAGAACCGGCGGAAGAAGTCGCGAAGGTCGCCGCAGATCGCAACGTGGGCCTCATCGTCATGGGACTTCACTCGTCACCGCTGCTGGGTCCGCGCATGGGTTCCGTGACGTATCGCGTGCTCTGTCTCGCGCACCGCCTGGTGCTCGCGCTTCCGCCGGGGCGGACGTAAACCTCGGACCTCGGACCTCGGACCTCGGACCTCGCACCTCGGACCTCGCACCTCAGGTATCTTCCCTCTCCGATTCGGGAATCCACCTGATTGTGACCGCAGACTCCGGGCCGCACAGTTGCGCCTGCAACGAGCGACTGATGCCGCAAGGTAAGCGCAAAGGCGTCGTCACAGGCCGCTCGCGAGAACCAAGAGGACTCGTTCGCCGAGCCAAGGAGGACTCGATGCAGTCACGCAGCGCGCGCGACATCCTTTCGTCGCTCGTCATCCCCGTGGGAGCCGTTCTGATATTCACCGTCGCACTCCGGGCACAGGTGCCGCCCCGGGATCCGCCGCATCCGCTCGCGTCACTGAAGACGGTGCCGGTTCCCGAGCCCGCGAACCTCGCGGACTTCGTGGCGGATAAGACAGCCGCGATACGCCTGGGGAAAGCGCTCTTCTGGGACATGCAGGCCGGCGGCGACGGCATCCAGGCGTGCGCGTCGTGTCATTTCCATGCGGGCGCGGACAACCGGCGGAAGAATCAGCTCAGCCCGGGCCTGCTCGGCGGCGATACCACGTTCCAGGTCGGCGGGCCCAACTACACGCTGCGGGCAAAGGATTTTCCGTTCACCAGGCACGCGGATGAAAACGCGGCGGGATCGCCGATCGTGTCCGACGCGAACGATGTCGCTTCCTCGCAGGGCGTCTTCAACACAACGTTCATCGACGTGACACCGGGACACGCCGCGGACGTGTGCGACAGCGTGGCCGATCCCGTGTTCCAGGTTCACGGGATCAACGCCCGTCGCGTCGAGCCGCGGAACACGCCCAGCATGAATAACGCCGTGTTCAACTTCGACAACTTCTGGGACGGACGCGCTGACCACATCTTCAATGGCGCGAGCCCGTTCGGCGATCTCGATCCCACTGCGCGTGTCTGGAGAGCAGACGCGGCGGGCGCGCAGCCCCACGCCGTGCAGGTGGAGATCGAGCCCGGCAGCCTCGCGTCGCAGGCAGTGGGCCCGCCGCTCTCGCCGTTCGAGATGTCATGCGCGGGGCGCGTCTTTCCGAAGCTCGGTCGGAAGATGCTTTCCCTCACGCCGCTCGCAAAGCAGGTTGTTGATCCGAACGACAGCGTGCTGGGCCCGTTCGCACGCTCCTCGGGCGGCATCAATACGAACTATCCGCAGATGATCAGATCGGCGTTCCGCCCCGAGTGGTGGAGCGGCGGTGCCGTGACGATCAGCGGGGCGACGTTCACTCAGATGGAAGCGAATTTCTCCCTCTTCTGGGGGCTCGCGATTCAGCTCTTTGAATCGACGCTGGTGGCCAACGACAGCCGCGTCGACCGCTTTCTCGAGGGGGACACGACCGCGCTCAGCGGTCTCGAGCAGCAGGGCATGGATCTCTTCACCAGCACGGGGCGCTGCATCAACTGTCATGGCGGGGCCGAGCTCACCAATGCCAGCGTCCGCAACGTGGGAAATGAGCGCCTCGAGCGAATGGTGATGGGGGATGGCGGCTGCGCCATCTACGACGACGGGTTCTACAACATCGGCATGCGGCCGACCGCTGAGGACATCGGACGCGGCGGCACCGATCCGTTTGGGAATCCGCTGAGCGACACGCGACGCGCGATGATGGATCCTCCGCTGTTCGTCGACCAGAACCTCAGTCCGCCGCTGGGCGCCGTACCCGAGTGCGACAAGCGGGCGAACGTCGATGGCACGTTCAAGACACCGGCACTCAGAAATGTCGAATTGACGGGCCCCTACTTTCACGCCGGTGCCAAGGGCACGCTCCGGCAGGTCGTTCAGTTCTACAACCGGGGCGGGGACTTCGCGCGCCTCAACATCGCCAATCTCGATCCGGATATTCAGCCGTTGGGCCTGACCCTCACGCAGATGGACGCGCTCGTCGCGTTCCTTCAGGCACTGACCGACGAGCGCACGCGGCAGGACAAGGCGCCGTTCGATCATCCATCGCTCCTGCGTCCGAACGGGTGCCTCGGCAACGATCATCACGTCGAAGACAATGGCAGCGGAAGATGCGTGGACGATATCGAAGAAGTTCCGTCGGTCGGCGCTGGCGGGCGCCCCGAGGCAGGACTCGTGCCGCTCCAACCGTTCCTCTCGATTTCGAAGATGCGCGGAAGCGGCGTGCTCGGCGCCGGCCGGCAGATGTCCGACTTTGGTTTCAACTTCAATGGAACGGAGGAGGTGCCTGACGGCAAGGTGCGATTCCGCGATCGTGGCCGGCGGGTCGAGATCAGGACCGACACGTTCACCATGCACGAGTCCACCGAGACATGCGTGCGCGTCTGGGGACCGGCGGTGGTCAACGACGCGAGCGGCTTCTCGCTCACAGCCAAAGGCTGCGACCATCGGCAACCCGGGGCCGGTCACGACACGTTCGAGATCGCCGTATGGGATGCCGCCGGGACGCTCGTCTACACGAACGGCGGCGTCCTGTCTGGCGGCAACCTGCAGGCGTTCATCAGGTAGCGGCACACGAGGAGATATTCAACATGACATCGATCTCTGCCAAAGCCGTGGGCCGTGCGATCGCCGTCGTCCTGCTCGGCGCGCTGACAGTGACCATGCCGGCAAGCCGTGCGCAGTCGTCGAACACCGTCAACGGCGGCGCGTACGGCGCCTTCGTCCAGACACCGGCGGCGTCACTGGCACGATCGCCCTTCGCGACGTTGGATCCATCGGGGATGGGCGATGCGGCGGCCGCCGCGGTCAACGTTGCGAGCGTCCTCGCCGCCGAGTCGCTCAGCTCGGTCACCACCGGCGTGGTCGGCGAGAACGCGGCGAGCGCGCAAAGCGGATCGACGTTGCAGAACGTCAACATCCTCGGCGGACTGATCACCGCGCAGCTCGTCTCCGGCCAGTCCAGCAGCGCGAGCAACGGCAGCAGCGCGAGCAGCGACGCGAACGGTTCCACGTTCGCCGGTCTCCTCGTCGGCAGTGTCGCGATTGCCGACGGTGTGCCAGCGCCGAATTCCCAAATCGCGCTCCCCGGCGTCGGAACGGTCACGTTGAACGAGCAGATCCCGCGGGGTGACGGGCAGACCACCTCGGGACTGACGGTGAACATGATCCACGTGCGGCTGAAGGACGTCCTGACCGGCGCGCAGACAGGGGAAATCATCGTCGGCGCCGCAGACAGCGATGCCGCCTTCGGAAGATAACGCGCGCGTTCAGGGCTCGATCATGCCCTCGCGGATCGCATAGCGGACGAGACTGGAGATATTGTGGACGTCGAGCTTGGCCATTGACCGGGTGCGATGAGAGTCGACGGTCTTCGGACTGAGATGGAGGATTGACGCGATCTCCTTCGTTGTCTTTCCCTCGGCGATCAGTTGAACCACTTCGCGTTCGCGCAGCGTCAACGGCTCGGCGGGCATGTCTGCGGGCCGAAGAGGTTCGGCAACGGCGGCGTTCGAAACAATCGGGCTCAAGTACAGGTAGCCGCGCACGACGTCGTGAATCGCGCGCGTGAGATCGGATGAGGCCTGCGTCTTGACGACATAACCGCGTATACCGGCGTGGAGCGCCTGCCGCACGCGCGGCCCCTCGGTGTGCATGGTGAGGAGCAGGCTCTTGGTGCCCCGGCGCAACGCGGCAATCGCCCGGGCGGCATCGATGCCGTTCAGCAGCGGCATGGCCGCGTCGAGCACGGCGACCTGAGGGCGAAGCCTCGACGCCATCGCCACGGCCTCGCGCCCGTCGGACGCTTCGCCCACGACGGAGAAGCCTTGCCGCTCCAGCATGCTCCTCACGCCCTCGCGCACGATCTCATGGTCATCGGCGAGCATCACGGTGATCGCCACGGGTTCCCTCCACAGGCACAATCGCGAGCAGTTCGGTGCCACCGCCCGGAACCGAGCGGATGGCGAGCTTCCCGCCGACGCTGGCGAGACGATCGCGCGCGCCAATCAATCCGAGTCCCCGGCGATCGGGCCGGGCTAACGTTGCGGCCACGTCGAATCCCACACCATCGTCACGGATCGTGCAGCGGACCGAGGTGCCGCCGCGCCGCAGCACCACGACTACGCGGCTCGCGCTCGCATGTTTCAGAACGTTGTTCAAGGCCTCCTGTGCGACGCGATAGATCGCGACCTCGATCGGTTTCGGCAGCCGACCCGTATCGTTTGCCCTGACTTTGATCACGGGGCGGCCGCGGCTCGACAGGCCTTCGGCGAGAAACTCGAGCGCGGGCACGAGGCCGCAGTCGTCCAGGATAGTGGGGTGCAGTTCGTGCGAGAGGTGCCGGAACTCGTGCTCCGCGTGCTTGAGGAGCTGCTTCACTTTCCGGAACTGCCTCTCGGTATCGGAAAACAAGGTGCGCTCGAGCTCGTCGACGGCGATGCCAATCGCCGCGAGCAGCTGCGCGGCATCGTCGTGCAGCGCGTGGGCGAGCCGACGGGTCGATTCCTCGACCGCGCGGTCGAGCTGTCCGGAATCCTTACTGCCCGTGTCAAACGCCGCAGAAGATGGAGCGGCCATCACAAGACGAGCGACGGAATGGGACCGCGGCTTCCAGCGTGGCTTGGACCGCGCGACAGAAATTTTCATGGATGGATCGTTGGTTCACAAATCGCAATTCGCGTGAAGCTGGACACAGGCGCAAAGCAGGAACAATGCCATCCGATCATTGTGCACAGCGCGCCGGCGGCGATAAGATGCGCGCCTCCTCGGGGAGTCGCACATGTCAAAATCTGCCGATGAACCGCTGAGGCTTCTCTCGCCTCCGGCAAGCCACACGCTGATGTTCGCGGGCGTTCTCATCGCTGCTGTCGCCACCGCCGGCGTGGACCTTTCCCAGACGAAGAGCACGTTCGCATCCGATCTTGAATTTCTCCGGAAGCACAGCGAGGTCCTCGTCCTGGGGAGCGCGCCTGGCGCGCAGGTCGTTGTCGCGCCCGCCTACCAGGGACGCGTGATGACGAGCACGACCGGTGGCCGCGACGCGCCTGGCTTTGGATGGATTGGCCGCGCGGCGATCGAATCGGGCACACGCCAGCCGCACATGAACGTGTTCGGCGGCGAGGATCGCTTCTGGCTCGGACCCGAAGGCGGCCAGTACGCGTTGTATTTCCAGCCCGGCGCAGCGTTCGATCTCGAGCACTGGCAGGTGCCCGAGGCGTTCGACTGGGGCGCATGGGACGTGGCGAGCCGGTCGACCACGGCCGTGCGCCTCCGCAAGCGCATGACGCTGACGAACTACTCGGGCACGAAGCTCGAAATGGACGTCGATCGCACGATTCGTCTGTTGAGCAACGCCGATGCCGCGCAGCGCCTCGGAGAGTCTCCCGGGGCCGTACAGATGGTCGCGTTCGAATCGTCCAACACGGTTGCCAACGCGGGGCGCAGCGCGTGGCAGCGGCAATCGGGACTCGTGTCGGTGTGGATCCTCGGGCAGTTCAACCCGTCGCCGTCGACGACGATCGCCATTCCGTTCGAGCCCGGGCCCGAATCAACGCGGGGATCCATCGTGAACGATGCGTATTTTGGAAAAGTTCCGGCGAATCGCCTCGTCGTCGGGAACGCCGCGATCTTCTTCAAAGGCGACGGCCAGTATCGCAGCAAGATCGGTCTGTCGCCGTCGCGCGCGCGTTCCGTGGCGGGCAGTTATGATCCGTCGACGCACCGACTGACGCTGGTGCAGTACACACGCACGGCGGACGCGCGCGAGTACGTGAACTCAATGTGGGAAATCCAGCGCGAGCCCTACAAAGGGGATGCGATCAACAGCTACAACGATGGTCCTCCTGCGCCGGGCCAGCCGCCGCTCGGACCGTTCTATGAGCTCGAGACGTCATCGCCGGCCCTTGCGCTCGCGCCCGGGGAACGCTACACGCACGTCCACCGCACGTTTCATCTCGTCGGGCCCGAAGCCGACCTCGATCGCATCGCGCGAGCGACGCTCAACGTCAGTATCGCGGATCTCGCCGGGGCGTTTCGTTGAGACGTACGCGTTCCACCCAAGGTAGCAATCCACGAGATCGCTACGCGAGATCGAACGTCAGTCGCGTCACCGATGCGGGCGGAAACCGGTGGACGATCAGCCCGTCTCGAGATGCGGACACGGAGACATCGCGCGACTGCACGGCATGCGGCTCCGCAAACGTGTTGTGCGCGTGGATGTCCGTCGCCGCAATCGCGCTCGCCTTTGCGTTGGCGCCGGGCACGGCGCCACGAAGGGTAATCTCTGTCTCGCGGGGTTCGCTGACGTGCGGGTTCACGACCGTCAGCGTCAGCACGCGATCCTTGATCGTGGCCGATCCGCTCAGGCCCCAGAACGATCCCGCCGCATTCACCCGCTGGTACCCGATGCGCGGCGCGGAAAACACCGAGCGTACGGATTGGCCGCCAGCGTGCGCCGCATACTGCTCGAAGACGTGAAACGTCGGCGTCGCGACGAACTGGTCTTCGTGGGCGAGGAACAGCGAATGGAGGCAGTTGACGAGCTGCGCGACGTTCGCCATCGCGACCTTTTCCGCATGACGATGAAAGGTGTCGAGCGTCAGCGCGGTCAGCAGCGCATCCCTCATCGTCGACTGCTGGCCGAAGAGGTGCGTCGGATCGACGGAAGTGCCGGGCTTGTACCACGCGCCCCATTCATCGACGACGAGCTTCAGGCGGCGGCGGCGATCGAGCTCGCCCATCACCGCCCAGTGGCTCGAGATCAACCCGTCCATACGGTCCGCTTCGTTCAGCAGCTCGTACCATTCATCGACGCTGAACTGCACGGCGTCCCCCTTGCCGGCTATCCAATCCGTGCTCGCGCCGCGGCTCGTGTTCCATGAATAATGGTGCAGCGCCCAGCCCCACAAGCCGTTGAGCGCGCCTTCGCCCTTTTCGGTCAGCTTGGTCAGGAATCGGCGCGTCCAGCCGAGATCGCCGGCGTTCGGGCCTGAGCCGACAAACGAGAGCGGCACGCCGTAATGCGGCACCCACGCCGTGAAGCGCCGGTATTCAACCGCGTAGTCCTCAGGCGAAAAATTTCCGCCGCAGCCCCACGACTCGTTTCCGACACCCCAGAAGCGGACGCCGAACGGATCGCGATCGCCGCCACGCTCGCGCAGCTCCGCGAGCGACGTCGAGCCCGGAGGCGCGTTGCAGTACTCGACCCATTGATAAAAATCGCGCGCGGGCAGGCTGCGCAGGTTGGCGGCGAGATAAGGCGAGCCGCCCGCGAGACGGCAGAACCGCATGAATTCATTCGTTCCGAACGTATTCGGATCGAACTTGCCCGGTGAATCCGGCAGCGACGCCATGTCGTTGATCCAGAAATTCGTGCGCCGTGGACGCGCGGCCACGGGTCCGGTGCCGTCGCGCCAGTCGTAGCTGTCCGCGAAACAGCCGCCCGGCCAACGGATCGCCCCAGGCGGCAATCGCCGCATGTGATCGACGAGCGCCTGCCGGATGCCGCCGGTGTTAGGCACGCGCGAACGCTCGCCTACCCAGACGCCGTCGTAGACAACGCCGCCGAGGTGTTCGATGAAGTGCCCGTAGAGATCCGCCGTCACCGGGCCGATCGGCTCGTTGATGAGCACGTCGATGCGCGCATCCGCGGCGCGCGAGGTCCGTGGCGCGAGCGTGAGGCCTGCCGTGGTGACACCGGCGACCCGGAGAAAATCACGCCGACTGTATGCATCCATGCTGGAAACATACATGAAGATGATGACGCATGGCTTATGACTCAGGGCTCACGGCCCATGGCCGTGCGCTAGACGGACCGAAGCCCGAAGCCTGAAGCCTGAGGCCTGACCCCCTGAAGCCTGAAGCCATTACAAAGTGGTCGCCCCCCGGCAAATCCTGCAGCCCGCGGCGGCGTTTTCGCGCCGCGTTCGCAAAATCCGGCGACCATTTGCGTCGCGCCGGTGGCACATCTCTTGAGTTGTCAGGCCATGATGTTCCTCATTGCCCTCGTCGTTGTGGGCGGCGTCGCCCTCTACGTGATGACGTCCGACGAGCGCGTGCGATTGCTGCGCCGCATCGTCGACGCCGTGCAGCCGGTTGCCGCCGCCGCCGCGCCGCGTGCGGAGGAACACGCGTTCCGTGCGGCGCTTCGCGCGCGGACGTCGATGGCTCTCGTCACGCCGGCGCTCGTGTTTGTAAATGTCGCGGTGTTCATCGGCCTGCTGTTCGGAGCGGGCGCGATGAGCGACCCGAACACACTCATCGGATGGGGCGCCAACTTCGCGCCCCGGACGACGAACAGCGAATGGTGGCGCCTCGTCACATCGATGTTCGTCCACGCGGGATTCCTGGATCTCACCATCAATATGATCGGGCTGGTGGTGATCGGCCTCGTGCTCGAGCGCCTCGTCGGACATGTCACGTTTGCTGTGGTGTATTTCGCCACGGGAATCTCCGGCGGCGTCGCGAGCTTGTTCGCATACCCGCTCCTGGCCAATGCAGGCGCGACGTCGCCGGTGCTCGGCGTCTATGGATTGCTGCTCGCGACGTCGGCCTGGGGCGTGCTGCGCCGCTCGCCGCTCACGATCCCGCTGGCCGTCGTCAAGAGGCTGGGCCCTGTCGCTGCCGTGTTCGTGCTCTATGTGCTCGTCACGGGAGGACTCGGCAACGTCGGCAACGTGATCGCTCTTGTCGTGGGCCTCGGGTTCGGATTCGTGCTGACGATGAACGTCGGCGAGACCACGCCATCGCTCGGTCGCGCCGCCGCGGCCATGGCCGCGATGGTGGGGATCGCGGTGGTGTGCAGCGTGCCGCTTCGCGGCATTGCGGATGTCGGCCCGAGCATCGCGCAGGTCGTAGCCGCCGAAGATCGCACGGCGAGCGTCTATCAACACGCGGTGAACCAGTTCGTCAAGGGACGCGCGGACGCGGAGGAATTGGCGAGCTTGATCGAAGGTACGATTCTTCCCGACCTCCAGTCGGCAAGCGCTCCGCTGCGGACGATCGGCAAGGTGGCACGCGAACAGCGGCCGCTCATCGCCGACGCCGGCGAGTACGTGCGGTTGCGCAGCGAAAGCTGGCAGATGAGAGCCGACGGGTTGCGCGCGGGCAATATGCACACGCTCCGGGAAGCAGATAAAACGGAGCGGGCCGCGCTCACCGCGTTCGAGCGAGTCAGGCCATCCGATCAGAAGTAAGACATGATTGTCATTCGCTCGACGTGGTGCTGAACTTCGCGGCCTTGCTCCTGACGTAGGAGACGTCGAAGGCTAAGACAGCAGCCACATTCGCAGCCACGCGGATGGTGCGAACGACGATCTGGCAGGGCAGGACCCGCGCTGGGCGGTACAGGCCGTAAGGCGCGAGCCCCCTGTCGAAAATAATCGTCCAGGGGTGGACGGCCCCACGGCGAGGTCATCGTGCGCCTGACGGCTCGCGCGCGTTCAATTTGATTGGTTGCACGAATGCCCCGTTCCCGGCAGAGTCCCAGACGGCGAACCGGATCCACGCCTTGCCCGTCGCATCGAACGGCAGCGTGAATCGCCTGGTGCCAAACGCCGGAAGGTCCGTGGCGCGGACGATCTGCCGGTCGACGGTTTTCCCGTCACCCCACACGATCTCGACGAACTCCAGAGGAAAGGTCCACTCGACATCCGCACTGATCGTCCGCCGGCGGCCCGTACCTTCAACGTGGTAGCGCGGGATCAGGATCTCTCCTGTCGTCACGAAGAAGTCGCCTTCGCGCAGCACCTTGAGGATCGGTGTCCAGTCGTCCTCCGCGCCGGGCACTCTGTCGAGGTGCAGGTAGTTCACCGGGAAGGCGGGATAGAGATCGTCCTCCGGTCCTTTCTTATACGTGTCGACGTCCGCGATGATGTACTTGGGAGCGAGGCTCGTCGCGGCGAACAGATTGTTCATGGTGTCGGTCACGTCGAAGCATCGCCACTCGCAGAGCCGCGGTTCCGAGAGGTCCATGCCCATCCCCGGCTTGAACGCGACGCCGAGATATCGATCGTTTTTCACCCACGGCTTGTCGAGCACGGCATCAGGGAAGCCGGTCGTGCCCTTGGTGCGCGGATGCGCGTGAAACCAGTAGCCGTTCTCGGCATCGAGCAGCTGCTGCACGTCTGCCTCATCGCCGGCGTGGTACACGGTGCCATAGGCTGAATCGTTCTCCTTGAACGGCTGCCCTGCCTTGCGCACCTTCGACCAGTAGACCAGCTTCGGGAACATCATGTTGTAGTGTCCGCCGAAGTACGCGCTCGGTTCCTCCCACGGCGTCACCAGGAAGTCCGCGTCGGACGCCTTGCGCGAGGCCTCTGCATAGTCCTTCCAGTCTTTGAACCGAAGCGGCCCCGGATCGTCGGGATGCAGATCGCCATGAAAGTCGCTCAGCCCCACGATGTTGAGTCCGAGCGCCCGCATGGCGGCAAGATCCTCGGTCTGTCGGTCGAGCGATCCGCCGGCGCGCAGGCGCTGGGTGAATCGCAGATGAAAGTGATTGACGAATGTCTTGTAGCCGGGAATCGCCTTGAATACGTCGCCGTGCGTGAACGCGAGCGCGGCCTGCCTGGTCGCATCCGCATCACCAGCGCCCGCGTAGAAGTACACGGCCATGCGCTGCGACGTGCCGGGCGGTGCGTTGTAGAGCGCGAAGTTTTCGCTGTACTCGGCCACGTCCTCCCCGTCCGCCTGGCGCACGCCGAGGCCGAATCGGTTCTCCTGGTCCTTGCGATACCAGACGTATCCGAGATTCGTTTCTACTTCCCGCGTGAAGAAGAACGTGTGCGGCGGCGGAAATACGGCGACGGAGCCGCGCGGTCCTTCTGCGACGAGCACCCGGTTCGCCGCTCGAACCGAGACGCGCGCGTCGTTGGTCACGCCGCCAAAGCGGTACTGCTGCCGATGTCCTCCCTGGTCACGCCACGCGATGCGCGATACGACGTCGGTCGAGAACCCCTGCAGGCCTCCTTCGTACTTGTAGGCGACCCATGGCTCGCTGGTCGTCGCGACGGCATCCATTCGAATGAGGTTCGTGCCGCGATAGACCGTGAACCGCAGCGCGCCGGAAAAGATCCCGATCGAGAGACCCGGGAACTCGACTTCGAGCCGTGAGCCATCAGTCTTGACGCTGCAGGATGCCGTATCGAATGAGGCGTGCGCCCGCCGGATCTCGTCAGGCTTGCGCGGCAACCCGATGTTGCGTGGTGTCGGTTGATCCGCGCGCATGCCAGGCACGAGCAGCGGGGCGTCCCAGAACGCGAACCAGCGATTCCGATCGATGACGTCCTTGGTGAGCTCAATGCCAAGGCCGCGCAACGGCGCCGCCTGCTGCTCCGACATGCGTCGTACGCCGCTCGTGACGTCATATTCCGCTCTCAGATTCTCGCCAAGCGGCGTCCACGATCCGCGCGGTCCGCGGATCGCCAACTCGCGGACAATTGGCTGACGCTCCTGGATCCCATAGCGCATCCGCAGGTCGGCCTCGTCCTGTCCGCGCCACGTCACGGTCAGTTGATTGGCCTCGGAAAGCGCCTCGAGGCCGGCCATCGGCTTGTAGTTGGCAACGTCACACGTCAAGGGATCGGCGGCCGCGATGGGCGCTGTGAAGAGGAGCGACACGATCGGGATCACCGCAGACCTCATCGTCCGCCTCCCGCGCGCGCCTCTTCGGCGTATCGACGATAGTCGTCGGCGAGGTTCGCCTGTTTCGCGTCTCCCGGATGAATGAGCACGCGGTAGCGCAAAGTCAGCGAACCGTCCGGCTCGATTCGGTGGCTTCCGTCCGCCTTCGGATTGTCGGTGAATGCGCGCAGACCGAACGGGTTCACCGAGAAGAGGCCATACCCGCGCGCGTGCCAGGTGGTTGGATGACGGAAATTCCGAGGGCTATCGAAAATCGCGATGCCGACCTGTTCCGTGCCGATGGTGCCGGAATAATCCACCCACTCAGCCTGCTTGCCCCAGATCTCCGGCTCGCCTGTACCGCCGCGCGAGTTGACCATGACGCCTGGCGGCGAGTTCAGTTCCGGCGCGACGCGAATGGCGAACGTCCCCTCCTTCGTGTCGTTGATCGTCAGCGGCCCGTGATCGGCGCGAATCGTGAACACGCAGTCGATGCGTCGCGTCGCGCGATCGCCCGAGAAGGTGTACTCCTGAATTTCGGCGCCCATCACCTCTTTGCCCGCACCCTCCAGCGCGAACTCCGCACGCGCGCTGCCTGAATCGTTGCCGCTCTTCACGCCATCGAGCTTGCGGAAGGTCGTGCGTCCGAACGGCATCGACTGCTGTCCGTAGAAGCGGCCGAACGCCTCCTCGGCCCAGAAGTTGACGCCGTTGATGTCGCCGTGCGCGAAGTACAAATCCCTCTGGTGCGGTTCGAGCGATCGATCCTTCACGTGCGCAGCCGGCACATCGTTGCCGACAGGAAAGCCTCGCGAGACAACGGTGCCTGTCGCGGCGCGAAGCGGCTGGAGGTAGGGCTTGGCTTGCGCGGGGTCGAAATAGTACGTGGTGAACGGCCGGTCGCCAATCGCGACGTCGATCTGGCTGCCGTGTTGTGTCAGCTTCACCGGTTCCGACGCGGGAGCCGTGGCGCCATTGAGCCTCGGCACCAGAAGCCCGATCAGGATCAGTTGACTCACCGTGCGCACGACTGTCATCGCGTTGTCCCCCTATAATCGCCGTGGATTATCACCGATTCGGAGAGCGATGCGGCCGGGCTGGAAGTTTGACACTGCTGAGCCCGCACCCATCGGGGGCCCGACAGATGACCACGATCGATCGCCGTCGCTTTCTCGCCAGTGTCGCAGCCGGCGTCGCCGCCGCGGGCCGAGCGCCGCTCGGCCAATCGGCCGAGCAGTCTTCAGCACTGAGCGACCCGATGTTCCATCCGCTGCCTCTCGGAACGATCCGTCCGGCTGGCTGGCTGCAGCGCCAGTTGCGAATTCAGGCGGACGGCTTGAGCGGGCATCTCGACGAATTCTGGCCTGACGTGGGTCAGAGCCAGTGGTTCGGCGGAACCGCCGAAGGATGGGAACGCGCGCCGTACTGGCTCGACGGTGTCATTCCGCTGGCGTGGCTCATCGACGACGAGCCGCTGAAGACGCGGATCTCGCGTGACATCGATTTCATCGTGACTCACCAGCGCGCTGACGGCTGGTACGGTCCGTATCCCGAAGACGCGGTGACGAAGCGCTACGACCTCTGGGCGATCCTGCTCGCGAACAAGGTGCTCGCGCAGTACCACGACGCGACCGGCGACGCGCGCGTTCTCGCGGCGGTTCAGCGGAGCCTTCGCGCGCTGTTGGACGGTCTCGATCGAACGCCGCTCTATGGGTGGGGCAAGTTCCGATGGTACGAGGGACTCGTGGCGGTGTTCCACGTCTACGAGCGCACGCGCGAGCCGTGGCTCCTCGATCTTGCGCGAAAGCTCCGCGCGCAGGGCATCGACTTCCAGGCGTTGTTCACGACGGAGGATCTGGCCGTTCCAACGCCGCGTCGTGGGTTGTGGAAATGGACCAAGCACGTGGTCAATACGGCGATGGCGACGAAGGCGTCCGCGCTGAGCTGGCGCCTCGATCGACGCCCGGCGGATCGCGCCTTCAGCACAGAAATGATCGACTTTCTCGATCGACACCACGGCCAGGTCACGGGGATGTTCAGCGGTGACGAGTGCCTCGCCGGCAGAAACCCGCTCCAGGGCACCGAGCTCTGTTCCGTCGTCGAGTTCATGTACTCGCTCGAACATCTGTTCTCCGTCTTCGGCGATCCGCGTTGTGCGGATCGACTGGAGCGCGTGGCCTTCAATGCGCTGCCGGCGGCGATCGCGCCCGACATGTGGTCGCATCAGTACGATCAGCAGGTCAACCAGGTGCAGTGCACAATCAATCCCGAGCACGGGTGGACGACGAATGGGCCGGAGTCGAATCTGTTCGGCCTCGAGCCGAACTATGGCTGCTGCACGTCGAACATGCATCAGGGCTGGCCGAAATTCGTGGCGCACCTGTGGATGAAAACGGCGGACGAGGGACTCGTCGCCGCGTCGTGGGCGCCGTGCCGCGTCGAGACCCGACTCCGCGACGTGCCCGTGAGCGTGCAGGTCGACACGGATTATCCATTCAGAGATACGGTCACGCTCGTCATCGCACCTTCGCGTTCCGTGCGCTTCCCGCTGCTGCTGCGCGTGCCCGCGTGGGCGGAGGGCGCTAAGGTCCGCGTGGGATCCGAACACGAGCAGCCGATGACGCGCGGAACCTTTCACCGGATCGATCGCGAGTGGATCGGACGGACCGAATTGACGCTGCGCCTTCCAATGCACGCGACAATCACCACGCGTTACAACGAGGCGGCCGCGGTTGAGCGCGGCCCGCTCGTGTACGCGTTGAAGATCGGCGAGGAATGGACGCGCGTCAATCTCGACAAGCCGCATCGTGAATTGCCGCACGCGGATTTCGAGATTCGGCCCACCACGCCGTGGAACTACGGTCTCATCGTGGACCGGCGCCGCCCCGAAGATTCTGTGTCATTCGAAGAACGCCCGATCGGCGCCAGGCCATTTTCACCTGATGGCGCCGGCATCGTGGGCACGGCGCGCGCGCAGCGCATTCCGGCGTGGAAGCTGGTGCAAGGCTGGGCAGGCGAGCTGTCGCCAGCAGACATTGCCTGGTCAGATCGCGCCCGGCCCGTTTCTGATCAGCCGGTCGAGAACGTTACGCTCATTCCGTACGGATGCACGAACATCCGCATCACGGAATTCCCGAAGGTGCAGTCACGCTGACATGGCGCAGTGGGAGGCCATTATGCTGAACCAATCCTCCAGTCCTCGGGGTTTTCGCGTGTGTATGCTTCCGTCCCTTCTCGCCGGGATCGTGCTGTTCGTGCTTGCGCCGGATCCGTCCGCGCACGCTCAAATCATCTCCGGCGACCTCGTCGTGCGCGTCGTGGACAACAGCGACCTGATCGTGCCGGGCGCAGCCATGGTGCTGACGGATGTGGACACGGGTGTCACGTACGAAGCGGTCAGCGACGGACAAGGCATGTATCTCTTCGGCCAGCTGAAGCCGGGACTCTATAAATTGAAGGTCGACGCGGGCGGGTTCAGAGACACGATCGTGAACGACATCCGCATTCAGGTAGGACAGCGCGCGCGCGTCGACGTGAAGCTCCTGGTGACGGTTACGGAAACCGTCACCGTCTCGGCAGCGGCGGCAACACTGCTCAATGCCGAAAGTGCGGCGATCGGCCAGGTAATGGACAGCAAGGCGATCGTCGAGCTGCCGCTCAACGGACGCAACTTCATCCAGCTGGCGCAGCTCTCCGCTGGCGCCGTTCCCCTCGGCATCGGTGTGTCGCCGGCGTCCACATGGACGGGCCGTGGCGATACCACGCTGTCGATTGCGGGAGGACGCGAGTCGAACAACAGCTTCCTGGTGAACGGCATCGAGACGCGGAACGCGCGCTTCGGGAACGCAGGCATCCGCCCGAGCGTGGATGCCATCCAGGAATTCAAGATCCAGCGATCGACGTTCGGCGCCGAGTTCGGGCGCAGCGCGGCCATCATCAACACGACGCTGAAGTCCGGAACGAACCAGTGGCACGGCAGCACATTCGAGTTCAATCGCGACGCGCGGTTCGATGCGAACGACTTTTTCCTCAATGCCACGAACCGCCCCAAGCCGCCGTTCCGCCAGAACAACTTCGGGACGGCGATTGGCGGCCCGTTGATGCTGCCGTCGCTGTACAACGGGCGCAACCGGACGTTCTGGTTCTTCAACTATGAGGGGTTCCGGCAGCGCGTCTCGTCGAGCGCCACCGGCCTGTATCCGTCGGCGGCGCAGCTGAAAGGCAACCTGGCGGACGACAGCGCCGGCACCGGGCTATTCCCTACCAGCTCGCCGATTTGCCAGACGAACCCGACGTCAAAAAAATGTGTGGACGTGATTGACCCCGCTACCGGTCTGCCGTTTCCAGGCAACGTGATTCCGTCGGGACGACTGGATCCCACGACGCAGCTGTCGACACAGTACACGGTGACGCCCAACGTGCAGGTCGCGGTCGGCACCGCGACGTTTCCCGGGTTCAACGCCATCGCTGCACCGCCGACCGTCAACAACTTCGATCAGTACAACGCGCGCGTCGATCACGTCGTCGGGTCGCGCGACCAGATGTACGGCACATTCTCGTCATCCGATGAAGCGCGCGATGTGAAGGTGCTGCGCCCCTTCGGCGGCGAAGGTTTCCCGCTCAGCAACCGTCTCGTCACCGTCACAGAAACGCACGTGTTCACGCCGCGGCTGCTGAACGAGTTCCGGTTCGGCTACAACCGGAGCAAGACCTACCGGTTGTCCGAGACCTCTTACGGGCCCGATTTCGCGCGCGAGGTCTTCCACCTGAGAAACACCACCGATCAGGCGATCATGTTTGGCATTCCCTCGTTCAACATGGCCGGCTTCGGCGGCATCGGGTCAATTTCGCAGGCAATCGGCGCGCTCGACGAGAACCTGCAGTTCACGGACAATCTCAGCTTCGTCAAGGGACGTCACAACATCCGCACGGGATTCCAGATCAGCCGTCAACACTACTTCCAGATCACGAACTTCAGCGGCAACCCGACGTTCACGTTCGATGGCCGGTACACCGGTCTTCAGGCGAACGGCATCGGCCTCGCCGATTTTCTGCTCGGCATCCCCTCGCGCGCGGCTGGCGCGATCGGCGATTCGATTCAGAACCTTCGTACGACGTACTCGGCGGGGTACGTGCAGGATGACTGGCGTCTCGTTCCCAATTTCACACTGAACTACGGGCTGCGATATGAATTCGCGCGCTCCCCGGTGGAACGCGACAACAAGAGCCTGGTCTTCGCGCCCGAGCGCGCGGAGATCCTGCTGGCCGGACAAGGTGTCCGGCCCGATATCGTCGATCCGGACTGGAACAACTTCGCGCCGCGGCTCGGGTTCACATGGAGGCCGCCCGTCCTCCAGGACTTCGTCGTTCGCGGCGGCGCGGGCATCTACTATTCGACCGACAACTTCAACGAGGAACAGTTCAAGGGCATCGGCCCTCCGTTTTTCCAGGCGCAGACGATCGAGGGAAACCCGCAGACGCCAAATCTCTTCATGCGCGACATGCTGCCGTCGTTCACCGACTCGCCGAACGTCAACCCGTTCACGTTCGACCGCCGCAATCGCACGCCGTACCTGACGCAGTGGAGCCTGGGCGGCCAGAAGAGTCTCGCGTCACATTATCTGGTCGAAGTCGAATACACCGGCAGCACCGGCCGCAAGCTGCCGCAGCGCCGCAACTTCAATATCGCGCGTCTCGATCCGACGGGCACGACTCCGATCGTGCAGCGCGTGCCGTACCCGCAGTTCGGGTTCATTCTGATGACGTACAACGGAGGGTGGTCGAGCTACAACGCGTTGACGGCGAAGGTCGAGAAACGGTGGTCGCAAGGCCTCTGGTTCCTCGGATCCTATACGTGGCAGCGCAGCCTCGACCTGGGCGCGACCGACGAGTTCTCGGCGCTGTCCGCGGATTTCAAGACGTGGGACAAGGGGCACAGCACGTTCGACGTGCCTCACCGGTTCGTCGCAAGCTGGGTTTACGAGCTGCCGGTGGGCCGCGGGCGCGCGCTGCTGCAAAAGATGCCCGCCGGCGTCGACGCGGTGCTCGGCGGATGGCAGGTGAGCGGTATCGCCACGTTCGCGCAAGGTCAGTTTCAGACGCCCACGCTCGGCACTGACTGGCTGTTCATCGGCGCTTTCACGCAGTCGCGTCCGAATGTCGTTGGCGACCCCGCGGAAGGACGTCAACTGCCCGACCACTATTTGAATAGCGCGGCGTTCGATTTCCCGCGCGACGCGCAGGGCAATCGCATTCGCGTGCAGGGAGACGCGGGACGCAACAGCATTCAGCAGCCGGGAATCGACAACTGGGACGTTGGTCTGTACAAGAACTTCCGCGTGCCGGGTCGCGCGAACCTGCAGGTGCGCTGGGAAACATTCAATACGTGGAACCACACGCAGTTCGGATCGGCCAATCTGAATGTGAGCAGTCCGAGCTTCGGACGGATTACCGGCACGCGCGTCGGTCCGCGCCGCATGCAGTTCGGCGCCCGAGTGACGTTCTGATCAATCGAAGGACTCGACGGGAAGCGAAGGAGTCGAAGGATCCTCGTAAATTTTTTAGAAGTTCCTTCGACCCTTCGGTCCTCCTTTGAGTCCTTCGATTGAAAAAGCTGAGGCCGTCCTCATCTTCCACCGCGCCCCGACGCGATCAGCCCATTCAGTTCATCAGTGGTCCATGGCCTGGTGCGGCTGGCTGTGAGGGCTCGAATGTTCTTGATGAGCGCGGGATCGACGGGTGCCGCGTCGTTGCCCCACTCGCGCCGAACGTACGTCAGCACGGCGGCGATCTGATCGTCGTTCAACGCCGAGCCGATCGGCGGCATCAGACCAATGGATCCCTCTTTCCCGTTCAGCAGAATGCGCGCGGGAATCTCGGCATTGGCCAGCGCCAGCGGCGAGGCAATCAGGCTCGGCGCGAGCTTCTCCTGTCCGCGGCCGTCGGGCTGATGGCAGGCCTGGCAGATGTTCTTGTAGACTTCACGGCCTGCGTCGAAACGCTGCTGTTCTTCCGCGCTCAATGCGGCAACGATCTTCTCGCCGGGTTTTCCGGGCCATGACACGTGCGTCAGCAGCGTCGAAGTCCGCGCAGCCAGATCGTCTGTTGACGACGACAACCTGGTGAGCGCGGCGGGTTCGCGATTCAGCCGCAGTGACGGTCCGCGGCGGCTCGTGCGCTCGACGTTCGTGGGATCGCCGGGCCGCTGAAACGCATACGCGCCGCCGGGCCCCGCGCGGCCGCCGGGACAGGTCGGACACGGCAGACTGGCAAGCACGGGTTCGGACCGCCCCGCACGTCTCGCGCCGGGCATGGCGGCGCCGAGGAGCGCTGCCTCCGCTCCGCGCAACAGTGCGGAACGCACCCACAGCGGACGACTCGCATCTGCGATCGATGCAAACAAGTCCTGAGCCGCGGTGTCGTCTGCGCTCCGCACGATCGTTGCCGCAAGCATCGTGACGGCTGCGTCGCGCTGCGGCGTCGATTCGCTGCCGGCCTGCGCGAACTTCTGAAGAACAACCGCCTCGCTGCCGTGCAGGCTGCTGAGTGCCGCATCCATCGTGATCGCATCGTCACCGTGGCGCTCGAGCAGTGATGTGACGGCCGCTTCGCGCTCGCCGGGCGCCATCGATCCAAGAGATGCGGCAACCTGACGGCGAACGGCAACGTCAGGGTCGTCGATCCTTTTCAACAGCGCGCCGGTGATGTCGTGGTTGCCGTCACTCAGCCATCGCTCCGCCAGACGGACAGCGGAGTTCCGCACGTACCGCGACCGATCGTCCAGCGCCGCGATCACCAGTGCGGGGTCGATCGCGTCCAGTCCATCGAGCGTCCACAACGCGCGCAGCCGTGCGCGCCAATCGCGTGCCTCCCGGGCGAGTTTCACCAGGGCAGGTGCGGCAGACTTGTGACCGCGCTCGACGATCAGGCGCTGTGCCGCGTCGCGCCGCCAGCCATTCGGATGCGACAGCATCGCCACGAGTTCATCCGGCGATCCGCTTGTCGGACCGCGCGTTGTGTCGCGCACGGTCGCCTCGTGCATCACGCGATAGATGCGTCCCATACCCGTCGGTCGATCGAGCTTGCGGCCGAGGATCTGGTCGCGCAGGTACGTGGTGATGGAGATGCGGTGCTCGATGATTCCGCGATACATGTCTGCAATGTAGAGCGTGCCGTCGGGAGCGTTGGAGATGTAGACGGGACGGAAACGCTCGTCAGTCGACGCGAGAAATTCTCCGCGATCGTATGCCTTCCGGGCGCTGAGGGTTCCGCCGCTGTCATCGAGAACGATTCGGCTGACCAGGTTCGCCGCAGGCTCGGCGACGAACACGCTGCCATAGAGATCTGCCGGCAGCCGATCGCCACGATAGACCACCGGTGCGCACACCGACGTGAACTTCTCGAGCGATCCGTCCGGACGATCGATGCCCATCTGGTACGCGCGGTTGGTGCCGGGATTCGGGCGCACGGGCCAGACGGTATTCAGCTCGGGATTGTCGTCCGCGAGACGCTCGTAGCTGCCGCGCGTGCGCAGCAGGTTTGGATTGCGTGCAAAGTAGGCCGTCTGAACCAGGTCCACGTGCAGCGCCGATTCGTTCGTATTCCGGTAAATCCGTCCAGCATCGTCCTCTGTCACGCCCCACTCGCCTCGCTCGAGCGTCTTCTGAAATTCGAACTTTCCGTTCTTCAGGCGCAGCTCGAGGTCGGTTTCGCCGGCCGTGTGCATCCAGTTATCGAGCGACCACGGGAATCCGTTCCCCGCGTTCTGAGGATCGCCTCCCCGGCGTCCGAACTGATTCGTGACGAGGTCTTTCACATCGGCGCGCAGGTCGCCATCGGTATCGCGCATTAGCCAGAGGTTGGGCGGCTCGGCAATCAGCACTCCGCGCTCGAGCACTTTCAAAGACCG
>Ga0066677_10000111_pt1 | contig 27039 bp, 25 predicted proteins | sample GraSoiAngelo_126_FD_62299 | JGI IMG/M metagenome (GOLD analysis project Ga0066677, IMG submission 62299) | Grasslands soil microbial communities from the Angelo Coastal Reserve, California, USA - 14_0927_09_20cm | ecosystem: Environmental > Terrestrial > Soil > Grasslands | place: USA... | reverse complement strand
CGTCGTCTTGGGGGCGCGGCGCGCCAAGCGACTACAGGCGTTGGTCGACGACATCACCCGAACAGGCGGCAAGGCGTCCGCAATCGTCACCGACGTTACGGACGCCGCGCAGGTCCAAGCGCTCGTCGATTCCGCGGTCGAGCAGTACGGCCGCGTCGACGTGATCCTCAATAACGCGGGCGTCACGCCGCATTCGCCGCTGGAGCGACGGAAAGTCGACGACTGGGACCGCACCATTGACATCAACATCAAGGGCGTGTTGTACGGCATTGCCGCGGCACTGCCTCACATGCAGCGGCAGAAGTCCGGGCACTTCATCAACGTCTCGTCAGTCGCCGGTCATAGGGTCGGCCCGGGGAGCGCCGTGTACGCGGCGACGAAGAGTGCGGTACGCGTGATCTCCGAAGGACTCCGGCAGGAAGTGAAGCCGTGGAATCTTCGTACGACGATCATCTCGCCAGGCGCGGTCGCGACGGAGTTGCCGAACAGCATTACCGAGGCAGATATCGCGAAGGGCATTGGCGAGTTCTACGAGCAGTACGCGATTCCGGCCGACTCGTTCGCGCGCGCTGTGGCCTTCGCGATTGGTCAGCCTGAAGACGTGGACATCAACGAGATTCTCTTCCGGCCGACGCGGCAGGAACTCTGACCCGGACGGCAGGGTGGCGGTCATCGGAGGGCAGCAATGAATCTGTTCACAGCGATGCTCACGACAATAGCGCTGCTCCCGTCGGCGTCGACGGAGGCTCAGACGATGGACATCACGCGTCCGGAGGGACAGGCGCAAAGGTCAGCGCAACGCAAGGTCGAGTCCGAGCAGCAGTCTCAGCTGGCGAACGAGCAAGGCACCACCAGACCGTCGGGAGAACTTCAACAAAGAATCGCGCCCGGTCCAGCGAGACTCACCGACGAGGTGCTTTTCGGTGACGTCTGGAGGCGGCCCGAATTGTCGCCACACGACCGCAGCCTGGTCACTATCGCCGTCTCGATCGCGACCGGAAAGACGACGCAGCTTGCCGGCCACTTGGGTCGGGCCCTCGCCAACGGGGTACAGCCTTACCGAGGCCTCGGGCGTCTTGGCGCATCTGGCGATTTACTGCGGATGGCCGAGCGCGGTCTCGGCACTGGAGGTCTACGAGCAGGTGTACAGCGCGCGGAAGGTCGACACCGCCGCGCTGCGTGCCGTGGGCCCGCGACTTCCAGCTCCCGTCTCCGACGCGGCACAGGCCAAAGCACTGACGACGAATTGCCGGCCGTCGCACCGAAGTTCGTGCAGCTCACCAACGACGTCGTGTTCGGTGATTTGTGGCGGCGGTGCGATCTCAGTCTGCGGGATCGCAGCCTGGTCACCATCGCCGCGCTGGCCGCGATGGGCGATGACGACCAGATCAATTTCTACATCCGCCGCGGGGTCGAGAGCGGTCTGACCCGCGCTCAGATCACCGAGGCTTTGACCCATCTGGGCTTCTACGCCGGCTGGGCCAGGACGACCAAGGCCATGATGGGCCAGTGCTAAGGGGCGAGTTGTATCGGCGCGACCCGGATGCCACCTGGGATCAGATGATGACGGCGTGGCAGCTGACCGACGCCAAGATTCGCACCATTCGCGACAATCTGGGCGCGCGAGATATTCCGCTCGCGATGACGGAATGCCATTTTGTTGTTCCCGGGCGCGATCGCGGCGACGTGCTCGCGTCGTGGGCGGCAGGTGTGTCCTACAAGCGTATCCTCAACAACCATCAGCGGCATGGCGACGTGCTGAAAATTGCTACGGCCGCGGACTTTTGCGGAACACGCTGGCAGAACAACGCGGTGATCATTCCGACGCCGAAGGGTAACAATCGCGCCTATCTTCAGCCCGTCGCCCGTGTGATGCGACTCTATCGTCACCACATCGGTATCTGCGCTGGAACTTCAGATCGGATCGAATTGACCGGCGCCCCACCCATCTACATCAAATTCGTCCTGAGTAACGCGATCTTGCGCAGCAGCCGTCCCTGAGTTCTACCGCGGGCTGCTGGCTGTCCGAGACGCAACCGTTCCCCGCAAAAAAGAGGCCGGCTGACACAGCGAAGTGCAGCCGGCCCATCGTGCACTCCTACGGACTGAGGGTCCGCATCGCGAAGATGCGCACCGGATCGCGGCCTCGGAAGACACTCCTAGCGCCGCTACAGCCAGTCGTGACGGCAGCCAGTCGCAGCGCCGTTCAGCGCTCGTCGTGAATCGCTTCCCGGACTTTGTTTTCGATCTCCGGTGTCATGTGACGAATGTCGTGAGCCGTTCGGGCGTGTTCCGCGGCCTTGCTCATGACTTCGTTCTCGTCCTTTCCTCGAATCACCTCGCGACAACCCGACTCCGGCATCACGTCCACGCAGCGCAGTTCTTTGTCCATATGTTGCCTCCGATGCAGAAGCGGGGATGATGTCCTTGTCGCTCGCCCTCGTCAATCAAGAAGCGAACTGGCGACCTCCGACGTGACAGGCATCGGGCCACAACATTCAAATGGTTGCTCCTCAGTGAGTTCTACGGATGAGGAGAAGCCAGGGTGGCAAGGTTAGGGCACCGAGGTAGCGAACGTCGGCACTGTCCTACCCGCTTGTTCAAAAAGCGGTAAACCCGCATGGAGCGTGTCGGACCCTCAAGAGCACCTCGCGCCGATTGTCCAGAAAGCCGTGAACCGCTTCTGAAAGTCGTTGAGGTCGCTGGCGGCACTGTTTGAATGGACGACGACGCAGCAGGAGCCAGTGCGGCACACGCTGCGGACGGTGGTTGGCGGAAGTTCGTCAACCGGACGGTCGGCACCACCCAGCATTTCCGGCGACCAGCGACAGCGGATCGGCATCGCGCGCGCGTTCATCCGCTACTGCGGTTACCGCCAAACTCAGAATCCTTCAGGCGCAGCTCGCGGCGCTGCTGCCCGGTGTCCAGCTCCAGGCGCAGCTGATGACGGAGCTGCAGGCAGCCGTCGCGTACTCCCCGGGCGGCAACCGCGTCACGATCCCCGGCGCGACGCCGGTGGAGCAGCTCGCGAACCTTGTGGCGGCAAGAAGTAGGGACGGCGGGGCGAGGCGTTCAGCCTTGCCCCAGCCTCCGCCATCCGAGATTGGCCACAGGCGCGGCCATCAACAGCAACGCCACGGCGAGTAGCGGCCAATTGAACGACGTCGGCAGCACGCGCGTGACCGCGTCCCGTCCATCAGGCAGCGCGATCAGCGCATCCGCCATGAAGACTCCGAGCGCCAGGGCGATCCCGATCGAGCTCGAGACCCACAACGCGGGCGTCAGCTCCGCGGCCGCCGCACGATCCGGCCATTGGGTCGCCAGCGTTCCCCAGGCGATCATCAGCAGCGCGATGCTCACCGGCGCGAGCACCGGACCCCACCACGGCAGGGGCAGCAAAAAGAGGATGTCCCAATCCAGGAGGGATGCCGGCCAGTCCGACATGATCCACAGGAAGACGTAGTACAGGATGTCCCACACGCCGAAGGCAATCGCCATGTAGCCAATGCGCCGCTGCCAGGTGCGCCCCGCCAGCATGCCGGTCGTGAGCAGCATCATCAGCGTCGCTGCCTCGCGCAGCAGTTCGACGTTCCCGAGCGCGCCGACAATCGGCAATGGATCCGGCTGGTAGGGCTGCACGCGATCGACCAGCAGGCGAAGGTAATACACGCACGCCGACTCGACCCACGCCATCGCGGCGGCGAAGGCGACGACGACCGCCCAGCGGACCCGCTCCGTCAGCGGGCGATTCATCGAATGTACTCGGCGATGCCGGTCGCGCCGCGCCGCTCCCCTTCAGCCAATTGCCGGATCCGCTGCTCGACGCGCTCGATCACGTCGTCTGGCGTCGATGTCCCCGCGGTGATTCCGACGACGTCCGTGTCGAGGAACCAGTCCGGCCGCAGGTCGGCGTCCGTCTGGACGTGGTGGACGCGCGCGCAGTAGCTGCTGCACGTCTTCACCAGTTCTCGCGTGTTGTTGCTGGCCGCGCCGCCGATCACGACGACGACGTCGCACTCGCGCGCCATTTCGACGGCGGCGTCCTGGCGTTCCTTGGTGGGCTTGCACACGGTGTCGATGAACCGGACGTCAGATTGAGGAAACCGGCGACGTATGAGCGCGACGAGGTGCCGCACGCGCGCGATCGACTGCGTCGTCTGCGCGGCGACGCCGATGCGCGGATGCTCGGACAGCCGCGTCACGTCGTCCTCGTGCAGCACGACATCGAAGTGGTCCAGGTCGCCGGTGAGCCCGCGCACTTCCACGTGATCGCGCTGCCCGACGATCACCACGTGGTAGCCGTCGCGAACGAGAGCGGCGACCGCGCGGTGTGCGACATGGACGAGCGGGCAGGTGGCCTCGACAACGTTGAGGCCGCGCGCGCGGGTTTCGGCCAGCGCGCGCTGCGACGTGCCATGCGCCGTCACCATTAAGGTGTGGGTCTTGACCTGCGACACGTCGTTCGCCGTCGCGATCCCCCTGGCGCGCATCTCGCCGACGACCGTGGGGTTGTGCACCAGGTCGCCGAGGATGGTGAGCGGCGCGGCATCGGCCTCGGCGAGCGCCAGCGCGATCGCGTCGCGCACGCCGAAGCACATGCCCAGGTGTGTCGCGCGGAGAGTCTTCATGGCGGGCCCCTGTGATTTACGTCGGCGGTAACTTTACATCGCAAAGTTTATGACCATGAGTTCGGGTTGTCAAGCGGCTTGTCGCGTCAGCACCGTAAGACCCGCCGCGGTACGCGCGTTCCGTCGTCGGGCTTTGTAGCGAGCCGACGTGCGCAGCAGGAAGCAATCGCGGCGGAACGGATTGACGTAAGTAACTTTGTAAGGTAAAGTTATTCCACATCAGCCTCGTCGAGCATCCCGGTCATGGCCTTGGAATGCACGCCGAGGCGAACACCATCGATTACGAGGAGGGCTGATTCAGCGCGACTGCAGAACGGTCAGTACGCAACCATCGCATCGTCGAACAGCGTGCTGAGCTCCTCCGGGCCGGCCGACCGCGGCGCCAGTTTGGTCACCCGATGCTGCGGAAGCGTGCCCTGCACAAGCGTGGGGATGTCCGACCTCGAATAGCCGACCGCCCGTAGTCCGTCGGGAACCTTCAGGCGCTTCATGAACCACGTGATCCTGTCCGCAAGGATCTTTCCGGCGTCCTTCGCGCGCGCGCGTGACACATCGACGCCAAGCGCTTCGGCCGTCTGCAGATGCCGCGCCGGATTCGCCGACGCGGTGAAACGGAAGACCGCCGGCGCATTGAGAATTACCGATACTCCGTGCGGCACGAGTGGATGATCGACCGCGTAGCCGGGTGCGCGGTAATCCCTGACGTGTCCGGACACCGGATACGACATACCGTGCGGGAGGTGCACGCCGGCGTTGCCGAAGCCGATGCCCGCGTATGTCGCGGCCAGCAGCATGTTCGCGCGCGCTTCGTCATCGCCGGGATCCTCGACGGCGCGAACAAGAAACTGCGCCACCATCCGTAAAGCCTGCAAGGACCAGACGTCGCTGATCGGGTTCGAGCCCTGATACGCCGGCCGGAGGTTCGGGCGTTCCGGCCGCGGCCGGTCCGTGAACGGCATGGCCGTGTAGGACTCGATGGCATGGCTCAGGATGTCGAGGCCCGTTGACGCCGCGACGGCAGACGGCATCGTGCGCGTGTTCTCCGGATCGAGGTAGCCGAGTGTCGGCTTCAGACGGCGGTGTGCGATGCCGGTCTTCGCGTGGAGGCTCTCGAGATCGAAGATCGCCACTCCGGTTGTTTCACTGCCGGTGCCGGCGGTCGTCGGAATCGCCATCAGCGGCTTCAGCGGGCCGGGCACGGGCCGGCCCTTGCCGATCGGCGGATTGACGTAATCGAGGAAGTCGGCAGGGCAGCTCGTGTAGAGGTTCACCGCCTTCGCCGTGTCGATCGTGGATCCGCCGCCGACCGCGACGAAGGCGTCGAACGCGCGCTCACGCGCGAAGCCAATCGCGTCGAGGAACGAGGCGTCGGTGGGCTCCACGCGGACCCGGTCGTACACAACCGCGGCAATCCCGTTCTCGTGCAGCGACTCCATCGCGATCCGAACGGGCGGCAAGTCGCGCACGATCGGATCCGTGACGAGAAGCACGCGCCGGGCGCCAAGCTCCTTGAGATCCGCTCCGACTTCGCGTGTCACGCCGGCGCCGAAGCGGACGCTCGACGCTGCCATTTCAAATGCCGTTTCACTGGTCATGACGCGTTGCCCTCTCCGCCTGCGGCCTGATGATCAATAATGCGCGACCACGAGGGAAGACAAATGCATACGGTGGGACGGCGGCGATTCTTCCTGCTTGGAATCTGTTGCGCGCTGGGCTTTGCTGGCCACGAGGCGCTGGCAGAGCGGCCCGGCCAGACACCCGTTGCCTTTCATTGGCCCACCGGGAAGCGCGCCGCTGTCAGTCTGAGCTTCGACGATGCGCGTACGAGTCAGGTGGACGAGGGGCTCGCACTGCTGAAAAAGATGGGCGTCAAGGTCACGTTCTTCGTGACGCCTGGAGGCGTCGAAAAGCGGCTGGATGGATGGAAGCAGGCCGTCCTCGATGGGCACGAGATTGCCAACCACTCGTTGACACATCCCTGCTCGGGGAACTATGCGTTCTCGTCCGGCAACGCGCTGGAGACGTACACGCTGGAGTCCATGGCGCAGCAGCTCGATGAAGCGAATGGCCGGATCGAGAAGCTGCTCGGCGTGAAGCCGACCACCTTCGCCTATCCGTGCGGTCAGAAGTTCGTCGGACGCGACCGGAACGTGAAGAGCTACGTTCCGCTGATCGCCGAGCGGTTCCTCGCGGGCCGCGGCTACATGGACGAGTCGCCGAACGATCCGGCGCTGGCCGACCTTGCGCAGGCCATGGGAACCGCGTTCGACGACATGGATTTCCTTCAGATGAAGACGATAGTCGATGCGGCAGCTGCCGACGGACGCTGGGTGATCTTCGCCGGCCACGAGATCGGGCGGAAGGCGTATCAGACGACGGATCTGCGTGCGCTCGAGCAGCTTTGTGCGTATCTGAAGGATCCGGCGAACGGCATCTGGCCGGGAACGGTCGCTGAGGTCGGCGCGTACGTTCGCGACCGGCAGCGCGAAGCGGCGGCGCGCTGAAGCGCGTCAGTGCGCCCGCGCTCATGAATCGCCGGCGTGCGCGCACGGAACCCGAGGTCCATCATCCTAGCGCTCGCTTAACGGCTCCATGCGCGCACTGCGCAGACCTCACAATAAGTAAGGTGATGCATTGTTGTGATGGGAGTGTGATACGTGGGGCCCCGAAGCTCGAGGTGCCCACCCTAACAGGCGTTTGCAGCCGTCCGCGGCCAGTGCGATCATGAGCCGCCGCGGCTGAAACGCACGACGTTAGGCTGCCATATCCGACGTGCTGGCGGGACGTTGAACGTAGGGTCAGCGGCGTCGCGAACGCATTCCGATATGGTGATCGTTGACACACCACGACTCTCGCTCCGGCCGCTTCAGGCATCGGATGCGGAGCCGTTGCTGGAAATCCATAAGGATCCGGAGGTCATCAAGTATATCCTCCATGGCGCGCCTCCGGGAGGGATTACCCATGCCTGGCGAGTCATCGCCATGATGATCGGGCACTGGCATCTCCGTGGCTACGGTCAGTGGGCGGTCGTGGAGAAGGCAAACGCTCAGGTGATCGGACGGGTCGGCCTTTGGAACCCTGAGGGCTGGCCGGGCATCGAACTCGGATGGATCATTGGGCGCACTCGATGGGGCAACGGTTTTGCCACCGAAGCGGCTTTGGCCGCACTCAATTGGGCATGGGAGAACGTCAGGACGGATCACATCATCAGTATCATACAGCCCGATAATATCGCGTCGATTCGCGTGGCCGAAAAAATCGGCGAGTGTTTCGAACGCAACGACGTCATGGACGGCACGAACGTTCAAATCTACGGCATTCGCCGGCCGACGACAGCCTAACCTGCGGCTGCACCGGACGACCACACGACTGCGAGCGGTCGCCGGTGAGCCGCAACGTTAGCCCGCAAATTGGAATGCTGGAGATTCGTTTGGCTCGACGCGAGGAATTCCCTCGATCGAGCGGTACGTCGTAGGAGAGACGGTAGCGCCATACAGCTTGGATGTCGACGGGCAGAAGTCCGAAGGACTGGTACATCCGAACCCGGAAGGCCGTGACATTCCGCCGATTGCAAAGGAGTCTCGCCCCTACCGTCACACGCGCCGCACACCCGTCTGGCCCGTCAGCGACCGCATCGAGTGGGGAGACAAAGGTCTGGCAAGAGACGCGAGATGATGTCGAAGGACATCTAGAGAGGACGTATGCGCATCAACGACCTGCTCCTGTCGGAATTCGACGAAGAAGTGAAGAAGACACGGACGATGCTCGAACGCGTGCCGGCCGGGAGAGGCGATTTCGTGCCGCACCCCAAGTCCATGCCGCTCGGCAGGCTCGCCCCTCACATCGCCCAACTCGGTGGCTTCGGGCTGACGATCCTGACGGAGCCCGGCCTGGACTTCGCTCAACGTCGCTACGCCCCGCTGCCGTTTGAGTCGGCGGCCCAACTCGTTCGCGCGTTCGATGAAGGCACCGCGCAGGTCCGGCGTGCGCTCCCAGATGTGCCCGAACACGCCTGGACCGAGCCGTGGCAGCTGTCGGTTCAGGGGAAGGCGATTTTCAATGGGACGCGGTTCCTCGCCTATCGCGAGATGTTCATCAACCATCTCGTTCACCACCGGGCACAGCTCGGCGTCTATCTGCGGTTGAATAACGAACCGGTACCGGCCACCTACGGCCCCTCGGCCGACGAGACGCTTGGCTTTTGAGCTCAAGAACCGCGTTCGGCCAGTGCGCGCTCAAACCGCGTGTCGTGCGCACGAACAACCGAACTCCCAGCTTGGACTCGAGTTGCGCGATCGACTTCGAGGCCGCGGGCTGTTCCCGCCTCATACGGCGTGCGCCACCCGAGAACGAGCCGGCCTCGATGACGTTAACGAACGTCGCCATCGCCGATCCTTCGGGGTTATGCCTCCGAGGAATGGATCGTAGCGCGCGCGAATTCATCGCCGCGAGAGGGCGCAAACAGTTCGTGCCAGAGTCCGGCTGCGCGACAGGGCGCACCCGTCCGCCAAGGCCTGAGTCCACCTGCGTTCCGGTCCACGCCGCTCTAGTTGTTGCGCGGCGTGCCGGCGCCGTATGTGCGCAGGACATCCGCGAAGTCCATCCAGCCCCGGGCAGTCGCCAGGCCGAGAAGTGTCTTTCCCTGCCGGTTCGGCGCGTCCAAGTGCGTCCCGTGCGCAGTCAGTAAACCGATGATTTCGTCGAAGCGTGACATCTCGGGATGCAGATAGAACACGAGCGGGTCGCCATCTGCATCCACCGCGTTCCCCAGCGACGGATCCTGCCGCAGCAACTCCGCCACGCGCGCGACGGCGTCGCACCTGACCGCGTCGAAGATCGTCGCGAACCGCGCCAGATACTCGACGACGGCCTCGTGCTGGCCGTACCGCGCCCATCCGATCGGCGTGGAGTGAAACGCGTAATCGCGCAGCGCGGGATCGGCGCCGAGCGCGATCAAGACCTTCACCATGTCGAGATCGCCGCCGCCGGCGGCGTTGTGGAGCGCGCCGCGGTCGAGACCGGTGTTCGCAATCATGCCGTTGACGTCGGCGCCGAGCTCGACGAGCAGCTTCACGCCCTCCGGGCGCCTCGCCTCGACGGCGCGATGCAGCAGCGCGACGCGACCTTCGTATCCCAGGCGATCGAGGAGCATCGAATCGTCTGCGAGCATGGTCCGCATCTCGTCGCGACGTCCCGCGATACACGCGAGGGCGAACCGATCGTCGCGACCGAGCTCGATTCGCGAGGCGCCACGCTGCGCGAGGTACTCGGCAATCCCAGGATGGCCGTTCAGGACGGCGTGCTCGTACGCGGTGCGGCGGTCCCGCGGGCTGGGCGCGTTGACGTCGACGCCGTGCTCGACGAGCAGCCTGACTCGATCGGCAAAGCCGTGTTGCGCGGCCCAGCACAATTGCTCGGCGAGCATTTTCGACAGGCTGAAAGTCGGATCGGCCAGGCGGATCCACGGGCCGCCGCGATCATGCCCCATACCGTACGAAAACAGGAGCCTCAGATGGTCGTCGTTCGGCTCGAAGTGGCGGTTGTACAGCGTCTGCGTATCGTTCGGATCGGCGCCGGCGTCGAGGAGCAGCCGCGCCAGCGCGTCGCATCGCGGGTGCGGCAGCTCGTTCATGTTGTCCTCGCCTCTTCCGAAGGCGCCGGTGAGGGCGGTGAAGGGATACGTGCCGTTCCACATGAAGCCTGCGTTTGGATCGGCGCCACGTTCGAGGAGCAGGCGCGAGGTTTCGAGCGAAGAGCGTTTCGGAGGCGCATCGTCGAGCCGCGAGTAGCACGCGTAGAGCAACGGTTGCCAGTTGAACGGGCCGCCTTTCGTGTTGACCAGAGCGGATTCGCGATCGATCGCGACGCCGACGGCTTCGACGTCGCCGGCGGCCGCGGCCGTGTAGATCGTGGCGCTCGCAACGCCGGGATTCTCCCGGATCAGCCGCTCCGCTTTCGCGATATTCGATCGGTGCCATGCTCCGTACACGAGGCACGCGAGCCGAACGAACACCTCATCGAGCGGCGCCGCACCGGACTGAGGCGGCGGCGTGTGCCACGTGGAGGGTTCGATCGCGGTGAGATGGGCCTTGAGCTTCGGCCAGCTGGCGAACCCGTACCGGCGCGCGATCGCCAACTGCGCGTCGGTCAGGGAAAAGTGCGTTATCGCTTTGGCCTGGCGCGGATGAAACTCGCGTGCCTGCGCGATGGCCGCAGCGTCGCCGGCGCGGACAGCGCTACGTAGACGCTTGGCTTCTTTTCGGAGATGCTCGAGGGACGGATCGTTCGGCAGCGGACGCGTCGGCAGAGCGACCTCCTCGCCCGCAAGAGCGGGCTGCCGGCCTGTGGTCCGCAGCATCAGGCGAGGAAGTGCTTGCCTCTCGGTGTCGACGAAACGGGAGGGCTTGGCCCTTTCCGCGGACTGGGAGCGTCCCGTGCGCTCGAATCCATGCTAGCAGATTCGCCGCGCACGGTCCCTATGGACCCGGCCTACACTCGTTGGGCGGCCGCATCCTTAATCGCGATGGTGCGAGCGGCTGTCGTGCTCGTCATCGTTGTCGCCTTCGTCGTCGTTGTCGGAATGCTTCGCGCGGCGGAGGTTGTGCTTGTAAACATACGTCGCGACGTCGCGCCCGAGATCGGCGCCGGCATCCTGATCGAAGCGAAAATGGATGCCTCCGTAGACGCGCGCGTCGTTGATATCGCCCGTGATCTGGTTGAACCTGGTGTAGTGGAAGGTCAACCCTGGCACGGCGGGGTTCGCCATGGTGATGGCATGGCCGCCAGCACCGTAGACACGCCTCAGGATCTCGGCGGCGCTGTTGCTTCCGCTGGCGTGATTCGACGGATAGCTCGGGAAACACGGCGTGAGAATGTACGGCATAAAGGTGAAGTCGGCGTCGGTTGTTGCGTTGCCATCGAGGTTGCCCTCGCGAATAGCCGTCTCGGGCCGCCACAGCTTGTAGTGATACTTCGTCCAGAACGACGCGACGAGGCTGTCGTTGCTGGCCATGTTGAGCAGGGCGAAGGCCCGCGCGTTCTCCGAAAGCGAGCTGCCCTCCGCGGCGGCGACCTGCCTCGCGGCCAGGTTGAACACAAAGCTCGGAGAGGACACGGCGTAGAACCGCGCCACATCGGCTCGATCCTGCGGCCGCTCGGTAGGATCGCTACTGACGTTGCCGACCCTCTTCACCTCGTTGTAGTCCCGTGCGTATCTCTCGCTGGTGAGCGCCGGGGGCGGACCCGGGGCAAACTGCGCGATCCACTCCTGGCTGCCGGCAACGCTCGGAACACCGAACGGCGTCATGTTTTGCCACTGAAAAGCGATTCCACCGGCGGCAGGGCAACTTGGCGTGAGCTGCCACACGCCGGGGTCGATCGGCGCGGGCGAGTAGAACTGCGGCGGTGACGAGCCGTCGTTGAGGCGTAGCGCGATCATTTGGGCAGCCGCGGCCTGACCCGTCGCAATGCCGCCGCTCTTGGCTGAGCCGTTGGGGATCACGGCCAACGACGCTGTATAGGCGGCATCGAGATTCGGCGCCAGCGGGAAGTAGTTCTTAAGCACGTGGTACGCAGCGGCAACTGCCGCGGCGTCGGCCGATGCGCCCGCTGGCGCGGCGACACTTCCGAGGTACGGCTTGTAGTCGCCGGTGATCGCGTTGACGGCTTCGAACACGGCGAGCTGCGTGATCGCCAGGAAGCGTGCCTGAGCGAACGGACTCTGCCCTTGACTGACCAATGTAGACACCGCGATTGCGTTCCAGTCGAGAACGACGTCAGCCCTTGCAGCAATCGAGCTGCACGCCAATAGGGCTACGAGGGTGACCGAAGTACGTAGCTGCGTCATAGTGTTTCTCCGTTCAGTGGTGATGGGGCCTGGGGTCGCTCCGACCCCATTGCGGTCAGGCCCGTTATCCGCTTCGACATATCGCCTACCGCCCCGAGAGGCGGAAAGGGACAGCCGAAACGGACACGACGTGAAACCCGGTTAAAATGCAGCCGTTTTGGGCCCGACCCACGAGGTGACCGTGCTCCTCAGAGCCTGGCGCCAGGGAGACGAGACGGCCCTGGATGCGTTGATGCCGCTCGTCCACGACGAATTGCGGCGCATCGCCCGCCGGTGCTTGTACGGCGAGCATGCGAACAGCAGCGTGCAAGCGACCGAATTGGTCAACGAAGCCTATTTGCGCCTGGTCGACGTGCAACACGTCGACTGGCAGAACCGGACGCATTTTCTGGCGATGTCGGCGCGGTTGATGCGCCGCGTGCTCGTCGACCTCGCTCGATCGCGAGGTGCGGATAAGCGGGGCGGTGGCGCGGTTCGCGTGACGTTCGACGAAGCGGCGCTCGGCGGCGTTGCGCCCGATGCGGACGTGATTCGGCTGGACGATGCGCTGCAGGCGCTCGCCGCTCTGGACGATCGCAAGAGCCGCGTCGTCGAGCTGCGATTCTTCGGCGGGTTGACCGTCGACGAGACCGCCGTGGCGCTCCAGGTCTCGTCGAAAACCGTGCTGCGCGACTGGGAGTTCGCCCGGGCGTGGCTGCAGCAGGAATTGACCCGCGAGGCTGGACGTGACGCCTGAGCGCCTGCGCGAGATCGAAATGCTGTTTCACGAGGCTCGCGAGCGGACGCCAGCCGAGCGCGACGCGTTTCTCGCGCGCGCGTGCGCGCACGATTCCACGCTGCGGCGCGAGGTCGAGTCCTTGCTGGCGGAGCCGCCGGTCGGAATGATCGACGCGCCGCTTGGCGCGCTCGTCGCCGAACTCGTCGCGCCTCCCGTGCCGCGCCTCGCGCCAGGCTCGTCGGTCGGTCCGTATCGCATCGAGAGATTGCTCGCCGTCGGCGGCATGGGCGAGGTGTATCGCGCACGCGACACGATCCTGGGCCGCGGCGTGGCGATCAAGATCCTCCCGCGGCACTTCACGGCGGACCCGGAACGGCTGGCACGCTTCGAGCGGGAAGCACGAATGCTCGCCGCCCTCAATCATCCGAACATCGGCGCCATCTACGGCCTCGAAGCAGCAGCCGGTGGCGTTCGGGCGCTGGTGCTCGAATTGGTGGAAGGCGAGACGGTGGCCGATCGGATCCAGCGCGGACCGATGCCAGTGACAGACGCGCTCACGATCGCGTGTCAGATCGCCGATGCTCTCGACGCCGCGCACGAGAAAGGAATCATTCACCGAGATCTCAAACCGGCGAATATCAAAGTCACCCCCGGCGGCGTGGTGAAGGTGCTGGACCTCGGCCTCGCGAAGGCCGCGACCGGCGAGTTGCAATCGCCGATGGTGACCGAAGGCGGCACGCAGGAAGGGAGCATCCTCGGTACCGCGGCCTACATGAGTCCGGAGCAGGCGCGAGGGCAGGCGGTCGACAAGCGCACGGACATCTGGGCATTTGGCTGTGTGTTGTACGAAATGCTCACCCGCCATCTGGCGTTTCAGGGCGAGACGGTCTCGGACACGATTGTGGCGAGCCTCGAACGCGAGCCGGACTGGGCAGCGCTTCCCGCGACAACGCCGCCAATGGTCGCGCGCCTCCTGCAGCGCTGCCTGGAGAAAGACCCGAAACGGCGTCTGCGGGATATCGCCGATGCGCGCGCCGAGCTCGACGACGCGTTGAGCGGGAAAGCGCCGGCGATGGGGCTGGGACACCCAGCCGTTGGCGCCGCACAGTCACGGTGGGGTCGATGGTCCGCGATCGTTCTGATCGCGCTCGCGTCGGCTCTGGCGGGGTGGGCTGTGAGGCGCCTCAATCCTGCTCCAGACAACCCGTTGTCCAACGCGACTTTCACTCGGTTGACGAATTTTGAAGGCGACGAGGCCCAGGCGGCGCTATCGCCGGACGGCAAATTTGCCGCATTTCTTTCCGATCGCGATGGGCCGCTCGATGTCTGGCTGACGCAGGTGGGCTCGGGCGGCTTCTTGAACCTGACTCGGAAGAGCCACATGCCGACGGTGAGACCGACGCGAAATATCGGTTTCTCTGGCCTTTCCTGGTTGACCGGGCGGTTGAAGTGGTGTGGTCCTCCGATGGCGCGCGGATGGTGTATCACACCGACGCCCCGGGAGACCCGATGTTCGTCGCGGATCGTACCGGCGTCGGCGCCAAACAGATTTTTGTCGATCCGATTGTGGGAGGACACAACCATCATCAGGCATGGTCTCCCGATGGTCGATGGATTTACTTTGCACGCGGCATTCAAGACACGTGGCAAATGGACTTGTGGAGGATTGCAGCCAACGGCGGGCAACCGGAACGTCTCACTTATCACAACACGTATGTGGGTTTCCCGACACCGACTGACGATCGTCACGTCCTTTACATCGCGAAGGATCATGAGGGCTCGGGCCCATGGTTGTGGGCGCTCGATACAAACAGCCGAGCGACGCGCCGTGTCGCGTACGGAACCGAGCAGTACCTGTCGATTGCCGGCAGCGCCGACCATCGTCGTCTTGTGGCGTCGGTGGCCAATCCAACTGCGAGCCTGTGGACCGTGCCGATTCTGGATCACCCTGCGGAGGATGGAGACGCGAAACCGATAGTGCTGCCGACGGTGCGGGCCCTCGCGCCACGGCTGGCCGGGCAGTCGCTGTTTTACTTGTCCTCGCAGGGCACTGGTGACGGCCTGTGGCGTTTCGAGGACGGCAAGGCTGTCGAGATCTTGAAGGGATCTGACGAGGCGTTGTTCGAACCGCCGGCGGTCTCGGCGGATGGACACCAGCTGGCCGTGATCCTGAGGCGCGACGGAAAATTGCGCCTCCACGTCCTATCCGCAGATGGCGGCGATCTTCAATCGCTCGCGGGGCCGATTGACGTTCGGGGATCGGTCTGCTGGTCGCCCGATAGCAAGTGGATCATTGCGGGCGGCATCGACGATCGTGGACCTGGGCTGTTCAAGATTCCCCTGAACCACGGCACGCCTGTCAGACTGATCGCCGGCACTGCCCGCGATCCGGTGTGGTCGCCGTCCGGAGATCTGATTGTGTACACCGGAGCCAACGTCAGCGTCGATGCGCCTCTATTGGCCATTCGAGCGGACGGTACGAATGTCGAATTGCCTGTAATCCGGCTTCGGGTTGAAGGAAACCGCTATCGATTCGTTCCAAATGGCCTGGCGCTCGTGTACGCGCAAGGACCGTTTCCGGCGCAGGACTTCTGGCTGCTCGACATGGCGACGAAAAAATCGCGCCAACTGAGCCACTTCAACAACTCCGCGGCCACGCAGTCTTTCGATGTGACCGCCGACGGCAAGCAGATCGTGTTCGACAGAGTGCGGGAAAACTCTGATATCGTCCTGATCGACCTTGCTCGATGAGATGCCCGCATTCGAGTCGCAAGGACACGCTTAATCCCTAGTCCGCGCGCAACACTTTCACCGGGTCGAGCCGTAAGGCACGGTACGCCGGCACCAGGCTTGCCATCAAGGCAACACGGGCCAGCGTGGCCGCGACTGCAGCAAGCGTCAGCGGAGCTGATGCGCTCACACCAAAGACGAACGTTTCCATGACCCTCGCCGACGCCAGCGCGGCGATCGTTCCGGCCGCGATGCCGACGAGCGTCGGCGACATACCCTCGACGATCACCAGACGAAGAACGTCGGCTGTCCGCGCGCCAAGCGCGGTTCTGATCCCGATCTCGCGGCTGCGTCCGGGGACGATGTAAGAGAGCACGCTGTAGATTCCGACTGCGGCGAGAGAGCAGCGCGACTCCTGCAAAGACTCCGAGCAGCAGCGCGCTGAAGCGCTGCGACGTCAGTCCCGCGTCGAGCACCTGCATCATCGTCCGGATATCTCCGACCGGCTGCTCTGGATCGATCGCGCGGATCGCTGCAACGGCAGGCTGGGCGAGCGTTCCGACCACCTGCCGAGGCACCGTCTTCGAGAAGGGCAGGCCTCGCTGGAGCTCATCGATGGTGGCGAGACACATGTGACCTATATGACGGCACGCTGCTCCAGATGCTCAAAGGACAGCGCGCCGAGAGCGCCGACACGATTCGTCAGCTGGCGCGATTCCGCGATCCCGAAGGGCGGTACCACGTTGCTCGCCACTTGGCGCGTCTCCGCGCGACCGATGAAGCGCTCTCGTTTCTCGAAGAGGCCGTTCGCGAGGGCTTTTTCTGCGTGCCGGCGTTCGTGCGCGACCCGTGGCTCCATCCGCTCCGCGCGTCCCCGGCATTCGCCACGCTCATGCGCGAGGCGCACACGCGCCACCGCCGCGCAATCGTCAGCTTCATCAGCGCCGAGGGAGACCGGGTCCTCGGCATCGAGTATCCGGTGTGATCCGGGCTCAGCTTGATTGGGCTTCACGCGACAGGTACACTGATCAGATTGGGGATGCGCCGGACCGCGGTCCGGAACCTGTGCAAGTTCAGCCTACGAACCGCGTCAGGGCCGGAAGGCAGCAGCGCTAAGTAGACCCTGTGCTGTGCCGCAGGCCCTCCGGATCGCGGTCGGGCGCATCCCGCTCAGGCCCCTGGCTTCAGACTCCAGACTTCAGGCTACAACTCCATTGTCGTACCAAGTTCTCGCGCGCAAGTGGCGCCCGCAGCGTTTCGATGACGTGATCGGCCAGCGCGGCGTGACCGAGACGCTTCGTAACGCGATCCGCGCGAAGCGTATCGCGCAGTCGTTCGTCTTCTCGGGGCCGCGCGGCGTCGGCAAGACCACCACCGCGCGCATTCTCGCGCGCGCGCTGAACTGCGAGCAGGGTCCCACGGCGGATCCGTGCGGTGTCTGCGACGCGTGCGTCGAGATCGCACAGGGACGCGACATCGACGTCCTCGAGATCGACGCCGCCACCAACACGCAGGTCGACAAGGTCCGCGAGGTGATCATCGCCGGCCTCGGCATGGCGCCCGTCCGCAACCGCTATAAGATTTTCATCATCGACGAAGTGCACCGTCTCTCGAACCAGGCGTTCGACGCGCTCCTCAAGTCGATCGAGGAGCCGCCGCCGCACGTCGTCTTCATGATGGCGACGACGGAGATCGAGAAAGTGCCGGCGACAATCCAGTCGCGCTCGCAGGTGTTCGAGCTGAAGACGATCGGCGTGAAGCAGATCGCCGATCAGCTCCGGAAGATCGCGGACGCTGAGAAGATCGACGTGGACGAGGCGGCGTTGATGCTCGTCGCGCGCGCGGGCGACGGCTCGATGCGCGACGCGCAGAGCGCGTTCGACCAGGTGATCGCGTTTGCCGGCGACACCATTACCGCCGATGACGTGACGACAGTACTCGGCCTGGTGCGTCGTGATTTGCTCATCGAGGTGGCGGACGCGATCGCACGCGAGGATGCGACGGCGGTGTTCGAGCTCGCCGGCCGCGCGTCCGAATCCGGCTACGATCTGCGCCTTGTCATTCGGGAGCTGGCGCGGCTCGCGCGCGACCTGCTCGTCTTGACCGTCGATCCGTCGCGCGCCTCCGACCCGGAGATCGCGGCCGAGGCCGAGCGCGAGCCGCTGCTGGCGCTCGCGAAGCAATTTTCCGGCGAAGATCTGATGCGCGCCTTCGACGTGCTCACGAAGGCGGAGCTCGACATCCGCAGCTCGATGCAGCCGCGGTATCACCTCGAAATGGCATTGCTCCGCTGGATTCATCTGCGCAGGCTGGTGCCGCTGACCGATTTGATCGAGCAGATGAAAGGCGGCAGCGCGGGTGCAGCAGTAGGCCCGACCTTCAGGTCGGGCGCGCCCCGAGCTATGTCAGGCCCCGCGACAGAAACGCCGCGCGGACCAGCGCCCGTTCCTGTGGCCGGGGCCGCACGGGTTACCACAGTGAGGGCGGTCGAAGCGAAACGGGCCGCCACGCCGATGCCCGTCAAAGTGCAGCAGGCGAGCGGCGCCGCTGCGAACGAATCAGGCGAGCTGAAGCCGGTCGATCCCGCCGATCTGAAGAACGCGTTCCTCGAGGAGATCCGCAAGACGAAGCGGTTCTTTTACGGAGCCGTCGTGGCGCAGGCGCATCGCATCGACATCGAAGCAGACAAGGTCGTGTTCGTGTTCACGCCGCAGCACCGGGCCCTGCAGTCGCAGCTCGAGCAGTCACGCGCGTGGCTCGAATCGACAGCCTCGCAGCTCGCCGGGCGGCGAATGAGCGTCGTCTCCGCCGAAGGCGCCCCCTCCGGTGCTGCGCCGTCACGCGATACCGACCGAGACACCACACCGGCGCCACAGGCCGCGGATCGCCAGCAGGCGCTGAAACAGCAGGCGATGGCGGACTCTGGTGTTCAGACGCTTCTCGATGTCTTCGCCGCCGAGATCAAAGACGTCGAGAAGATGTAGGCGTCGGTGCTCGGTGCCAGAGTGCTAAGGTGCTGAGTGCCGGGTGCGCGTTGGTGCCCGGTGCTGAGGTGCCTGATCCCAATGGGCCGGCGAGTGGCCGCGCACCAGACAGCATCCGGCACGTGGCACATAGCACTTTGCACCCGGCACGACTAGGATCACGCTAATGAACATTCAACAAATGATGAAGCAGGCGCAGCAGATGCAGGAGCGTCTGCAGAAGCAGATGGCGGAAATGAAGGTCGAGGGGACCGCCGGCGGCGGCATGGTCACGGTCGTCGTCAACGGCGCGAAGCAGGTGCTGTCGCTCACGATTGATCCTGAGGCCGTGTCGAAAGACGATGTCGCGATGCTTCAGGACCTCATCCTGGCGGCGATCAACGACGCTCAGCGCAAGGCGGACGAAGCCATGCAGAAGCAGATGAGCGGAATGATGGGCGGCATGAAGATCCCCGGCCTGTTCTAGCTGGCTGGCGACAAACACAGCCTCAATGCCAATCCCAAAAGCCGAATGCCGAAAATTTCCATGGCTTTTTGGCATTTGGCATTTACCACTTGGATTGACATCGGCCCTTTTAACCAGACATGGCTCGTCCTGATCCGCTGACGAAGCTGATCGAGCAGCTTCAGCGCCTTCCCGGGATCGGCGCGAAAAGCGCGCAGCGGCTCGCGTTCCACGTGCTCAAGACTCCGCGCGAGGAAGTGGAGCGCCTCGCCGACGCGATGCGCGAGGTGAAGGATCGCGTCACCTACTGTTCCGTCTGCAGCAACATCACCGACACCGATCCCTGCTACTACTGCACGCATCCCGGGCGCGACGCGCGCGTGATCTGCGTCGTCGAGGAACCGGAAAACGTGGCCGCGATCGAGAAAACGCGCGACTTCCACGGCTTGTACCATGTGCTGATGGGCGCGCTGTCGCCGCTGCACGGCGTCGGCCCCGATGATCTGAAGATCAAGGGTCTGCTGACGCGCGTGGGAAACGGCGGGGTGGAGGAAGTGATCCTGGCGACGAATCCCAATGTCGAGGGAGAGGCGACCGCGATTTATCTCGCGAAGCTCCTAAAGCCGCTCGGCGTGCGCGTCACGCGCATCGCAATGGGGGTGCCGGTCGGCAGCGACCTCGAGTACGCCGACGAGTTCACCATGCACAAAGCGATGGAAGGACGCCGCGAGGTCTGACTGGCTTCAGGCTGATGGCTAATGCCTCTTACCGGCTTAAAGACTCGAGGCTTTAAACCTGAACCGCCGTCAGGTGTTAAGCCATGACTCCTGAGCCGTTCAGGCCGCCACTGTTTCCGTCTGGTCGCTGCTCAAGAGATGCTTCAGCTTCAACACCACGCTGATCCAGTAGACGTTGGATCCGATCGCTGCCAGGACGACGACGAGCGGAACGAGCCCCAGCAGCGCGAGCGCCATGATGCCGTACGGCATGGCCGAGCGCGTCGCGCAGAACGACAATCGCCAGATGACGCGCGACCACAACGACGGTTCCGCCATGAACCGCTCGCGTCCGATCGCGTGCAGCTTCTGCGGCTGTCCCGCCGTGATGCGGCTCCTCAGGAAGATGAGCAGCGCGAAGGTCACGAGCGTGCCCGCGAGCGCCGCCGCGCCGAACCAGTAGAAGATCGGCAGGCCCGTAAATCGCACGGCACCGAGGGTCATCCCGATGAAAATCGCGATGTAGTACGAGTAGTCGCCGACTGTTTCGATCCAGCAGCCCAGCGCGGACTCCTGGTACTTGAGCCGCGCGATTTCCCCGTCGCATCCATCGAGGACGCTCGCCGCGAGGCTCAGGAATGCGGCGAGCACGCTCGCGCCGTAACCTCCAAGGCTGAAAAGCCACGCTGAATAGAATCCGATTGCCACCAGAGCGACCGAGAACTGGTTTGCGGTCAGCGACGTCGGAATAAGGGCGATGCTGATCGGCAGCGACATCCGGCGGTTGAATCGCGCGAGCATGTTGTCGGTGTTCTTATAGCTCGCGAGGCGCATTGTTTGTTCCGCCGGCATCAGATCCGCATCGTCGTGCACGCGCAGCGTGAGTCGTCCGAGCTCATTCGACACGTCGTCACCTGACGGTAGCGGCACATGCGAGACGAGACGCGTGTGCAGATGTTCGGCGAGCCCTTCAGGATCCAATACCTCGGCCGCTTGCAACCGGAGGAGTCCGGATGCTGGCCATGAAGGACCGGCAGGCACGTCGCGCGCACCGCGGGCGACCGCAAGGTGCGCGGCTGCTTCGAGGAGTGCCGGTGATACGACCGTGCCCGCACCGATTACGGTGACGGCTTCATCGGGCGCGAGCGCGCCAACCGCGTCGCGCCATGCTGAGGCGCGCACCAATTGGAGATGCCCGCGGATCTCGCGCGCCAGTCGACGCATACCGGGCTCGATGGCATCATCGATCAGCACGATCACGCGCCCGTAATGGGCGCGAAGCGCGGATCGCAGGACACGCTCGGCAATCGGCAGCCCCGCGATTCGGGCGAACGGCGACACGCGTACCGCGGGATCGAGCGGCAGGTAAAGGAGGGTAGGGCGCCTCGGCTCTTGACTCTGTTGGATCGCGGCTCGCCCGGCCGCAGGGCTGCGCCGGTCGCGCCGCGGATAAATCGCGAGGCCGACACCGGCCCAGAAGATCCCTCGAAGCCTTCGCGCGAGCGCGAGCGGGGCGCCGCCGGCGGATGCGCCAACCGCCGCAACCGCGGCAAGGCTCGATGCTTCGAGCGCGCCGAGGTTCGCGGGGATGAATGCGGACGCGAAGCTCGCGACGCGCGAGAACGTCTCGATCGTCATCGCGCCAGTCAGCGAAATCGGAATGTTCATCGCCCGCAGAATCAGCCATGCCTCCGCCGACATGCACACGTACGCCGCAATCGTGGCCGCGACCAGCACTGCGAGTCGCGCACTAGTGCCCCGCACCAGATCCAGAAGCTGCCGCTCGACGTCGGTCGCGAATCGCGCGACGCGGCCGTCTCCGAGCCGTGTGCCAAACGCGCCATCGATGCGCCCCAGCGCGCTGGCTACATATGTTCCCCGCCCGGTGAGCACGAGGGCCGTGAAGAACGCGATTACGCCCGACGCAATGGCAAAGGCGCGAAACACCCGGAACCACGTCCGCGACAACGGTAGCGCTCCGAGCGCGGCCAGGGAGCCGACGCCCACGATCAATGTCGTCCCGATTAAATAAGCCAGACGTTCGAGCGCCACCGCGACGGTTGCTTCGCGCGCATCCACTTCGTCGTTGAGGAGCACGATCTTCAGTGGCTCACCAGCAATGCCGCGCAGCGTCAGATAGCTGAAGGCTTCCGCCGCGAGTCGCACGCGCGCGAGTCGCGCGAACGGCACCCGCCGCGGGCGCTTGAAGCACCACGCCCACGCCCACGTGCGCGCCAGATGCCAGAGTCCGCTTGCGACCAGCGCCAGCGCGAACGCCAGGCCGAGCCTCCGGCCCGCCGCGAACACGAGTTGAAAATCGATGTAATACAGCGTGGCGAGAAACAGCACGCACCCGACGGTGAGGGCCCCAAGCGAAATGAGTGCCCGGCGTCGTTCCGGCGTCATGCGCGTTCGGAGGTTGCGGCCAGCACGGATTCGGCGGCTTCGAGGTCCGACACCGTGTCGATGTCGCGCCATGTGGCATTGCCGACCTCGACGGCGCGCATCAGGCCTCGGGCGGCGAGTTGACCGATCCCGCCGCTCAGTGTGGTGTCGCCTTGCGCACGCGATGCTTCCAGCGCCTCGAACAGCAGCGGCGAGCACACGAACATCCCCGTATCGAGCGCATCGTAATCGGCGAGGTCTTTGCCAATCGCGACGATGCGGGAGTCGTCGCGGCGGACCTTCGTGGCTTCGGCTGCGACGGCCGGGGCCACCGGCCGCGCGTCGACGGCGAGCACGGACTCGTCACTCCGCATCGAGAACTGCAGCAAGCGGCGAAGGACCTCAGGCTCGAACACGTGATCGCCCATGAGGACCGCGAAGCGCTCCGTGTCGATTGAGCGGCGGGCGGCGAGCACGGACACGCCGTTCTCGAGCCGCCAGTCTGGATTCAGCGCGAAGGAAATCTTGACGCCGGGTGTCGCCGCCCCCTCCACAAGCGCGCGGACGCGGTCGGCTTGATAGCCCAGTACGACCGTAATCGCATCGACGCCTGCGTCACGCACCGTGTCCAGCGTGCGCAAGAGCAGCGGTTGTCCGAGAAAGGGATGGAGCAGCTTGGAATCGCGCGTTCGGTTGTGAAATCGATCGCCGTTGCCGGCGGCCAGCACGATGGCGTTCACTACAACCCTCGAGTCTGCCGGCCCGAGCCGGCGGGTTCAGACCTCAGGAGCGTGAACTTCGCGCCGCCCCTCACTGTCGTACTTTTGACGCACGTCGTACGGCTGGCGTTTCCATCACAGTCGTACAAGCTGATTTTACTGCACGTTTCGGGTCATCCTGGGTTGTGCAATTGCACGCTTCATGCCCCACGCCACAGAACGACACAGAAGAACACTGAACTGGTCTGTGTTGGTCGATGTGTTCTGTGGCCGTTATTGCTGACCCTCCGGCACCTCGGGGGCGCGCGGCACCAGCCCCTCGCGTGTCAGCAGGATCCCACCGGCAATCGTCCAGGCGAGCACGCGCGCCTTGCGGACGATGCCCAGCGTGACGCCGGTGTTTGCCCCAAGGCCGAGGACTTGGGTGAACAGCGCCGTCGCCGCTTCGTCGACGCCGAGCCGCAGCGGAACGAATTTGAACACGACCGTGATCAGCCGGTTCGTCGTTTCGAGAATGAACGCGGTGAGGAGCGCGGGCGGCGCGCCGTAGAGGAGCCACAACGTCAGGAAGATTTCGGCGACGCCCAGCGCATGGAAGCCGGCTTCCATCGACGCGATGGCCGGCAGCGCCGTGCGATGGCGCGAGGCGAACGTGTAGATCTGTTCCTCGAGCTCCCGGACACGCACCGCGTGCCGGTGCAGCGGCGATGTGCGGTGGGAACGAGAGATGACGCCGAGCGCGCGGCTGATGAGCGCCGGCTGACGCCAGAGCAGCCAGAGCGCGACGGCGAATAATACGATCGTCGCCGCGATCGCGATCTCGCCGACGTCCCTGATCGCGGCAGGCAGTTCGAAGCGGAACAGCAAGGCGACCATGCCGACGGCGATCATCGCCGCGGCCGACAACGTGTAGAGCACGTTCTCAATTGCGAGTGCCGTGACGGCCGGCCCGAGCGCCACGCGTCCCCGCACGAAGGCGGCCTTTGCGGGTTCCCCCACCAGCGGTCCGAGCGGCGTCAGGTTGCCGATGGTATCGCCGCAGATCACTGCAGAAAACGCATCGGACAACGCGAGCCGGTGCGGCGGTTCGAGGCACAATCGCCAGGCGAGCGCGCGCATCAGAAACCGCAGGCCGCCAATCGCGATGATCGCGATCAATCCCCATCCTACCTGGCGAAAGTCCGAGGCGATCTGCGCGACGCCGACGTACTCCACCACCCACGCGAGCAGCGCCAGACCGGCGGCGGCGGTGATGAGGCCCGTCACGTTGAATCGGCGGCGCATGTCGTTCCACCGACTATAATCGCAGTTTCATGCTGCCGGCTTCGTTCCAGACACCAGCCGCGATCGTGCTCCTCGCCGGGGGCCTGATCTCGTGCTTCGCCGGCTACCGCGTCTTCCGCATCGTCCTCGGCATCTACGGGTTCATCCTGGGCGCGCTGGTCGCGAGCTCCGCGATGGGCACGGAGCACACGGTGTGGATGATTGTCGCCGCGCTCAGCGGCGGCATCGTCGGCGCGCTGATTCTGATCGCCGCATATTTCGTTGGTGTGGCGCTCGTCGGCGCGGGGATCGGCGCGCTTGCCGCGAGTCTCATCTGGGCATCGCTGCACCGCGAGCCGCACGCGTTCATCGTTATTCTGTTTTCGGTCGCTGGAGCGCTCGGCGCGCTCGCACTGCAGCGCTACGTGATCGTCGGCGCCACGGCGTTCGGCGGCGCATGGACCGCCATCGTCGGCGGATTGGCGCTGAGGGGGAACCACCTGGCGGTGGATGCCGCCGCGCACAACAACGTGTGGCTCGCCTACCCGATGGATCCCGCGCCGGGCCAGCACTGGGTGCTCGTCACGTGGCTCGCGCTCGGCGTCATCGGCGCCGGTGTACAGCTTGGCATCACGGCCCATGGGAAAACATAGAGCAGATTTGGTGATGTGGTGATTTGGCGACTTGGTGATTTGGTGATCCGCTGATTTTGTGATTTACCGAGTCACAGACATTGGATCATGGAACCCCAATCACCAAATCAGAAATCACCCCAATCACCAAATCGGAATCACTCAATCATCAAATAAGGAGATCGCGATGGCGACGTTTTCGCGCAATGTGACCGTCAACTGGGAAGGCTCGCTGATGGAAGGCAAGGGACAGGCGAAGGCCGGAAGCGGCGCGTTCACGCTGCCGGTGTCCTTCCCGCGGCGTGTGGGCGACGCGGAGGGACAGACGAGCCCGGAGGAGTTGATCGCGGCGGCCCACGCGGCGTGCTTCGCGATGGCGCTCAACGCGACGGTTGGACGCAAGGGGGGCCAGATCAGCAAGACCGATGTGACGGCGACGGTGTCGGCCGACAAGACTGACGCCGGCATCACGATCACGACATCGAAGCTCTCGGTCACGGCCCGCGGCCTGTCCGGCATTCCGAAGGAGCAGTTCGCAGAAGTCGCGCGCGAAGCGGAATCGAAGTGCCCGGTCTCGAACGCGCTCCGTGGATCGCTCAAGATCGAGCTCGACGCCAAAGCCGTTTAGCGGCATAGGGCAGCCGCTGGCGGAGACAGGCGATTGTTGAGCGAGACGTACGGGACATGACGCGCGAGCGCCCGGACGGCGCCAGGGCCGGTCATGAAGATCTCATTCAGGCCAATTGTGAATTGGCGCGCCGGGTGGCGGTGGGAAAAGAGGCCATGGTCGAGAAGATTGATAGAGTCGTTTTGCGACGTTCCGCTTTCGGATCAGTGAGTCGCATGGCCGCGGGAAGATCGACCCGGTCGATCGTCAGCAGCAAGATCGCCGCGAGTCGTGTAGCCTGATGGGCGGAGAGTATCGTAAGAATCCGCAAGCTGACTACTGGACGGAAGGGCTAGAGTGCGCACATGACTACCGATCTCGAACAGTTGCGCTATCCCGTCGGCCGGTTGCCGCGGCATCCCGCGGCGGTGGACGCGAAGGAACTCGCCGAGCATCTCGCCATCATCGAGGCGCTGCCCGCGCGTCTTCGCTCGCTCGTGAACGGACTGAGCGACGCGCAGCTCGACACACCGTATCGCCCCGGTGGATGGACGATCCGCCAGGTGGTGCACCACGTGGCGGACAGTCATATGAACGCGTACGTGCGCATGAAGCTCGCCGCGACCGAAGATCGGCCGACCGTGAAGACCTATCACGAAGATCTCTGGGCCGAGTTGCCTGAAGCGAAATCAGCGCCGGTCGACGTGTCGGTCGCGCTCGTCGACGCGCTACACCGCCGAATGATTGCGTTTCTTCGCGCGCTGCCCGCCGAGATGCTGCGCCGCGCCTTCCAGCACGCAGAGTGGGGAACAGTGACGATCGAAGAATCCGTCACCATGTATTCATGGCACTGTCGTCACCACTCAGCGCACATCGAGGGAGCCCTGGCGAACACTCGCTCGCGAGCGGCCAGCACGTAGCACCGCTGCGCGTCACTCTTCGATGACTGCGAGGCGCTCGGCGATCAGCTTGTCGAGTACGTCGGGTTCCGGCGGCTTGGTAAGGTGATGATCGAAGCCTGATTCGAGCGAGCGCTGCTTGTCTTCGTCCTGACCCCAGCCCGTCAGCGCCACGAGCATCACGTGTCGCCCGAGGTGATCCCGGATTCGACGCGCAGCATCGTGACCGTCCATCCGCGGCATGCCGATGTCGAGAAACGCGACGTGCGGTCTGAACGCCTGCGCGATCTCGACTGCCTGCATACCGTCCACCGCCACCTTCACGAAGTGCCCCTTGAAGGTGAGCATCAGGCGCATCATCTCCGCGGCGTCCTGATTGTCTTCCGCGATGAGGACGCGCGCGAGCACCGCCGGCACTTCTTCCGGCGCGTGCGCCGCCGTTGCCGGCGGGTGGCCGGTTGCCAGGC
>Ga0066677_10000109_pt1 | contig 27289 bp, 25 predicted proteins | sample GraSoiAngelo_126_FD_62299 | JGI IMG/M metagenome (GOLD analysis project Ga0066677, IMG submission 62299) | Grasslands soil microbial communities from the Angelo Coastal Reserve, California, USA - 14_0927_09_20cm | ecosystem: Environmental > Terrestrial > Soil > Grasslands | place: USA... | reverse complement strand
TATCGGGCAGATCGAATCGCTTTGACCGTATTCGCGATTTCGTGGGCGACACCGTCGACTGGCCCATTGATCAAAACCACCGGCGGCATCGTGTCAGTCCATGTGGCGTCGGGTGGATACACCGCGGCCAGATCCCACAGAATGCCGTGACGCTCGCAGCAGTCGGGTTCCGGCTGCGGCGCCCGCGCGTCCGATGCCATGCGCGCGGCGAGAGGTGATCCGGGTCCCAATACTGTTTCACGCGCCGGTCGGACATCCGTCGGAGAACGAATCCCGCTGGTGACGTCCAGTCGGTGGGCAGCATCGGCTCCCAGACGGCCAGGATCGCGACAGGCTGCTCACCCAGTTCGTTCAGCACGCGATCGACTGCGGAGGCCCCCCGCAGACAGGTCGGTCAGGTCGGGGACAGCAGTACGATAACGCGCACCTGGCCGCGTGACCGATTGAATTCACTCTTGAACTCGTCAAACGTCTGTCGCGTGACGTGCGCCAGTGGAGGTTGACCTTCTGGCGTGGAGCGATCCGCAAAAGTCGTATAGGCGAGAACCGCCAGCACGATCCCGACGATCACGCCCGCGATCAACGCAACACGCCTTCTCATACCGTCACTCCAGCCAGTCGGCCAGCAATGTGGCGATGAGCTGTGGCATCACCAACACCACGGTCACGAGGATCGCTGACATCCACAGCACCAGGACACTGACGCGGCTTCGCTGAGCGCATTCTGCCGGACGTCGGTACACCTGTATGAACCCGATCGCGAGCAAGCCGAGCGAGGCACCGATGAACCACACGCGATATTCGAGCATCGCGGCGCTCAAGCCTGCGGCTCCTAGCGCGCCCGCGAAACTCAAGGGGAGGCAGCACAACAGCGTCGATACAGCGCTGAACATCGCCGCGATCGGCGCAACACGTTCGCCAGTGCTCACCGCTCGCTCCTGCCATTCTGTCGGCGTTTCTGCGTGAGAGCCTGGACGACGGGGCATTCGTCAACCGTTTGGCGCGCGAGCGCCGCGTCACAATTCGTCAAGGCGGACTTCAGCGTTCGACGGAACGCCTTGAGCTCCGTCATTTGCGTCTCGATTTCCTCAAGCCGATTGGTCAAGAGCGCTCGCACACGTTGACAGTGTTGACGGCCGCGACTGCGCTCGGGGCCGAGCAGTTCGCGAATGTCGCGAAGCGTCAACCCCAGCCGCTGCGCCTGTCGGATGAACCCAAGTCGCTCGACAATATCGGCGCTGTACGTCCGAAACCCACCCGTCGTGCGCGCATCGTGCGCCAACAATCCGACGCGTTCGTAATAGCGAACGGCATCAACCGTGAGACCGGAGGAGGCGGCAACTTCGCCGATGCGCAGTGTTTGGTGACGACGCTTCATGTCGGCTCGCCGGACAGTATCAACCCTGAAGTGCGCTCCAGAGTCAAGCGACTCGCGCCGATTAGACGAGGCGGTCGGGCGCGTGGACAATAGATCAAGTTGCGTCGCGGTGGCGTTCGCCGCGACATCTCAGGGTGAGTGCTGTGTCTGATCGTGCCGAGCAGGCGGCATTGGCTGCTGACGGCGAACAATTCGCGGTTCACTCAAACGGCGGCAATTGGTTAATCGCTTGGCACTCGCCTCTGAGCGTGCCAGAGGGCACGCCACATGGAGCGAATGCCTTCTGCATCACCCTCGATGATCAGATTGTGTTGATTAGCGGCGACGGCGAGCGATGGGGCTGGCCGGGGGGCCGTCCCGAAGGCGACGAGTCATGGGAGCAGACGCTCCGTCGAGAGGTGCTCGAGGAAGTATGCGCGACCGTCAGTAATGCCCGCCTCCTCGGCTTTTGCCGCGCCGTCTGCTTATCGGGTTCGGAACGCGGACTTGTGCTGGTTCGCTCCATGTGGCGTGCGGAGGTCGAGCTGATGCCGTGGGAACCACGGTACGAGATCCGACACCGACGCCTCGTTAGTGCGAACGAACTGCTGACGCAATTGTGGATCGAGAAGGGATTCGAGCCGATTTACTCCAGAGCAGCGTTCGAAGCGGGCCTCATGAGGTGAGGTCCGCAGCATGCCGGCGATGCTCTTCGGACCAGCCTTCGACGCTAGTGGAATCGGATCCACCGTGTCGTTTACGTTCGGGACGACTTTCCACGGTTGACCGCAATCGGAATTCTGGCGTTTACTTAACCCCGGCCGCCCTGATGTTCTCTTCGTTTTGGACGTCGAAGTCGTCTGCAGTATTTATTTCATCCCTCATTGTGCCGCCGGTGCACATCGATCGTGTTTGGGATTTGTAACGAGTGTTGACAACACACTCCGAGACAGCGCGGCGACTTGACACAGGCTCGCGAGAGGCGTAAATACGATTAATCGTCTGTGGCGATCAGTCGCCACCCTCCACGTCGGTCTCAGGCCCACGTGGACTTCGCTTCGAGGCTGCCGCTCTAAGAGCTCCAGCACGAAGCGCCCAACACCGGGACGGTTGGATCAAGATCGCAGCCGCGCGTAAGGCAGCCCGAGGCAGCCTGAGGCAACTGAAAACGCCGGCACGACGATCGCGCTAGCCACTGCGGTTCGTCCTCAGGGTCAGCCGCACCGGAGCGCACCACCGATGGGCCGGTAAACAGCACTGCACCACGGCCTCCGCTTCGAGTCTTCCCACCGAACGCTCGTCGCGGCGCCGCGGAAGTTGACGATGCGCGCGGGGACACCCCCCACGCGTCGAACTTCCCTGTGAGCCGAGCAGGCGGATTGCAGTTCCGCCGGCATCGTCAGCGAGCAACTGACGATCGCTTTCGCGCTCAACCCGGAACCGCATGAGCCGCCCCAGGGACGTTCATGCCACCGGGCCTCCGAGCCGGCCGCCAACGGTGATCGATCTCAGGTCTGTCACCCTGCGCGGGGCCTCCCGGCTCGTTTCTCCACGTCAACATCGGCACCGCTGTCTTCTGGGCGGTGGTGCCACTGATCCTCGGAGGAGGCCATGAGGAAAACCCCGTGCTCGGATTCTGATCTCGATCGGGTCAACAATCAGGTCAGTGGCGACGGCGTTGCGACGTTCGAGGGCCTACCGAACCGGTTCTTGACGGCGTTGGAAGTTGCCGAGTTCGTCGGATGTCACGAGGAGACGGTGCGCCGTGCGTACTGGCGCGGTCTGCTCACGTCCCAACGCTTCGGCGTGCGAGGAAGGAGGTTCCATCCCACAGACGTCCTCGACTGGATTCGTCGAGGAGCACCAACGAAAGTCTCGTGACCGCAAGAAAGGAGGAAGCATGTCAATCGTACGACGATGCAGAGGCAGGTGCACGACACCCCGACGCTGCCTGGAGCATCTGTGGTTCGACGTGATGTACCGCGGCTCGCGCTATCGGATCGCCGCGAACGACTTCGCCGTCCCACGAATGGATCCAGGCAAGCAGCGGCCGATCCAGTCGATGGAGGAGGCGCGCCATTGGGAACGTCTCTTCATCGGCGAGATCCAGGCCGGACGTGATCCGCAACGTCCGCGCACGCCACGAAAGGCGACTGATGTCACGCCGAAGAGCGTCGCAGCGTTTCTTGATGTCTACGTGGAGCGATGCGTCAAGCCCGCAGGGTTGCGCAGCGTCAGGTCCGTCCACAGTCGTGTGGCGGCTTTGAAACAGTACCTGGGCGAGCTAGCGCTCGACGCCCTCGAAGAGCCTGACGAAATCAATCGGTTCAAGACCGAATCGGACTACGCCGAGGAAGTCGAGATCTCGACCGTGCACCGGGCGCTGGAAACGCTACGGGCGGCAATGAACTGGGGTATGGCCCAGACGCCGCCGCTCTTCAGAAAGTCACCGTTCAATCGCTTCGGTGTCCGGATGAACAAGAAGCTGGAGACGATGCGTGATCGGCGGCTCTCGCGCGACGAGGAGAAGCGACTGCTCGACACGGCGCTGCAGAAAATGAACACGGGCGAGCATCGGCTCATGGGGCCGTTGCTGCACGACCGCATCATCGGCGCCATCGAGCTGTGTTGCCGCCGCGGCGAGATGCTGCTGATCCAGAACAAACGTGTGAACTGGGAAACGTGGCAGATCGGGATTCCGGGCGCAGCCACGAAGGACAAAGAGAACCGGCGAGTCCCATTCAACCCCGAGGGGCGGCTCGCCGCAATCCTGAGACGACGCTCAGCGCTCGGGCCAGACGCGTTCGTCTTCGGATCTGACACGGGAGCGTACCAGCCGAACATCCAGACGGCGTGGGAAACCCTGAAGCTGCTGGCGTATGGCTACGAACCGAAGCCGGCGCGCGAAGGTGCCGCGTGGAATCGGGAACAGCTCCGGCGGATCGATCTCCGCTGGCATGACCTGCGGCATGAGGGCGCGTGTCGGCTGCTCGCCGACGGCGTCGACATCCGGATCGTTCAGCTGATGCTTGGACACGCGAGCATCCAGCAGACGCAACGTTACCTGAACGTGACTGACGAGGAACTCAGGAGAGGACTGGAGGTGAGCTGGAACAACAAGGGCCGACCGCTTCGTCTCGCGTCGGGAGGGTGAAATGTTCAACCGCTACGAGGAAGCGTCGGCCCGCCAAATTGTCACCAATTTGTCACCCGAGGGCTTGGTGACGCGTGAAATTTGGTTGCGGGGGCGGGATTTGAACCCGCGACCTTTGGGTTATGAGCCCAACGAGCTACCGGACTGCTCCACCCCGCGTCTGAGAAAATCTGATTGTAGCACTCGCGCAACACGGCGGTCAAACCGGATAACAATACGTCGATGAAACGCCGCGACTTTCTTTCTCTCGGCGTCACCGGCGCGGCGATCACGCGAATGCCGCGCGCGGGTGCGACTCAACCGTTGCGGGCTGACGCCGTGCACCCGGGTATCTGGAAGTTCTCGTTCGGCGCGCCCGAAACGATCACGCCCGTCCGCACCAGACACTACGGTCCGGCGACCTCCGCGCTCGCGGCATTGCCGCGCGTGGATGCGTGCCCGGTGACCGTATCGGCACGTGCGTCGCGCCGCGGCTTCCTCGTCAGCATCCCGCTCGAGCCCGACGAGCTCGTCTACGGCCTGGGCCTGCAAATGCAGTCGTTCATCCAGCGCGGGTTGAAGAAGAAGCTGCGCGTGAATGCGGACCCGGCGATCGATTCCGGCGATTCGCACGCGCCTGTTCCCTTCTACGTGACGACGCGTGGATATGGCGTGCTGGTCGACACCGCGCGATACGCGACGATCTATTGCGGCAACAAACCGCGCAAGACAGCACGGCGCGCCGCGACGGTCCCGGAGACTGAATCGCAGCTGACGCAGGATCTGCTGCCCGTCGCGTACCGTCGATTCCGATTCGGTCAGGCTAGCGAGGTGCTGATCGAAGTCCCCACTGCGGCCGGCATAGATGTGTACGTTTTCGGCGGGCCGACGCTGCGCCTCGCGACGCAACGCTACAACCTGTTCGCCGGCGGCGGAGCGCTCCCACCGCGATGGGGACTCGGCGTCTGGTACCGCATGGAACGCGATTTCAACGACCGTGACGTGCTTGCACTCGCATCAGAATTCCGTTCGCGCCGGATCCCATGCGACGTGCTGGGTCTCGAGCCGGGCTGGCAGACTCACGTGTACTCGTGTTCGTACAAATGGAGCGGACGCTTCCCCGATCCTGGCGCCACGATCGAAAAGCTGAGAGCTGATCACTTCCGGCTGAATCTGTGGGAACACGCCTTCACGCATCCTTCTTCCGCGATCTTCGACGCGATCTTTCCGCATGCCGGGGACTACGAAGTGTGGGACGGCATCGTCCCCGACTTCCTGACGCCAGAGGCGCGACGGATCTTCAGCGACTACCACGAGCGCGAGCACGTCGCGCTCGGCGTCTCGGGTTACAAGCTCGATGAGTGCGACAACTCGGACTTCACCAGGAACTGGTCGTTTCCCGAATTGAGCCGGTTCCCGTCGGGAGCCGACGGTGAACAGATGCACTCGCTCTTCGGGCTGCGCTACCAGGACACGATTCAGAACATCTTCGACAAGCGCAGACAGCGCACGTATGGGCTCGTGCGATGCTCACACGCGCTCGCAGCACCATATCCGTACGTCCTGTACAGCGATCTTTACGATCACGCGACGTTCATTCGATCGGTGGCGCACGCCGGTTTCTCCGGCCTGCTCTGGACACCCGAGGTGCGCGACGCGCGCAGCGAAGAGGATCTCGTTCGACGGTTGCAGTCCGTGGTGTTCTCGCCGATGGCGTTGATCAACGGGTGGTACATCAAGAATCCGCCGTGGAAGCAGATCGATCGCGAGGCCAACAACAAGGGGGAGCTCGCACAGAGCTGGGAGGGCCTGGAACAGATTTGCCGGTCGATCCTGGAGCTGCGCATGCGGTTCCTTCCCTTGCTTCACGCTGCGTTCGTCCGATATCACCGCGAAGGACTGGCGCCGTTCCGCGCGCTGGTCATGGATTACCCGGACGATCCCGGGACCTGGCCTATTGACGATCAGTACTTGGTCGGCAACGATCTGATCGTCGCGCCGGTTGTTGCCGGACAAGTTCAGCGATCCGTGTACTTGCCCGATGGCGACTGGTTCGATTTCTGGAGCGGCGCGCGCCACGCGGGCAAGCGCACCATAACGATCGACGTGCCGCTCGAGCGCGTGCCCATCTTCGTCAGGGCGGGCGCATTGCTCCCGCTTGCGGATGCCACGACACACACCGACGACCCAGCGGCGTGGCGCCTCACTGTTCTCGTGTGTGGCGACGGCGCCTCCGGCACGTCACTCTTCGAAGATGACGATGGCGTACCAGCTGCCTTGACGGAAGTGCGTCTCACATGGAGCGCCGCGACCGGCCGCGGCGCCGTCGAGCGGTCGCGAGAACATGCCGGACGGCGGTACGAAGTCAGCGCGTGGCAACCGCTGGAAGCGCGCGGATAGCCGCCGCGACCTTCGCGTCGACCTGGGACGTGCCGGTAACGGGGAATGCGCGGACGGACTCGAGCGCTTCGCGATACCACTTCACCCACGCCGCCTGCACGTCGTGCTCGGTCGGCGCCAGGCGGCGCTCGAGCGCGAGTCGCGCGCCAGCCGAAGCCGCGATCAGATCGACGACTGCAAGCGCGTCGCGCTCGGAGGCGGACGCGAGAAACCAGGCGCTCGTCGCGACGGCACTCCCGACGTTTACCATCTCCGCGGCGCTCGTCTTCTCGGGGCGATCCAGGTTCGTGTGGTAGTAGCGATCAGTGAAGTGCCAGTTGAGCAGCGACGGAATGCCCGCCTGACCGAATGCGGTGTGATCGCTGCCCCCTTCGTACGGATTCGTCTTTACGATCCAGTTCGTATCGCGCGCCCGGCGGAGGCAGATCGCCAGGTGCAGATCGTTGAGAAGGCTGCCCTTCAGCGACTCCGCCTTCACCTGGCTCGCGCCCCACGCCGTATGCGGATCGGAGGCGCGGACCCACACCGCTGAGGGGTCCGGCTGCTTCTCGATCAGAAACGTCCCGCCGGTTTTCGTCGTGTCCTCTCCGGTCATGTCCATCGCGAACATGTACTGGACACCCCTCGCCTGATCAGGATGCCGCGTCAGCCAGTTGCGGCTGCCGGCGACCTCGTCGGCCCACATGAACATCAGCGTGCGGCCGGGCGGCGGGAGCGCACCATCGCGGATCGCCTTCGCGATCGCAGCCGCCAGTACCGCGAGCGTCCCACACCCACTGCCATCGTCGTTCGCGCCCGGCTCCTGCACGTGCGCGACCATGACGATCCGTTCGTTCAGCTTCGTTGCTCCAGGAATTTCAGCGATCAGAGCCCGGCTCGGTCCGTCGTAGAACGTTGACTGGACGGTGACCTTCAGGCGCACGGCGCCGGCCTTCAGCCGTTCGCGCATGCTGGAGGCGGCGCGCACGCTGGACTTGAACGCGAAGGCCCTGCGATCCGCGTCGTACGGCACGCTGCTCCACTGCAGCACGTCCCATTGATCGGACGACGTGAACTGACGCGGGTCGTCCGGACGGATGTAGGGGGCAATCGCAGTTGAAATGACGCCGATGGCGCCGCGCGCCTGCACGCCCTGCTGCCACAACTGTGCCGCCGATGCCGAGCCGAGCACGACAGCCCCCTTTATGTCCTTGCCGTCGTAGTCGGATGACGCCGCGCCACTCCCGACGTCGACGAGAGGCGCCTCCACGCCGTCATCTGCGGTTGAGAACGAGTTGATGCACAGCGATACACGATCGCGGTCACGCGAGAGCAGCACCTCCCCGCTGTCGGCAAATGCGACCGTTCCGATTTGGTAGTCCCATCCTCTTGCAGGCGAGGGGAACTCTTCGGTACGCGTCGTCAATCCGGCAGCCTGCAACCGCTGCTGGATGTGATCGACTGACGCGTTGAAACCAGGATTCGCGGCGATGCGCCAGTACTGATCCATGAACCGCACGATCTCCATCGCGGCAGTTCCGTCGACGCGGGATGCGATCGCGTTGTAGGCACGCTCTGCGGGCGTTGGAAGCGTCCATGCGGGCGGCTGATATGACGGCGCCGGCGCCGGCCGTTGCGGTGACGCTTGCGCGCAGAATGCGAGCGTGAGGAGGACGCTTAACCCTGCGGCGCGCACGGCACACCTGAGAGATCGAGCAGCAGCTCGACGCCGGTGCTCTCGGCCGTCGCGATGGGCGCGCGCCGACCGGGACATTCGCAGGTGCCCGTCTTCACGACCTCATGATAGCGGTGCGACAAGTCCGCGGGCAGATAACCGACCTTCTCGCCGTTGACGAGCACCATGACCGCGGTCAGGTTGAACCGGTTGCCAGGTTCCGCCGCAAGCGTCGCAGTGAATCTGGATGGCAGGCGCTGGATGCGTTCGTTGTACGCGAGGCCCGCCGCGACAGGAATATGCGTCAAAGGATCGACAGACATCTACATTCACTCCGCTCGGTGGGGCCATTAAGATTCCCCACCTCCCGCCTTCGCTGCTGTGTTCCCACCGAGCTACGGCGGGCAGGCTGCTGTGCGCCGTCATCTCCAGCCGAAGGCTGTCCCACCGAAGCGCGTTGCGTGAAGGCGGACGGCGCTCGCGTGCGGCCGCAGGCACAGCCTATGGCATTGTACAGGCGTGTCTGACGACATACAGGAGATCGCAGAGAGAATCGCGGCGGCGCGTCGGCTGACGGTGCTCACCGGCGCAGGAGTTTCCGCGGCGAGCGGCGTCCCGACGTTTCGCGGAGCGGGCGGCCTCTGGCGATCGTTCCGGCCTGAGGACCTTGCGACGCCACTCGCCTTCATGCGCAATCCGCAGCTCGTATGGGAGTGGTACGACTGGCGCCGCGGGCTGATCGCGCGGTGTCAGCCGAATGCAGCCCACGAACAGATCTCGCGGTGGAGCGAACGCGACGGTTTCACGCTCATCACCCAGAACGTCGATGGTCTGCACGAGCGCGCCGGCACCCGGAACGCTATCCGCTATCACGGATCGATCTGGCGACTGCAGTGCACGAGAGAATGCGGCGCAGCGGAGTGGGAAGACCTGCGTCCCGCGATTGTGCCGCTGCCGCCGACGTGCACGTCGTGCGGCGCGCTCGCGCGACCCGCGGTCGTCTGGTTCGGCGAATCGATCGATCCGTCCATCGCCGCGCGAGCTGACGCGGCGACGGTCTGCGATGTTTTTCTATCGATTGGGACGTCGAGCGTCGTGTACCCCGCGGCGGGCCTGTTTCACGCCGCGAAGGCGCGCGGAGCATTCACGGTCGAAATCAACCCACAGGCCACAGAGGCCGCCGATCTCGTCGATGCCACGATCGCGATGGCAGCGGAAGAGGCGTTGCCGCTCCTCGCAAGCACGTGGTGATTTTATGATCCGGTGATTTGGTGATCTCGTGATTGAAACCACGCAATCACTGAATTCCGAAATCACCAAATCAAATCTTCGGCAGTGTGACACCGCGCTGCTTCAGGTACTTCCCCTTCTTGTCCGCGTACGACACCTCGCACGGCTCGTCACTCTGGAAGAAGAGGACCTGTGCGATCCCCTCATTCGCGTAGATGCGCGCGGGCAGCGGGGTGGTGTTGGAGATCTCCAGCGTGACCGTCCCCTCCCACTCCGGCTCGAACGGCGTGACGTTCACGATGATCCCGCAGCGCGCGTACGTCGACTTGCCGAGACAGATCGTGAGGATGTCCCGCGGGATGCGGAAATACTCGATCGTCCGCGCCAGCGCGAACGAGTTCGGCGGGACGATGCAGGCGTCCGCCTTGATGTCGACGAACGATCGCGGATCGAAGTTCTTGGGATCGATGACGGTGTTGTTGATGTTCGTGAACACCTTGAACTCGTCCGCTACACGGATGTCGTAGCCGTATGACGAGAGTCCGTACGACACGATGCCGGCGCGCACCTGCCGATCCTCGAACGGCTCAATCATGCCGTGTTCGAGGGCCATGCGCTTGATCCACTTGTCCGATTTGATAGCCATACGGTTCAACGGTTGTCGGTTGATGGAGGGCGGTCAGCGCCGGAACAACGCCATCAGCAATGTCAGGATGATACTGACCAGGATCGATGTTGCCAGTGGAAAATAAAACGTGCCGCTGCCGCGCCGGATGACGATGTCGCCTGGAAGGCGGCCGATCGGCACCCCGAGCATCACCAGCACGCCGATGCCGGTGATGAGCAGCCCGATGCCGACGAGCAGACGTCCCACCGCTGTCAACGCGCTACCGCGCGAGCTCCATGCCCGTAAAGAAATATCCGAGCTCGAACGTCGCGGTTTCCGGCGCGTCGGAGCCGTGCGTCGCGTTGTTCTCGATCGACGCGCCGAACTCCTTGCGCAGCGTTCCCGCGTCCGCCTTTGCGGGGTCGGTCGCGCCCATCAGCGTGCGCCATTTCTTAACCGCATCCGGCGCCTCGAGCGCCATCACGATCACCGGACCCGACGACATGAATGTCGTGAGGCTGGCGAAGAACGGCCGCTCCCGGTGTACGGCATAAAACCCTTCCGCTTCCTTTTTCGACAAGTTCAGCAGCCGCATGGCACGGATGGTGAATCCGGCCTCGTCGATGCGCTGGAGGATCTTGCCCGCGTACCGCGACTTCAGCGCGTCCGGTTTGATGATTGCCAGAGTACGTTCAGCCATATCCGAACAATTATATATAAGGTGGTGAGTATGAAAGGACAGCAGCGGGAAGCGCCCGATCAGCACGAAGGTGCCGTGGAAGGCGATCGTCCTACGGACAATCCACAGCAGGGAAACGCGAACGCCCCCGCGCTCGACGCGCAGGGGCTTCCGGCAGACTGCAATCGAATCGCCGAGGACGTGATCGGCGCCAATCTCGACGAGACCCAGGGATGACGGCGGGGCTGAAGCCCCGCCCTACCTGCCGGCGGGGCTAAGCAGTGCCGCCGGGGCTAAAGCCCCGGCCTACCTGACGCCGTCGTCGTGGTCGCGGGCTTTTTCAAATACTTCGCATACCAATCCAGGTAGCGCTGCAGACGATCGATCTTGTAGCTCGGGACCGTGATCCCGTGAAACTGGCTTGGATAGATCACGAGCTGCGTGTCGACATTCAGGCTCCGAAGCGCCTGGTACATCTGCTCTCCACCGACGAGCGGAACGTTGAAGTCCCTGTCGCCGCCGAGAAACAGCGTGGGCGTTTTGATCCGATCGGCGTGGAAGAAGGGATACGAGATCTTGATCCAGAGGTCCTGCGACTTCCATGGCGGGCCAATCTCGTTCTCGTATTGCGTGATGTATTCGTCGACGCCGTACATCGAAAGCTGCAAGGCGCTACCAGCGCCGCTCGTCGCCGCCTTGAAGCGGCCGTCCGCGGCAATGGCGTAGTCGGTCAGGATGCCGCCGTAACTCCAGCCGCCGATGCCGAGACGATCCGGATCCGCGAGGCCGATCTTCTGCACGTCGTCCATGGCGCCGAGCAGGTCCACGACTTCCTTGTTGCCCCAGTCCGCGAAGATGGCCTTCTGGTACGCGCTGCCCCTGCCGTTGCTGCCGCGGTAGTTGACCGCAACCACAACATAGCCGTTCGCAGCAAACAGCTCGCGCTCGAAGCTGAAGGAATGCTCATCCTGCCCGTTTGGGCCGCCGTGGATGCGGAGCAGCGTCGGGTATTTTTCTCCCTGCCGATATGTCGCGGGTTTCACGATCAGTCCGTGCACCTCCGTCCCGTCCTTGCTCGTCGACGTGAACTCCTCCGTCGTCCCCAGCAGGATCTTCGACAGCCACTGGTCGTTCTGGTGCGAGAGCTTGCGCAGCCTGCCATTTTCCAGCGCCGCGACTTCCGGTATTTCCGTGTCTGTTGATGCCAGGACAGCGAGGCCGCCATCGGACGGCGCGGCCGAGAGACTGCCGATCACGCGCGGACCGGATATGAGGCGTTCGAGCCGGCCGGAGCTGATATCGATGCGCGCAGGATACTGCGACCGATCGTCGGCAACGACGACGGTCAGCGAGTTGCCGTCTGCGGACCACATCGGCTGCCGGATCGGGCGGTCGAGCGACTCTGCGAGCAATCGCGGCTGACCGCCGGCAGCGGCGATCACCGCGAGCTTGTTCTGGTTGTACGCGGAGTACTTGACCTCTTCCCCCGTGAGATACGCGATCTGCCTGCCGTCGGGGCTCCATGTGACGCGGCCGTTGCCGTCGGGCGCCGGCGAGGTCGTCACCTGCCTCGGCTCCGCGCCAATCTTCGCGTCGATTAGGTAGACGTCGGTATTGTCGCTGCGATCGAGATCGCCGGTCCCGCGCTTGCTCACGAACGCGATCCGCGTACCATCGGGCGACCAGACCGGCGACTCTTCGTTGAATGTGCCCGGCGTCAGAATGTCCGCCTTCTTCGCGCCGACGTCGAACAGATACAAGTGTGTCCGCTCATTCCGGAGGTATCCGCTCACGTCCTCCTTGAAGTGATATCGGTCCACAACGATCGGCGGCGCGGTCTTTTTCTTATCCGCCGGCGTCTTGTCATCGTCCTCCGGGTCGCGCGGATCCGGGACGTTGACGACGAGGACGAGGCGCTTACTGTCAGGCGACCACGCGTAATCCGAGACGCCGCCTTTCACGTCGGTGATCTTGACTGCTTCACCACCGGCGCGGTTCAGCAGCCACACTTGACCGCCCTTGGCACCCTGCCGCGACGAGACGAACGCCAGATACCTGTTGTCCGGACTCCAGCGCGGCGTCGATTCGCTCTCGGGGGTCGACGTCAGCTGGATCTCCTGCGTGCCGTCCCAGCTCGCCATCCACACGTCCGAATCATTCTTGTCCGTGTCCTTGATCGCGCGCGACACGACGAACGCGACCCACTTGCCGTCCGGCGATCGTTCGGGATTGCGGACGTCCTTCACGTTGTAGATGTCGTCCACGGACAACGCGCGCTTCTGCGCGAGGGCCGGACTGGCGGCAAGACACGATGCGAACGCGAGAAGACACAGTTTTTTCATCGAAGAGATTCCATCAATTGGTCGAGCACTTCCGGACCCGGTCGCACGCGACTGAGCGGCAGCTTTGATAATGGCTCGTCCACCAGGTTGAGCAGCGTCACGAAATCGTCCTTGTCGGGCTCGACGTAAAGGACGCCCGTCGCAAACTCGCCGCGACGCGCCGTCTCGTGCAAGAGGCTAATCGCCGCCAGCTTGTCGGTCGGATCGTAATCTTCGGCAAGCTTCTTGAGATACAGCTTCGAGCCGTCGTGCAGCGTCACCTGCGTGGTCGTGCCCGGGTCGTACTCGATGCTGATGTCCTCGAAGAAGGGAACAAAGCTGATGTCACCGAGCACCTCGTCGTGCTCCTTCGCATACGCGTAGCTCTTGGTGGAGCCCTCGTGATCGTTGAAGGTCACACAGGGCGAGATGACGTCGATCATGCACGTGCCGCGATGACCGAGTGCCGCCTTCAGGATCGAGAGAAGCTGCTTCTTGTCCCCCGAGAACGAACGCGCGACGAACGATGCGCCCAGTTGAATGGCGAGCGTGCAGGAATCGATCGGCTGCAGGTCGTTGACGATGCCGTTCTTGAGCACGGAGCCGATATCGGCCGTCGGCGAGAACTGCCCCTTGGTCAATCCGTAGCAGCCGTTGTCTTCGATGATGTAAATCAGCGGCACGTTGCGCCGCATCAGGTGCACGAACTGGCCGATGCCGATCGCGCCGGTATCGCCGTCGCCGCTGATCCCGATCGCGATCAGCTTGCGGTTGGCCAGCATCGCGCCCGTTCCGACCGACGGCATGCGGCCGTGGACGGAGTTGAACCCGTGCGAGCCGCCGAGGAAATACGCCGGGCTCTTGCTCGAACACCCGATGCCCGACAGTTTAACTACCTGCTTCGGGTCCACGCCCATTTCGAAGAATGCTTCGATGATGCGCTCCGAAATCGCGTTGTGACCGCATCCCGCACACAGGGTCGTTTTCCCGCCGCGATAGGGCGTCATTTCGAGACCGAGGCGATTCTTTTTACTATCCATGTTCAGGCTCCGGGCTTCGGGCTTCTGGGGCTTCGGGCTTCTGACTTCTGACTTCTGACTTCTGGCTTCTGGCTTCTGGCTTCTGGCTTCAGGCCTCAGGCTCCGGCGGCTACGGGCTTGTCGACTTCGCTTCTGAGACCTTCCTGAAGCCTGAGACCTGAAGCCTGAAGCCTATTCGCCAGCGCCAGCCGTGACGCCGGCGGTGACCTCGGGCCGGGCGGTGGCGCGCGCCTTCTTCCCTTCCTGTACGAGAATGTCGTCGGTCACCGACCGCGCGTCGATCGGCAGGCCGTTGTAGTGCAGCACGCTGCGAAGGCGCGAGATCAGCTCCCCAGGAATTTCCATCTTCAGCAGCATCCGCAGCTGCGCGTCGCGGTTCTGCTCGACGATGTAGATGCGCGGATAGCGGCTGATGAACGCCACGACTTCTTCAGGGAACGGGTACGCGCGCAGGCGCAGGTATCCCGTCGTGACCCCCGCTTCGCCCGACAGCTGATCGCGACTCTCCGCGATCGCGTAATGACTCGTGCCGTAGCCGATGATGCCGATCTCCGCGTCCGCGTCTTCGACGATTGGTTTGGGCAGGTAGTGTCTTGCGGTCTCGAACTTCCGCGCGAGCCGATCCACGTTGTTCTGGTAGTCGTCGGGCCGCTCGCTGTACTGTCCGCGCTCGTTGTGGCCGGAGCCGCGCGCGAAGTACGCCGGCATGTTGTCGCCCGGGATCGTGCGATACGGAATCCCGTCGCCGTCGACGTCCTTATAGCGGCCCCACTCGCTCCCGAGTCGCGCCAGCGTCGGCGCGTCGAGCACCTTCCCTCGATCGACTGGCTGCTCGGGATACTTGAAGCGCTCGGACATCCATGTGTTCATCCCGAGATCGAGATCGCTCAGCACGAAGCACAGCGTCTGAAAGCGCTCGGCAAGATCGAAGGCCGCCATCGCCATCGTGTAGCACTCTTCCGGCGAGCTCGGAAGCAGCATGATGTGACGGGTATCGCCGTGCGACAAGAATGCGACCTGGGCGAGGTCTCCCTGCGCGGTGCGCGTCGGCAGACCCGTCGACGGTCCGACGCGCTGAATGTCGAACACGACGCCCGGCACTTCCGCGTAATACGCCAGTCCGGCGAACTCACCCATCAGTGAAATGCCGGGCCCCGCCGTGGACGTCATCGCGCGCGCGCCTGCCCATCCGGCGCCGATGACCATGCCAATCGCCGCGATTTCGTCTTCCGCCTGGACGATCGCGAACGTCGCCTTGCCGGTCTCCTTGTCCATGCGGTACTTCCGCATGTAGCCGATCAGCGTTTCGGGCAACGACGACGAGGGAGTGATCGGATACCAGGCAACGACGGTGACGCCGGCCATCATGCAGCCCATCGCCGCGGCGGCGTTGCCTTCGACGAGCACCATGTTGCTCGTCGTGTTCATCCGTTCGACCGTGAAGGGATCCATTTTCGGCAGGTGCGCGTCCGCGTGCGCGAAGCCGGCGTGCAATGCGCCGAGATTCAATTCAGCGGCCTTCGCCTTCTTCCCGAACTGTTTGCGCAGCGCCTTTTCCATCTCCGCCATCTCGATGCCGAGCAGCTTCGAGAGCACGCCGTCATAAATCATGTTCTTGACGAGGCGTCGGAGCTTGGCGTCGGTGCAGACCGTCGCGACGATCTTGTCGAACGGCACCGGATAGAAGATGAGGTCGCTCCTGAGCGCGTTGAGCTTGAGCGGCTCGTCGTAGAGCACCGCGCGCCCCGGCTCGAGCGACATCACGTCTTCCTTCGCCGTCTCGCCATTCATCGCGACGAGAAAGTCGACCTCCTTCTTGCGCGCGACGTAGCCGTCCTTGTTGGCGCGGACCGTGTACCACGTCGGAAGCCCGGCGATGTTCGACGGGAACATGTTCTTGCCGGAGACCGGGACACCCATCTGGAAAATCGAGCGGAGGAGAACGAGGTTCGCCGTCTGGCTCCCGGAGCCATTCACGGTCGCCACCTGGATGCTGAAGTCGTTGATGACCATGGCTCAGGCCTTCAGCAGCTCCTTGACGGCCGCGCCGATATCCGCGGGACTCTTGACGACCCGGACGCCAGCCCGCTGAAGCGCGTCCATCTTCTCGGCCGCGGTGCCCTTTCCGCCTGCAATGATAGCGCCTGCATGCCCCATACGACGCCCCGGGGGGGCGGTTTGTCCCGCGATGAACCCGACGACCGGCTTGTTGAAATTCGCCTTGATCCAGGCGGCGGCGTCCTCCTCGGCGTTGCCGCCTATTTCGCCGATCATCACCACCGCTTCGGTCGCCGGATCCTTTGCGAACAGCTCCAGCGCGTCGATGAAGCTGGTGCCGATGAGCGGATCGCCGCCGATCCCGATGCAGGTCGTCTGGCCCAACCCATTCCGCGTGAGCTGGTGGATCGCCTCGTAGGTGAGCGTACCGCTCTTCGACACGATCCCGACACGCCCCTCCCTGCAGATGTGCCCCGGGATGATGCCCGCCTTTGCCTGGCCGGCCGTAATCAGTCCCGGGCAATTGGGTCCGATCACCCGCGTCCTGCCGCCACGAATCGCCGCGAACACGCGCATCATGTCGAGCACGGGAATTCCTTCGGTGATGCAGACGGCCAGGGGCAACTCCGTGTCCGCGGCTTCGAGGAGGGCGTCTGCCGCGCCGGCGGGGGGCACGAAGATCACCGACGCGTTCGCACGCGTCCCTTTCACGCACTCCGCGACGGTGTTGAACACGGGCCAGCCTTCGTGGCTCGTCCCGCCCTTGCCCGGCGTCACGCCACCGACGACCGTCGTGCCGTAGGCTGCAGCCTGCTTGGCGTGGAAGGTGCCTTCCCGTCCGGTGAGCCCTTGCACGAGCAGGCGGGTGTTCTTGTCGATCAATACAGCCATCTTTTCTCAATTTCTCGCGGGGCCCGACCCCTCTCACCGCGTCGGGGCCCCGCCGCGACGCGTGCCGCTTCGCCCTGCGGGCTTCGCGGCGGCTGAAGGCCCCGCTGGTACCCGGCGTCACCTCGCCGAAGGCTGTCCCGCCGAAGCGCGAAGGCGCGAAGGCGGACGTCGCCTCGCTCGGGCCGCAGGCGCTACTTGCGTCCCAGCGCGACGACCTTCTGCGCGGCTTCGTTCATATCGTCGGCGGTCGTGAAGTTCAGGCCGCTCTCCTTCAGCATCTGCTTGCCTTTCTCGACGTTCGTGCCTTCCATCCGGATGACGATCGGCACCGGCACCCCGAGATCCTTGACCGCGGCAATGACGCCTTCCGCGAGCACGTCGCAGCGGAGGATGCCGCCGAAGATATTGATCAGGACCGCGCGCACGTGCGTGTCGGCCATCAGGATGCGGAACGCATTCTTGATCTGTTCAGCGTTGGCGCCGCCGCCGACATCAAGGAAGTTCGCCGGCTCCCCGCCCGCAAGCTTGATGATGTCCATCGTCGCCATCGCGAGGCCGGCGCCGTTGACCATGCAGCCGACGAAACCATCGAGCTTGATGTAGTTCAGCGAGTACTTCGACGCTTCGATCTCGAGCGGATCCTCTTCCGTGAGATCGCGGAGCTCCTTGATGTCGGGATGGCGATATAGCGCGTTGTCGTCAAAGTTCATCTTCGCGTCGAGCGCGAGCAGGTTCCCTTCTTCGGTCACGATCAGCGGATTGATCTCGAGCAGCGAGGCGTCGGTGGCGATGAACGCCTGGTAGAGGGCGGCCATCAGCTTCGACGCCTGACCGATCTGCGCGCCCTCGAGACCAAGTGCGAACGCGAGCTTCCGCGTCTGGAATGCGCTGAGGCCGATTGCCGGGTGCACGAATTCCTTGAAGATTCTCTCCGGCGTGTCTTCGGCGACCTTCTCGATCTCGACGCCGCCTTCGGAGCTGACCATGAGCACGGGACGCTCGGTCGTGCGGTCGACCACGAGACCGAGATACAGCTCGCGCTTGATCTTGAGTCCCCGTTCGACGAGCACGCGCTGGACCTTCTGGCCCTGCGGTCCGGTCTGGTAGGTGACCAGGTTCATCCCGATCATCTTCTGCGCCGCGGCTTGCGCGTCATCGGGTCCTTTCACGACCTTGACGCCGCCGCCCTTCCCGCGTCCACCGGCGTGAATCTGCGCCTTGACGACAACGGTGCCGCCGCCGAGCCTGCGCGCCACTTCGCCCGCTTCGGCCGCGCCGAAGACGACCTCTCCCTGCGGCACCGGCACGCCGTACTTCGCGAGAATGGTCTTCGCCTGATATTCGTGAATTTTCATCGCGTGATCCTTCAATCATGTGCCGATGAGCGTCGCGCGATCAAGCCGACGCCTCGGTGAAGAAGTTGCGCGCCTTCGAATCCAGAACGTACAATTCATGGATCGGAGCCTTCGATGTCGTCATTCCGTAGGGTCTTTACGTCTTCGGTCGGGACCAAGCTGCTCATCGGCCTTACCGGACTCGCACTCTTCGCGTATCTCATCCTCCACCTCGCCGGCAACCTGCTGATCTTCTTCGGCCAGGAAACGTTCAATGAGTACTCGCACAAACTGATCTCGAACCCACTCGTCGTCCCCGTCGAAATCGGCCTTCTGCTGATCTTCCTGCTGCACGTTTACAAGGCGATCATTAACTGGATGGGCAACCAGGCGGCGCGACCGGTGCGCTACGAGAAGACAGAGTGGGCCGGACACAAGAGCCGCAAGAGCGTCTCCTCGGTGACGATGATCTGGACAGGGTTGATGACGCTTCTCTTCGTGGTCGTGCACTTGAAGCAGTTCAGGTTCGGCGCGTGGTACGAGATCGGCAGCCCGCCGATACGCGACCTGTACCGGACCGAAACGGAACTGTTCACCGCGCCCGCGTGGGTCGCGGTCTACGTGCTCTGCGTGATCCTCGTCGGCTTCCATTTACGCCACGGGATCTCGAGCGCCTTCCAGTCGATCGGCGCCGATCATCCGGTCTACACGAAAAGACTGGTGGTATGGGGCACCGCGTTCGCGATCCTCATCGGCGGCGGGTTTGCGATTATTCCGATCTGGGTCTACCTGACGAGATAGTCGATGACGCTTGATTCAAGGACGCCCGGCGGGCCGCTGCCCGGGAAATGGGATCGACATCGGTTCGAGTCGAAACTCGTCAACCCTGCGAACCGCCGCAAGTTCACGGTGATCATTGTCGGCACGGGGCTGGCGGGCGCATCGGCGGCCTCGTCGCTTGGCGAGCTCGGGTACAACGTCAAGAGCTTCTGCATCCACGACAGTCCGCGGCGCGCGCACAGCATCGCCGCGCAGGGGGGGATCAACGCCGCGAAGAATTACCAGAACGACGGCGACAGCATCCAACGCCTCTTCCACGACACCGTGAAGGGGGGCGACTACCGGTCGCGGGAAGCGAACGTCTATCGACTCGCGCAGTTGAGCGTGAACATCATCGACCAGTGCGTCGCCCAGGGGGTGCCGTTCGCGCGCGAATACGGTGGTCTGCTCGATAACCGATCGTTCGGCGGCGCGCAGGTCTCGCGCACGTTCTATGCGCGCGGGCAGACCGGCCAGCAGCTGCTCCTTGGCGCATATCAGTCGATGATGCGGCAGGTCGAGAAGCGATCCGTCTCGCTGTTCGCCAATCGCGAGATGCTCGACCTGGTCGTCGTGAGCGGCCAGGCGCGCGGCATCATCTGCCGCAACCTGATCACCGGAGAGATCGAGCGGCATGCGGGGCACGCCGTGCTGCTCTGCACGGGCGGCTACGGCACGGCCTACTACCTGTCGACCAACGCGGTGAACTCAAATGTCACGGCGGCGTGGCGCGCGCACAAGCGCGGCGCCTTCTTCGCGAACCCCTGCTACACGCAGATTCACCCGACCTGCATCCCCGTCTCAGGCACGCACCAGTCAAAGCTGACGCTGATGTCAGAGAGTCTCCGCAACGACGGGCGCGTGTGGGTCCCGAAGAAGAACGGGGACAAGCGGCCACCGCAGCAGATCCCGGAAGAGGACCGCGACTACTATCTCGAACGCCGCTATCCCAGCTTCGGCAACCTGGTGCCGCGCGATGTCGCATCGCGCAACGCGAAGGTCGTGTGCGATGAAGGACGCGGCGTCGGCGAGAGCGGCCTCGCGGTCTACCTGGATTTCGGCGACGCGATCAAGCGGCTCGGCGAAGACGTCATCAGGACGCGCTACGGCAACCTGTTCGACATGTACCGCAAAATCACCGACGAAGATCCCTACCGGTCGCCGATGCGGATCTATCCCGCGATCCATTACACGATGGGCGGACTCTGGGTCGACTACAACCTGATGAGCACAATTGCTGGCCTCCACGTGCTCGGCGAAGCGAACTTCTCGGATCACGGCGCGAATCGACTCGGCGCGAGCGCCTTGATGCAGGGGCTGGCCGACGGCTATTTCGTCATTCCTTACACGCTCGCGAACTATCTCGGAGGAACGGCGTTCCCTGTCGTCACCACCGATCACGATGCGTTCAGAGATGCATCCGATACCGTCCAGGGACGCATCGACAAGCTTCTGAACGCTAGGGGCAAGGAGACGCCACGGCAACTTCACCGCCGGCTCGGACAGCTCCTCTGGGATTACGTCGGGATGGCGCGCAACGACGCAGGCCTCGGCAAGGCCCTCGCGGAGATTTCGAAACTGCGCGACGAGTTCTGGCAGAACGTATCGGTGCCGGGACCAGCCAACAACCTGAACAAGAACCTCGAGTACGCGGGACGCGTCGCCGATTACCTCGAGTTCGCCGAAGTGCTCACAGTCGACGCGCTCCACCGCACCGAATCATGCGGCGGCCACTTCCGCGAGGAGAGCCAGACGCCCGACGGCGAGGCGCTGCGCGATGATGCCAACTTCTCGTACGTGGCGGCCTGGGAGTTCAAGGGAGTCACGGCGAAGCCGGAGCTGCACAAGGAGCCGCTCGACTTCGAATACGTCAAACCCTCGCAGCGGAGTTACAAGTAAGCAGTCAGCTTCCAGCTACCAGCTTCCAGCTCGAGGCTGCTGGTAGCTGGCAGCTGGTGGCTGGTAGCTTTCATCATGCGTTACAAGTAAGCAGTCAGCTTCCAGCTACCAGCTTCCAGCTCGAGGCTGCTGGTAGCTGGCAGCTGGTGGCTGGTAGCTTTCATCATGCGCATTACCCTGAAGGTCTGGCGTCAATCCGGTCCTGCTAAAGCCGGCACGCTGGTCGAGTACGCGGCTGACAATGTCTCGGCTGACATGTCGTTTCTCGAAATGCTCGACCTCGTCAACGAAGGACTCATCGCGCGCGGTGAGGACCCCATCGCGTTCGATTCCGATTGCCGCGAGGGCATCTGCGGCGCGTGCGGTTTTCTGATCGACGGCCTCCCCCACGGTCCGGTGCGCGGGTCGACGGTGTGTCAACTTCACATGCGCAGCTTCAGCGACGGCGACACGCTCGTGCTGGAGCCGTGGCGCGCGAAGGCGTTCCCGCTCGTCAAGGACCTCGTCGTCGATCGCAGCGCCTTCGATCGGATCATCCAGGCCGGCGGGTATACGTCGATCAACGTCGGCGGAGCGCGCGACGCGAACAGCATCCTCATTGGCAAGGACACCGTCGAGCAGGCGATGGACTCCGCCGCCTGCATCGCCTGCGGCGCATGCGTCGCGGCGTGCAAGAACGCGTCGGCCGCGCTCTTCACGGCCGCGAAAATCACGCACCTGTCATTGCTGCCGCAGGGGCAGGTCGAGCGCTACACGCGAGTGGTAAGGATGGTCGACCGGCACGACGACGAAGGGTTCGGAAGCTGCTCGAACGAGGGGGAATGCGAGGCGGTCTGCCCAAAAGAAATCCCGATTACGAACATCGCGCGGATGAACCGCGAATACTTGAAAGCCACGCTGATGCGGGGACGGTAGCGCAGGCTTCAAAGGCTTCAAAGGCTTCAGGCTTCGGGCTTCAGGCTTCCGGGGGTTCAAAGGCTCCGGGCTTCAGGAAACGCATCTGAGTTTCTTCCTGAAGCCTGAGGCCCGCAGCCTGGAGGCCTGGAGCCTGAAATCCGAAGCCGCGAGCCAGCCTACACCTTAATGACTTCCACCAGCTCTTTCACCGCGCCGGCTGACTTCTTGAGGGCGGCGTCCTCTTCGGGCGTCAGCTTAATCTGAATAATGTCCTCGACGCCGCGGGCGCCGAGCTTTACGGGGACGCCGACGAAGAGGTCGCTGATCCCGTACTCCCCCTTCAAATACACCGAGCACGGAACGATCTTCTTCTTGTCTTTCAGAATGATCTCGACCATCTCGGCCGCGGCGGACCCCGGCGCGTACCACGCGCTCGTACCCACCAGCTTCGTGATCTCGGCGCCGCCCTCGGCGGTACGCTTCGAGATCGCGTCGATCCGCTCCTTGGACATCAGCTCGGTGATTGGAATGCCGGCGACCGTCGAATAGCGCGGGAGCGGCACCATCGTGTCGCCGTGGCCACCTAAGACGAACGCGTGAATGTTTTCAACTGAGACGTTCAATTCGATCGCGATGAACGTTCGCATGCGCGCGGAGTCCAGCACGCCCGCCATGCCGATGACACGCTCGCGTGGAAACTTGCTGAGCCGGTAGACCGCCTGGCACATCGCGTCGAGCGGGTTGGCGACGGGGACGATGATGCAGTTCGGGGAGTACTTGACCACCTGCTCGGTGACCGACTGCATGATCTTGTAATTGGTCTGGAGCAGATCGTCGCGGCTCATCCCTGGCTTGCGAGGCACGCCCGACGTGATCACGACCACATCCGAGTCCGCCGTTTCCTTCCAGCCCGCCTCATCTGCGCCCGCGCCGAGAATGCGCGAGTCCGACTGCTCGATGGGACACGCCTGGTACATGTCGAGCGCGACGCCTTTCGCCTTCTGATCAGCGATGTCGATAATCACGACATCGGCCAGTTCCTTGTCGGCGATCGCGCGCGCGACCGTCGCCCCGACATTGCCCGCCCCACCGACCACTGTCACCTTTCGATTCATGCGCGTCCTCTGCTCGACACTGAAAGACACGGAACAACATGGATCATTTCCCTGTCCATGTTCCTCCGTGTCCTTCCGTGGTCACATGTTGCTGATAACAGCGTCTGCGAACTGCGACGTCTTCAGCTCGGTCGCGCCTTCCATCTGCCGCGCGAGGTCGTAGGTGACCTTCTTCTGCTGAATCGTCTTCTCGAGTCCCTTCTCAATCAAGTCCGCGGCCTGCGGCCATGCCAGATAGCGGAACATCATCACACCCGACAGGATCACCGAGCTGGGATTGATGACGTCTTTGCCCGCGTACTTGGGCGCGGTGCCGTGAGTTGCCTCGAAAAAGGCGATCTCGTCGCCGATGTTCGCGCCGGGCGCCATGCCCAGGCCGCCGACCTGCCCAGCGCACGCGTCGGAGAGGTAGTCGCCGTTGAGGTTCGGCGTAGCGAACACGTCGTAGTCTGCTGTCCGCGTGAGCACCTGCTGGAAGACGCTGTCGGCGATCCGGTCATTGATGACCACTTTGCCGTCGCGCGAGGCGCCGTTCGACACTTCGTCTTCCGTCACAATGCGATCGCGGAATTCGGCTTTGGCGACCTCGTAGCCCCAGTCGCGGAACGCCCCTTCGGTGAATTTCATGATGTTGCCCTTGTGCACGATGGTGACGGTCTTGCGGTTGTTATCGATCGCGTACTGGATCGCCATACGGACGAGCCGCTTCGATCCTGTTTCGGAAATCGGTTTGATGCCGATTCCGGAATCGGGACGAATACGCTTGCCCATCTCGCTTGCGAGAAATTCGATGACGCGTTCGGCCTGCGGGGTGCCGCGCGCCCACTCGATGCCCGCGTAGACGTCTTCGGTATTCTCGCGGAAGATTACGACGTTCATCAGTTCAGGGCGTTTGACCGGAGCGGGCGTGCCGTCAAAGTAACGGACGGGCCGGACACACGCGTACAGGTCGAGCACCTGACGGAGCGTCACGTTCAAACTGCGGATCCCGCCACCGACGGGCGTGGTGAGCGGCCCTTTGATCGCCACCTTGTACGCTTTCACCGCCTCGAGGGTATCGCTCGGCAGCCACTCGCCGTGCTGGTCCTTCGCCTTCTCACCGGCAGGCACTTCGAACCACGCGATCTTTTTTTTCCCGCCGAACGCCTTCGCGACCGCGGCATCGAACACGCGGACGCTCGCGCGCCAGATGTCTGGTCCCGTGCCATCACCTTCTATATAAGGAATGATCGGATCGTCGGGCACGACGAGCCGGCCCGCCTTCCGCACGATCGCCGTTCCGCTCGTCGGCGGTGTGAGGATCGAAAAGTTCGGCATTAGGTCACGTCCCCATGCTCGCGTTACGAGTTGTTCACAGAAACTGTGGAAAAGTTTGTGGAAAACCGAGGTCCAAACGATGTTTGTCCCGCATCAACGCTGATGATTCTCCGGTTTGCACCACGATGGTGCGCACATGCTGCGCATCGCTCGCGCATTATGCAGTGCACCGAACGCAACATTATACTGTGACCGACACGTATGCACATCGTCATCGCTGATTCACTCCCCCCTGCTGCCGCGGATGCATTGCGACGCGCCGGATGGACCGTCGACGCGCGCGCGGGACGCAAGCCCGACGATCTGGCACGCGATCTCAAAGATGCGGACGCGCTGATCGTTCGCAGCGCGACGCAGGTCACCGCCGACTTGATTGCCGCGGCCCCGCGGCTGAAGGTGATCGCGCGCGCCGGAACCGGCGTCGACAACGTCGACGTGACCGCGGCGAGCGATCGCGGCATCCTCGTCATGAACGCGGCGGGCGCCAACAGCATCAGCGTCGCCGAGCTTGCGCTGGCGCTCATGCTCGCGCTCTCGCGGTCGATTCCGGCGGCGGACGCGTCGATGAAAAAGGGCGTGTGGGACAAGAAGCGTCTCACCGGCGTGGAGCTGCGCGGCAAGATCCTGGGCATCGTCGGCTTCGGCCGGATCGGCCGCGAGGTGGCGGCACGCGCGCGCGGCTTCGGGCTCGAGATCATCGCGCACGATCCGTTCATTCCTGTGCGCGCCGCGGAAACAATCGGCGTGCCACTGGTCACGCTCGACGATCTGCTCGCGAAATCGGATTACATCTCGCTGCATCTTCCCTCGCTGCCGGAAACGCGGCATCTGCTCAACGCCGAACGGTTGTCGAAGTGCCGACGCGGTGTGCGAATTGTGAACACCGCCCGCGGCGAGCTCATCGATGAAGCCGCGCTGGCCGCGGCGATCGAATCCGGACACATCGCGGGTGCCGGACTCGATGTGTTCGAGACCGAGCCACCGACCGACGACCGATTGACCAGGCTGCCGCAGGTCATCGCAACGCCGCACATCGCCGCATCGACAGTTGAAGCGCAGGAGCTCGTGGGCGAGGAGATCGTCAACAGCGTCCGCGAGTATCTTGCAGAAGGGGTGATTAGAAACGCGGTGAACTTCCCGTCGATCCCGGCCGAGGAATATCCGCAGCTCCGCCCGCAGTTACAGCTCGCGGAAAAGCTTGGCGCGCTCATCGCGCAACTCTTGTCTGCGGCTCCGGACTCGATCGGCATCCGGTACTACGGTCCACTGACCACGAAGTACGAGTCAGTGATCGGCAGCGCGGTACTCGCCGGCCTTCTCTCGCCGTTTCTCGACGCGAGCGTCACGCCCGTCAACGCGCGCGCGCTCGCCGCGCAGCGCGGCCTCGAGATCATCGAATCGCGCAGCAGCCGCTCGCGCGATTTCATCAACGTGATCTCCGTGAAGCTTCGCGGCGGCGGTCAGGAGCGGTGGGTGGAAGGGACGGTATTCGAACCCGCGAGCCCACGGCTCGTTGCGCTCGACGGCGTCGACATCGAGGCGCCCCTCTCCGGAACGGGCGTGCTGATTGCGAACCAGGACCGTCCCGGGGTGATCGGCGACATCGGCACGACGCTCGGACGTCACGGCATCAATATCGCGAGCTTCGCGCTTGGCCGCCGCGAGGGTGGCGCCGTCGGCATGATTACCGTCGATGAAGCTGACGGATTGAAATCGGCGGTGGATGAAATTCGGAAGCTGCCCGCGATTCGCGACGCGCGGATCGTGCGACTGTGATCAAATCGGGGTGCGGGGTAAGGGGTGCGGGGTTCGGGGGGCGGAGTGAAATGCAAACGCCGGATTCCGGCGCTCTGCGGATCCCGCGTCCCGCGCGCCCCGAATCCCGCGCCCCGCACCCCGATACGTTTCACCGCAGCGCGAGGCGCCGGAACCCGCCCGTCTGGAGATCCTCCAGTTCGATCGCATCGACGCCGATTGTCTTGACCTTGTACCGGTCCGCGAACGTCTGCCCTTCCATGACGATGTAGACCGCATCGCCTGCTCCACCGATGACGGCGGTGCGATGCGTCCCCTCAAATGACGGCTCCTCGGCGATTCCCATCAGCGTCAATGGCGGCGGGGACGCGACGGAGGGCACCTCCGAGATTACGGTCGCCGCCTGTACGGTGCCGATTGCTGCGGACGCCAGACGACGAGGCGCGCGAACCGGAGCGAAGCTGAAGGGATTACGCGGTTGCACGTCGGGAAGCGGCGCCTGCGCCAGGCGCTCTCGCAGACGCACCGCCTGTTGCTCGACCTCCGCTGCCACCGACCCAGGCCCCGACGTCGCGGTCGATTGCGCGCGGTCTCCAACCGGCGCGACGTCCTGTTCGGGCGCACTGCCGGCCGCGGCGAACCAGGCAACCAGCAACGCCCCGCCGCTGACGATTGCCGCCGCTCGAGTGATGGTCATGACGTGTGTCGCAGGCGATCATGGTACCACGGTCCGCCTTCGGTCGCGCATCGGTTGAGCCGACCACCGAATTACACGGAAGAACATGGAGCCGGTCATAGGGCTTTCTCTCTGGTTCGGTATCGGTCCGTGGTCGTCACGTTGCG
>Ga0066677_10000108_pt1 | contig 27300 bp, 24 predicted proteins | sample GraSoiAngelo_126_FD_62299 | JGI IMG/M metagenome (GOLD analysis project Ga0066677, IMG submission 62299) | Grasslands soil microbial communities from the Angelo Coastal Reserve, California, USA - 14_0927_09_20cm | ecosystem: Environmental > Terrestrial > Soil > Grasslands | place: USA... | reverse complement strand
CGACACCCGGCGGAAGTGGCAGGCCGTCCTTGAGCAGGAGGTTCACCCCGTACGAGGTCGGCGTCGGCGTGAGCGACGTCGATTGAAGGAACGGCGGATTCTGCGCCTTCGACGACGAGGTGCCACCGGGCGAGAAGTTCCAGAACACTCCGAAGCCGCCGCGCACCAGGTTCTTCCCGTTGCCCGTCACGTCGTACGCAAACCCGAACCTGGGGCCCACATCTCCCTTCGAATACGTTTGCAGATACCGTCCGACCTTCACGCCCTCGAGCGCCGCATCGTCGGAGGCGATGATGAACTTGCCGGTGGTCTGGTCGAAGTTCGACTGGCGATCCTGGATCTCCACCCACGGTGGATACACGTCCCACCGCACACCGAGGTTGAGTGTCAGCTTGCTCGTCGTGCGCCAGTCGTCCTGGAAATAGGTGGCAATCTCCGGCCGTTTCTCGGTGTACGTTCCCGCGTCGAACAGGTTTCTGTTCTTCGAGGCCGTCAGCCCCAGCATGAAGCTGGCGACATCGAAGCCGGTGCTGCTGTTGACGGTGCAGCCGGCGCCCTGCCCGCCGCAGTTCGATGTCATGTTGTTGTTGAAGGCAAAGTTGCCGACGATTGTGTCGGCGTTGAGGATCTCGCGCGACCTGAGCGTCAGGCTGCCGCCCGCTTTCAACGTGTGACGGCCGCTGCTGCGCGTGACGTTGTCGAAGATCTGGAAGTCGTTCTGGTTCGTGATGAGCGGCTGATTGCTGTTGGCCCCCAGGTTCCGGATGTTCTGGAAGGAGAGCTGCGTCATCGCGGACGTGACCTGATTCAGGTTGATGTTCGGAAGGCCGACCGCCTGCGCGGGGTTGGTCCCGTAATCGATCGACGTCATGAAGAACTTGACCGATGACCATCCGAAGCGGAACTCGTTCAGCCATTTCGGACCCATCATGTGCGTGTCGTTGAACGCGACGCTCTGGGCCTTGATGTTGCCGTCACCTGCGCCGAACGTCGCGCCCGCATCGCCGTGCGGCAGCGTCGCCGGCTGCAGCCGGTGCGTCTTTTCGAAGCTGTACCTGGTGAAGAAACGATTGCTCGTCGTGAGGTTGTGGTCGACCTTGACGTCGAACTGGTTGTCCTGCCGTTGCTTGATCGGATTGATCAAATAGTTGTTGATCGTCTGTCCGTTGGCCTGCCGCGACCCCGCCGTGTTCGGCTCGGGATAGAGCTGGCTGAGGATGTTTTGCGCGACGCCGTCGATGCGATTCTCTGGAATGACATTGCCGGGAAATGGTTGGCCGCTCGCCGGGTCGAAGATGACGCGCGTCAGCTCCGAGAAATCGCCGCGACGCATCGCGAGCGACGGCACGGTCGACAGGAACGTCTGCCCCTGCGACTCGCGATGTCCCTGGTAGCTGCCGAAAAAGAACGTCTTCTGCTTGAACACAGGACCGCCGAGGGTTCCGCCGAACTGGTTCTGCTTGAAGTCCGGTTTCGGCCGCCCCGCGCGGTTGTTGAAGAAATTGTTGGCGTCGAACGCGTCGTCGCGATGGAACTCGAAGGCGCTGCCGTGAAACGCGTTGGTGCCCGACTTGATCTGCAGGTTCACGACGCCACCGAGCGAGCGGCCGAATTCGGCCGAATACGTCGACGTCTGCAGCTTGAATTCGTCGAGCGCATCGACGCTCGGGAAGATGACGACCGTCTGCAGCCACGTCTCGTTGTTGTCGACGCCGTCGAGCATGAAGTTGTTGTCGCGCGTGCGCTGCCCGTTGGCCGAGAACGAGGCGGAGGCGCGCCAGGCGAGGCTGCCGGCACCATCGATATTCGCGCCCGGGATGCCGCGCAGGACTCCCGGGACGGTCCGCGTGAGATTCACGAAATTCCGCCCGTTGAGGGGCAGCGCTTCAATCTGCTCGTTCGTTACGGTTGTGCCGAGCTCAGATGAAGACGTCTGAACCAGCGGCGACGTCGCTTCGATCGTGACGGTCTCGCTCAGCGCACCGACTTCCAGCTTGATATCGATGCGCACGTGCTGGTCCACGCCAAGGCCGACGTTGGACATCGTGACGGTCTTGAACCCGGAGATTTCGGCAGCGACCGTGTACTCGCCCGTCGGCAGCGAAGGCGCAGTGTATTCGCCGTTGGTATCGGTCGTCACGACGCGCGTGAGCTTCGTGCCGGTGTTGGTCAGCGTGACGGTCACGCCGGGGACGATGGCGCCCGAGCCATCGGTGATGCGTCCGAGAATGGTCCCTGTGACAGCCTGCGCTCCGGCAAGCGCGAGCGCCGGGGACGTAACAATAAGAAGATGAAGGAGCACGCAACGAGGCCACGACCGCAGGAGTCCCAGGGTTCCACCGCTCTTCATGGTTCCTCCTTCAACGAATATCGATCAAGGATCCACGGGTGTTTACGAGACGCGGCGCGTCATATATCATATGCCGTTCGCGGCGGCCATGCTAAATATCCGGCGAACGGTTGTCGGAGGACGGAGGACAGACGGAAACGCACGTGAAGCCGATAATCGTCTATTGAGACAGGACGACCGACAAACCGACAACCGACCGCCGCCTGCCGCCGCGGAAGCCCTGCAGCGGCGAAGGCGGACCAACTGACGATATGCCACTTCTGACCAACCCAACCGGCGCGCGACATCAGACCAAACAGGGGTTCGCTTACCAGACGCTCCGCCGGGCGATTCTTGCCTGCGAGCTGCAACCGGGAGAACGGCTCGTCATCGATGATCTGGCGACACGCCTTGGCGTCAGCATCATTCCGGTGCGCGAGGCGCTGCAGATCCTCCAGTCGGAAGGGCTGGTCGCCAGCGTGCCGCACGTGGGGGCCGCCGTGGCGCCTATCTCGCGCGCATCGATCGTGGACGTCTTCACCGTCCTCGAAGGACTCGAATTGATGGCAACGCGGCTGGTCGCGCTGGAAGGATCGCCGACGGCGCTCGAAACGCTGACGCGATTGGTCGCCGTGATGAACGACGCCTCCCACGCGGGGCGCTTCGAAGAATGGGCTGACTTGAACACGCGCTTTCATCACGCGATCAGCGCATCAACCGGGCTGCCGCTGCTCGGCGAAATGACCGATCGCGTGCTCGGCCTGTGGGACCGCGTGCGGCGCTACTATTTCAATGGCGTACTGTGTCATCGCGTGGCCGACGCCCAGCGCGAGCATCGCGACATCCTCGCGGCCATCATCGCGCGGGATTTCCCGACGCTCGAGGCGCACGTGCGGACGCACAACCGCGGCGCGCTCGCCGCGTACCTCGCGCATTTGGAGCATGAGTGATGCGATACATCCTGCTGCTCGCGCTTGTCATGCTGGCCCCGGCGCCAACGCAGGCGCCGCGAGCGCCCGCGGACAAGCCGCTCGAGATCTATTTCATCGACGTGGAGGGAGGGCAGGCCACGCTCTTCGTCACCCCCGCCGGCCAGTCGATGCTGATCGATACCGGGTTCCCGGGCAACGGTGACCGCGACCTCAACCGCATCCTCGCGACGATGAAGCAGGCCGGCGCCTTGCGACTCGATTATCTGCTCGTCACGCACTACCACCTCGATCACGTCGGCAACGCGGCAGCGCTCGCCGCAAAGGTGCCGGTCGGCACGTTCGTCGATCACGGCGAGACGGTGGAACCCAACTCGAAGGAGTTGCTGGCACCCTACGACGCGGCGCGCAAATCAGGAAAGCATCTGCTGGTGAAGCCCGACGACAAGGTGCCGATCGGCGGCATGGACGTGACCGTGGTGTCGGCCGGCGGCGCTCATCTACGGAAGGCCCTCAACGGCGTCGATTCCGAGAACACTCTCTGCGGCACCTTCCGCCCGAAGGAGACCGACCCGAGTGAAAACGCGCAGTCGGTCGGTACCGTGATCGCGTTCGGCCGTTTCCGCATGCTGGATCTCGGCGATTTGACGTGGAACAAGGAGCACGACCTCGTGTGCCCCGACAACCTGATTGGTCCCGTCGATCTCTACCTGACCACGCATCATGGCGTCGCCCAGTCGAACGCACCGGTGATCGTGAACGCGGTGCAGCCGAGGGTGGCGATCATGAACAACGGCGCGAAGAAGGGGGGCTCGGCCGAAGCGTGGCAGACCGTCCATGATTCTCCACGCCTGCAGGATTTCTGGCAGCTTCATTACGCCGTCGATGCCGGCAAGGATCACAACGCCGCCGAGCAGTTCATCGCCAATCTCGACGAGTCCACGGCTCACAACATCAAGGTCACCGCGCAACGCGACGGCAGCTTCACGGTGACGAATGACCGCAATGGATTAACGAAAGCGTACAAAGCAGTAACCAGTAGCCAGTTGGCAGTTGCCGGTTGCCGGGTTGCCGTTATGAGTAGCCGGTTGCCGTGAGCTGAACTCGGAACTGGCAACTCGGGACTGGTAACTACTGGAAACTGGTGACTGGCAACTGGGAACTGGTAACTACTTACTCGCAGCCTCGTAATTTATCAGAATCACGAGATCTTCCTGGCCCGTCTGCTTCAAGCTATGGGAGCTGCCGGTGCGCGTCAGCACCGCGGTGCCGGGCGTCACCTCGACGGTCTTGCCATCCAGCGTCATCACCCCTTTGCCGCTCAGCACGTAATAGATCTCGTCCTCGTGCTGCTCGTGCAGGCCGATGCCGGACCCGGGCTTCAGCGCGCGTTTGCGGAACACGAGCTTCAGGTTCGGCACCGTCTTGAAGAACGAGTACCCGACCGTCTGACCGCCGCCGTTGTGCGTCCCCGGCTCGGTGACGGCGACCTCGGCGTCGTGCTCGACGATGTAGCCGCCGGGTGCGGCCTTCTGCATCGCAACAGCGTGCAGCGCGGCAGCGGCGATCATGCAGACGAGGGCGCAGGCGAGTTTTTTCATGGCTCTTGAAATCCTCCGTCGCGTGCCGATCGATAGATCGCTTCCACGATCGCGACGCTGTGCCGTCCTTCGCGCGCGTCGCAGGCCGGCGTGCCGTTCGTCTCGATTGCGCGGATGAAGTCTTCGAACACGCGCTGGTGCGGGGTGCAGTCGCTGACGACCGGGGAGGCGGTGCTTTCGAGATCGGTTGGGGAAGCCGTCCGGACGTCGACGGCATTTCTCAAGTCGGCCGCGACGAGCCGATCGCCTTCGAGAATGAGCGTGCCCTCCGCGCCCGTGAGCTCCACGCGCCGCGCGTAGCCGGGAAACACGGACGTGGTCGCCTCGATTACGCCAAGCGCGCCGCTCTCGAATTCGAGCACCGCGGCCGCGGTGTCCTCCGCCTCGATCGCGTGAATCCGCGTCGCCGTTCGCGCACACACTCGGGCGACCGGGCCGAACAGCCACTGCAGCAAATCGACGGTGTGGATTCCCTGGTTCATCAGCGCGCCGCCGCCGTCGAGCGCACACGTCCCGCGCCAGCGCGACGTGCCGTAATACTCGGGCGGGCGGTACCACTTCACGCGACCGGAGGCGAAGACCGGTTTGCCGAGCCGACCCGCATCAATGAGTTCCTTCATCGCGGCCACGTCGGGCCGCAACCGATCCTGGAAGAACACGCCCACCTTCACGCCGGCGCGCGCCGCTTCGGCGATCACCGTATCCACCTTCGCCCTCGTCACGTCGAGCGGCTTCTCGACGAGCACGTGGAGACCGCGGCGCATCGCGGCGATCGTGTGGTCGGCGTGGAGACCCGACGGGCTGCCGATGGCCACGATGTCCATCGGCCGATGGGCGAGGAACGCGTCGATCGCGTCGTAGGCGACGCCGCCATGCGCGTGTGCCAGCCGCGCGACCTTCTCGCGGTTCGCGCCGCAGACCGCGGCAATCTCGACACCGGGGATGGCCCGCGCGGCGCGGGCGTGGGTGTCGCTGATGTTGCCCGCGCCGAGCAGGCCGACTCGCATGGGCTGCCTACCGCGTCGCGCTGTTTCCGGTGCGGCGGATCTTGATATTACGGAACCAGACCTGGTTGCCGTGATCCTGCAGCAGGATGTGTCCGTTCTGGAGCTTGCCGAAGCGCTGGACGTCCTTGAACTTGCTCTTCGCGACCGCCGCGCGGAGCTCCGGGCTGTCGAGCGTGTACCGCAGCACGCGCGTGCCGTTCAGATAGTGCTCGACGGTGTTGCCCTGCACGAGGATACGTGACGTGTTCAGTTCACCGGCGGGCTTGATGGGACGATTCGACGCGGGGAACACGTCGTAGAACGCGGCGGTCTGGCGGTGCGGGCCGATCTTCGCGTCGGGATGCCGCTCGTCGTCGATCACCTGGTACTCGTGGCCGATCGCCGCGTCCTGGTCCTCGAGGACGAAATACTTCACGCCGCTGTTGCCGCCCTGTGCGATCTTCCACTCGAACATGAGATCGAACTGATCGAAGGTGTCCTTCGAGATGATGTCGCGCGCGCCCTTCGTGTCCTCACCAGTGCTGGGCGGCAGCGTCAGCCAGCCGTTCTCGATCTTCCACCGTGTGCCGGACGCATCGGTCTTCTTGTAGCCGCGCCAGCCGTCGAGCGACTTGCCGTCGAAGAGCAACGACCAGCCGGCTTTCTTTTCCGCATCGGTGAGCGTATTGGGGGCCGCGGCCTGGCGGCCGGCAGCCAACGTGATGACTGTGGAGGCGGTGAGCAGCGAGGCAACGGCAAGACTGGTTCGTAGTGACATAGTCGCTCCGGAAATGGTAAAACTTTAGCGCTAAAGTAACACATCGAAAGGGTCCAACGCGATGCGCATCACGATACTTGGCGCCCTCGTCCTGCCGCTGCTGATGAGCGGCGCGCCCGACAAGGCGCGTGTGCAGGTGACGCCGAACGAAGCCCGGCGGCGGGTCGACGTCACGATCGACGGCAAGCCCTTCACCTCGTATATCTGGCCGACCACCCTCAAGAAACCTACACTCTATCCGCTCCGCACGGCCAAAGGCACGATCGTCACGCGCGGATTTCCACTGGAGCCGCGACAAGGCGAGCGCGTCGATCATCCGCATCACGTCGGGCTGTGGCTCAACCACGGCGACGTGAATGGCCTCGACTTCTGGAACAACTCCGACGCGATCCCGATCAAGCAGGCGCCGAAGATGGGCACGATCCTGCAGCGCAGGATCGTCGAGGCGAAAAGTGGCGACACCGGGGAACTCGCGGTCGAGACCGACTGGGTCCGGTTCGACAAGAAGGTCATCCTGCACGAGCGTACGCTATTCGTGTTCAGCGGCACCGCCGACTCGCGCGTGATCGATCGCACCACGACGTTGACCGCCGGCGACGAAAAGGTCGTGTTCAAGGACAACAAGGAGGCGTTCATCGGCATGCGGGTCGCGCGCGGGCTCGAGCAGCCGGCGGACAAGGCGGAAATCCTCACCGACGCGTCCGGCCAGCCAATCAACACGCCTGTGCTCGACAACACCGGCGTCACCGGGGAATACGTCAGCAGCGAAGGGTTGAAGGGGGACGCGGTGTGGGGGACGCGCGGACGATGGACGCTGCTCGGCGGCACCGTCGACAACGAGCCGGTCACGCTCGCGATTCTCGACAACCCGTCGAACCCCGGCTTCCCCACCTACTGGCACGCGCGCGGATACGGATTGTTCGCGGCGAACCCGCTTGGCGAATCGGTATTCACCAACGGCAAGAAGTCGCTCGACCTCACGCTCGAACCCGGGAAGTCGGTGACGTTCCGGTATCGCGTGCTGATCCTCGGCGGCAAGGCCACGCCGCAGGAGATCGAGAACCGCTACAAAGTATTCGCGCAGCAGGGGTCGTGACGCCGATGGCGGAGGTCGACGAGAAGCAGGCGCGCCTCGTCACCGTCATCAAGGACGCCGGCCTGGGCGGCATCCTCCTCGCCACACATCACAACATCGCATGGCTCACGGGCGGCCGGAGCAACCGCGTCGACGGGAGCCGCGAAGCCGGGACGCAGCGGCTGCTCGTGACCGCGGACGGGCGTCGCTTCATCCTCGCGAACGCGATCGAGATGCCCCGCCTGCGCAACGAGGTGCTCGGGGGACTCGGCTTCGAACCCGTCGAGTACGCATGGCTGGACGATCAAGATCCTGCGCACGCCGTTGCCGCCGCGCGAAAGATCGTCGGCGGCACGTCACCAATTGGCGCCGACTGGCCGCTGCCCGACACGACGCCCTCGGAGGGACGCGTCGCGCGCGTACGCGCGCTGCTGACGAGTGCGGAGATCGATCGCTATCGTGCGCTCGGGAACGATTGCGGAATGGTGGTGGGGGACGTGTGCCGTCGCCTCAGGCCCGGTGAAGACGAGCGGGAAATCGCCGCCACCGTCATGCTCGCGTTGACGGCCATCAACGCCCGCGCGATCGTGCTGCTCGTCGGCTCGGATGATCGTATCGGGAAATATCGGCATCCCGTTCCGACCGCCTCCCAATGGAAGCGCGCGGTGCTCGTCGCCGTCTGCGCGGAACGTGACGGCCTCATCGCCTGCCTCTCACGCATCGTCGCGACCAAGGAGGCGCCGTCCGACCTGGAGGCGCGCACCAGCGCTGCCGCGTCGGTATTCGGCCGTCTGCTCGATGCGACACACCCCGGCACGACGGGCGCGCAGCTGTTCGACGCGGCCACGGATGCGTACCGCGCGGCAGGATTTCCCGGCGAAGAAAGGCTGCATCATCAAGGCGGCGCGACCGGGTACCGCGCGCGAGAATGGGTCGCGCACCCGCGATCGCAGGAAATCGTTCAAGCGCGTCAGGCCTTCGCCTGGAATCCATCGATCAGAGGGACCAAGATCGAGGATACGGCGCTCGTTGTCGAGAGCCGCATCGAGTTGATCACGTCCACGCCGGGGTGGCCGTCGATCGAAATCTCGGTGCAAGGTGGGACGTTGCTCGCGGCGAATGTGCTGAGGGTGTGATCAGACCGGTATCCGGGACGCGGGATGCGGGATCCGGGACGCGGGGGCGACAGGTTCTCCTGCCTTCCGCCTTGAAGCGGAAGAGACAGCCCTACACGACTTCCATCTCGTGCGATGCGAGTGCCAGGCTATGCGTGCGCAGCCCGCCTGGCTGTGTCCACACCTTCTCCATCCAAGCGCTGCCATACTCGTCGATCTCGTACACTTCGAAGGTTTCCCCGACCATCGATTCCAGGTCCGCGCGCTCATCGGCGGCCAGATCCCGTTTCAGCGAGGCGGCGATCGAGGACCCGGACCTTTGTTCCAACCGTCACCGTCCTACCGCTGCAGTCGACAGGCATCTCTGTACAGGCCGAAACGGGAAACGGTGACAGTCACACTTCAGAAACGGGGACACTCACAGTTAATTCCACAAATGGGACGAAGTGTGAGTGTCCCCGTTTCACTTCGCTTCTCCTTCTGATGCGAACGCCAGGAACGCGATCAGAGCAACCAGACTCATCACCCGTTCTTACGATTCGATCCTGGTCGATTGCCAGGATGACAGTTGCCAGACGCCGGAGTTCAACGCATAGACCGCCGTATACCGGATCGTGAACTCCCGCGGTTGGCCGCCGGAGACAACCTTCACTTGCGCGCGGCCGGTCACGACCCCCAGAGATCCGTTCGCGCGGACGACAAGGTCCGAAGGACTGATGCTCGTGTACTTCAACTGGCCGGAACGAAGGCTCTCCAGAAATTGCACCTTCGTTTCGATCCTCCCGCTCGAGTGGACATAGACAAGATTGTCCGCAAGGAGGCGGCCCAGTTCATCGAGGTCGCCGCTGGTCATCGCGCGGAAGCGCGCGGCGTCCGCAGCCGTCACCCGCGCCACTGCACTGGCGGCCGCCTGCGGGCGGGCGCCATCGCGTGCCGGTGCGTCTGATGCCAGGGCGAGACCTGCGACGACGAACGGGAACACGAGATGGATGCGCAGGGTCATCGTGTTTCCCGCGCTAGTGTGCAACGGGAACAGGCGCCGGCAGGATCCGCTTGAGTGCCGCTTCGACGTCCTCAGGCTTGAATCCAAAGGGTCCTGCCGCGCTCTTGTAGGCGATCGTGCCGTCGCGGTTAATCACATAGAGTCGATCGGGCCATGCCGTATACGCGCGCTCGACGCGGTTGTCTGGTTCGTCGATCAGCGCCGGCAGCTCGATCCCCAGCTTGACGACGCAGACGTTCGCGACCTTGTCGCGCTCGTCCGCCGTCTTCGTAGATGCGACGAGCACGGCGTCCTTCTTGTTGTCCGAAACCTGCCAGGCATCGATCGGGTGCGCTTCCTCGATATACACGACGTGGAACGCCACGCGATCGCGGTAGTCGCGGTAAAGCTTGTTGAGCGCGGGCACCGCCCGGCGAAACGGCGGTCAGGTGTAGCTGCCGAACACGAGCACGACGGGCCGCTGACCCTCGTACGACGAGAGCGCGACGCGCCGGTGGCGGTCCTTCGCCGTGCGCAGGTTGAAGTCGGGTGCACGTTCTCCCTCGGCGAGCGTGCCCTTCCGCGCCCAGAGCCACATCCGCGGCGCGGGCAGCGTGGCCCAGACGAGGGCCGGGGGCATGTGCTTCATGAACGCGCCGAACCGTTCCGGCGTCTGCAGCATCGCGGCCATCACGGTGCTGAAGAGCGCGAGGTAACAGACGATGATCAGGGCGGCGCCGCGCAGGAGCCATTTCTTCATAGCGTGTGGCGCATTCTAGCGCACCTTCAGACCGGAGGAGCACGGAGCGGCGCAGGCGCGGTCCGAGGTCCGAGGTCCGAGGTCCGCCGAATCAGCTACGGGGCTTCGCGTCGTTCCATGTAGCGCATCGTCAACGCCGGCAGATCTTCTCGTGAATTGCTGAACCGGCGGTCGAGCAGGTTCAAACGAGAAGAGGAAACCGTGGGCGCCAGCGCCGCCGAGAGCATGCTGGCGGTCTGGGTCGCCCCGACGGTCGTCAAGGCGCGCAGCGCGGACTCGGCGCGGCGGCGTCCTTTGTGGGCGAGATACTGCGCAAAGCCGCGCGTGTTCACGTTCGTCTGGAGCTCACCGATCAGCAGGACGAGCCGATCGCCGCCTGCGATGCGGGTCTTGCTGCCAGCTGCATACGCCTTGTCTCCCACCGAGAGGTATCGAGCGTAAAACGCGTGATGCAGTGCGTCCAATGCTGGCTCCTTTCTTTCGCGTCTTAGCGCGGTGGTCGAATCGCTGCTCGTTCCAGTTCCTCGACCTGTGCGTTGGAATTGCTCCATCGTGCCTGCTCTTCAACGCGCACAAGGAGTTGCGCCCGCGTCGCAGCATTCGCGGCCTCTGCGATCTCCGGTGGGCCCGTTCGATTCTCCACCTTGCCCGTTCGAGCTTTGCTCAGAGCGACCCTGAGACTCGAAGGATCACTGCGCGCAGCCCTCACTCGCCCATCCTTGCTGCATAGCTGACGTATGCAAAGCGCGTGGAGTCGGGGGACCACGAGTTCACGTTGATCGTCCCTTGTCCGCCCGTGAACTCCACCAGCGTCTGTGGCGTCCCGGGATCGATCGAGTCGCCCGGCATCGGAATCATGCGGAGCCGCACCCGAAGGTTCCGATCGTTGTGCCCTTCCGTTCCGTGCGGAAACGACAGGAACAGCAGCGACCTTCCGTCCGGCGACGGATGCGGAAACCAGTCCTCGAGGTCGTCGCTGGTGACGCGCTGCGCCTTGTGATCGTCCGGGCCGGCGCCGTCCACCGGCATCCTCCAGATGTTCCAGCCTCCCCCGCGGTTCGAGTTGAAATATATCCATTTCCCGTCCCGCGAATAATCCGGTCCATCGTCGTACGCCGGATCGGCGGTGAGCCGGTCTTCCCGGCCGCCGGCGCTCGGCACGCGATATAGATCGTACTGTTTGCCGTCGCGGTTCGCGACGAAGGAGAGATATTTTCCATCGGGAGACCAGCCGTGAAAGTAGCTGGGTGCGGCGGACACGACAAGGCGATGATTCGATCCGTCCGCGTCGGCAACATACACCTGCGATTGACGGGACGAAGCGGACGAGGCGGAGATCGCGATCTGCCGGCCGTCCGGGGAGAAGTCGTGATCGTTGTTGCAGTGCAGCGACGGGTCGACAGTGATCATCTCCGGCGCGGCGCTGCGATCGACAGGAACGCGATAAAGGTGTCCGCCGGAATTCGAGAGCAGGAAGCGCCCATCGCGCGACCAGTTGGGTGCTTCCCACACGGCGTCGGCTTCGTGCACGAGCGTGGATGCCTTCGTGGCGAGGTCGTAGATCATGATCCGGCTGGAGTACTGCGGCGCGGCGGGGCGCGACGCGACTCCAGCCTGTTGGTCTGCATGAAGGCGACCGCACGACGTGGCTGTGAAGACCAGAGTCAGTACGGCGCACAGGACACGCGCCACGACGTTCCTCCCGATGTCAGGCGGGATCGCGCTCCGCATACGTAATAAGGTAGCCGTCGGGATCTTCGAAGGCGAACTCGGTGACGCCGTACCACTTCTTCTCGATCGGCATCACGATCTTCACGCGTGCCTGAAGCGATTCATACACCCGCGCGATAGCGGTCACCTCAGTGAACAACGTCAATGTCCCACCGATCGGCCGACCCTTGAAAGCAGGATACTCCGCGATGGCGGGCTCCGGCGCGTTCAGGAAGATCTCGACCGGCCCGGACTGAACTGATGCGAAGACGAGCGGCGACGCGGCCGGCACTGTGGCCGTGACCGTGAATCCGAGTACGTCGCGATAGAACGCCATGCTGCGCTCGACGCTGGAGACCACGAGATTGGGAGTGAGCTTCTTCAGTTCGTGAGGCATCGCACACCTGTCCTGTGTGCTCGCTGATGCCTACGTCCACGAACTCGGCGAGAGCGAGCGCGCAGGTAGGGGCCCGGCTAGGTTCATGGGCCCCGCTAGGTACGCGCGGGAAGATACCACAGAACGGGGACACTCACAGTTCTTCCCACAATCGGACGCTTCTGGCGGCGGAACTGTGAGTGTCCCCGTTCTGATGCCGCGGAACTGTGAGTGTCCCCGTTCTACCGCGCCAGCGGATCCGGTCGCATCTGGAAATGAATCACCTTGCTCGTGGTCCCCTTGCCGGTTTCCATGTGGAAGGGGGTGCGCGTGCTGACGGTGGACCAGATCCCGCGGCCTTTCCATCCGCCCTTCGGATCGTCGATGCGGCCGTCCATCCATTTCGTGTAATAGCCCGTCGGATACGGCACGCGGAGCACGACGAACTTGCCGTCCTTCAACGCGAGCAGCCCTTCGGATTCGTTCCCGGTATTGATTGGCGTGTTCGCGCCGAGACCCAGCGTGTCGAACTGATCGACCCAGGTGTAGTAGCTGGACTCGGCGCTGCCAGGGTCGCTCACCCCTTTCATCTGTGGCAGCGGCTCGGTATACAGCGTCCAACCTTCCGGACACTGCTTGCCTGTTGCCGACGGACCATTCAGCGGCCCCTTGCACTTCCGCCGATCGAAGCTCGCCATATGGCCGCTGGCGAGCGCGACCCACGCGACGCCGTTGCGATCGATGTCCATGCCGCGAGGCGAGTAGGCGTGCTTGTCGACTGGCGGCTCGTAGACTTCCGCGAGCGCGGTCGCCGGAGGATTCGTTCCGGGATTGAGGCGCACGATCGCGCCGGGGAAGCCAAGCACCGAGCCCCAGATGGATCCGTCAGGCGCAGGCGCGACCGAATAGAAGGCGGCGCCGAGCCGCTTGTCCTTCGTCGGATCGACTGGCTCGTTCGGTTCCACGTAGTCGTCGCGCTTGCCGTTGCCGTTGGTATCCATGATGAGCACGGTCCAGCCCTGCGACTTCTCCTCGTCGCCGGTCTCGTCGAACATCTTCCGGTTCAACCAGCCGACGACCTGTCCGCCGCCGCTCGTCCAGAGCGTGTTGTTCGCGTCTTCCGCGAACATCAGGTGGTGCGTGCCGAAACACGTGCTGATGTGCGTGAGCTTCTGCGTCTTCGGATCGTAGACGGCCAGGTGCCGGCTGGCGCGCTGAAGCGGCGTCAGCTTCGCCGACGGATGCTCCGAGCCTTCCTTGCAGAACGCCGGATTGTCGGGCGGACGTACCGCCGATGTGATCCAGACGCGTCCCTTCTCGTCGAACATCGGATTGTGCACGTTGTTGCGGCTCGTCCAGATGACTTCCTTGTCGAAATACGGCGACGGCTGCAGCATCGCGGAACCCGGGGCCGGCTCGGTCGCCTCATCGCGCACCGTCAGCTTCACCTGGCTGATCGTGTTGTGAACCGGATCCAGGACGGGCAGATAATCGGCGCTCAATTCGAGCGCGCCGTAGATCAATCCATTCGGGTTGAGCGTGGGGTTTCGCCGATCCGTCGAGACCTCGTCGTGCAGGTACGCCTTCGGATCCGCCCAATCCCACTCGGTGATCACCACGTTGCGCTCGATCCCCTGCGGACGCGGCGGCGCCGGCGGCACTTCGCCGCCCTTGATGCGATCCGTCCAGTCCGCAAACACGGCGAGCGTGCGCTTGGCGCCGAGCTGGTTGAGCGTGCTCATCATGTTTGCGCCCGCCTGGCCGGACTGAACGCGGCGCATCCAGGCATCGGACGAGGAATCGAAGACACCGAGGCCCGCCGGAATCTCGCGCGTGCCTGGCGTGCCAAGCCCGTGACACGAAAGGCAGCCGCCCGATTTCACCAGCCGGAGCCACTCGGCCTGGGTCTTCAGACCGGGCGCAATGCCGTTGCCGTCGGGTCCCGTGCCGGGAAATTCTTTCGGGGACGGCGGGTTGAGAAGCGAGAACCAATAGCCCGAGGGATAGTACCGCGCAGCGCCGCGCGGGTCGCGCGCGATGAGCGCTCTCAGGTTCACCGTCTGCCCCGGCATCGCGTGCGACTTCGCAGAATCGATCAATCCATATCCACGGGCCCACACCGTGTACATGGCTTTCGGCAGGTCGGGGATCACGTATCGGCCGCGATCGTCGGTGACGACGATCCGCACGAAGCGCGTCGGAAGATCGGCGGTCTCGGCAATCACCCACACGCCCGCTTCGGGTCCTTGCGGACCGCTCACCACGCCCCCGATGTCATCCGGGTCGATGCGAACGGCCTGGCCTGTTTCCTGCTGTGTGCTCGTGTTGACCGTTACGGCGGCCGCCGCGAATCCGTATGCGACGATCGCGGCAGAGAGCAGTCTCATGAACTTCATCGCTCGTCCCCTTCTCTATTTCTTCAGCATGCCGGGAGAATTCCACTTGATCACGTGATACGTCGCGGGACCTTCACCGACGTTCCTGATGCTGTGCATCTGGTTCGACGCCTGGAAGATCACCGAGCCCGGACCCACGCGTCGTGTCATGCCGTTGACGAGCGACTCGACGGTCCCTTCCTTGACGATCACGAGTTCCTCGTCGGGGTGCTTATGCGGCGGGTGCGGGGTTTCGCCGGGATTCAGCGTTGTGATGTGACACTCGAGCTCGTCGAGCGTTGCCGTCGGCGCCTGGCACACCTTCCGGCTCTCGCCCACCTTCGTCTTCTGCACGGACAGCGTTGTCCAGTCGAAGATGGACGAACCCATGATCTCGGTCGTCGGAGCCGGCACGGTTGTGGGTGGAAGGCTTCGAGGGAGAGGACTGCCGGCGGGCGGTTGCTGGCGTGCGCGTGCGCTCGCCATCCGCGAACCCAGCGTGGCCATCAACGTTACAATCAGGTTTCTGCGGGTCAGCATGACCATTCCTGTTCTCTACAAGGTTCGCCAGAAGATCACCGGCAGCGCCAGCGCTACCGACGCGACAATCACCGCAATCCAATACACTCCGACGATGACGAACGCGCGACCGACGGCGTGCCACGCGCTTCCGTCATACGCCTTGCGCAACGCGAGCACCACGTAGACGGCTGCGTACGCCAGCGCGAGCGCGGCCACCGCCTGCGCCACCAACGGCCAGGGCACCAGTCGTGCAGCGGTGGCGATGGCGCCGGCGGCAAACCATGCGGCGTGCACGTGCAACGCGAAATAGAGATGCTGCGGATAATTCCTGCCGGTGCGGCGGTACGCGCGATGTACGAGCCAGGCAAACAGCGGCACGAGGAGGAACATGACGCGCGGCGCCCATTTGCTCCGGGCGTGCTGCAACGTGCAGGTCCTGCTCGCTCCCGAATCCCAGCTTGCGCAACTCCTCGGCCGTCTCCTGATCGCTCTCGCTTTTGATCGTCACGCGCACGCCTGAGACCGGCACGAGTGACGTCATCGCGAAGTACGCGAGGCTGAAAATGAGATACAGGCGGATGGGCGAAATCCAGCGGGCGCGCCGTCCTTCGAACTGTTCCCGCGTCAGGAATCCCGGCGCCGTCAGGAGCTTCCGTGTGGACTGAAAGATCTTGCCGTCCACGTGCAGCATCTCGTCGGTGAAATCGTGCAGGAAATCGTGGAGGCCGGGATTGAGCGGCAGCGCCTTCTGTCCGCACGCGGCGCAGTATGCGCCCGACAGCGGCGTGGCGCAGTTGTAGCAGGCATCCGATGCTGGCACGGCGTGCCCCATGTTCTCGGCGGATAATACAACCTCTCACCCGATGCACGCAGCTGATCGCACGGCGGTAATCGCCCCGGACGGAACCTTCACCTACCGCAACCTCGACGAGGCGGCCGAGCGCGTGTGCGCGGCGCTCGCGGACGGTGCGTCGAACCTCAACGAGGCGCGCGTCGCGTACCTCGTGCCACCGAGTTTCGCCCATGTCGCGGTGACGCGTGGCATCTGGCGCGCCGGCGGCATCGCCGTCCCCCTCGCCGTTTCGCACCCAGCCGCGGAGCTCGAGTTCGTGATTCGCGACGCCGACGCGTCGATCGTGATTGGCGATCCAATAAGCGCCGCAATGCTGGAGCCCATCGCGCGCCGAGCGGGCGCACGATTCGCGCTGACAACGGATCTCCTCGCGCGTGCGGGCTCGAGGACGTTCTCTTCGTCATCGTTCGCGCCCGATCGTCGCGCGCTGATCGTGTACACCAGCGGCACGACCGGCAAGCCGAAGGGCGTCGTGTCCACCCACGGCAACCTGGCGGCGCAGATCGGATCACTCATCGATGCGTGGGCGTGGACGCGTGACGATCACACGCTGCTGGTGCTGCCGCTCCATCACGTGCACGGGATCGTCAATGTGGTCGGCTGCGCGTTGTCCTCGGGCGCGACCTGCGAGATGCTTCCAGCCTTTGACACGGAGGCGGCGTGGGAGCGCCTCGCATCCGGCGAGATCACGGTATTCACCGCGGTGCCCACGATCTATCACCGGCTTATCGCCTCGTGGGACGCGGCATCGGCAGGCGTTCAACGCGCGCGATCGGAAGGCTGCCGGCGCGCGCGGCTCATGATGTCGGGATCCGCGGCGCTGCCGTTGCAGACGCTCGATCGCTGGCGCGAGATCAGCGGACACACGCTGCTCGAGCGTTACGGTATGACGGAGATCGGCATGGCGCTGTCGAACCCATTGCTCGGCGAGAGGCGGCCGGGCAGCGTTGGTTCACCACTCCCGGGCGTCGACGTTCGACTTGTGGATGACGCGGGACACGAGATTGCCGACGGGACGGCCGGAGAACTCGAAGTGCGCGGCCCCGGCGTGTTCCTCGAGTACTGGCGGAGACCGGATGAAACGCGAAGCGCGTTTCGCGACGGCTGGTTCCGCACGGGCGACGTGGCGGTCGTCGAACACGGCGCGTATCGACTGCTCGGACGCACGAGCGTGGACATCATCAAGACCGGCGGCTACAAGGTGTCCGCGCTCGAAGTCGAGGAGGTGATCCGCGCACATCCCGCGGTATCCGACTGCGCCGTCGTCGGGATCGTCGATCCTGAATGGGGCGAGCGCGTGTCGGTCGCGGTGGAGCTGCACGCGCGTGCGGCGCTGTCGCTCGAAAATCTGCATGCGTGGGCAAAGGCGCGTCTCGCACCATACAAGATTCCACGGGAACTGCACTGCATGCCGTCGCTGCCAAGGAACGCCATGGGCAAGGTCCTGAAACCGGAAGTGGCCAAGCTGATGCAAGCGGACGAGTCCGGCGCAGCGAAGTCGCCTGGACACTCATGAATGTGGCGGTCGCGTCGCTCATCGCGCTGATCCTCGCCATCGTGCTGTCGATGACGACGCGCCTCAACGTGGGCCTCGCGGCGCTGGTCTTTGCCTGGCTGATCGGCACGTTCGTGGCACATCTCGGCGCCGACACCATCGTCCGCGGCTTTCCTTCGGCGCTGTTTCTCACGCTGACGGGGATGACGCTGCTCTTCGCGGCCGCAGAGACGAACGGCACGCTTGAAGGACTCGCGCACCGCGCCGTCGCCGTCACGCGCGGCCGTGCCGCGCTGCTCCCCCCGATGTTCTTCGCCATCGCGTTCGTCATCTCGATGATCGGTCCAGGCGCTGTGTCGAGCGTAGCGCTCGTCGCGCCGCTGACCATGGCAATCGGCGCGCGCGCCGGGGTGCCGCCGTTCCTGTCGGCGCTGGTGGTCGCCAACGGCGCCAACGCGGGTAATCTTTCGCCCGTAAGCGCCGTCGGCATTATCGCGAACACGAAGATGGCAGAAGCCGGCGTGGGCGGGCATCCAGGCAAGGTGATGTTCGCGAACTTCGCGGCCAGCGCGCTCGTTGCCGTTGCGGCCTATGTGATTCTGGGCCGACAGCTGATGGCCGCCGACGACCCATCAAGGATAACGGTCGCACCACGTGTGACGTTCTCGGGTCGCCAGCGATTCACGATCGCCGTGCTCGTCGGATGGATTTTCGGCGTGGTCGTATTCCGGTTACACCCCGGCCTCAGCGCATTCCTCGCAGCGGTTTTGCTGCTCGGGACGAGCACGGCCGAGGAAGGACGCGCGATCGCGCGCGTTCCATGGGGCGCGATTCTGATGGTGACCGGCGTCAGCACGCTCGTCGCCCTGCTCGAGACGACGGGCGGCATGACGCTCTTCACCGATCTTCTTGCGCGTCTCGCGTCGCCAGCGACGCTCGACGGCGTCATCGCGTTCGTCACGGGCGCAATTTCGCTCTACAGCAGCACGTCCGGCGTCGTGCTCCCTGCGTTTCTCCCGACGGTGCCTGGGCTGGTACATAAAGTTGGCGGTGGCGATCCGCTCGCGGTGGCCCTCAGCATCAATGTGGGATCGTCACTGGTCGATGTGTCGCCGCTCTCGACAATCGGCGCGTTGTGTATCGCCGCGGTGTCCGATGGTCCGGAGGCTCGCGTCCTCTTCAGGCAGCTCCTCGCGTGGGGGATCGCGATGGTGGTCGTCGGCGCGATCGTCTGCCAGGTGTTCGCAGGCCTGCTCGCGCGCGCGTAGGCAGCTGCCAGCTCCCAGCTTCCAGCTTCCAGCTCCCAGCTTCAACCCAGCTCCTAGCTTAGCTGACAGCTGGCGGCTGATGGCTGGCGGCTGGCGGCTGGTGTTGCGGCTGATAGCTAGCCGCTCACCGCTCCTTGACGACGTGCAGGTCGAGCGTGCGCTGCTCCTCGCTGCCGAGCGTAATCCGTTCGGCCGCTTCGACGAGCTGCGCGAGACGCGGCTTGTCTCTCACACCCGGAAAAGACATCGAGGGCGGGAGCGCAATCACCAAGTAGTCGCCGGCGCGGTGGGCACGTGTTTGGAATGCGCCAGACGGCGACGAAGTTGCGCTGCTCTCTTGAAATAAGCTCCGTCGCGACGGATCCGCGGGTAACAGGAAGACGCGTGCGCCCGCGACCGGATCGCCGCGATTGTCGAGCACGCGGCCGGTGACGATCGCGCCATGGGTGCTCAGGATCACCTCCAGCTCGGATGGATCCTGCCCCGCCTTGAACTCCGTCGGGATGTCGACGATCTCCTCGCCGCGGTATCGAATCGACTTCACGTACCATCCACGTGGCACGTTGGCGACGTCGATTATGCGGCGGCCGAATATTCCGGTAAACACAAAGCCGCCATCCTCGCTGGCGACGGCACTTTCCGTCCCTTCTCCCATCGGCAACTGCTCGCCGGCAGTGCGCGCCAATACGAAAAGCGGCGCGTAACCCGCAGGTCGCTGCAGCGGAACGGCGGGATCTTCGGTCACGATGCGTCCGGTGACATCAACGGTCTTTGCCATCGTCACCACGAGGCCTTCGATATCGGACGCGTCCACCCGCACTGGCTGAAAGCCGCGCTCGAGGGGTCGTCGATCCTCAGGGCGACCCGGTCCGCCGATCGCCGCTTCGATCGCATATTCCCCCGCTGGCACGTCGACGATCGTGAATCGACCTTCGGCATCGAGCGGACTCCCGAACGAAGAGCTGATGTTGCGATCGAATTGCGCGAAGCTGACGGACCCACCCGGCGCCTTTACCCCGGATGCGTCGAGCACGCTGCCGGAAACAGTGAATGTGCGGCCGCGACGCATTCGGATTTCGAGACCCTCGATGTCCGAACGCTCGAGCGTCACGACTTCAGCCTGCGCGTCGACAGCGGTGGATGGATAGCAGGTCCGCAGGAACCGCTCGCGCGGCGCGTGGCTCGCATCGGCCGAAGACGAAACCCGATCTGATGCGGCGCAGACGATGTAGCGTCCCGGTGGGATCCCGAACAGGCGCACGCGTCCGCGATCGTCGGTGACGCGGCGGTGAAATATGTTTGCATTCGTTGTGGAATACGCGCTCACTCCGACGGCGGCGAGCGGCTCTCCCCATTCATTGACGACGCGGACGGTGATCGCGAGCGCCCGTTGCAGGGCCACATTGATGTCCGCTTTCTCGCCTTCTCTCAAGACGACGTATGGGCGTCCCGTACTGTCGAAGGGAACAAGTGGTGCCGGGATGTACGTGGTACGGAACTGACCGGCATCGACGATGCCGCTGTATCGTCCGGGTGCGAGCGCCTTGAATTCATACTTGCCGTCGTCGTCCGTGCCGGTCATCAGCGCGTCCGATTCACCGGCCTTGTTGAGACGGACCAGTGCCCGCGCGATGCCGCGTCCGGTCTCCTTGTCCGTCACACGACCGCGGATCTCGCACGTGTCGCTGGAGGGCCGCGGTGCCAGCGGTGGCTCGGGCGCCTGCGCGAGCGCAACGGCAAACGCGAGCGGCAGCAGGATCATTGGCGTGCTGGCGGTAATCGGGTGAGCGGCAGCTCGAGCAGTCGATCGTCGCCTTCCGCGAGCGTCACGCGTCGGCTGACGGATGCGAGGTCCTCGATACGAGATTGATCGCGCATCAGGAGTTCTCCGTCACTCGACCTCACGGCAGCGATGAGGTAATCGCCAGGAAGCCTGGCGCCGACCTCCAGCACGCCGTCGCGTGACGGCGCGCCGGTCGTGTCCCAGAACGCAGCCTTCCAGCGTGCGGGATCTGCCGGAAGGAGAAAGACCACATAGGAGGTGACGGGTTGGCCGGACGCGTCGGTCACCCGCGTTCTCGGTCTCGCGACGTGATTCGTCAGACGGATCTCCAGCCGGCGCCCGGGCGACGCGCCAAGATCGGTTGCCACGCCGGTGTTATCGCGCCCATCGAATGCAATCGACCTGACGACCCAGCCGTCCGGCAAATCATGAATCGCAACGATCACCGGCAAGCGGTACACTTCGGCCAATTCGAAATTGAAATCGTGGTCCACCGCGGACAGCGGCTGACGATCGATCCAGTCCAATCCCGCTTCCGGCGCTCGCGTGTGCACAAGCATGCGCACCGGACGGGGCGCCTTCGCGCCGCCCTCGAACCGCACGCGTCCGGCAATCTTCACCGGCTTCGATAGCGACAACACGATCCCGGACGCATCGCTGCTGTCGATGTCGACCATGCCGTATCCGAACTCGCGTTCACGAGCCGGTGGCCGCTTGTCGCGCGGATTCTCCGGTCCGCCAATGGATCCCCACACCGCGTAGCGGCCGGGTGTGAGTCCATTCAAGACGAATTGTCCGCCGCGGCTCGTCGCGTGCGTGCCTGCCGAGTGATCGTCGCGCATGGCCCCAATCATCACGCCATCGGCGGGAGCGCCGATGGCATCGAGCACCGACCCCGACACGGAGTACGTCGCGCTGCGCTGAACCCGGATATCGATACCGGTGGCATCTTCGGTGTCGAGCACGACGTCGGCGGCATTCGATTCTGAGATCGAGGCAAGGTGACAGGTCCGAACGAAGCGCAATCTGTCCTCGGACGGGTTGCCCCAGAACGATCCCGGATCTGCGCAAACGCGATAGCGGCCAGGCGCAAGGCCATACACGCGGAACTCGCCGCGATCGTCAGATTCACTCGATAGCGCCTGGACCGATGTGCCGTCTGCATGCGTGATGTGCATTGAGACGTTAGCCATCGTTTCGCCCGAGGGATCCAAAATGCGTCCCTCGATCGCGAGCGCCCGGGCCAGCGCGAAGTTCACATTACTGAGAACCTCACCGGCTTTCAGCGTCAGATTGGGCGGAGGCTGGAAGAACTCGAGCGGCGCGGTCGCGCTGAACGCCTCGGCAAGGTGCGTCGCCGTCAACTCACCGGGTCCCGCCCACAAGGCATACTCACCCGCCTCGACGCCGGTGAATTCGTAGTGTCCGTCCGCGCCGGCGATCGCCTCGAGTCGCTGCGATGGCGAGACCAGCCTGACGATCGCTCGTGCAAGCGGGCGTCCGGAGCCTTGCTCGGTGATACGTCCGGAAATTGCGCACGTCGCGCGCGCCGGCACCGGCGCGACGCGCGGCGTGGAGACCGCTTGCGACTGGACGGCCGCGAGCACCACGAATAAAAGAGGTGTCAACACCGTTGACTGATTGCGGATTGCCGACCGCAGATTGCTGATTCACGGATTGCCGATTGACGATGGCCGATTCGGATTGACGATTGTCGATTTGGGTTGACGATTGTCGATTTGGATATTCCAGTCGACATTGTTCAATCGCCAATCCGTGAATCTGCAGTCTGCAATTGCCATTCTTCAGTGATCGCCGCCCGCGCGCCCCGCGGTGATGACGAAATCACGGTGCGGATCGAGATCGGATTTGTTGATCTTGGTTTCACCCGGTTGCTTCGTCACCGTCTCGCCCGGCTGCAGCTGGACCTCGAGGCGATAGCTCCCTTCCGGAACCTGAATGGTGTAGCCCCCATTGGGTCCTGTCGTCGCGTCGTACCGCGTTCCCGTCGCTGTGTTGACGGCCGTCACCTTGCGGCCCGCCACCGGGGCATTCCCCTGCGTCGAGACGATGCCCGCGATCGTGCCCCCCACCGGCTGCTTCGGTCCGCCGCCAATCTTCGGGCCCGGGTGACACGCCAGTGATGCCAGGAGTCCGACGCCCAGCGCAATGTGTAAGAGCCTCATCATGCGGGTAGGTTACACCGAATGTCAGACGCGCTTCAGCAGCGCGCGCGCCTTTCGAAACCAGGGCCGCTCCCGCCGGCGGATGTAGTCGGGCATCGTGGCTTTCTTCCGGAGGATCCGTTCCGCCCACTCGCGGGCCTCCGCCGCCCGGCCTTCAGCCGCAAGAAAACACGCGTAGTTGTATTGCGTCTCCGACAAGGTCGACGTCTCTGTGACGCTCGCGAACAGCGCGTCCGCTTTCTCACGTTCGCCGAGCTTCGCGTAGGCGTGCGCGAAGAGACCCGCCGCGCGCTGGTAATCGTACTTCGCGTCACGCGCGACGACCTGTTCGAGATCGACGGCCGCGGATTTGAAGTCGTTCAACGCGAGGGCGGCGAGCGCGCGCCGATACCGGGGATCGATCTGGTCACTCGTGGCGATGACGCGGTCGAAGCACTCGCGCGCCCGCACGAACTGCCCGTCGTCCAGATAGAGATCGCCGAGCTCCTCGTAGTTGCCGACCGACGGATTGTCGATCACCATTGCTTCGAGCTGTCTGATGCGCTTGCGGCGCGGAAAGACCTGGAACGTGCCGCGAAGAAGACGTGCGTCCGGGATGACTTCGACCATGATGTAGACGAGCGCGCCGACACCGCCGCCCATCAGGATGATCCAGAGCCAGTAGGTGTCGGGCCGGCGACGCACGAAATGGGCGATCGCGAGCGCCTGCAGGAAGATACCGTAGGGATAGAACAGACCGAGCATGCTGGCGCGCGGACTATAGCAAAGCGGCGCGGCGAAACACCACCACGCGGGGGGGCCGTTCGTCCCTCGAATCTGGCAGTCGGACATCCCGATGTTGGCGAACGCCCCATTTCCCACATAGAGTCGTGCCGGCGCGCGGCCATCTACTCGCAAGCGAGCGCCGTCCGCCTTCGCGTAAATGCGCTTCGGCGCGACAGCCTTCGGCTGAAGATGACGCGCGCAGTGGCCTGCCGCGCCGTAGCTCGCTCAACACGCTTGGCGAGCGAAGGCGGGAGGCGGGGAATGTGAAGGGGCCCCACCGAACGGAGTGAACTAATAGAGGAGCATTCCATGAGACGACGATTGATCAGCACGGCGGCCGTGGCGATTGTAATGACCGCGTTGGCCCTGGCCCAGGATGGCCGGCCCATGAGCCCGAGAGGGACCGCGTCCGCGCAGGTGCTCGGCACGTGGGTGAAGGCGGAACGCTCGTTCGCGGTCGGCGGCGGAAAGTACGAAGGCGGCAAATGGATCGACATCTCGTACGGCCGCCCGTTGAAACGCGGACGCGACATCTTCGGCTCCGGCCCGGACTACGGCAAGGCGACGCTGATCGGTGCGCCGATCTGGCGCGCCGGTGCCGACGTCACGACACGCCTCAAGACGGAGGTGCCGCTGATCGTCAACGGCAAGACGATCGCGCCAGGTGAGTACAGCCTGTTCGTGGATCTCAAGGAAAACAACTGGACGTTCGTGGTCTCGACCTGGCCCGCGCAGGAGAAGTACGACCCCAACAACAAGGACGCACTCTGGGGGTCCTACAACTACACGCCCGACAAGGACGTCCTGCGTGCGCCGATGAAGGTTGAAACACTGCCCCATGCGCGCGAGGAATTGACGTGGGAATTCCTCGACATGACGCCGAACAGCGGCGCGATGGCGGTCTCGTGGGACAAGACGCTGTCGTCCATCACCTTCCGCGTCGGCACGTAGTCGATGACGCGGTCAGTCCGATCTTCGAACGATTCCATCGAGTGGGTGTGTCGCGCGGAGACGATCTCACGCGAAGGCGCCGAGGCGCAAAGGCTGCTGAGAAGGCTGCCCGAAGACGTTCCGCCGAACCCGCGCTTCGCGCGGGCTGGAGGTCACGCGATCCGTCAGATACAAGCAGCCATCGGTCGCACCGGCTGCTTGTATCTGCAAATCGCGTGACCTCAGACGCCGGCCGCAGGCCGGCTTCGGCGGAACACCACAGCGCAGCCGCTTCTTTCAGTGGTCTTCTCCGCGCGCGTGCGATGACGGCGTAACAGGAATCGGTGTAATCCGTGTGATCTGTGGCTTGGTTTCCTCTGCGCCTCCGCGCCTTACGCGTGAATTCGTCCGTGGCAAGCGTACTCTCCCGTTTAGATCCCCTCTATTCCGCGCGCAGCGCGATGATCGGGTTCACGCGCGTCGCGCGCAGCGCGGGCACGAGGCACGCGGCCGCCGCGATCGCGACGAGGAGCGCGGCGTTGCCGGCGAAGACGAGCGGATCGTGCGCCGTCACGCCGAACAGCAACGTCCCGAGGACACGGCTCAGGATGAACGCGCCGGTGAGCCCCAGCGCGACGCCGACAACGACGAGCCGAAGGCCCCCGGCGATGATGAGCGCGAGCACGTCACGACGTTGTGCGCCGATCGCCATGCGGATGCCTATCTCCTGCGTCCGCTGCACGACCGAGTACGCGATCAGTCCATAGAGTCCCAGCGCGGCGAGCGTCAGCGCGAGCGCGGAGAAGAATCCGAGCAGCCGCGTCGTGAGCCGGCGCGGAGCGACCGCGTTGTCGATGAGGCGTTCGAGCTCGTAGAAGTCCCCGCTCGGAAGGCTGGAATCGTACGTCGCCAACGCGGCGCGCACGTCGCGTGCGAGCGATTCCGGCGGACGACTGCTCCGCACGACCATCTCCATGCCAGACCAGTCGTCGGTCTGGCGGTAGTCGAGGTACATCTCGTTGCGGCCGGCCTCTTCCAGCGAGCCGTGACGCACGTTGCCGACCACACCAACGACGACCCTCCCGCCATCTTGAGTGATCGACTGCCCCACGGCATCGCGGTCCGGCCACAACGCCCGCGCCAGATTCTCGTTGATGATGACGCTCTTTGGCCCGGTCGCCTTGTCGCGTTCGTCGAAGTAGCGTCCGCCGCGCAGTGGGATCTGCATCGCCTGCAGGTAGTGCTGCTCGACGATGCGTGGATAAACCGAGGCGCCTTCGCCGGGACGATACAGGACGCCCTTCGCGCGCACACCCCAGGTCCGATTGCGGCCGAGCGGCAGCACGTCGCTCAGGCCGACCGCGTCAACGCCAGGAATGGCCGCAACGCTGCGGACGACCCCGTCGAGATATTGATTGCCTTCTGCGGCGTTCTTGAACTGTCGAGGCGGATCAACACGCCACGCCATGGCATGCTGCGGCTGAAATCCGAGATCGACGCGCAGCAGGGCCGTGAAGCTGCGGAACAGCAGGCCGGCGCCCACGAGCAGCATGCAGGCAAGGGCGACCTCCACCACGACCAGCGTGTTGCGGGCGCTCACAGAGGCGCGGCCCGCGCTCCGCTGGTGTGTGGCCTGCTGCTGCGCACCCTCGCCGCGTGAGAGGTGGAACGCCGGCAGCACGCCGCAGGCAATCCCGGCGAGGCCGGTGAGCGCGATCGTCACGGCGAGCGCGAGGGGATCGATCGACGCGTTCTGCAAGAGCGGTACGCCGAACGTTTGCAGGCCCGCGAGCGCCCGCGTCGCCCAGACCGCCACGGGTACGCCGATGACGGATCCGGCGAAGGCGAGCAACAGGCTCTCCGCCAGCGCCTGTTGCACGAGGTGTCGCGTGCGGGCGCCGAGCGCCACGCGCACCGCGAACTCCTGGCGGCGAGCGTTGATGCGCGCGAGCAGCAGGTTCGAGAGATTGACGCACGCGATCGCGAGAACGCACACGACCGCGCCGGCGAGCACGTAGAACGGCTGCCGGAAGCTTCCGCGCAGCGCATCGTTCAACGGGCTCACGCGCGCGCCGAGCGTTCCGCCGTAGTTGATCGTCTGCTTGAACCGATCGCTGACCACCCGAAGGTCCGCCTCCGCTTGCTGCACGGTGATGCCCGGCTTCAGACGGCCGATGCCGAAGAGCGTATTGCCCCACCGCGCCGTCTCCGCGGTCAGCGGAAACGGCGTGATCAGATCGATCTCGTTTCCTGGCGAGAAGATGGCGTCGAAGTCGAATGCCGACGGCAGTACGCCGACGATCGTCGTGGGTTCGTCGTTCAACGTCAACGCGCGCCCGACGACCGTGGGATCGCCGGCGAAGCGTCGCCGCCAGAACGCGTCGCTCAGGATTGCGACGTGAGGGCCGTTGAACCGGCACTCGTCGCCGGTGAAGTTCCTGCCGAGCGCGAGCGGCACGCCGAGCACCTCGAAGAAATTGCC